>Ga0163144_10025556_pt1 | contig 11527 bp, 9 predicted proteins | sample OliLak19BULKMAT1_FD_123175 | JGI IMG/M metagenome (GOLD analysis project Ga0163144, IMG submission 123175) | Freshwater microbial mat bacterial communities from Lake Vanda, McMurdo Dry Valleys, Antarctica - Oligotrophic Lake LV.19.BULKMAT1 | ecosystem: Environmental > Aquatic > Freshwater > Lake... | reverse complement strand
GACGAGATCCCCGCCGAGCCAGCGAAGATTCGGGAGGCATTCCCCAACTGGCTGACGCAGGTCGCAGGCCGAGGCCGAATCGTGCTGGTACTGGACGCGCTGAACCAGTTGGAAGACATCGACAACGCCCCGGACCTCGTCTGGCTGCCGCGAGTCTTTCCAAAGTACTGCCGAGTCATCGTCTCAACTCTCGATGGTCCAAGTCTAAAGGCCATCGAACAACGAGGCTGGCTTGAAGCCAATTTGCCGCTCGAGGTTCATCCGCTCGATGAACCCGAGCGACGGCGACTGATCCACGATTTTCTGAAGCAGTACACCCGCGACCTTGGCCCAGCCCGCACCGATCGCGTGGCCCACGCCCCGCAGACGTCCAATCCGCTCTACCTGCGAGTACTGTTGCACGAACTCCGCGTCTTCGGCTTGTTTGAGAAATTGAACGAGCGCATCGACTGGTATCTGGAGCCGAGCCTCTGCTGCGCCGCGCGCTGGTCATCGACGAGAGGGTTTATGGAACCGACCATTCCCAGGTCGCCCGTGACCTGAACGCATTAGCACAATTACTTAACCTCCTGCAGTGCTTGGCAGAGGCTGAGCAACTGTATGAACGCGCGCTGTACATTTATGAGACAGAAAGCCCTGTGTACTTTGCAACCCTCACCAATCTCTCAGCCGGACATCCAGAAATCCTTGCAGCATTGCAAAATCGAACGCTGCGTATTCTTATTGGGGCTGATTCGAATGGACTACTCAAAGCGTCATGTGCCATCTTAAACTCTGCGCCGAGTAAAGCCCTCGATCAATATCCGGAAAAATCAAGCGTGAACCTCGTAACACTTCTAATTGCGACTGTGATTGGCTGTTGGCTTTGGAGTAAACTTGCTATGACCAATTCCACAATTATCAACCTAGGGATTGGAATCGGAATTGCCGTTTTGGTAATTTTGATCACCAAAGTCGAATCAAGTTTTTCGGGAAAACACCACAGGTCGGGCAGTGATAGGTGCCTAGCACCTGTCGTCAATCTCGAAGGCTGGCACCAGCGTTGAGAACAATCAAATTATGGTTGGCCGAAGCACCATCCATGGCAAACATTTTGCCACGAAAATACTCCGACCGAAACTCGGCATCCTTCTCGCGATGCAGATACTCCTCGGGGGTTACGCAGTGTTTTGGGACTGTTGCCATGCGATGCGCTCCTGAAATTTCCTAGTCGACTCAGCATCACTAATCATAACCACGTTTCGAGTTTGCGATCTGGCGTATTGGACGAAGTTCTCCGCGGGATTATTGGTTGAATTGACCGAAGAATTAGGAAGAGCCCTAATCTTGGTTGCGTTTTTCCACACGCATAGCTAAGCTTGCGTTGCCTGCCCAACCTTTCAAAGTTCAGCGATTTTCGCCTGTTCGCGTACAACAAATGCCCCATGAGATGTTCGCAATTGAAATACCTACACACAATAACGATTGCATCGGCCTTTTTTCTGTTTTCTCTTTGCGACATCCGTGCAGCACAGGAGGATGAAAATCGCCTTGCGCGCCCAGAGTGGCAATTGCGTGCCGATCTCGAGTTCCAGCTTGCCTGCCAAAGAGCCAAGGACATGTTGTGCAGGGAGATGGTCCGCTCCCTCGATGCAGAGGCTGAACCAGGAAGCCAGCCATTGCGGATTAAGGAAATTGCAGCACTGCTTGAGCTATAGATCGTTTCTGGGCTGATGCTTACGACGGACGCTATGGCTTTGTCGTATATGGGCACGAGCCTTCGTTAACAGTTGAAACCGCGATCGTAAAGTCTCGTCGGAATTATGCGTCCGTTGACGCCGATCGTTCAGACTGAAACTGTTGGTTCCCCCCTTTTCAGCAACAATCAAGAGATTAAGCATGACGATGATCGATCACGAGATAGTGTTCATCGTGAACTTAAGGCGGCGAAACTGCAATTGGCAGGAACCAGACAACCGGGAAAACATCCTGCAGCAAGAAGCTGGATGCAATTACTAACACCGGGAAGACAACACTTCACGAGTTTGGTGTGAGCGGCTTTTGGAAATGGCAAGTAGACGTCTCTCCCTACTGTTCGGGCTTTGCTATCTTTGGTAAGGTTTATTAGGCTGAGCCGAATGTAAACGACGTCTGCATTTTTGATCGGGGAAAATCCGGTGACGAAACTGAGCGAGTTCATGACCATTAAGCAGGCCGCTGAGTTTCTTGGCGTGTCGCAGAACACTCTCCGTAATTGGGGACGCGATGGGCGGATCAAGGAACGGCGTCATCCAGTCAACCATTACCGACTGTACGATTCAGAGGAACTTAGCCAGTTGTTGCATCAAGCCAACCAGCCTCGCGAATCGTCTGGAACGAACCGCCGCAAAGCCAAATAGTACCAAGCCAGGAATCTCGCACTGATGGCGAAAAAGAAAGCTACCAAGAAGGCCACTGAAACGCCCGAAACCGAGGTGTCGTCTAAATCCAAGTCGAGTGCAAAGAAGCATATCGAGTCGTACGCGCACGCCGACAAGAAACGGGCCAACAATCCACCGGTGGGTTTGGTGACTTCGGATAGTGAGCCGGTAGCGGCAACAAAGAAAACTTACGCTTATGATCCGCACCTTGATCCGCAATTGATGTGGGCTGGTAAGTCGGAGCGAACCAGTTTTGAAGTTCCGACAGTGTCGTTACATGTTCACGAACGCATCGACCCCAAGGCGATTATCGCCGCCGTACGAAGCAATGGTGACCGCGCAAAGCCGGGCGATGGGAAGTATCGGCAGTTGTCGTTGTTCGAGGAACCAGCCACTTATCTCCCGCTTCGTGACGCACTCGATTTCTACAAGCATCCCCACGGCTGGACGAATCGATTGGTCGCCGGTGATTGATTATTGGTAATGAACAGCTTGCTGGAAAAGGAAGGCATGGCTGGCAAGGTGCAGATGATCTACATCGACCCGCCTTACGGCATTAAATATGGGTCGAACTTTCAGCCATTTGTAAATCGCCGCGAAGTCAAAGACGGCAAAGATGAAGACCTCACTCAAGAACCAGAGACACTGAAGGCCTTTCGAGACACTTGGGAATTAGGAATTCATAGCTACTTAACTTACTTGAGAGATCGTTTGTTGCTCGGCAAAGAGCTCCTTCATGAGTCGGGGAGCATTTTTGTTCAAATCAGCGACGAGAACCTGCACTTGGTACGCAATCTTTTGGACGACATCTTCGGTTCACACTGCTTCGTAGTTGTATTCCCAATCAAGAAAAAGGGGAGCCAAAAGAGCGAGTTAGTTGATCCCGTGAATGACTATCTCGTGTGGTACACTAAGACTAGTCGACGAGACGGCGGTTCGAAAGCTATCAAGTTTCGATCTTTGTATCAACGTCGTCTCCTCGATTCTGATGCAATCAAAGAATTCAAATTCGTTCAATTACCCGACGGATCTGAATGCACGATCGATGCAGTTCCATTATCAGACGGCTCAGTACTTGACTTAGGCCGTTTTCCGAACGATCTATTTTCAAGTTATCCAACTGCGAGGTTATTTCGACGCAATCCAATGAAAAGTGGTGGGCACCGTGCAAACCAAAGCCTTCCATATGTGCTCGATGGCAAAACTTATAATCCTGGACCTGGAAACTGTTGGAAAACGAAGGTGCAAACGGATGACGGCAGCATTCCTGGGATGGATCGACTTCGATTCGCAAATCGATTGCTCCCTGGGAATTCTGATATTCGGTTTCGAAGCTACTTCGACGACTTCGGCTATACTCCACTCTCCAACTGGTGGGATAACCTCGGAGGAGCTTCAAGTCCAACATATGTTGTCCAGACGAATACAGAAATCGTGGCTCGTTGCATGCTGATGACAACAGATCCTGGCGATCTCGTGTTTGACCCAACTTGTGGATCGGGTACTACAGCGTTTGTCGCCGAGCAATGGGGCCGACGTTGGATTACTTGTGACACCTCTCGCGTTGCGATTACACTCGCAAAACAACGTTTGATGACGGCAGTATTTGATTACTACACGTTGGCTCATCCTAAGGAAGGTGTTGGCAGCGGATTCAAGTACAAAACCGTTCCTCACGTGACTTTGAAATCGATCGCCAACAACCCTGAGATCGTTAAAGGGATGAGTCGCGAGGCGATTGATGCTGCGATCAAAAAATATGCGGACCAAGAAGTCTTGTACGATCAACCAGAATTGGATCGCAGCAAGGCTCGTGTTACTGGCCCATTTACGTACGAAGCGGTCCCGGCAATCAACGTCCGCGCGATTGACGATCCAGAAGCACACGGGCCGGTTGCAGAGCCAATGCCCGCCGACTTTTCGATCAGTCGCAGCGGTGTGACTTCGCGACAAGACGAGTGGCGAGGCGAGTTGGCTCGAACTGGAGTTCGCGGAAAAGGCGGCGCGAAAATCGAGTTTCTTCGACTGGAACCATTGCCCGGCACTCGCTCCCTCCACGCGGTTGGCGAGACCAAAGACAAGCAAGCCCGTACCGTCGCTGTTTCCTTTGGTCCTGAGCACGCGCCAATGGAGCAGCGTCATGTCGAACTGGCTTGGGAAGAGGCTCGAGGACTAAAGCCAAAACCGGAAGTCCTCTTGTTTGCGGCGTTTCATTTTGACCCTGAAGCAGCAAAAGACATTGATGAACTCGACCCCAAGAAAGCGGGGATGCAGCTTTTGAAACTGCAAATGAACACCGACCTATTAACCGACGACTTGAAGAAGAAGCGGTCAAGTAACGAAAGCTTCTGGTTGGTAGGTCAGCCCGACGTAACCCTGCGCAAAATACATCGCGGACAGGATTCGGGATTATGGGAAGTCGAAGTACATGGATTCGACTACTACAACCCGACCAACGGGAAAATCGAGTCGGGCGATACATCAAGAATCGCAATGTGGTTGCTCGATACCGACTACGACGGACGCAGTTTGCTGCCTCGCCAAGTCTTTTTCCCCATGTCGGGTGAGAAAGATGGTTGGAGACGATTGTCCAAGAACCTAAAAGCAGAGATCGACGAAGACTTGATTGAGGCCTACCGAGGCACGATCTCACTTCCGTTCGATCTCGGCAGGAACCGCCGCATCGCCGCCAAGATCATTGATGATCGAGGTATCGAGTGTTTGAAGATAATCAACGTTGAGTAGTGGAGGGGAACAACATGCTAACAAATATTCGAATTGAAAACTTCCGCGTTTTTAACGACGAGGTTCATCTACGTCTGCGTCCAATAACCGTCTTGATCGGTCGTAATAGTGCTGGAAAGTCATCCATCATGAAGTTCCTGCTGATGCTCCAGCAGTCGCTCAACATGAACGAAGTCGGTTTTCTTGCTCCGGAGGGAGAACGAGTTCACCTAGGAGCATTCGGCGATCTACGCAACAGCGTCGGGAAAAAGCGAAAGCTTAGATTTCGTTTGGACCTCTCGACACGTGATATCCCATCGCGCCGCGAGCGAATAATGCTCGAAGCGATGCAAAATCGTGAATTCAACACCGATCCAGTTACGAAACGCTCTGAGATGCGTATTGTTATCGAAGAACAAGAAGACGAGAAAACCGTCAAGGACGAAATAGCTGAGTATATCGTCGAAACGAGCGTGTCGTACAGTTCGAAGGCCGGGCAAACCGGCTACCACAAAGTAGCCGGTAAGATTGGTAGTGAGACGATTATCAATTCAGGTACGAAGAATCTGCGAACATCACAATTCCTTCGATTTCGCGAACAGTCAAACGACCCCAATAAGGCGTTGCAGTCGTTCTGGACAGATCGTTTCCTTTTCCCGCTCCGAGAAGAAATGCGTTTGTGGCGGCATCTTTCACCTGTTCGTGAGGAGTCGCAGCGTGCGATCGTAACGGCAAGCCCGCCGCCTAATAGCGTCGGACAGATGGGGGAATATGCGATGCCACATCTACAGCAGATCTACAATGAAGGCGGAGAAACGGCTGCGTTTGTTTTTCGTCACATGAGTGCGGTGGCTGGCGTTGACTCGATTCGTTTTGAATCGTCAATGAAGGGTTATCTTGCCCATGCTCGCGCGAAGAACAAGATTACAAATGCAGAATCATATTTGTCGGACTTTGGTTTTGGCGTGAGCCAATGCTTACCCATCTTTGTTCAGGGGGCCCTGCTACGTCCTGACCAAATGCTGATGGTTGAGCAACCTGAAGCTCAGTTGCATCCTTCTGCACAACTCGAACTTGGGACGTTCTTTGCCGAATTATTGAACGAGCGAAAAGTGATGTCGTTGATTGAAACACACAGCTCGCAGCTCATTCTTCGACTTCGTAGGCTCGTAGCAAATCAAACTCTTAAGCCAGAAGATGTCTCGCTGGCATACGTCCACGTAAATGACGGAATGCCTACGATCAAGAATCTTGACATCGACTCATCGGGCAATTTGGAGAAGGGATTGCCGATGGAATTCTTCGGTGCCGACGTTTTGGAAAGCATGAAGTTGGGGCTGAAACAATGACTTGGCCCGTAGGTAATGAGATTGTTATCGATACTAACGTGTTTAAGCATCTCTGCGACAGAGATGCCAAGTACAATCACGACGGTCACTGCGGTATCTTGCTTGCTGGGCTTGCGATGCAGAGTTGTATCTTGTTGATTGACGACGCTGGGCTATTTCTTCACGAATTTAATGAAATCGTAAGGCCGCAATTCTCGCGTGAATCTGAAATCGCAGGTGAGATCGCAATACTCCGGTATTGGGCAGATCCTGGGAACTACTCTGCCAAAGAGATAAAAGAACAGAAACAGCTAATTTTTGCGATTAGATCAGTGATTGTTGAGAATGAACGAGCGGATCGAGCTTTTGTCTACATGGCGTTTAACAATGGACGCGTTCTGGTTACGAATGACGAAAGTCATATTGTCATTTGGCCGGTAAAAAAGAAGGAGAAGGGTGGAGAACGTAGAACGAGACTGATGAAGGCTTGCAAGGCGTACATCAATCAAGGCGCCGATATCTTGTTTTCGTGTGAAGCATATGCATGTTTCGAGGGCGCCAATGCCTAAACGTAAGAATCGCCTTGGTGCAGGTGACTTGATCCTCAACACCCCGTTCGTTGAACCAGAGAAGTATTGGAGCTACGACCGCAAGTACATGATCTTTACGCAAATGGAAGGGCGACGTCCGGCTGGCTATATCGTCGCCACGCCTGATGCCCAAGGCTTCAATGATCCTGGTCAATTCGTCGAGCTGGATTTGGTCACCAAGATTCGCCCGCGGATTAAAGCTTGGCGAGAAGCAAACTACCCTGGCGCGACTGGTATCACTCGGCGACTGCTTGAACATTGGTACGATCCCAACCAGCGCGAGGGCATGCGGTTTTTCTTTTGCCAGCTCGAAGCAGTCGAGACCCTGATTTGGTTAACGGAATCGCACGAGTCCGAACGACAAGGCATCGAGATTCCTAGCGACGGCGGTCCTTTTCCTCGCTGGTGCGCCAAGATGGCGACCGGTAGCGGTAAGACAATTGTTATGGCGATGGTCATCGCATGGCAGACATTGAACAAAGTTTCCTACGTACAAGATACTCGCTATTCAAAGCACTTTCTGGCTATTGCACCAGGACTAACCGTTCGAAATCGGCTTGCAGTGTTGGTACCGGATGCGCCAGGGAATTACTTCGATCTGTTTCACATTGTGCCAACGGCCATGTTGGACAAGTTGCGACAAGCCAAGGTGGTCATTCACAACTGGCATAGACTAGGGTGGGACACGGATGAACAAATCGCCCGTCGACGCAGTGTTGATAAGCGAGGTGCCAAGAGCGACGAAGCTTACGCTCGCGAGGTACTTCGGGAATTGGCATCCGCCCATAACTGGATCGCCATTAACGACGAAGCACACCACGCTTGGCGTATCCCCTCTGGAGCCAAGATTCAGGGAGTCGATCGAGAGGAACTAGAATCCGCCACCAAGTGGATCGAAGGACTGGATAGGATACATCGAACGCGAAATATTCTTAGGTGCTTTGATTTCTCTGCCACGCCCTACACACCTTCGGGCAAGAAAAGCAGCGAAGATGCTTTGTTCGGATGGATTGTCAGCGACTTTGGATTGAACGATGCTATCGAATCCGGACTTGTCAAAACGCCTCGCGTCGTCGTGCGAGACAACGGACGATTGGATGCCAACTACAAGAGTCGCTTCTATCATTTGTATCGAGATGACGATGTCCAGGATGACTTCAATCGGAAGGCATTGCCTCACGAACCGTTGCCCGACATCGTCACCCAGGCATACTCGTTGCTTGGTCAAGATTGGCTGGAGACGCGTAAAGACTGGGAAAGCGTCGGACACCCGGTTCCACCCGTAATGATTACGGTCGCCAATCGAACCGAGACAGCAGCGCGAATCAAGTATGCATTTGATCACGAAAAGATGCACATTACAGAACTGTGTGATTCCGACCGGACATTGCACATTGATTCAAGTGTGCTTCGCAAGGCGGAGTCTCAGGAACAAGCGATCGAGCTATCTTCGCAGTCCAATGACGAGGAAGACGATGAAGAGGGACCAAGCAAACCACTAACGCAACAACAACAAGCGGAGCTATTGCGAAGGCAAGTTGATACCGTAGGGCAAGTAGGCCAACCTGGTGAGCAACTCCAAAACATTATTTCGGTTGGAATGTTGTCCGAGGGTTGGGATGCGAAGACGGTTACGCACGTGATGGGGCTTAGGGCGTTTTCCAGTCAACTTCTTTGTGAGCAGGTCGTTGGTCGTGGCTTGCGACGAACTTCGTATGACATCAATCCAGAGACGAAACAGTTTGAGCCGGAGTACGTCAACATCTTTGGTGTCCCGTTTACTTTCCTGCCCCACGAGGAAGATGACGGCACCGCACCGCCACCGCCTAAACCAAAAACGTTGATCGAGCCCATTCGTGAACGAGAGCAGGAGTTCGGTATTTCATGGCCAAACGTCATCCGCATCGAGCACGTTTACTCGCCACAGCTAAGATTGGATTTGTCGAAAATCAAAGTATTGGAACTTAGCCCCCGAGATACACCAACCCACGCTGAATTGGCTGCTATTTTGGAAGGAAAGCCGAACATGGATGCGCTCTCAGAGATTGATTTGATAGAACTTGGTAAGCGGCATCGGTTGCAAACCGTAGTGTTCAAGATGGCACGAGACGTTTTTGACCAAATGCAACCGAGCTGGAATGGCAATCGCGACTCGTTGCTCTCACAAGTCATTCACATTGTTCAGCAGGTACTTGATTCGGATCGAATTCGATCGGCTGGCATCAGCTCTGATACGGATCCACTGAAAAGCCGAGTGCTATTGATTCTGAATATGAACCGTATAGTCCAACATATTTGGGAAGCGATTCGATTTGAAAACACAACCAAGCTGACGCCAGTCTATGACTCGCACCGGCCGCTACTTAGTACCGCCGACATGCGTCCTTGGTTCACTTCGCGACCATGCGAGCATACCAAACGTTCTCACATTAACATGGCCGTCTTTGACAGCCGCTGGGAAGCTTCGGAAGCCTATGCGTTAGACCATTCGGAGTTGGTGGATAGCTGGGTAAAGAACGACCATTTAGGTTTTGAGATTCTCTTTGTCTACCGAGGCGTAGTGCGCAAATACCGGCCCGACTTTTTGGTTCGATTGAAAAGCGGAGTGATGTTGATTGTTGAAATCAAAGGCGAAGAAACTGACGAGACTCAAGCAAAGCATCGCTTCCTGGCCGAGTGGGTCGACGCCATCAACCAGACAGAATCCTTTGGCAGATGGCGTTGGACCGTAATAACAAATCCAGGCAAGATTGATGGTCATCTGAAATCGCTAGTGTGAGAAAGGAATAGACTTAATTGATGGCAAAGCGACGAAGTTTTCTAACGCATTGCCAGTCCCAGGTCGACCAGAATTGTTTTTTCTGGATACTCTGTTTAGCGTGTGCGAAGGCCAATTTTTGACCGAAAGTCATTCTCTCGCGTCGAAGCAGCTGGCTATGGTTGCTCTCTCTTTAGCGAAAAAACGTTCCTGTTTTGCGCTCGAGCGGAGTCCGGCTCCCCGGCTCCCGCAACTTCTCTGCTTGGTTAGGAAACCGACCAACGTAGGTCAACTCCGAATGCCGACGCTTTGCAAACACGCAAAACTTCGGCTTTTTTCGTATTTTCCTGCAATATCTCGCGTCTCGGCAGTTCCCCAGAGACTCGTTTTCCGGTCGCGACTCTCGCCAAAACAGCCCCTCTCTCGGGGCCAAACAGAGACAAATAGGCTGTATTGGAGAAAAGGAGCCGTTCGCACGAACGGGTTTGCCAATATCGCGAGCAAGAGAAAAGTTAAAGCCTGACTTCCACTGCTCGATTTCAGATCGCTCGAAAATAAACCCCGCTGGCTGTGGATTAGGATTTGGAAGGGCCAATAGGTGCCTCGCACGTGCCTGGCAATATTGATGAAATTCGCACGGACTTAGAAAAGGAGTCTAAGCAACTTGAGGAGAGAACCAAACGCTTTGATGCACTTCAAAGGAGTACTCGTAGCGTATTGGTGGCGGCCGAGGGGCAACTCAAACAACTCCAAGAAGAGTCGATTGCAAACCAGCCCAAACAAGACGAACTTAAGAAGTTACTTGGAAAACTGGAGTTTCTGGATCGGAAAATAAGCAACTTGCAAACGGATGATCCAATGGTTTTTCGAGATGCATCTCTGAGCGGCAAAGATTTGGTCGTTGTCGATCTGACAGGAAGTGAGATTGGACTCCTCGACTTAGAACGCAAGGTACGAGAGAAGTTCATTGGTACCGGTCGAGCTGATAAATTCCTAAAATGGGTAACGGACAGTCGTTTGAAGTCCCTCCATTTTTTATTGCTCGTACGACCGGGAGCGGCATCATCGTTTGAGACATGCCGGAGCAGGCTTGATCAATTGCATGCAAGTTACGGATACGACGTGATAGCCAATGATCGAACGCTAAAGATGCGGAATGAATTGGAGGACAAGTGAGCCGACGTCGCCGATCCAAAATCAACGCATCGAGTCTCGATCTGTTTCTCGATACGATTTGCAACGCATTTGGGGGAATCATATTCTTGTCGATTCTGATTGCCGTCCTTGCCAAGATGCAAGATTCTCGTCAATCTTCAAGACCCTCGAATGAAAACATCCCGCAATCGGAAGTCGATGAGTTCTCTCGCAAGCTAAAAGAATTGCAGAGCGATAGAAGGCGGATTGTGGCGACTATCGATTCCCTCGAAAAACTCCGCGTCGAGTCAGATCAAATCGAGGTAGTCGAACTGAAGGAACAAATCAGTCAGGCGAATCGAAAACTGGATCAAGCGGTAGCGGAACAATCTCGGGTTAGCCTCAAGCTGAGTGAGGTACAAGTGGATGTGACCAATCGCAGGCAAGAGTCAGCCGAATTGGAGGAGAAACTCGTTACCGCGCAGGCCGCGTACTTAGACAAAGCCAAAGCGGTCGATGACGCACTGGATTCTCGCGTTCAAAAAACAGAGTTACCGTCTGTTCGCGCAACAAACAAAGGGAATTTGCTGATGG
>Ga0163144_10025555_pt1 | contig 11527 bp, 9 predicted proteins | sample OliLak19BULKMAT1_FD_123175 | JGI IMG/M metagenome (GOLD analysis project Ga0163144, IMG submission 123175) | Freshwater microbial mat bacterial communities from Lake Vanda, McMurdo Dry Valleys, Antarctica - Oligotrophic Lake LV.19.BULKMAT1 | ecosystem: Environmental > Aquatic > Freshwater > Lake... | reverse complement strand
TCGCCGAGCGCCAGGCCGTCGATCATCTGCGGGCCGGTGAGCCAGTGGTGGTGCTCGACCGCGCCCTGGTAGACGTAGGGCAGCACCGCGTAGGCGCCGCCGAAGGTGAGGAGCGCCGCCTTGGTGAAGAACCAGGCCATCTGCGTCAGCACCGCGTCGACGCCGAGCAGCAGCGCCAGGCCGGCGATGGCGACGAGCCAGAGCCCGAGGCAGACGGCCACGACCCGGCCCAGGCGCCGCCAGCCGAAGCGGGCGTGCTCGGGCGTCGGCGTCTGGTCGTCGATGAGGGCGGGACCGGCCCGCTGGCCCTGCGCGCCATGACCGCCGCCGACCGCAAACTTGGCCGGGGCGAACCGGCCGCCGAGCCAGCCGGCGAGCCCGGCGCCGAGCACGATCAGCGGGAAGGGAACGTCGAGCGCGAAGATCGCGACGAAGGCCGCCGCGGCGATCGCCCATCGCCAGCCGTTGGTGAGCACCCGCGAGCCGATGCGCCAGGCGGCGGCGACGACGATCGCCGTCACCGCCGGCTTGATGCCGTAGAACAGGCCCGCCACGACCGGCACGCTGCCGAAGGCCATGTAGATCCAGGAGAGCGCGATCAGCAGCAGCAGCGACGGCAGCACGAACAGGCCGCCGGCGATCAGCCCGCCCCAGGTGCGGTGCATCAGCCAGCCGATGTAGGTGGCGAGCTGCTGCGCCTCGGGCCCGGGCAGGACCATGCAGTAGTTGAGCGCATGGAGGAAGCGCTGCTCGGAAATCCAGCGCCGGCGCTCGACCAGCTCCTCGTGCATCAGCGCGATCTGCCCGGCCGGGCCGCCGAAACTGATGCAGCCGAGCTTGAACCAGTAGGCGGCGGCCTGGCGCAGGGTGACGGGATCGGGGGGCGTCATGCGGGGGAACCGAGGCCGACGTAGAGGGTGTCGAACAGGACGCCGGCCGCGGCGAGCAAGGCGTCGTCGTCGGCATGCTGCGTCTGCAGGCCGCGGACCATCGTCTCCAGGCCGGCGGCCTCGTCGACCGGAATGCCGCCGACATCGACATAGTGCACCAGCTCGCCGAGACGACGCAGGGCCGGGTCGTGCTCGAGGCCGAAGGCGAGGGTCATGACCTCGAACGTCACTTTGTCGCCGACGTGGGTGAAGCGCGCGCCGTCGAAGTCGTAGCCGAGGGCGGCCTTCGGGCATTGGATCGGATCGTCGAGCCAGACGAAGCGCGCCCGCGTGTCGACGAATCGACGCACCAGCCAGGCGGTCGCGAGGCGATCGACCCATGGGCGCCTGCGCGTCGCCCAGGTCCTGCCCTGGAACGCCGAGGCGGCGAGCCGCTCCACGCTTCCGCGCTCGCGCTTCGGCTCGCCCGGCGAGAGCTTGCGCTCGACCTCGAGCCGGAGCCGCTCGAAGCCTTCGGCCGCCCGCGCCGCCGCCTTGCCGGGGAAGAAGTCGCGTGCCTGGATCGATTGCAGCTGCTGCTCGAGGCCGCGCAGGAGCCGGCGCAGCGCGGCCTCGGTGCCGCCCGCGATCGCCTTGCGCGCCTCCTTCAGCGCGGTGGCGAAGTCGGCGTAGAGCTCGCCGCGGTCGAACAGGGCGCGAAAGCCCGCATCCTGGGCTTCGTCGCGCGCCTGCAGCTCGAGCAGATGGGCGTCGGCGCCGCCGTCGCGGATCGCCTGCTCGATCGCCCGCAGCTCATCGGCCGATCCGGCCGTCGTCGGCAGGATGTAGACCCCCTCGCGCAGGGTGGCACAGCCGGTGGTCTTGAGCGCCCGCCAGATGCGCACCCTGAGGCCGCTCGGCGAGGTCGGCAGCGAGGCGGTGAGCACCAACCAGTCCATGCAACGAATATCTCATACTGTGATGAACGTTACAAGAGCATTCGAGGTGGCATCCCGTCAGGCCGGCGACAGCGCCCTCCCCTTGGCGGCCAGCCTCTCGCGCAGCTCGGCGATCTGCGCCAGCATCGCCTCGCGCCCGGCGCGGATCGACTGCTTGCGGGTGCTGAAGTCGGTGCCGGCGACGCCCGGCAGCTTCGGCACCAGCACCAGGTCGGCGTCGCGCAGCTCGTAGGCCTTGATGCTGCGGCCCATGATCGCGAAGGTCTGCATCAGCATCCGCGCCAGGTCGCTGGTGGGGTTGCCCTGCGGCACCGCCGAGATGTCGACCGCGATCACGAACTCGGCCCCCATCGCCCGGGCGTGATGCACCGGCACCGGGGCCGAGAGGCCGCCGTCGACGTATTCGCGCGTGCCGATCTTCACCGGCTGGAACACCGCCGGCACCGCGCTCGAGGCGCGCACCGCGGCGCCGGTGTCGCCACGCTGGAACAGGATGGCTTCGCCGCTGTCGAGGTCGGTGGCGGCGATGCCGAGCGGGATCTTCATCTGCTCGATCGGCCGGTTGCCGGTCTTGTCGCGCACGTACCGGGCCAGCGCCTCGCCGCGGATCAGGCCGCGGCCGGGATAGGCCCAGTCGGCGAAGGCGGTCTCGTCCATGGTGTCGGCCAGTGCCGCCAGCTCGCTGCCGCTCCTGCCGGACGCGTAGAGCGCGGCCACCAGGCTGCCGGCCGAGGTGCCGGCGACGAGATCGGGCGCCAGCCCGCTCTCCTCCAGTGCCTGGATCACGCCGATGTGGGCAAAGCCCCGGGCGGCGCCGCCGCCGAGCGCCAGGCCGATGCGCGGCCGCCGCGGTGGCGGTGGCGGTGGCGGCGGTGGCGGAGGCGGTGGCGCGACTGGTACGGGGGCCGGCGCGGGCGCGGGTGTCGGCGCCGGCGGGGGCGCGCTGCCGCATCCGGCCAGGCCGAGGCCGCCGGCGCCCAGGGCCAGGAAGGCGACGGCGCGCCGACGGCCGGCCTGCGACGGCGCGTCGCCGGGTTCGTCCGGCGCGCACAGGCGGCCAGGGTTCATATGCCTCATCGAGATACCGACCCAACAAATATGTGGTTCGCGACCCGGGAGTCGGTCGCCTAGAGTCCCCGCTTCGTCGCGAAAAGCGATTGGCTTCGCGCGACCGCGCTCCGTGCATTCTGGCTGGCCGGAGCCGGAGTTCCGCCGCGCCGCCCGCACCCCGCATGTACCGATACACAGAATTCGACCGCCAGTTCGTTCACCAGCGCGCGGCCCAGTTCCGCGACCAGCTGCAGCGCCACTTGGCCGAAGAGCTTCCCGACGACGATTTCCGGGCGCTGCGCCTGCAGAACGGCTGGTACGTGCAGCGCCATGCGCCGATGCTGCGCGTCGCCGTCCCGTACGGCGAGCTGAGCTCCAGGCAGCTGCGTGCCCTGGGCCGCATCGCCCGCGAGTACGACAGCCGCCCCGGCGGCCCCTACGAAGACCGCGGCGGCGGCTTCGGCCACCTGACCACGCGCCAGAACTGCCAGTACAACTGGATCGCCCTGGCCGACGCCGCCGACGTGATGGACATCCTGGCCGACGTCGACATGCACGGCATCCAGACCAGCGGCAACTGCATCCGCAACATCACCAGCGACTGCTTCGCCGGCGTCGCCGCCGACGAGATCGTCGACCCGCGGCCCTATTGCGAGATCCTGCGCCAGTGGAGCACGCTCCATCCGGAGTTCGCGTTCCTGCCGCGCAAGTTCAAGATCGCGGTCAGCGGCACCCTCGAAGACCGCGCCGCCACTGCCTGGCACGACATCGGCCTGGTGCTGAAGAAGAACGCCGCCGGCGAGATCGGCTTCGAGGTGCGGGTCGGTGGCGGCATGGGCCGCACGCCGATCATCGGCACCGTGATCCGCGAGTTCCTGCCGTGGCAGGAGATCCTGGTCTTCATCGAGGCGATCGTCCGCGTCTACAACCGCTACGGCCGGCGCGACAACATGTACAAGGCGCGGATCAAGATCCTGGTCAAGGCCGAAGGGCAGAAGTTCATCGACGCGGTCGAGGCCGAGTTCGGCCACATCCGCGAGCACGACGTCGACGGCGGCTCGCAGCTGCTGACCGATGCCGAGCTCGCGCGCGTCTCGGCCGGCTTCGAGCTCGTGCCCGAGGGCGTGACGCCGGCGAGCGGCCCCCGCCCCGACCTTTTCGCCGGCGCCGACGAGCACGGCCCGGCCTACCGCCGCTGGCTGGAGCGAAACGTCCATCCGCACCGCATTCCCGGCTATCGCGCCGTGACGCTCTCGCTCAAGCGCGCCGGCCTGCCGCCGGGCGACGCCACCGCCGACCAGATGGACGACGCCGCTGCGCTGGCCGACCGCTTCAGCCTCGGCGAGCTGCGCGTCTCGCACGACCAGAACCTGGTGCTGCCGTGGGTGCAGGAAGGCGAGCTCGCCGCGCTCTGGCAAGCCGCGCGCGGCCCGGGCTTTGCCACGCCCAACATCGGCTACCTCACCGACATGATCGCCTGCCCCGGCGGCGACCTGTGCGCGCTGGCCAACGCCCGCTCGATCCCGATCGCCGCGGCGATCAACGAGCGCTTCGACGACCTCGACGAGCTGCACGACATCGGCGACATCGACCTGCATATCAGCGGCTGCATCAACTCCTGCGGCCACCACCACAGCGGCCACATCGGCATCCTCGGCGTCGACAAGGACGGCAAGGAGTGGTACCAGGTCTCGCTCGGCGGCATGGACGGCTCGGCCCTCAGCGGCGGCGCCGCCCCGGGCAAGGTGATCGGCCCCTCGTTCGCCGCCGACGAGGTGCCCGACGTGATCGAGGCCGTGATCGAGACCTACCGCGGCCAGCGCAGCGCCGCGGCCGAGCGCTTCATCGACACCGTCAAGCGGGTCGGGCTCGAGCCGTTCAAGACCGCCGCCAATGGGGTGCGCCGCGCGACGGCGGTGCATTCGTGAGCCCCGCGCCGATGAAGCTCGTCGATTCCAACCACGACCGATGGCACGAGGCGACCGCCGACGACGCGCTCGTCGCCGTGCCCGCCGCCGAGCCCTGGAGCCTGCTGACGATCGCCCAATGGCAGGCGGTGCGCGACGCCTGGCCGGCCGGCATGCCGGTGGGGCTGATCGTGCCGAACGACGTCGACATCGAGACCGTCGTCGCCGACCTGCCGCGCCTGCAGCTGGTCGCCCTCTGCTTTCCGAAGTGGGTCGACGGCCGGGCCTACAGCCAGGCGCGGCTGCTGCGCATGCGCTTCGCCTTCGGGGGCGAGATCCGCGCCACCGGCGAAGTGCTGGTCGACATGCTGCCGCTGATGGTCCGCACCGGCTTCGACGCGGCCCTGCTGCGCGCCGACCAGTCAGTTGCGACGGCGCGGCGGGTGCTCGGCTTCTTTCCCGAGGGCCACTACCAGGGCGACGTGAACCAGACCCGGCCGCGCTTCGCGCGTCCCGCGGCCGCATGAAGGCCGGGCCGACAGCGCCCGGTCGCGTCGTCTTCGTCGGAGCCGGCCCCGGCCAGGCCGACCTGATCACGGTGCGTGGCGCCCAGCGCCTGGCCTCGGCCGACGTGGTGCTGTTCGATTCGCTCGCCGACCCGGCACTGCGCGCGCTGGCGCCCGACGCACGCTGGATCGACGTCGGCAAGCGCGGCTTTCGCGGCGTGCCGCACGGCCGCGACGAGCCCGGCGCCGAAAACGCCGGCCAGGCGACCATCAACGCGCTGCTGGTGAAGCATGCGTCGGAAGGCAGTGCGGTCGTACGCCTGAAGGGCGGCGACCCGAGCGTGTTCGGCCGGCTCGAGGAAGAGCTCGAGGCGCTGGCCGAAGCCGGGATCGAAAGCGAGGTCGTGCCCGGCGTCTCGGCGGCGCTGGCCGCGGCCGCGGCGACCCAGCGCCCGCTCACCCGGCGAGGCGGCGGCCGCAGCGTCGCCCTCACGACCGCGATGACCCACGACCGGGGCCTCGAGGTCGGCCGCCACGCCGACACCGAGGTCTTCTACATGGCCGGCAAGCAGCTCGCCGCCCTGGCGCGCCGGCTGGTCGCCGCCGGCTGGCCCGAGGACGTGCCGGTGTCGGTGGTGTCGCGCGCCGGCTGGCCCGACGAGCTGGCCAGCGACCACAGCCTCGCCAGCCTCGGCCAGGCGACGGTGCTGCATGCCGGCCGGCCCACGGTCGTCGTGGTCGGAGCGGGCGCCCGTAAAATCGGCGCTTCGCCTCGCTTCACGTCGCCCGCCCGGGTCCGGCAGCGCGGGCTCCCAACCCTCTCGCCATGACCCACGTCGTCCTCGAATCCTGCATCCGCTGCAAGTACACCGATTGCGTCGACGTCTGCCCGGTCGACTGCTTCCGCGAAGGCCCCAACTTCCTGACCATCGACCCCGACGAGTGCATCGACTGCGCGGTCTGCATTCCCGAGTGCCCGGTCAACGCCATCGTTCCCGAGGAAGACGTGCCGGGCGACCAGCAGCACATGACCCAGCTCAACGCCGAGCTCGCCAAGGGCTGGCCGAGCATCACCCGGCGCAAGGCGGCGCTGCCGGACGCGGACGACTGGAAAGACCGCACCGGCAAGCTCGACGAGCTGATCCGCTGAGCGCCGAGCGGCTGCGCCCGTGGCCGAATTGCCTGCTGCCACTCCTTCGGCACCGATCGAGACCGATGCGCTGATCGTCGGTGCCGGTCCGGTGGCGCTGTTCGCGGTGTTCGAGCTCGGGCTGCTCGAGGTGAGCGCCCAGGTGGTCGACTCCCTGCCCTTCATCGGTGGCCAGTGCGTCGAGCTCTACGCCGCCAAGCCGATCTACGACATCCCCGCCCTGCCCTTTACCACCGGCGCCGAGCTGATCGAGCGGCTGCAGAGGCAGATCGCGCCGTTCGGCGCGGGCTTTCATCTCGGCCAGCAGGTCAGCGCGCTGGTGCCCCGGGAAGACGGCCGGTTCGACGTCGCGACCGATGCCGGCCAGCGCTTCATCGCCAAGGCGGTGGTGATCGCCGCCGGCGTCGGCTCGTTCCAGCCGCGTGGGCTGAAGATCGAAGGCCTCGCGGCCTGGCGCGAGCGGCAGCTTTTCCATCGCGACCCCGGTGCCGCGTCGACCGCCGGACGTCGTGTCGTCATCGTCGGCAACGGCGAAGCCGCGGTGACGGCGGCGCTCGACGCGGTCGAGGCCGGTGCGGCGAGCGTGACCGTGGTGCACCGCCGCGACGACTTCGACGCGCCGACGGCGCAGCTCCTGCGCTTCCAGTCGGCGCGGATGAACGACCTGATCGAGGTCGTCACGGCGCAGCCGAGCGGAATCCGCAGCGAAGGCGATGTCCTCCAGGGGCTCGTCGTCGACGACAGCGACGGCGGCACACGGACGCTCCCGCTCGACCTGCTGCTCGTGCTGCTCGGCTGGAGCCCCAAGCTCGGGCCGATCGCGAAGTGGGGCCTGGCGCTCGAGCGCAAGCAATTGGTCGTCGACACCGAGCGCTTCGAGACCTCGACGAAGGGCATCCACGCGATCGGCGACGCCGTCACCTATCCAGGCAAGCAGAAGCTGATCGTCTCGGGCTTCCACGAGGCGACCCTCGCCGCCTACGCGATCGCCGAGCGGGTGCACCCCGATCGCGCCCAGCCGCTGCTCTACACGACCACGAGCCCGAAGCTGCACCGGCTGCTCGGCGTCGACCCGGCCCATCCGGCGCCGCCGTCTTTGCGATAATCCGTTCGCGCCGCGGCTTGAAGGCCGGGGCGTATCCGCTAGGGGTGTTGGGAGGTTCGAGCGATCGAGCCTGCCGACTGAGACAGTCCCTTCGAACCTGACTGAGGTAATCCTCGCGCAGGGAAGCAAGCCGGATCGGCCGCCGAGCACTGCGTCGGCCGATCGTTCGGCCCAGCGACCTGCCATCGGAAAGACGATGGCTGACATTTCCAGATCGAAACAGAAGAAGCACGGACACGCAGCTGCGCTGATGCCGGTGATGGCCTTGCTCATGGCGACCGCGAGCGCCCAGGTGACCGTGCCCTCGCCCCCGGCCATACCAGCGTCGGTGCCGGCCCCGGCCGCTGCGGGAGCACCCGGCACCGCACCAGTGGCGGCGCCGACCCAGACGCTGGCGCCGGTGCGCGTCACCGGCCGCGCGCCGACCGACGCGAGCGTGACCGGCTGGGGCGACGTGCCGCTGTCGCAGGCGCCGCTGCAGGCGACGACGGTCGATGCAGCGCAGCTCCGCGAGGCCGGCGCGCGCCGGCTCTCCGACCTGGCGCGCTTCGACGCCGCGGTGTCCGACGCCTACGACGCCGAGGGCTACATCGACTACTTCACCGTGCGCGGCTTCGTCATCGACAACCGCTTCAACTACCGGCGCGACGGCCTGCCGATCAACGCCGAGACGTCGATCCCGCTCGACAACAAGGCGCGGGTCGACATCCTCAAGGGCCTGAGCGGAATGCAGGCCGGCACCAGCGCGCCGGGCGGGCTGGTCGACGTCGTCGTCAAGCGGCCGCTCGACGCACCGCTGAGCTCGGCGTTCGTCGAATGGCGCGAGCGCGGCGGCGTGCTCGGCGCCGTCGACCTGAGCCGGCGCTTCGGCGGCGGCGGCGCCTTCGGCCTGCGCCTCAATGCCGCCGCCGAGCACATCGATCCGAAGACGCGGGATGCCAAGGGCCACCGCCGCCTGCTGGCCCTGGCCGGCGACTGGCGGGTCGCGCGCGGCACGTTGGTCGAGGCCGAGGTCGAGAACAGCCATCGCTCGCAGCCGAGCGTGCCCGGCTTCAGCCTGCTCGGCGACGTGCTGCCATCGGTGCCGGACCCGCGCCTCAACCTCAACAACCAGCCGTGGTCGCTGCCCGTGGTGTTCGACGCGACGACCGCGTCGCTGCGCATCACGCAGGAGCTCGGCGAGGCATGGCACCTGGTCGCGCACGGCGCGGTGCAGCGGCTGCGCACCGACGACCGGCTCGCCTTCGCCTTCGGCTGCTTCGACCCCGAGCCGGCGCCCGACGGCACCTACCATCCCGACCGCTTCTGTCCGAACGGCGACTTCGACCTCTACGACTACCGGAGCGAGAACGAGCGGCGGCGCAACGCCGTGCTCGACCTCTCGCTGCACGGACGCTTCGTCACCGGTCCGCTTGCCCACACGCTCGTCGCCGGCGCCCTGCAGAACCGGCTGCGCCACCGGTTCGAGCCCCAGGCCTTCAACTTCGTCGGCACCGGCAACGTCGACGGCACGGCCGTAACGCCAGAGGACCCGACGAAGACGACGCCGAGCACCGACCGCGACGAGCGCTCGACCGAGCTCTACCTGCGCGACCGGATCGCGCTCGGCCCGCGCACGTCGCTCTGGCTCGGTGCCAGGCACACGCGCCTTCGGCGCAGCACCGACTCGACCGACGGCCTGAGCCACACCGACTATTCGCAATCGTTCACGACGCCGTTCGCCGCGGCGAGCTACGCGTTCGCGCCCGGCCAGACCGCCTACGCGAGCTGGGGGCGCGGCGTCGAGAGCGACGTTGCGCCCGACCTGCCGCGCTACGCCAACCGCGGCCAGGCCCTGCCTGCGGCGAAGAGCCGGCAGGTGGAGGTCGGCCTCAAGGGCGGCGGCGAGCGGCTCGAGTGGAGCTTCGCGGCCTTCGACATCAGCAAACCCCGCTTCGACGACATCGGCAGCTGCACCGCCGGCGACGGCGAGCCGCCCGACTGCACCCGGGTGCTCGCCGGTGCGCAGCGACACCGCGGCATCGAGGCCGGCGGCGCCTGGCGCCGGGGCGGGCTCGAGCTGCGCGGCGGCGCGCAGTGGCTGCGCGCGCGAGTGGAGAAGACGCCCTCCGGTGCGCTCGACGGCAAGCAGCCGACCAACGTTCCGACGCTGACGCTGCGGCTGCAGGCGAGCTACGCGGTCGCGGCCGTGCCGGGCCTCGCGCTGCAAGGCGGCGGCAGCCATGAAGGCCGGCGCCAGGTGCTTCCCGACAACAGCATCGAGATCGCGTCGGCGACGCGCTTCGACCTCGGCATGCGGCTGCAGCGGCGCGTCGCCGGCGCAGCCTGGACCTGGCGGGCCGGCGTCGACAACGTCTTCGACCGCCGGGGCTGGCGCGAGTCACCGTACCAGTTCAGCCACGTCTACCTGTTCCCGCCGGCGCCGCGAACGTGGCGGATGTCGCTGCAGGCCGACCTGTAGGACGCCGCGCCCGCGTCGGTCGCTATAATTTCGGGTTGTTCCTCGATAGCTCAGTTGGTAGAGCGCCGGACTGTTAATCCGTAGGTCCCTGGTTCGAGCCCAGGTCGGGGAGCCAAGAATGACGGGGGTTAGCCGGTGATTGCCTGCTAACCCCCTTCTCGTTTCTGGTCCATTGGTTGCCGTACTGTTGCCGTTTGGAAGATTGCTCCATCCTGGAAGGTCTTGCAAGAGCTCCGCTTCCTCTCGAAGCTGATCTGCTGCAAGCGGGTCGTGGGACGAAGAGAGGATCTCGCAGCAGTCTTTCGTCTCGTTTGCGCGATCGGCCAGAAGCGACCTTTTGCTAGGCGTTCGCTTTGGGGAATTGCCGGTTTGGAGCCGACTGCGCCCATTGAGATGCGTCCACATTTTTTGCCCCATTGCGCGACAGGCTATGCTGCTCCAACCCAGCCGGTCACCCTTCATTCGCGGTGATGGTGCCAGCGCCACGAGGCGCCTAACCCTTCATCGAGCGCTCGTTTTCAAAGGGCGCTTCGTGCCCTTTGGCCCGCCGCTCATCTCGAACGATAAGGAGCGCAACTCGTGAGGTGGTCTCAGCTTCGGACCCTTACGGACTCCAAGGCCTACTGGAGCCTGAATGCGCTATTCGTGGTCATTCCACTGGTTTCGCGCTTGGGCGTGCCGCTGAACTGGGAACTTGTTGCGACTTACATCGCCACTTGGCTGCTTTTCATCGCAGGCACGGCTTTCTTTCTCCTCCGCCCACCGCTAATTGGGTATCGCGACTACGCCGACTACCTTCAGTCAGGAAAGACTGCTGATCAGCTTCTTGCAGAGTATCTCCGTTGTGGTGGACGCGTTCCAGAGAGAAACGATGATTCCCACCTTGCGAACCGACTTCGGAACGACAACAAGAATTCTCTGCCAGATACGGAAGTCTTCTGGCACGTGTATCACGTTGCTGACGTCTCGGGAAGAGCAGCACGGGTCGCAGTCACAACTGCCATGTTTGCCGCAGCGCTCATGCTGCTGGCAGTGAACGTTAACCGGTTCTACGATGTGATCACTAGTTATCTTTCACCGCAGAAGGAGATGCGCATGCCCAGCACGAACCCACCAGTCCCTGTCGGCACCCACCTTACTACCGGTGGCACCGTTGACGTACAACACGAAGACGGAACTGGTTCTGTCTCGACTACCAGTGGCAAGCTCGTGGACATCGACGACAACGGCTTTCTGGTAGTCAGGGCCAATGGAAAACTCATCTATATCCCAAAACACCGGGTCGTCGACATCAAGCAGAGTGCCTAGGCCATCGCTCGAGCCGACCCGCAACGCAGGCCGCCGCTGCTGGGCAGCCTCGTCGCAAAGACTGAGCATATCAATACAGGTATGGTGCAACTGCACATCTACAAACGGCCTTGTTGCACCCCGGCGGGTGCGGACCCAGATACGAACCGCTCAGTCGGGCTCCATTCCATCCACGGGGTTGGGCGCGATTGCCGCCACGCAGGGTTAGTCGA
>Ga0163144_10025554_pt1 | contig 11528 bp, 9 predicted proteins | sample OliLak19BULKMAT1_FD_123175 | JGI IMG/M metagenome (GOLD analysis project Ga0163144, IMG submission 123175) | Freshwater microbial mat bacterial communities from Lake Vanda, McMurdo Dry Valleys, Antarctica - Oligotrophic Lake LV.19.BULKMAT1 | ecosystem: Environmental > Aquatic > Freshwater > Lake... | reverse complement strand
TAGAATCATTTTTAACTACTGATGAAATTGATAAATTAGACAAATCAACACTTTATTCTTTGATAAAATTTGAAATAAAAAAAGAACAAAAAATACAACTAAAAACTAAACTCAAAGAATTAGGTGTGAATTTTAGTAAAATGCCAATAATTTTGCATCCATCTACTGGTGGTTCTGCCAGAGAATGGCGCCCAACATATTTTGGTAAATTAGCCAAAAGACTTTCTCGTGAATTTAATAATAATATATTGATTACTGGTATTCAAGAAGATAGTTTAAATTGCAAAAAAGTGGAAATTGAATCAGTTTATAGCAAAAATTTGTGTGGTAAGTTAACTTTAGAAGAAATGATAATTTTGATTTCGATTTCAAAATTAGTTATTGCAAATTCTACAGGGATTTTGCATTTGGCTGCAACTTGTGGAGTGCCTATAGTTGGGTTATATCCTAATTCTGCAAATATTGGTCCAAAGAGATGGTCGCCATATACAGATAAAAAAATCATACTTTCACCGCCATTTATTGATGATGAAATATCCAAAGATGATATGAATATGATAAAGGTCGAAGATGTGTTGGCGGCTTGTAGAATATTTTTGAAAAAAACAATAAAAAATAATTGATATGAATAATGAATTAGTTAAAAGAGTTTTAGTCGCATTAGTGGGAATTCCATTTGGAGTTTATGTGATTTTGGAAGGTGGATTATTTTTTACTTTCTTTATTGCTATAATTTCCACAATGGGGTTGAATGAATTTTACAAAATGATAGAAAACAAAGGGTTCAAACCTTACAAATATATTTTTCTAATATTCAATTTTATTATGACATTGATTACCGGTTATCTATTATTGAATGATCAGTTTGTGGCAAGTATGATATTTTTTATTGGGAATGCCCTATTTATATTGATATTTAGTTTTTTATACCAACTTTGGGACCATACCGATACGCCAATTGAAAATAATATGTTTAGTATAGTCGGTTTTTTGTATGTTGGGATATTATTTATCTGTTTATTGTTCATTCGTGAATTTGGCACTATTAGAGAATATATGCACAATTTACTGCCGTTTCAAATTAATGATAATGTTATTGATTCAAGTGTTTGGGGCAAATTATTACTTATTCATATTAGTTCAATTTGGATTTGTGATTCGATGGCATATTTTGTTGGTAAGTCTTTTGGCAAACATAAATTATTTGAAAGACACAGCCCAAAAAAATCAGTCGAAGGTGCAATCGGTGGCTTTTTAAGTTCGATAATCTATTTTATTTTGATGTTATATTTTTATATTCCAGAGATAAATTACTTATTTGGAATAGGTTTTGGATTAATTGTAGGTATATTTGGTCAATTAGGAGACTTGGTGGAGTCTCACTTTAAGCGATATAGCGGAGTCAAAGATAGTTCAAATCTAATCCCTGGGCACGGAGGTATTTTAGATAGATTTGATAGTATTATGTTCACATCCCCACTTTTACTTATCTACATATTTTTAATATTATTTTTAATGTGAGAGCATGCAAAAATTGCACTCAATTACACTCTTTTTCGCTTTTTTCTAAATGTAGAGACGACCGGCGGGTCGTCTTCCTACTCTTAATTTCCCAACCCAATCTCAAAATTTGCGGAATATAGGGTGGGGTTCTCTACATTCTTCTCAAAAATTGCACTCGATTACACTCTTTTTCGCTTTTTCTTAAATGTAGAGACGACCGGCGGGTCGTCTTCCTACTCTTAATTTCCCAACCCAATCTTAAAATTTACAGGATTATGGGTGGGGTTCTCTGCCAAATCTCAAAAATTGCACTCAATAACACTCTTTTTCGCTTTTTTCTTAAATGTAGAGACGACCGGCGGGTCGACTTCCTACTCTTAATTTTCCAACCCAATCTTAAAATTTACAGGATTAATGGTATGGTTCACTTCATTCTTCTCACCAATAAAACACCAATACTGTACGCAATATCTACACAAACATAGACAAATATAACCCTTGGTTATTGCAAAATATAATACAAAAAAAGTATTCTTGAATAAAGAAAAAGAATAACACTTACTCCTTCAAAAAGCCATAATCATATACTTTTGGTTCAATTTTTTGGGCTAATAGTTTAATTTTATCTCGCAATTCTCCAATAAGCTCTGTATAAATTTGGTCAGTGCTTTTATTGTTCATTTTACCTTTTGCATTACGTCCCTGAAAATGCTCTCTAATATCATATAATGACGCATTTACATTAATATTTGGTTGTTTGTGGTAATAACGCCATAACTCACGCCCAGCATCAAATACAGCTTTCGCTTCATCAGAAAACACAAGTGGAGTAGAATTACCATCTTTTAAATTCCCCTCTAAGGAGGGGTGGCTGACACAGTCAGACGGGGTGGTTTCTTCAAATTCGTCTGCTTGAAAAGCTATATGATTATTTAACATATTAATCACAGATGATAAATTATTTTTTATATCCAAATCATTTATATGTATCACTTCTAAGCCTAATCCTTGCAAAAAAGTATCTCTTTGGTTATCGTATTCCTCTTTATCATTATGGCTACAGCCGTCAATTTCAATAACAACATTATAATTTGGACAGTAAAAATCAACTATATAGTTACCAATAATTCTTTGACGGTCAAAATCTATTCCTTTATATTTGCCATTTTTCACTTCATTCCAAAACAAAACCTCGGATAAATTACCTGACTTTCTTAATTCCTTAGCTCTTTCTTTTAGTTCTGGATTAAATGGTAAATCAAATATTGTTTTTGTATTTCTTTTAAGTTTATTTGTAGAAGAGACCACCCCGTCAGCTTCGCTGCCACCCCTCCATAGAGGGGAATCAAAGAGATTATTTTGTTCTGACTTCAATTTACCTTTGATAAATTGGGTCATAAAATTACTTTCAAATGCTTTACTGCAATTTACTTCATCTTCGGTAAATGGTAACCAGTAGTTAATAAATTTTGTATTTTTAATTCTGTTTTGTTTATGAAATAAAGTAAAAGTTAAACAATCACTTTGAAATATTTTGTCATTTGTCCATTTTTTATTAGGAGATAAAAATTGATCTCTATCATTTATCCAAGTTGCATTTATACAATGTCGAACAGATAAATAAATTACTGATTCAATTAAATTTGAGATTACAATTGGTTTGTAGTAAGTAGATGTTTGATTATTTTTATCGTTTTGAATAAAGACACTAATTGAATTTTGAAAATCATTACTATTACAAGTTAAATAACCCAATCTTTTATTTTTACTTTTCCATGTTGGTCTTAGCCAATTATTAATATTCTCATCATTATCAAAACTATAAAAAGTTTTTTTCCCTATAGAAATTTCATCTTTTAAATATACTTTCGCTTCAATTTTTTCAAATAATTCTTTTTTATTAGTATTCCATATAAAAAAACCAATTGGGAAATTACCATTTACATTATCAAATGTACTGGCTGGCATTATAAACATTGTTTCTAATTTTGACAAAAAATAGCTTCTAAAATCTTTGAAGTATGGAGCTTGTATTATTTTTAAAGTTGAAAATTCTGCCAATATTACTCCATTTAACTCAGAGTATATTCTTGTAAAAAATTGAATAAATAGTTCTCTTTTTGCATAGTTTTTTAAAATATTGAAATATTTACTATGTATATTTGTTAAATTTGAAACAAAATTTTTATTTTCTCCGCTTCCTACTCTTTGTTTTGTATTTCCAGCCTCTGCATACGGAGGATTAATATACATTACTAACTTTTTGCGTTTTTCAGGGTCGTTTAATATTTTTTGTAATTCAATTGGTAATTTTGTAAAATCATCATTCAAAAAGTCAAATTGGAATACGTGATCTTCAAATAAATTAGCACCATTTTTGATACGGTCTTTCATCACCTCAACATCTTGCTGGTCAAGTGTTGATGCCCAAATGTTTCGTTTATTGGTAAGTCCATTGAGTAAATTTCCTGTTCCAGCCGCACAATCCCAAATATAATATTCATCTTGCCAATCTTCGCCAAGTACATCAGCTAAATACTTTTGCGATAACTCTACCCATATTTGTGGAGTATAAAAACTACCTTTTCTCTCACGGACATCTTGAGGTACAAGCAAATCTCTACGACTAACGATATACTCCCAATATTCTTCTTTTGGTGGGCGTTCGTACTTATTCCAAAATTGAGTATGTGCTACTTGGTTATCTTTAAATCCAGTTGTACTATGGGTAAAAAAGCCAGAACTCATCAATGTTCTTGCAAATTCATATTTGTCTTTTTTCAGCAAAACGAACAATTTATCTTTTAGTGTTGTATTTTCTTCTGATAATAAATCTGCAAGATAAAAATCACCATCTATAATATTATTTTTTTTTGCCAACTCCCAATCAGCTGAAATAAATGGCTTTACAGAAGTTAACCACTTATTATAAATTATCATAAAGTTGTTTTTGTCAATTCGAATTTTATTAATACCAAATTTCCCAACGACAAAATTTAACTTTATGAAATTTTTAAGTTCCTTTTCATCTTTATCATAATAAAAAAGTAAAGCCTTTTTTTCAATTATACTTTTGACTTTTTCATGAATTAACGAAAATTCTTTGGTATTATAATTAGATGGAGCAACATTCCAATTAAAATCATTAACATAAAATATTTCTGTAATTTCACTATAAGGAACAAATGCAATTTTTTCGCTATCTATTGCACCCAAAAAAGGCGGAGGATTACTTTTGTCAAAAGTTCGTGCTTTACCAATTGTAAGTATTAATTGAACCAAAGAATTATAGATATCAGAAGTGCCTTTTTTCGCTTCTGCCCAAAGTAAAGATTCTTGCTCAAAAAGTTCACCTTTTGATTGGTGCATTGTTACACAAAAATCAAGATTACCGATGATTTTGGTGCAGTCAAATTGCCAGAAATAGTTTTGAGCAATTTTATTTTTTAATTCTTCTTCACGTATATCAGTATAAGCCATAATTTCCACCAATTAATAACAGTAATAAGACTAAGAAAGTGGAAAAATGTTGTATTAATTAAAATAATTGTAATTATCTTTATCAAATAAAAATTTAATATCATCAAAATCATCGATCCAAAGTTTATAGTCTTTTGTATCATTAAAAATCTCATTAAAATTTAAAAAACTAAAAAAATTAATTTGATGAATATTTGTATTATCTATTATCATGTAATAATACAAATAAAATATTAAAAATATTTCTGATGTAGAAAATCTAGATTTGATTTTAATCTGTATTTGTTGTTTATAGTTATTAAAAAAATTATCATTATTAACATAATTTTCTACTTTTATATTCATTAAATTATTAATATTACCTACTAAAGAATCAATAATTTCTATATATTGTCTAAGTAATTCATGGTTCCCATTTTTAGCAATAAATGCAGTTGTTATAAATCTAATTTTTTCATTTTTATTAGTACATTGTTTATATTTAAAATATTCTTCATGTTCAATTCCTTAGTCAATTAAGTTTTGATACAAACTAAAATCATTACTATCTTGATTTTGCAAATATTCTTCCTTTTTATCTTTTGGGATACTATTTATATCAATAGTAAATGAATTATTCTTAAAATCTAACTCCAGAATATTTTTTAAAAAAATTAGTCTATTTAGTAGTATTTGAAAAGGATCTGGGTTTCTCGATTTATTACTTAAAAATTTATTCAATAATTCATTTAATTCTATTTTATATTTCAGGCTTAAATTTATATTTTCATCAATTTTATTATACTTTTGCATTAAGTTTTGTAATTCTACAACTTTTTTATTTTCTTGAATAGATGAATAAAATAATATTGCACTTCCTAAAGTAAATAAACTACCAGCAACCCCACCAATGAAAGCGCCATACTTTTCAGCTAAATCTGGATTTAATTTTTCACCAAAGTTTACAAAATTAGAAAACAAACTTGCGATAAAAATAATGAAACCTATAAGAATTATAAATGTCGAAATTCCTATTAAATTATCTTCAATACTATTTTTAATGTTTTTGAACATTTCCATGTAAAACCTCTTAATTTATTATTTATTATTTTTACAAAAATAAAAAGAATTAATTAAATAATACGATTAAGTTATCCAAAAAAAAGCAGCAATTTTTCCACAGATTTATTGAATAACTAAAATAATCTTACACGTAAAAAAACAAAGGAGCCGGAATAAATTCCAGCTCCCTTGAGTTGTGCAGTATGAGATTAAGAGAAATTATTTCATTATGATGAATTTAACAGATTTGCTAATATTATTTTGGCTGATAATTACAAAGTAAGTACCGTTAGTCATATTATTAGTTTGTAAATCTAATTCATTCAAACCTTCTGTTGTATTAGTATTAAATTCGCTAATTAATTTTCCAGCTTGGTCAATTATCATAATATCAGCTTTACCTTTTTGAGAATTAAATTCAATTTTTGCACTTGTAGTTACAGGCATAGGAGAAATTTTGGCACCTGTAACTGTAGAATTATCTTCTACACTCATTGCTAAATTTGCTTCCATTTCCATAGCTCCATTAAATTTAATCCCATTTTTGTAATCGATAATTATATTAGCCGAGCCACCATAAAAACCAAATTTATCACTGATGATTCTAAATTCACCTTCAGGTAATTTATTGAATTTAAAGTTACCTTCACTATTTGTAATTTGATAATCTAATACATCGCCTTTTTTGTTCATTAGATATACAGTTACTCCAGATAGAGCTTTACTTTTTTGTGTTTTATCTCCAACTTTGATTTGTGAACCTTTTTTACCAATTCTACCTTCAAATTCAGCATAACCATCTAAATCTACTGATGTTAGTGCTTTGTGTTGGATTGTATGATAAATAGTTGTTTGTACATCATTTACTCCTATAACTGTTGCATCATTCCAGTTTAATGACGCAAAATTTCCACTTACATAATAACCAGGTATATGTAATACTGTCATTGGTACAGATAATATGATATATTTACCGTAAGGTAAGTTATCAAATGCAAATTCTCCATTTCTTGCTATAGAAGTATAAACTGACTGTCCATCATTTCTATTATCTAAATTTATTGCTAATACTGTTGCTGGTAATTGTATATCACTTTCATCAACTACAGTACCTAATATTGACCCTAATTTTTCTTGATAAGGAGATAACGTGAAGTCAAAAGGTGCAAAATAATTTGCTTTTGGGTCTATAATTACAGCATCATAAAAGTTACTTGTTTCTGAGTAAAATTCATGTTCATATTGACTTATTTCAAATGTACTCGCCATTGCAATATAAGTATAATCATCAGAAATTTGAATAGTGTAATTACCATCTGTATCTGTGTATGCATTATAAGTGTCATAGTCATGGTATTCCAATTCATTACCAAAAGTTGAATCTCTCTCACTAAGGATCCCTTTGTCGATTAATTCAGAAGGAATGAATTGAACAAAAGCGTTAGCAATTGGTTCACCAGTTTCTTGGTCTGTTACCTTTCCTGAAAATGTAACCATAACTGGCATTTGCATTTTTTCTAATTGAATGTCAAATGTTAATTTATCATTTATTTTAACCACTAAACCTTTTTCTGTACCATCAACAATATTATAATAAGGATTGTAATTATCTGTTTCAGAATAAACAAAATATTCTCCAGCTAATACTGGCAAAGAGTACATTCCATCTTCATCTGAATATGTGTAGTAAGATTCATTAAACAAATCATCTCCAATAAACTCATCATCGTCTGATACATTTAAAGTATCACTAAAATCCATTGAATACATTGCTACAGTTGCATTTGGTATTACTTCGCCTGTTTCTTTGTCTGTAATTTGACCAGAAACAGTTGCATTTGGCATTTGGCTATAGTCAGAAACTAATAGTGTAAATCCAGAAGATGCATAAGTATTTATAACTTCTCCATTCAATTCACAATTTTTTACCAATGCAATTACCTCAATATATTGTTTGCCCAAATTTTGTTGAACATTAGGAGCTTTTACATTACCATTTTTATCAATTGTTGCATTTTTTAGAGTAGTTTCTTCTATAGAATATTCAATATTACAATTAAACCCTTTTTTTATGTAATCTTCTCTAACATTTACAGAGAAATTACTATTAACTGCAAATTCATCAGTTTTTTTAACATAAAATCGTCTAATTGTATTTTGATTACCATTGAAATATATTATATCTTTATAATTTACTTTAATAGAATTATTAATCATCACAACCGTCGATGTGTAGTGTCCACTACAATCTGTAGAATAAAAAGTTATTTCTTGTTCTTCTGCATTAATTAATTCGAAAGTAAAGTTGAAAGAATTACCTTTTAATTTTTTTTGCGAGATAAGTTTTACACCTGCTTTAAAATCTGCATTTATTTGTAATTTACAACTTTCCTCTACTCCGTAATATTGAACTTCAACATCAAATTGCTCGCCTATTTTTGCATTATATTCATATTCGTTTGATTCTAAATAAAATCTATTTGATACTTCATATTTAAAAGCTATTTTCTGAGATATTCCACTTAGAATTTCCGTATTTTGTAATTCATAAGCAGCAACTATATAAAAGGTATAAGTTCCTTCATTTAAATAAACTAAATCTCTTTTATATTCTCCATCAGCATTAGCTTTTTCGATATCCAAAAGACTGAAATCATAAGCAAAATTAGAATCAAGTATGTTACTTGGTTCATATTTCCTGAATATTTTGAAATAAGTTGCATCTGCAAATTGACCTTTCATAATATCGCCATTTTCCCAACTTAAGGAATAATAATACTGACCATTAATTTCAGCTCTATTTATAAATAGATTTTGTGGAGTGGCGGGCAATTTTTTTTGGGAATAAGCTTCAGCAAACATTGCTGAGAATAACATCAATACCGCAAATATTTTGAGCATTGGTTGTGTAATATGTTTTTTCACATAAACCTCTAATTAATAAAAAATTATAAAATATTTTTTTTCTTCTTAATCTCTTGTGCTTAACTTTTCTTAGAAATATTTCCTTTACAAATTGAGAGACACAACAAAATTAAATTAATCTCACTTTAATTCATAATTTATTTATTTATTTTTAAAAACTTATTTTTTCTTAATTTATCTACTACAAAAAAAAGACAAAGTATATTGGCTTTGTCTGGTGTATGGGGAATATTATTTTATTTTTTATGCAAAAAGTATAGAATTACCTCGCAATTTGTCAAATAATTCTTTATCTGATGTTATAACTGGAAAATCAAACTCATTAGAATTAAAAATCATAAAATTATCAGTTATCCCTAAGTATTTAAATTGATTAGTCATATAAATTTGACTATCTTCTACAGAAAGCTCTTTAACCTTGTTTTCATTCAATAACATTGGTATAATTTCAAGTACATTTGAAAAATATTTATTGAATTTTAAACTTTTCTCATTTTTTATTTTATTTATAGATTCTACCAAAACGTAAGTAGGAACTAAAAACTTATAACCATTACTTAGGTAACTATCAAGAAATAAAAATCCCTCAACACCCAAATTATTTGTAAGTTTAAACTTCTTAAAATTTATATAAATGTCTTCATTTTTATTTATACAAAACATACCAAAAACATAATATATAAAAGGACTTGTATCTAATATGAACATTTTTTCTTTATTCATATCAATTTTTTTGGTAATCATAAAATGAGATAATTGAGCTGTCCAATATTTCAAAAGTTTTAACTTTGAGCTCTGTTTGGTCTTTAAAATTTATATATTGTTGAAAGTTTAACAATTGACCAGATTTTTCAGTTTCTTCTTCTTTAAGTCTAAATGCTACTGTAACTCTTGTGATATCATTTTCTTTTTTAAAACTCTCAACTCTAAAATGATTTTTAGGTATGTTTGCGTGATAATATCTTTGTATAAATGCCTCAATTAAATCTAAAATTGAATCTATCTCTAAATTTTGACTTAAAACTGCTTCCATATATTTTCCTTTATTATTTTTTAAATCATTAACGAAAATTATTTCCACATATTTTATACTACAAATACAAATATTTTACCTAAAATTTCAACAAAAAAAAGACAAAGCATTGTGGCTTTGTCTTGTGTAGTGGGAATATTATTGCTTGTTTTATGCAAGAAACATGGGATTATTTTGCAATTTTTTGTATAATAATTCATCTGATGTTATAACTGGATAATTAAGTTCATTAGAATGTAAAATTATAAAATTATCAGTTATCCCTAAATAGTTATATGCATCTTTCATAAATATTCTACTATCATAAACAACAATTTCTTTAAAATTATTTTGAGATAAAATTATTGGTATAATTTTCAAGTATTTATCAAAAGAATCTTCGTCTCTTCTGGGCAATTTATTCTTTAAATGATTTACTGTTTCAACTAATACATAAGTGGGTACGTGAAAATTACAATTATTAAAACTTAAATAATCTAATTTATCCTTTAAATCAAAATGTTTAAGATTGTGTGAGGTTAAATTATACTTTCTCCAAGCTTCTTCTTTGGCGTGCTTACTTTTTTTAGTCGTTTCTAAATAAAACCTTAATATATAATATATAAAAGGTCCTGTATCTAAAATTATATGTTTATTTTTGTATTGATTAAAATTTTCCATAATAACTATAAACTATTGTAAACAGCTGAAATAAAATGATTTTTAAATTCAAAAGTTTTGAATTTTTCTTCTAATTTACTTTTAATGTCTAAGAATTGATCAAAAGTTAATACATTTTTAAAGTTTTCTTGATTATTTTCTAAAATTCTAAAAGATACGCTTATAATTACTTTATTCTCAATTTCTTTAAATTCTTCTACTCTTATTACTTCTTTAGATATATCATTAACGTGATAATGCTCTTTGAGAAATAATACGATTTTATCCAAGTATTCATAAATATCAATATCTGGAACTACTAAATTACTCATGTTAAAACCTTTTTTTATTATGTATATTTTTTATATTACAAATATAAAAATTTTAGACTTAATTCCAACAAAACAAAAAAAAGACAAAGCATATTGACTTTGTCTGGTGTATGGCGAAAATTATTGTTTGTTCTTAAGCTTTTTTACAACTTCTTTTACTGAATCTAATGGAGATTGAGGTGTATAATTAAAATAGTTTATAAATTTACTGCTATTAAAATAATAGTCTTCTTTAAATTGATATAACATCTCTTGATTTTCTCTTAATACAGGCATGAATATACCTAAAAATTTTAAGAAAAAAGGACTTAAAACCATAACTCCTTCGGGTCCACCTAATTCATTTCTAAACATTTCCACCCAATCTTTACCGGTAGTTTTATCCTGTGGAACTGGCAAATTCCATATCTGATTATAAGCCTCTTGGGAATTACCCAAAACTGCCGTACCGTAAGCTAATTCTTTGGTATATCCCATTGAATGTATTTTGTCAGGATTACATAACCATTGTGCTTTTTTATTCGATTTTAAATTATTATAAACTATATTCATCATCATTGAAGTTTTGATAAATT
>Ga0163144_10025551_pt1 | contig 11529 bp, 5 predicted proteins | sample OliLak19BULKMAT1_FD_123175 | JGI IMG/M metagenome (GOLD analysis project Ga0163144, IMG submission 123175) | Freshwater microbial mat bacterial communities from Lake Vanda, McMurdo Dry Valleys, Antarctica - Oligotrophic Lake LV.19.BULKMAT1 | ecosystem: Environmental > Aquatic > Freshwater > Lake... | reverse complement strand
GCGGCTATCGGAGTCCAAACTACATTAGTACGCAGGCCGTGGCCGATCACTTCCGTACTGCCCCCAACGAGTTCGTGTGGAACGCGTACAACAACACGCGCGACACGCTTCGCGCCAATCGCGCGGCCGAGGAGCAAGTATATGCTGGCTACGTTCAAGGTCGGGTGCGGGTCGGCAAATTATCCCTGCTCACTGGCGTTCGGATCGAGCGGACGGAAGTGATGGGCGAAGGGGTCGTGCAAGGACCTATCCTCAATACCATCACCAATCCCGCCACCGGCCAGACTCGCAAGGAGACTCCGCAAGAGGCGAATCAGCGCATTGCGAACGAAACTGCGGCACAACGAACGGCTCGGACCGCCGCAGAAAACGCGCGTCGGGCAGCCGATCCTCTAGGCGCAGCATTTGAAGAATGGGGCACCCGTCGGCGCGCCACCGGCAGCTACAATAATTATTTTCCGAGCGCACACCTGCGCTACGAACCGCGGCGAGGTCTCGTTGCACGCGCCAGCTATTCAACCGGCATCGGACGCCCATCCTTCACGAATCTGATGCCCAACGAAACCGTGAACTTCGTCAACGAGACGGTCACAGCGTCGAATCCTGGCTTGAGTCCACAATACGCAAAGAGTTACGATGTGAGCATCGAATATTATTTCGAGCCGGCCGGATCCCTGACGGCTGGCATCTTCCGCAAGGACATCACCGATTTTATTTATTCGGACAACTCTGGCACAGTGCCTTTCGGATCGGACAACGGCTTCAGCGGCCTTTATGAGGGCTATGCTCTCACCACATTCCGCAACGGCGGATTCGCCCGGGTGGAGGGGCTGGAGTTGTCTTACCGTCAGCAGTATACATTCCTGCCCGGCTGGTTGCGTGGCCTGTCCTCGTTTGCAAATTACACCAGGCTCCGCACGGATGGCGACTATGGCGGCACCACGCCACAAACAACCGGCACGCTTCCAGGCTTTGTGCCGGAGTTTGCGAATTTTGGAATCTCCTACCGGTACAACCGATTTTCTATTGGCGGCAAATGGAACTACAAGTCGCGGACGCTGTTTGCCTACAGCGCGAATGCCGCGTCATTGCGCTACTACCCCAGGCGCACCACCGTGGACGTGAATTTGCGCGTCGTGCTTACGAAGCAATTAAGCCTCTATGCCGACGTCATCAACTTGACGCGCGAGCCCACCATTTTTGAGCGTGGCTTTGATACCGGCCGCTTTGACAACGTGTCCAGTTACGGGCGGAAAGTAAGTTTCGGAATTAGCGGGCAGTTCTGAACAGCCGTTGCAGGTCGTCGATCAATCTCGTCCATCATCCGGAGGTAATTCGGGCAGGCACGGTGCAGTTGCGGCCGTACGACACTGTAGCCGGCGGTAGCGGCGCAAAAACCCGTCATGTCCATGTCGAGCGTGCCGACGCCACTCGCATAGGGCGGCGATGATCACTCCTTTGATCGACTGGACGACGAGGATGCTGCCGTTCCGATTCGGAGACCCGCGGTTGGTTGCGTAATGCCAGGGACACAGCGGAGACCGACACTTCCAGCTTTCCGGGCAAAATCGCGCCTGCTGAGGCGTTTTGTGGCATCGGGGTCCGTTGCTTTGCTCCCATTAGGCGGCCGGGGGCGAGGCCAACCGTTGACGTGTTCTGCGATCTCAATCGTGATTCACAGCCGCAGTTTTATGAGGCCCGGCGGCGATTTCTCGATTCGGCCATTCGTCAGCTCCACCTCGACGCTCCAGTCGACTTCTGCGTCCCCAGCCGCGGGGATGGAGAACTCGAACGGATATTCAGCGTCGGTGACGGTGCGCGTTTCCCCGGCGCCCTGCCGCCACTGAAGGGTGCAGCGAACAATTTCCCGCTCGAAATCTGGCAGGTACACATAGGCCGTCGTGAGTTCCCGCGGGCCGAATGAAATTGCAACGCCCTTTGCTCCCCGCGAGCCGAGATCCGACACGCTTTCCGCCGGCATGGCCGGGGACGGCGCGTTGGAACGCCACCTGCGGTGGGACGCCGCGCACCGCGACGGCGGCAATCCCCTCTGGTCGCACTTCGACCTCGCCCCCGGCGCCCAGCCCGGTGTTTCGCGTGGCGATGTTGTTTTCCCAGAGAGTGACTCGCGCGGCATTCGCGCCCGTGTTGAAGTGGACGAGATCCGGGTTCAGCCGCACTTTCGACCGCACGGTCGACTTCGACTGGTTCGTCAACACGATTGCAACCGCATCGTCCGCGCGCGCCACGATGTAGTTGAGTTCCGGATGCGATACCTCCACTACCCCCCGCGGCATCCAGCGATACGCGCTTTCAAGGTCGTAGACCCGGCCGGCCCGATCGCCATAGACCTTCTGCTGCAGGTAACCGTAGCCCTCGGCGTAACGGCTGGGGAAGTCGACCACGCCCCGGGACTTCGCGAACGCGTCGCTCACGAGGTAATCGAGCACAAGAGCGATGTGCGGCCAGATGTGATTATAGTGGATAGAGGTTGCGGAATTGAGCTCGTCCTTGCCCCGGCGCGCAAAGTCGGGCTTTTCGTGGGCCGTCGTGCGTGCGGTGTTGAGGTGATATCCGGGAAAACTCGTGTAGCGCCCAATGGTCGCAGAGCGTGCAATGTCGTGCAGGAACGTGTCGTTGGTGAGTGCGCTGATCCGCCGCATCCACGGGGCATAGCACGCGAAGAAGATGCCGCGGGGTCCGATCGAGAAATCGAGGCGTGCCGGTCCGTAGTCAACCGTTGACCAAGCTTCCCCTTGATGAACATTGGGCCGAACATCTACATCGGCTATCGTCTGACGCTCCACCACTGATCTGAAAGGAAACGTGGCGAGACAGTCCACAATGAAACCCCAACCCCACGTCACTCATGAAACGGAAATCTCTGCGTGCGATTTTCTGCGTAGTCACGATGTTTTCCCTCATCTTAATCGCCGCTACCGGGCGCGCCCAGTCGTTGGCCAAGGGGAACGGCATTATTCAAGGAACTGTTAGCAACGCGGCCGACGGGCTCCCCTTGCGCACCGCAAAGGTCATCATCAAAGGCAACCCGCAAGAAGCCCTTGCCGATGAATACGGCCGGTTTGTGCTCTCGGGCATAACGGAAGGTGAATATCAACTGGAAGTGTCCTATCTCGGCTTTGATTCACAAAGCTCGACAGCGGTAGTACAGGCGGGAAGGACTTCGGTCCTGAATTTCCAACTCGCACTCCAAGGCTCTGGCGCGACGGGTGCAGCCGCTGGAATCATCGGGCTGGAACGGTTTACAGTGGTTTCGGACCGGGTCATGAGCGCCCAGGCTCTGGCCATGAATGAGCAACGCCACGCGGCCAATATCAAGAATGTGGTAGCCTTTGAGGAACTGGGCGAGCAAGGCATGGAAAACATCGGAAATTACGTCCGCTTCATGCCAGGCGTGGTCATAATGGACGATGGCACCAACGCCAGTAGCCTCGGGCTCGGCGGTTTTCCCGACAGTATGTCCACTGTGCAGGTGGATGGTGGCGATGTGGCAAGCACAGGAACGGGGACGGAGAGTTCCCGCCGGATGTCACTTCAGGATGTTCCCATGGTTAACGTTGAACGGATTGAGATAACCAAAGTCCCGACTCCCGACATGCCCGCGTCCGGGTTGGGCGGATCGATGAACATCATCACCAAGAGTCTGCTGGGAATGCGGTCACCCTTGTTCACGTACCAGATGTACATGAATTTCAACAACCGGGACGGCATCTCGTTCGATGGCGGGCCAAGGCAGGCAACCTCCGCTACCTCGCCAGCGAACATGGAGCCATCCTATAACGCCACCTACAGTTTTCCAGTGAGAAAGCGGCTGGCGTTCAGCCTTGGGGCATCCAGAACATGGAACCGCCGCCCCACTGACAATACTCCGGCCGAAAGCGCGAACTGGAATCTGGTGACGCAGGAGCCGGGGAGTACCGTCAGGAAGGACCTGGTCTTGATCGAGGCTCTCTGGTCGCAAAAGGCGGACGTGGGCACAACCGAAAACCTTCAGGCCAGTATGGAGGCTAAGCTGTCCGACCGGGACACTCTGGCGTTTGGAATCCAGCGCAGAGACACGGTCAACCGGACGGCTGAATATGGATATGTCGCCCGATTTGGAACCGGAACCGGCGATGCGACCTATGTCGACAGCGCCAGGACTGGCACCACCCGCTTCGACCTGACCAGCCGGAACAACATAATCGTGTCGTCTGAAACGATCCATGGGACCATGCAGTATAAACACTTGGGTCCACAATGGCGGATTGAAGGAAGAGGGGTCTATTCGAAGGCCAAGAAAATCCGCGACGGCTTGAACAACGGGTATTTCGAGGCGTTGGGAGCTTTGTCGCCCAACCATAATATTAGGGGGGAAGGGATAAACCAGGGTGAAAGCATTCTGCCAAGCACGTATATATCCACGGGGCGGGATGGCCGTCCCATGGCCTTCAATCTCTACGATGCCAATGACTACAATCTGGGGACTGCGAAACTGGCATATGGGAATTACAACACCGATCTGACCGCGGGTCGTCTCGACCTCGAGCGTAAGTTCGGTAATCACCTTTCCGTCAAGATGGGCGGGGCCTATAATCGTCTGGAAAAGGATGACCGGCGCTCCGATTTAAACTACACCTTCGTGGGGGATTCGAGGGGAACCGCAATTTCGGCTTACGATTTGCTCGACGAATCGATCGACGTTAAAATGAACGGGGTCCCGGTGCGCTGGCTCAGCCCAATCAAGGCATATCAACTGTTCGTCGAAAAGCCGGGAACGTTCACCCTTAATCCCTCGGCCGTCCAACAAGAGGCGCAGAACTCGAAACGGATGATTGAGGCTGTGTCGGCTGGATTTCTTCGATTCGATCTGCGCTTGCTCCAGAACCGACTGCACGTCGCGAGCGGTGTGCGTTACGAGAATACCAGACTCGACGGTTGGAGCATGAAGCGCGATGACTCGGCAATCTATCAGCGCGATGCGAATGGCAATTTCATCCGCAATGCTGCCGGCGCGCTGGTGCTGATCCCCGGCGATGCGACGTCGAGAAACAGGCTCATTTATCAGGAACGTGCGCATCGCGAGGACCAGAGTTACGGCGGACTTTATCCCAGCATCAATGCCAATTACTCCCTCACGGAGAACCTGGTTTTGCGCGCAGCCTATGCGCGCACCATTGGCCGCCCGGATGTAAGCTATGTGGTGGCGGGAATCATTCTCCCGAATCCCTCAGCGGCAAATCTTGACGTGGCGCGAACCATTATCGTGGGCAACCCAGGATTGGAGCCGTGGACCGCTGACAGTTTTCACCTCTCCATTGATTCATACAATCGGAATAAGGGTTACGGGTCGCTCGGCGTATACCGGAAGTATGTGAACAACTTCTTCAAGCCGCGGATCTTGCCCGTGGACGAGGAGACGCTTGAATATTACAGCATCCCGGCGGAGGAAAGGGAATTCATGATTTCCCGGGATTACCAGATGAGACGTTGGGAAAATGTGGGAGACGCGCATCTCACCGGCTTTGAGCTTAGCTATAGACACGATCTGCCCTTTTTGCCCGCCTGGCTCGAGAAGATGCAGGCATGGGTGAACTATACTCACCTGGCGGTTGGGGGCAGCAATACCGAGGAATTTGTCGGGTTCACCCCCGACGTCCTTTCCGTCGGCCTCAACTACATCCGGCCAAGGTTCGCGCTTCGTCTCAACGGTGCCTACTAGGGCGAGACCAAGGTGTCGCTCGACTATAATCCAGACACTTCGGCCCGCCTCAGGTACCCTCCGGAAACTTATACTTATTTGGGCGATTATACAAAGTATGGGATGACTGCCGAGTACGCGGTATCGAAACGGTTCGTCCTTTTCACAAATTGGGACAATGTGTTCGCGAAGGATCGATATTACTATCGACGTGGGCCTGATACCCCGGACAACATAGCGAAGAGTCGAAGGTACGTTAACCCGTCCACTATAATGATGGGAGTGAAAGGCCGTTTCTGATGTCGATCATCTGGCGCGGGGCCGTGCTGGCCGTGTGGGCGCTTGGCCCCGGCGCTGCGAACGTTGCCACTAATTATGCCAACTGATATCAACACGTTCACTCGGCGTAGATTCCTCCGTCATTCCGGCGCGTTCACCGGGGTTGTTGCGCTGGGGCAGGCGGGATTGCCAGCCGTACTTGGCGCCAGGGTTGGATCCGATAAGATAAGAGTTGGTCTTGTCGGGTGTGGGGCGCGTGGCACCAATGCGGCGCGGATGGCGCAAACGGCGGCACCTGGCGTGGAGGTGGTTGCATTGGCGGACTTGTTCCAGGTCCAGGTCGACGCCATCAAGGAAAAGCTGAAACTCCCGGACGTTGCGACCTTCACGGGGTTTGATGCGTATCGAAACATATTCTCGGTGGATCTCGATGTGGTGCTTCTTGCCACTCCGCCAGGATTTCGGCCCCTGCATTTTGCGGCGGCGGTGGCGGCGGGGAAACACGTGTTCATTGAGAAGCCTGTGGCGGTCGATCCCGCCGGATGTCGGGCTGTGATCGAGACCACGCGGTTGGCGGCGCAGAAGGGGCTCGCCGTCGTCGCCGGAACCCAACGACGACATTCACCGGACTACATAGAAACAATCAAGCGGATCCAAAACGGGGCGATCGGCGACCTCGTTGCGGGGCAATGCTATTGGAATAGTACGGGCATTTGGTTCCGGGAGAAGAAGGATTGGATCGCCGAATTCACGGACTTCGAGTGGCAGTGCTGGAACTGGTATCACTGGGGCTGGTTGAGCGGCGACCACATTGTGGAGCAGCATATCCATAACATCGACGTTATGAACTGGGCCTTCGGCGGTCCCCCGGCCAAGCTCTACGGAATGGGAGGACGGCAGAACCGGGGCAATCTACCGGGGGACATCTGGGATCACTTTGCGGTCGAAATGGAATATCCCAACGGCGCGCGGGTTACGAGCATGTCACGCCAGGCTCCGAAATCAACGACGCGGGTCGGTGAGCGTGTAGTCGGTACGCGAGGCGTGAGCGATTGCAAGAGCGTGATCATGGGTGAAAGGCCCTTCAACTACGCTGGACCGACGCCGAATGCCCAGGTTCAAGAACTCAGCAATCTGTTTAACAGCATGCGCTCGGGCAACCTGATCAATGAGGGCGAACAAGTTGCATTCAGTACGCTCACCGCAATTGGCGGGCGCATGGCCGCCTATACGGGGCGGGAGATTTCCTGGCGCTGGTTGCTGGAGGGATCGAAGCTCGACATCTTCCCGAAAAGTCCCGGCCCTGGGCCAGGCATCTTCACTCCCGTCCCGATGCCAGGGCAAACGGAGTTGATTTGATTTTCATGGGCATGCTGCATCGACAATGAACCAAAACCAATGTGGTCCCACAGACGGATGCCTCGCATCTGCCGCTATTGAGGTAATACGGGCGGTTAACGGACGTTGGCCACGGCGTTGATATGCGTGCTTTCTCATCGGCCGGGGTCCCGCGATTTGAACTTTTTTTTCGGGCGGTCACCGCAGCTTAACCTGTGCGCCTATATCAGCAACCCTACGCGCCAACCGATCATATTTGAGCGCGGCGTCGGCTGGGCCGTTTACACAAAAAATCGTGGGATTTCCAACTATGATAAAACTACAAGCCTTTAGCGGCAGGATTCGCGACGTGTTGCGCGCGGTTCTTGCCACAGTGATCATCAGTACAGCCTTGGGCGGGGACGGCTACCACCTGCGCCTGGAGCGAGACGGTACGGTCATCGTCTCGAATGAAGACGGTGCCGAAGCTCGCTTTCGTCCGGAGTTCAACGTGCTCTTCGCCGAGAAGGATCCCCAGATGGCGACCCGCTGGGGAGAGTACGTTGACGGAGGCCTTAGGAGCGGTGACCAAGGTTCGACCTACCACGTCTTGACGTGGGGTCGAACGCTTGAGGCGGTGGGTGCGAGCGGACACGTCGCGGATGGTTATGATCCGACCACGGATCGTTTTTATGGACCGGATCGATCGCCGAACTTGTTCAAGGCCGCTCCCCGTAGCGTGCGCCGTCTGGTCGATGCTCAGCAGGTTGGCGATCGCATCATTTGGCGTTTTGGGAAGCAGGATGGCGTTCAGCTTGAGGCCGAATTATCGCTGCCGGTCGCTGGAGGGCCGCCAACCGTGGTCGTGAAGGCGGAGGTGGAGCGGCCTGGCTGGTACTCTTTCGGATATGTCGGCGCCCCGGCGTGTTCGCCGGAGGAAATGGAGGAGGTGTGGCAGCCGCTTATTTACACGGGACGCCGGTTCCCGGAGCAGCCGTTTCTTGAAGGCTCGGGACGTTGTCCGCTTCCCACGACCTTGGTCACTCATCGGGGTGTGACCGTCGGGGTGATGGGCGATCCCGGGGAAATGTCCTTTCAGCCGATGCCCACACTGGCCAACTCCCGCTTTGGGGTTGCGGTCCGAAACAACGAAGGGATGGCGCAGCCCATGTTGTTTGCGCCGATTCTTGGGGGGACAGGCTCCAAGCTGCAAAAGGGCCAGTCCTTCACCTTTACGCATCGCCTCATTGTTACTCGCAAGAACATCGACGCGACGCAGGAACATCTGGCGCGGACTCTCTTCGCTTTTGCCGACATTCGGCACAATATTCTCGGCTCGCTGAATACAACCTTTGAGAACATGTTGGCCTTCGGTCTGAGCGAGCACGCCCGTTTCAACCCTGACCTTCGGGGGTTTGCGTACGACACGGATGTGCCTGGTTCAGTGAAGAACGTTTCCGCGCTGCATCCGCTCTCGCTCGCATTGGTGACCGACAATAGGAAGATTTTTTCCGATCTGGCCTACCCCCTGATCGAGTACTTTGTATCTCGTGAGCGATTTCTCTTTACGACGGATCCGTCGGTAAAAGGTCAATCCGCCTCGGCGAGGCTCGGTGGCGACGGCGCTCCCCTTTCCGAATACGCCACCCTGTATCGGATGACCGGTTCACGGACGCCCTATTTTCGCGACACCGCCCGGTCCCTGTTCGGCAAGGATCGGGTTTTGAATCTGGTCGCGGAGATTCGCGGCGATTTCTGGGCCAACTCACTGGCGATCTACCGGGCCACGGGCGAATCGCAATGGCTGGAGCGGGCGAAGCACGATGCTGACAATTACGTGCGTCGTCGCATCGACACGCGGCCGAAAGACTTCGAGGATCCTGACTCGCGAGGCATGTTTTTCTGGACGTCCTTTGCGCCGCAGTGGATCGAACTGTTTGAGCTCTACGAGGAGACTGGGGAGCCTCGCTATCTTGAGGCCGCGCGTCTGGGCGCGCGAAACTACACGCGCTACATTTGGTTTTCACCGCGAATTCCGGCCGAAACGGTGACGGTCAATGAAGGCGGTTACGCTCCGTCGTACCGTTCCGGCCCTAGCTTTCCGCGCTTGCGGCTGGCGGAGGAGCGGGTGCCGGCATGGCAGGTCTCGGAGGTCGGACTGACGCCGGAATCATCCGGGACCAGCCGCGGTCATCGAGGCATTCTTCTGGCGAACTATGCCCCATGGATGCTGCGCATTGCGGCCCTGACGAACGACCTCTTTCTCCGGGACGTCGCCCGTTCCGCCATTGTCGGGCGTTACACGAGTTTCCCTGGCTATCATCTCAACACCGCGCGCACCACGGCTTATCAGAAACCGGATTTCGCCGAGCGCCCCAAGCAGGAGTTGAACGCCGTAACGTCGATCCATTTTAATCATATCTGGCCGCACATCTCTCTTGTATTGGACTATCTGGTATCGGATGTGCACGTGCGTTCGCAGGGCCGGATCGCGTTCCCCAACCATTATGCCGAGGGCTACGCGTACCTGCAGCAAAAAGTGTATGGCGACCGCCCGGGGAAGTTCTACGATCTCCAACACGCATATCTCTGGATGCCTCCCGGGGTCGTCCAAGTTGAACATCCGGAACTCAACTACGTGGTGGCCCGAGCGGATGGAGCGGTTGCGATTGCCTTTGCCAACCAATCGAAGGAGCCGGTTCGCAGTACGGTCAGGCTGGATGCCGGCCGAATCGGATTACCCGGGAATGGGCAGCAGGCGGCGGTCATGCCATGGCAGGAGAATCGTGCCCGCCCTGGGTATGCGCTGCGAGCGGACGGGACCTTTGAAGTCGAGGTTGCTCCGGAGGGCATCACGGCCGTTGTCATTCGAGGGGTGGAGCCGAGGGTGGAGTTTCAAGCAGGCCTGCTGGAGACGAAAGCGTCGCCGCTACCGGCAGAAGGGAGCACCCATATATTCAATTATCGTGGCGCGCGTGCTGTTGGCCTGGCACTCGGCGGGCCGGAAGGGACGACGGTTTATGCCTACATCGCGGATTATGAGCGAGAGGTTGAGCGCTGCACGCTATATTACCGGCAGGGGCATCGAACGTACGCGGCGATGATCGACAAGGCGTTTCCTTTCGAGTTCACTGTGCCGGTGCAGGGAAGTGATCCGATGGAGCTATACTTCGAAGTGACGTTGAAAGACGGTCGCTCTGAAAAATCGCCAATCGGAACCGTGCGGCTGAAGGAGTGAAGGGTGAGGGGAATGTGCGCCTCTGCCAGATCCAATAGCGGAGTATGGCATTCACCCAGGTTTGCGACCTCGGCTGGCCAAGCGCGGGTCGGATTCGCCTCAGGCGGATCTGGGAAGACCCCGCGTTGGGCCCGGGTTCGCCGACGGGAAATGGATTGAAAACCGCTGGCACTGGGCATGATTTTCTTCTCCCGATGAACCCCGAAACGCCCCTAATGACCCGCCGCAGCTTCGTGGCCTCCAGTGCACTCGCCAGCTCGCTGCTCCTGCTTCCCCATGGCCTCGCCGGCCGAAGTGGCACCTCGCCCAACGGCCGTCTGCGCGTTGCCCAGATCGGCGCCGGTGGCCGCGGCCGGGCCTCGCTCACGGGGCTGCAGCACGAACAGTTCGTGGCGTTCTGCGACGTCGATGAAAAGCGCGGTCGGACCGAACTGCACACCAGCGAATCGACCAAGCCGCTGATGGAGTCGTTCAAGGAAGCGCGCTGGTTCAAGGACTATCGGCTGATGTTTGAGCAGATGGCGGACAAGATTGACGCAGTCGTCGTGTCCACGCCTGACCACAGCCATTTTGCCGCCGCCATGGCGGCCGTTCGCCACGGGAAGCATGTCTATGTCGAAAAACCGCTCTGCCGCTGTATCAGTGAAGTGAGGACGCTGCACCTGGCCGCGAAAAAATCCCGCGTAGTAACCCAGATGGGGAACCAGGGTCGCGCCGCCGAAGGCATCCGGCTGGCGAAGGAATGGGTGGAGGCGGGGCTGCTGGGCGACGTCCACACTGTGCACACCTGGACCGACCGCCCGCGCAAGCCCTGGTTTTTTCCCGCCGACTTCGATCCCGATGCCGGGACTGAGGCCGCCCCGGTGCCGCCCCACCTCGACTGGGATCTCTGGCTCGGTGCCTCCCCCCAGCGGACGTATCGGCCCGCCTTTGTGCCGACCACCTGGCGCAGTTTTTCCGAGTATGGGACGGGGTCGCTCGGGGACATGGGATG
>Ga0163144_10025550_pt1 | contig 11529 bp, 11 predicted proteins | sample OliLak19BULKMAT1_FD_123175 | JGI IMG/M metagenome (GOLD analysis project Ga0163144, IMG submission 123175) | Freshwater microbial mat bacterial communities from Lake Vanda, McMurdo Dry Valleys, Antarctica - Oligotrophic Lake LV.19.BULKMAT1 | ecosystem: Environmental > Aquatic > Freshwater >... | reverse complement strand
GGTCATTTGCCGCGAGTCTGTGCAATTACGCGCATCCGCAGACATTCCTTGGCACATCCCCTAAGTCTTTCGGCCAAGAGGGGTTGCCGCCATAGGGCCTACAGGGGTTACGCTGTGCGGTAGATAAGGGTGGATATGAACCGCGACGACACCGCCGTCAACGCCGGGATCGACGTCGATCTCCGGCGGCACGTGGCCAACCTGCTCGCGGACCGCCGTGACGTGGTGGTTGCCGACACGGTCGCCACCTTCCCGTTGACGAGCGGCTCGCGGCGCCTCGACGCCGACTATTGTGTCCGCCTCGGCAACCTCATCACCCGGTTGTTGTGCGACGCCATCCTTGAGGGCCGGCTTGACTCGCGCGGACCCGGGATCAGCGAACTGGCCTCGGTCGTCGCCGAACGCGAGGTGTCGCCCGAGCAGTTGTTCACGTTCGTCCACATCGCGATGGGCACGGCGATCGACGAGCTGTCACTCGACCAACGGGTCGGCGCCAACACCGAGCCGTGGCCGCAAGCCGCGCAGATCGTTCGGCGCGCGGCGTTCGACCTGCTGGCCGCGTGGACGACGCGGTCCGTCGACATGCCGCTGCGGTCATCGATCGAAGACTCCCTCACGACCCTGCACACGCGTCCGGTACTCGATGCCGTCCTCCCGAAGGAATGCTGCCGGGCGGAGCGCTTTGAGCACTGGCTGTCGATGATGCTGATCGACATCGACGATTTGTCGGGCATCAACCGCGCGCACGGCTACGGCGTTGGCGATCGCATCCTGGAGCGCATGGGCATCCTGCTGCGCGCGTACTTCCGGCAGCACGACTGGGTCGTCCGCTACGCGGAAGACACCATCGCCGTGCTGTTACCGGAAACCACGCCGGCCGATGCCATGACGCTGGCTGATCGCACTCGGGTGATGGTGGAAGACCGGCTCACGTTCCGTGACTACCGGACGGATCAGCGGGCCGCCGTCACCGTCAGCGTGGCCGTTACCAGCGCGCGGGCACTCGAAGGCGAGCCGATCGATCACGAACGCTTCGTCATCGAGGCCGAGGCGGCGCTGGTGCGCGCCAAGAGCGGCGGCCGCAATCGCGTCGAGCAGGTCGAGTTGCTCCCGCGGCTGATCTCAGTCGAAGAGGCGACCGCACGTCTCAACACTACGCTCGAGGGCATCGAGAAACTGGTCGCCGACGGTTCGCTCGATCCGGTCAAGGCCGGACGCCACGTTCGCCTTGAGCGCGCCGCGGTCGAAGCACTGGCGCGCGCCTCCGGGTCCGAACCCGCCGTCTAGGGCGCGGCCGCTGGATTACTTCACAGCGCTACTCCTGCGACTCGTACTGCTCCTTGAGCTTCGCCACCACGGTGGGATCGGCCAGCGTCGTGGTGTCGCCGAGCGCCTTGCCTTCGGCGATATCCCGCAATAAACGCCGCATGATCTTTCCGGAACGCGTCTTGGGCAGGTCCGCCGAAAAGATGATGTCGTCGGGTCGCGCGATCGCGCCGATCTTGTGCGCGACGTGGCGCTTCAACTCGTCGGCGAGGTCTTCGGACGGCTTGATGCCTTCCTTGACGGTCACAAACGCCGCCAGGGCGTGGCCTTTGATCTCGTGCGTGCGCCCCACCACCGCGGCTTCGGCGACCTTGGGATGATCGACCAGCGCACTCTCGACTTCCATGGTGCCGATGCGATGTCCCGCCACGTTCAGCACATCGTCGACGCGGCCGAGCAACCAGTAGTAGCCCTCGTCGTCTTTCTTCGCGCCGTCGCCGGTGAAATAGAGGTCCTTACCCCAGCGGCTCCAGTACTGCGTTTTGTAGCGTTCGTGATCGCCGTAAATGGTGCGGAGCATCGACGGCCACGGCTTGGTGATCGCGAGCAATCCGCCACCTACCGGCACCTTGTCGCCCTTGTCAGTGAGGATCTCGGCGCTGATGCCGGGGAACGCGTGCGTCGCCGAGCCTGGCTTGGTCCTGGTGATGCCGGGCAGCGGTGTGATCATGATCGCCCCTGTTTCGGTCTGCCACCAGGTGTCGACGATCGGACAGCGGCTGCCGCCGATGTTGAGGTGATACCAGATCCACGCTTCGGGGTTGATCGGCTCGCCCACCGATCCCAGCAGCCGCAACGACGACAGGTTGTGTCGCGCCGGCCACTCCGTTCCCCACTTCATGAACGCGCGAATCGCGGTCGGCGCGGTGTAGAAAATCGAGACGCCGTAGCGCGCGACGATCTCCCACAGGCGATCCTTCTTCGGCCAATCGGGTGCGCCTTCATACATCACCACCGTCGCGCCGTTGGCGAGCGGTCCGTAGACGACGTAGCTGTGGCCGGTGACCCAGCCAATATCAGCTGTACACCAATACACATCGTCTTCCTTGAGATCGAACACCCACTTCGTCGTGGCGTACGCGCCGACCAGGTAGCCGCCGGTGGTGTGGACGATGCCCTTGGGTTTACCGGTCGTGCCCGAGGTGTAGAGGATGTAAAGCATGTCCTCGGCATCCATCGGCTCGGCCGGGCAGTCGTACGAGGCATCCTGCATCAGCCGGTGATACCAGTGGTCGCGGCCTTCCTTGATGTGGATCGGGATGTCGCCGAAGCCGCGCTTGACGACCACGACATGCTGGATGCTCGGCGTGCCCTCGAGCGCTTCATCCGCCACCTGCTTGAGCGGCACAATGCCACCGCGGCGGTAGCCACCGTCGGCGGTGACCAGCACCGTACAGGCCGAGTCGTTGATGCGATCGCGAAGCGACTCGGCACTGAAGCCGCCAAACACCACGGAGTGCACGGCGCCAATGCGCGCGCACGAGAGCATGGCGATGGCCAACTCGGGGATCAGCGGCATGTAGAGGGCGACGCGGTCGCCCTTCTTGACGCCCAGTGACTTGAGCACGTTCGCAAACTGGCAGACCTGGCGATAGAGATCGAAATACGTCAGGGTGCGACGATCGCCGGGCTCGCCTTCCCAGATGAACGCCGCCTTGTTGCGGCGCCACGATCGCGCGTGGCGATCCAGGCAGTTGGCCGCGACGTTGATCTTGCCGTCCACGAACCACTTGGCATCGGGCGGATTCCAGTCGAGCACCTTCGACCACGGCTGCATCCACTCGAGCTCGCTGGCAAACCCTGCCCAGAACGCTTCGGGATCTTTCGCGGCCCGGGCATAGATTTCAGGATCGTTCATGACCGCGTTCGCGGCAAAGGCCGGCGCGGGAGGAAAGCTGCGCTCCTCGTTGAGAAGGGCTTCGATCTCTGGGGAAACGGGATCCGACATCCCGGCAGTATACGACGTGCTATCGGGCGTTCGTGCCGAACCAGCGGAAACGCTTTGGACGGAGCCGCAGCAGTTGCAGCGCCGACGCCGCCGAGTCGATCATGCCCGGTTCGATCGTGCGCGAGCCAAGGGTGGCGGCCTCTTGCAACGCCCGCTCGCCGAGCAGGTTGACTAGTCGCGCGACACCGCCGGACAGACCGTAGATCACATCCATCGCGCGCGGGCTGAAGGTCACGCTGGCGCCGCCAGCAATGGTGAGGCGATGGTGCACGTAGCGGTCGCACTCGTCGCGTTCGAGCGGCAGCAGCTTGGCGCGCGTCGCCAGGCGCTCGTCCAGCGCTCGCGGCAGCGTTGGACCCCCGGTCACCGAGGGCTGCCCCGCCAGCACAATCTGAAGAACCTTGTCGCCATTCGACTGGAGCGCGGCCAACTGAACGATCTGCTCGACCGTGGACGCCGGCAGACTGTGCGCCTCGTCGATGATCAGCACGGCGCTGTCCTTGTTCGAGCGCAGGCGCATCAGGAACTCGTCGAGCATCTGTCGCAGTTCCACCCGCGTGGCACCAACCAGCCGGCCGTGCAGGACCTCGTCTTTGGCGATCGCGCCCACGTCCTGCAGCAGCAGCCGCAGCAGGTCCTCCGGCGACAGCAGCGAGTTGCCCACCAGCACCGTGCGCGTCTTGCGCTCGAGCAATGCCATGAACGTCCGGCACAGGGTGGTCTTGCCGACCCCGAGATCGCCAGTCACCAGCAGCAGGCTCTCGCGCCGGGCGATGCCCGCCGACAGGGCATCGAAGGCACGGCCGTGCGAACGGCTGCGGAAGTAGTACTTGGGGTCCGGGGTGAGGCTGAACGGCCTCTCCACGAAGCCGAAAAAGGCTTCGTAGGGTGGCTTAGAAAGGTCCATGGCAAGCCGTGTTATCGGCTTCAACCTGCGGTGACGTTAACGCACGAGGCAACCCCAGAGAAGGGGTTGCCTCCACCGGCTCTAGTCGTAATCCTCGACCAGGTGGGTGACCATTTCTTCACCCATGATGTAGCGAAGGGTGTTCTTCAGCTTCATCAACTGGATGAACAGGTCGTGCTCGGGATACAGGTCCTTCGCGTGCATCGGGGCCTTGTAGTAGAACGACAGCCATTCCTGGATGCCGCCGCGGCCGGCGCGCTTCGCCAGGTCGAGGAACAGGGCCGAGTCGAGCACAATCGGCGCCGCGAGAATCGAGTCGCGGCACAGGAAGTTGATCTTCAGCTGCATCGGGTAGCCGAGCCAGCCGACGATGTCGATGTTGTCCCAGCCCTCTTTGTTGTCGCCGCGGGGCGGGTAGTAATTGATGCGGACCACGTGCGAGATGTCCTTGTAGAGCTCGGGATAGAGGTGCGGCTGGAAGATGTAGTCGAGCGCCGACTTCTTGCTTTCTTCCTTGGTCTTGAACGATTCCGGATCGTCCAGCACTTCGCCGTCGCGGTTGCCGAGGATGTTGGTGGAGTACCAACCCTTGACGCCAATCAGGCGGGCCTTGAGGCCGGGGGCGATGATCGTCTTGATCAGCGTCTGGCCGGTCTTCATGTCGTTGCCGCAAATCGGCGCCTTGGTCTGCGCGGCCAGTTCCAGCATGGCCGGAATGTCGGCGGTCAGGTTCGGCGCGGCGTTGGCGAACGGAATGCCTTCCTTCAGCGCGGCGTAGGCATAGACCATGCTCGACGGAATCGTGTCGTCGCTGAGCTCGAGGCCCTTCTCGAATGCCGCCAGCGACTGGTGCACCGGGCCTTCCTTCATGAACACTTCGGTACTGCCGGCCCACACCATGACCAGGCGCGAGCAGTTGTGCTTGGCCTTGAAGGCGCGAATGTCGGCGATCAACTGATCGGCGAGGTCCTTCTTGTTCTTGCCCTTCTTGACGTTGGGGCCCGACAGGCGCTTCACGTAGCGCTGGTCGAACACTGCCGGCATGGGCTTGATCGCCTCGAGCTCGGGACGAATCGAGTCGAGCAGCTGCCGATCGAGCACGCCGGCCGTGCAGGCCGCGGCGTAGCAGTCTTCTTCGAAGATGTCCCAGCCGCCAAAGACGATGTCGTCAAGGCTGGCCAGCGGCACAAACTCGTTGATCTTGGGGGAGCGGCCGTCGGCGCGCTTGCCGAGGCGGATGGTGCCCATTTGCGTGAGCGACCCGATCGGCTTGGCCAGGCCTTTTCGAATCGCGATGACGCCGGCGATCGTGGTCGTGCTGACCGCGCCGAGCCCGACGAGCAGGATGCCCAGCTTGCCTTGGGCAGGTGCGATTTCCAGGGGTTGTTTCACCTTGGAAATATATCACGCCAGCCTTCGCTAAAGCTTCGTCTGGGCAGGCTCCCCGGGGCGCCACGATCGCCAATCCGTGCAGCTAAGATGGAGGCCATGATCGGTCTCTTCCTCCGGCTCCTCAAGGGCGGCCGGACACGCTCGATGGATCCCCTGCAGGTGTCGATGACCGGCGTGCGCATGGGCGAGCGCTTCCTGCAGATCGGCTGCTACGATCGGGCGCTGCTGTCGGGACTGGCGGCGAAGGTCGGCCTGAGCGGCGTTTCGGCGGTCGCGACCAACGACCCGGCGTCGGCCAAGCGCGCCGCCGCAGTTGGCATCAAGGTCGGCGCGCTGATCGACGTGCGGCCCATGGCTGGACACGCGCTGCCCTTCGATAGCGACTACTTCGACATGATCGTGATCGACGACACCAACGGCGGCTTCTCGGCCATCGAACCGGCGGCGCGGCTCGACTACCTGCGTGACTCGCTGCGCATGGTTCGCAGCGGCGGTCGCATTGAAGTGGTCGAAGGACTCGGCGGTGGCGGGCTGTTGCGCGGCGCGGTGGTGCGGCCACAAAGCTACGACATGCTGCGCGACCTCGCGACCGCCGGCTTCAAGCCATCGCGGCTGCTCGCCGAGAAAGACGGCTTCCGCTTTCTCGAAGGACTCCGCCCCAACTCATAGGTGCGTCGTGGTCGGCGGGTCCTCGCTGGCTTCGATGATGAACCAACCCTTGACGTGACCGAACTCGATCTCGTCGCCGTCGGCGAGAATGGTCGGTCCGGAGATCGCCTGGTTCTGCACCGACGTCCCGTTTTTGCTCTGCAGGTCTTCCACCATCGCCTGTGCGTCCCTGATCGTGATCCGGGCGTGAGCACGCGATACGCTCGAGTCGTTCAGGCACACCGTTGACTCCGGATCGCGGCCAATCGTGTTGATGCCATATGCCAAGACGTGACGACGATGGCCGATGCGCAGGCTCATGACCATGGCTGCGGCTACTTTACCTTGGCAAGTTTCCGGACGAGATGGCCTCCCGGCTGGCCGGTGAGCGTCGTCCCCGGAACCGTTTCGCCAACGTAGATGTTGCCCTCGGTATCAACCGCCACGCCTTCGGCCACCGCATCGTCCACCTTGTATTTCACCGAGCCGTCGCGGGCGCTGCCAATGAACACGCCCTTCTTGACGTTGTAGTCCACGACGTAGAGGGTGTCGTCCGGCGTGAGGTAGATGCCACTGGGCGTGCCGAACTGCGTCCATTGATCGAGGTAGGTGCCATCCTGATCGAAGATCTGGATGCGGTTGTTCGAGCGATCGCCCACCAGCAACCGGCCGCGCGAGTCGATGACGAGCGTGTGCGGGAGGTTGAACTCGCCGGGGCCGCTGCCCTTCTTGCCCCACGCCTTGATGAACGTGCCGTCCTTCGCAAACTTGACGATGCGCGCGTTGACGTGTCCGTCGGCGACGAAGATGTCGCCGTTGGCGGCTACTGCCACATCGCACGGACCACCGAACGTATCGGGCCCCTCGCCGCGCACACCCTTCGTGCCAAGCGTCATCAGCAGTGTTCCGTCCGTGCGGTATTTGAAGACCTGCTGACCGATGCCGTTGCGCGCCTGGCCGTCGGTGATCCAGAGGAAGCCGAAGCGATCGATGCGAATGCCATGCGGCCACGCGAACAGCTTCTCGCCCCACGTCTTCAGGATCGTGCCGTCGCGGTCCAGTTCAACGATCGGGGTGTCGGCGCGATGGAACGCGAAGATGCGGCCCGAGGGGTCGATGGCCATGCCGGGCACCTCGCCCCACGTGGCACCGCCGGGCAGCGTGCCCCAGCCAGGCACCAGACGAAACGGGGCCGGCCCAGCCTCTTGCACGCTCGCTGAAACCGGCAGGAGCAGCCACAACGCAGCAACCACGGCGACGGTTCGTCGGCCCATGGGCGGATGGTAGCGCAAATGAGACAACCGTCCCCAAAGCACCACAAATGGCTGGGGTGGTCGAAGCAAAGATTCCGTGAATACTGGCCGAAAAGCGTGATCATGGGGTCAGCGTCTCCGGCGGCCCCGACGGCAAGGCTTTTGCCATTACATCAATCGCAGCCATGCTTGGAAACCTTCCTCCGGATGTCTACACAGCCCGCGATATCGCGGCGGCGGCCGGGGTGTCTGAGTCGCGCGTGCTCGACCTGCTGGGCCGCGGCGAGATTCGCTCGGTGGCCGCGCAGTTGCCGATCGATGGCCAGGCCGAGCTGTCAGACTTCATCGCACAAGACGAGGCGGTGCGCGCGGTGCGCGCGCTCAGGGCTGGCACGACGGTCGGCCTCGCCGGCGAACTCGGCTTGGGCCGCGAACTGTTCGGGCAGGCCGCGCGCCCGCGACGGTCGACGACGGTGCCGTTGGTGGTCTCCACCAGCCTGCACGGAGTGGCGGTCGCGTCGATCCTGTTCATTGCCAGCCTCGGGCTCGCCGTGGCCGACGAACGGACTGAGCCGATCAAGGACGAGCCCATCCGCATGGTGTTTCTCGTCTCGCCCGGACCGGGTGGCGGTGGCGGCGGTGGCGGTTTGAGGCAAAAGGCGCCTCCGCCCAAGGTCATGCGCAAGGGCGTGGAGAAGATCAGCAGTCCGTTGCCGGCGCGCCAGCTGCCGCCGCCCATGCGGCCGACGCCGAGGCCACCGGAACCACCGCCTCCGCCTCTCGAGGCCAAGGCGTTGCCGCCGGTGATGGCGCCGATCGCAACCAAACCTGCGGATGCTGAGACGCGTGAAGGCGTGCTCGCGAAAGCACCCGAGGCGCCTCCCAGCCAGGGATCTGGCACCGGTGGCGGCGCCGGCACTGGCCGCGGCACCGGCCTTGGCGAAGGCGATGGCAGCGGCATTGGCGATGGCTCGGGCGGCGGCACCGGCGGCGGACCGTACCGTCCCGGCAGCGGCGTCGAGCCGCCGCGGCTGTTGCGCGAAGTGAAGGCCGACTACACAGACGAAGCGCGACGCGGGAACATTGAAGGCGAAGTAGAACTTGAAATCGTCGTGCGGCGCGACGGCACCGTCGGCGACGTGAAAGTGCTGCGCGGACTGCGCGGCGGGTTAAGCGAACGTGCGACGCTGGCCGTCAAGCAATGGCGCTTCTCGCCGGGCCGCATGAAGGGTGTGCCGGTGGACGTGGTCGTGCAGGTCGGCGTCGAGTTCAAGCTGCGATAGGGAACGGGTGCTTGAGTGCTGAGGTGCTCAGGTGCTGGAGTGCTTATGGAAATAGTGCTACTCGGCGTCACGGTGATCTCGCTGGTGGTCGCGCTTGTCATGAGCGTGTCGGCGTGGCGGCTCGCGCGCGAAGAGAAACGGCGCTCAGCGGCGCGGGTCGCGGCACTGTCAATCGCCGCCTCCGCTCCCAGCGCCGCCGGGAGCGACGGTGGCCAAGGCCTGTCCTCTGACGCGATCGGATTTCAAGCCCGGCCGGCCGTTGCTGAGAAGCCGGCCGAGAAGGCAATGCCGCGCGCGCCCTGGGCACCGGCGCCGAGCGCGGTTGACACCCATTCTCGCCCCACGGCCATCGCGATGCCGGTGAGCGCCGAGCTGCCGCTGCAATCCATACCCGCGCCTCGCGAGATTTCTTACTCATCTGGCTTCCTCACCACCATGTCGGAGCCGGCGCGAAGTAGTGGCGGTCAGCGTTCGCTCGCCATTGCCGCAAGCGTGTTGTTCGTCGGCCTGCTCGGCGGGCTGGTGTTCATGATGTCCAGCCCTCGCGGCACCAGCGCCGCGGCGGTCGGACCGAATAGCCCGCTGGAACTGGTGTCGCTGCGTCACGAACGCAAGAACGAGAAGCTGGCCGTCTCCGGATTGGTTCGCAATCCCGCCAACGGCAAGCCGGTGGCGCGGCTGTCGGCGGTGGTGTTCCTGTTCGACAAGCAGGGCGCGTTTGTGACCAGTGCCAAGACCGAGGTTGATTTCCTCAGGCTCGGTGCCGGCGACGAGTCGCCGTTTGTGGTGTCGCTGGACGCGCCGACCACGGTGACGCGCTATCGCGTCAGCTTCCGGACTGATGACGGCGTGATGCCGCACATCGATCGCCGCGGGACGACCCCATTGGCGAGCGAAGGCGAACAGCCGGTCAGCGTGACGTTGAAGTGAGGGACATGGACATGACGAACGAACTCAAGCGCCGGGGTCCGGGATCCGGGATCCGGAACCGCAAGCGTGGCCCGCGCGCCGGCGTGTTGGCCGTCACGCTGCTGGCGCTGGCGAGCGTCAGTCCGCGCGCCCAGGGGCAGGACGGCTTTCGTTTCAAGAGCGGCGTCGAGCTGATCAACGTGACAGCGACCGTGACTGACCGGTCCGGGCGGTTTGCCGGGCGCCTGACCCAGGACGACTTCATCATCTACGAGGACAACAAGCTGGTGGAGGTCACGCACTTCAATGCCGACCGCACCCCCGTCAGTCTCGGCATCATCGTCGACACCAGCGGCAGCATGGTCGGTGAGAAGTGGTCGGCGGCGGTCAGTTCGATCGACCGCTTCTTCCGCATGATGAACGACGAGCTCGACGAGTTCTTCCTCTACCGCTTCAGCGCCAACGCCGACATCGTCCTTGACTGGACTAACGATCGCGACCGGCTGGCGGCCATGGTCGGGCGCATTCATCCGAATGGCGGCACGGCCATGTACGACGCGGTGGCGGAAGCGGTGCCGATGGCGCAGAGCGGCCAGAATCGCAAGAAGGCCGTGGTGATCATCTCCGACGGCAACGACACCAGCAGCCGCAGCGACGCCCGCGAAGTGACACGCATCATCCGCGAGACCGAAGTGCTGGTCTACGCGGTCGGCATCGACGGCCAGGGCCAGGCCACGTTTCAGCGGCCGACGCCGCCCATTCAACAGCCACGGCCGCGCATGCCCATTCCCTTCCCGTTCCCGGGCGGTGGTGGACGCGGCGGTGGTGGGCGTCCCATGCCGGCACCGCCGCCCATCGGTGGCGGTGGTGGTGGTCGCGGCGGCACGTATTCAGTCGGCGGTGGCGCCGATGATCGCCTGAACGTGCTGGCGTTGCGCGAGATGACCGATGACAGCGGCGGCCGCACGGAGATCGTGCGCGATCCGCGCGATCTGGATCCGGCCGTCGCCAGCATCGCCGACGAGCTCAGCCAGCAGTACTACCTCGGCTACCCCAGTCCCGGTCTCAAGGACGGGCGCTGGCACACGATCCGCGTCGAAGTGCGCGATCCGTCGTTGAAGGTGCGGGCGCGCAAAGGGTACGTCGCGACGCCATGATTCCCATCTAGTGGACACAACCTGCTGGCACGCCATTCGCAGTAGCACCTCGTAGAGGTGCCCAACGAAAAGCGCGAAGGGCATGTGGGGAGGGTCCACAGATGAAGTCAGTATTCACATCAGCGTTCATCGCACTGTTCGTTCTCGCCGCGCCGGCTCTTGCGCAGCAACGCGAGGACCTGCAGGTCTTCAACGACATCGCCAACCAGGTCAATCGCTACACGCAACTCACCGTCTTCGACAGCATCTCGGCGGAAGTCATCGACGGCAAGGTGCAGCTCACCGGTTGGGTCACCATGCCCTATAAGCGCGACGACCTCGAGAAGCGTGTCCGCAAGGTCGAGGGCATTGTCTCGATCGACAACAAGATCGGCGTGCTGCCGGTCTCGCAGTTCGATGACGACCTGCGGTTCCGCATTGCGCGAGCCATCTACGGTCACTCGTCGTTCTGGAACTACGCGATGATGGCGAACCCGCCGATTCGCGTGGTGGTCAACCGCGGACACGTCACCCTTGAAGGCGTGGTGCAGAGCAACGTGGAACGGATGCTGGCGCGGTCGCTGGCGTCGGGCTTCGGGGCGTTCGAGGTGAAGAATGCGCTGAAGACGGACGCGGAGGTCCGTGAGGCGATGGAGCCTCGGAAAACGAATTGAGCGGGTGGCCCCCCGTAAAGGGGGGCCCTACGTGACTCGGGGGGCCCTACGTG
>Ga0163144_10025549_pt1 | contig 11529 bp, 8 predicted proteins | sample OliLak19BULKMAT1_FD_123175 | JGI IMG/M metagenome (GOLD analysis project Ga0163144, IMG submission 123175) | Freshwater microbial mat bacterial communities from Lake Vanda, McMurdo Dry Valleys, Antarctica - Oligotrophic Lake LV.19.BULKMAT1 | ecosystem: Environmental > Aquatic > Freshwater > Lake... | reverse complement strand
TTCATGAGTTTGAGGAGTTTGTGTGAACACAAATGACGAAGACGAGGGGGAATTCGGGCCGAATCCCCGATTTTCGCAGCCGGGCGGGATATGTCCGACGGGCTGCGAGGAGCCTGTCGGACTTAGAGCGTCTGAGCGAGGAAAGCAGGGTTCGAGTCAAAATTTTCATGAGTTTGAGGAGTTTGTGTGAACACAAATGACGAAGACGAGGGGGAATTCGGGCCGAAAGCCCGATTTTCGCAGCCGGGCGGGATATGTCCGACGGGCTGCGAGTGTGAGAATGGGGGTGGGATCGGCATCCAGCCCGGCGTCCCTCCGTTTGGCCTCAGCGAGTCCTTCGTCTGGCTCGGAGAAGAGCGCGGGCAAGGAACCCCACTGTGGGAGGCCAGCGCCGCCCGGTCACGCTCGGGAAGCTCAAGAGCCAACTTTTCAACTGCTTCGGGCGAGGGCATGTGGGCAACATATTTCAGCGAAAATGCGAGGCAATGGAGTTTTCGTCTCGTTGCCACGTTCCGCAAAGAAGCCGCAAAAAGTAGCTTCCCCTTTTCCGGGCTTTGCGCTATTCCATGAGCATGACCTTTCGCCCCCGATTTATTCCCGTTTTTGCCGCCGTTACCTTGCTTGCCGCCAGCCTGGCCGGGCTCGCGCTGACCTCGTGCGACGATCAAGCCCTAGCCGCCTCTCCCGAGAAAACAAAAATCGTCCTCATCGCCGGCAAGATCAGTCACCCCTCCGGACAGCATGAGTTCAGCGCCGGATCGATTTTGTTGGCCCGCGCTCTCAACGAGCAGAGCGGCCTGCCCATCGAAGTAGTCGTGGTGCACAAGGGTTGGCCGGAAGATGAGTCCGTATTTGACGGAGCCAAGGCGGTGATTATTTATTCCGACGGCAACGCCGGTCACCCGGTTAGCGGTCACGAGGCGCAGATGGAAGAGTTGATCTCCAAGGGGGTTGGCCTGATGTGCATGCACTATGCCGTCGAAGTGCCCAAGGGTGAACTCGGCGAAACCTTCAAGCGCTGGATCGGCGGTCACTACGAGAGCGGTTACTCGACCAATCCGCACTGGACTCCCGAAGTCGCAATCAAGGAGGATCATCCGATCAGTCGCGGGGTTCCCGGTTTCCGCGCCAACGACGAATGGTATTACAATATCCGTTTCGCCGATCCCAAAACCGCCGAGGACATCCTCACCGGCGTTCCCACCCGCGAATCGATCAACCGCTACATCCACTGGACTCCCGGTGGTGAGGCGGCCCTGGGGAAACGCCAGACCATGATGTGGGCGGTCGAGCGTCCCGATGGCGGACGCGGCGTCGGATTCACCGGTGGACATTGGCATCGCAACTGGGCCATCGACGATTTCCGCCGGGTCGTGCTCAACGCGATTCTCTGGACGGCAAAGGTAGAAGTCCCTGACGGCGGAGTGGTTTCTTCTCCTGTCACCGAAGCACAGCTCAATGAGAATCTCGATGCCAAGGAGAAAATGGAGCATGTAGGCCTGCCCGTCGAAGCCGATCTGACTCAGCCCGCTGCCGCTCCGGTCGAGTTCAAGTGGCCTGGGAAACAGTGAGCAGGGACTACTCTTTTTCTTTTTTTACAGCCCGGCTCATTCACGTCCCATCCCCGACCCGCACGATCCCGCGGCGGATCGCCTCGGCGGTGGCTTCGGCCCGGTCGGAGACGTCCAACTTGACCAGCACGTTGCTGACGTGACGTTTCACGGTGTCCTCGGAAATGCCGAGTTGATGAGCGATTTCCTTGTTGGCCTGACCCCGGGCGACGAGGGCGAGAATTTCCCGTTCGCGCGGGGTGATCGCAGGGCCTCGCAGGAGTTCCGCGAGGCGCTCGCGCAGCCCGGGCAGTAGATAGGATTCGCCTCTCGCGGTGGTGCGGATCGCGGCGAGCAACTCTTCTCGGGACGCGGTTTTGGGAAGATAGCCCAGGGCACCTGCGGCGAGTGCGGCCGAGACTTCGTCGTCGCGGGCGAAGGTGGAAAACATCAGCACTTTCGCGTCGGGATCCTTCTCTCGCAATCGGGCGGTGGCAACGATCCCGGATGCTCCGGGGAGTTGCAGGTCCATCAGCACCATCGTCGGAGAGTGCTTCTCAAACTCCTGAACGGCTTCGTCGGCATCACTCGCCTCCGCGACGACGCGAAGGTCTTCCTCCAGTTCGAGCGACGCGACGAGACCGCTGCGAACCACGAAGTGGTCATCGACGATCAGAAGGGAAATGACAGATTGTGACATCGAAATCAAGGGGACTCCTCGTGGGTGAGTGACGAGAGAGGGAGCGTCACTTGCACCGTTGTGCCACCGCCGGCGGACGTGGACCACGCGATGCTTGCGCCGAGTTTTCGGCAGCGCTCACGCATCCCGATGCATCCGAAATGTCCCGGACTTCCCTGAGTCTTGGCTGGCTCCGCGAGACCGATGCCATCGTCGGTGATGCTCAGTTGCAGAATGTCCTCGTCTTTCACAAGACGGATGCAGATGGACTTTGCCGCGGCGTGTTTGCGGGCATTGGTGACGGCTTCGGCGGCGATCATTTTGAGATGATGCACCACAGACGCGGCAATCTCCGGTTCCAAGTTCCGTTCGAAGAAGGGGGCGTCCCCATCGAGTTGCAGTTCCGGTAAAAGGCCTTGCTGCCCGAGCACCATTTCGCCAAGGATGTCGCTGAGGCGGAACCTTTCATCGCTGCTGCGGCGCAGATCACTGATGAGGTGCCGGGTTTCCTCTTGAATGCGGGCCAGTAGGCGGCGGGAACCTTCGAGAAACTCCCGTTCACGTGCTTCGTGCGACCGCGCCGTGGCGGCGTCGATGCGCAAAGCCAGGCCCGTCAGATTTTGTTCAAGCGAATCATGGAACTCCCGGGCGAGGTGCTGTCGCTCGGCCGCCGCGACTTCCTTGCGAATGCCTTGGCGAAGCGCGCCCGTTTGGCGGCGAACCTGAATCTGAAGCAGTGTGATCCACAGAGCGGCGAAAATCATGGCGACCAGCAGCCCGGCAAGCATCCACAGAAGACGACGAATCGTCCACCAGCGCGGTGGCTGAATGATCGTCAGGTCGGCGGCGCTGCGACATTTCAGAAAAACCGAAGAAGGCGCGGAGCGATAGCGATCGCTGCGATGAGGGGCCTCCGCCTGGCAGATACCGACGACCGAGAGCCGGGTGCCGGGAAGTAAATCATCGCGCCAAGCGGGAAGCTCCACCCGGAGATTGCCCTGGCCGCCCTGTCCGAGAATCAAGGTTCCACCAACCTCTCCTCGATAGGCATCGATCAATTCACCGCTGACTCGCACCAGGTTACTCTCGGCGGTGCCGTCGAGGATGGAATCCATCGGTAAGTTCAACGGAAGTGGTTCTTCCTCACCGGGGGTCTGCGAGAGAATCAAGGCATCCGCGAGGGAGGCGCGGAAGCCGGTCATTTCGGAGAATCCCACTATCCGCACCGTATCGCCGATCGCTGGCGTGGTGGTTGCCGGACCTGTCTCATCCAGCCGGGCGCGCAGAGCGGTCTCCCCGATTCGCAGGAAGAGGTCCTGGCCCTCGCGGGACGCCGGGAAGGTTGCCAATACGGTGCCTTCTACTGCGACCCGATGCTCGGGAGGCCCCTCGACCGCAAAGGGCAGCAGCGCTTCCGGGGAGAGGGGGCGCAGCTTCGTCGGATCGGAGGCTTCCTGAAGAACCTCAATGTCCGACCAAAGCAGGCAGCGCAGGTAGGGTTCGACGAGTTGGCGCTGGTCGTTGATTCGTCCCGCTGCCAAGCCCACGGCCCGCACGCGGCGATCCACCCAAGTCTCCGCCGAGAGGCCGGCTTGATCGACCTCGATATCGAGAAAGCGGGTTCCAAGCGCCAACCGCAGGATGGCCAAATTTTCGTCCTCGGGCACGACTCGGCGGATCACTCCTTCCACCGCGACCCGCTGGTAGTGGAAACGCCCTGACATGAGATCCTCGTAAGTTGCGTCCCGGGGCATCGGCAGCGGACCCGTCTCCAATATTTCGAACGTCGCCTCCTCAATTCCTGGCAGATACAGACCGGGAAAAGTTGTGCCCCTCACTCGGACCCGACTTCCCAAAGATGGTGCCGGGCTTCCGACCGCTCGAAAAAACGTTCCGGCCGTATCATCCTGGAGGAACACCGTCACTCCCGGATCGACAAAAATGACGATTCCGGTGAGATCGACCGACAAACCCAAGTCCGCCCGGTCCGACGAGAGCGAGCGCACCGCAAGGGCCGAAGTCAACGGAGGATCGGCCGCTTGGGTGGCCGCACCACTCAAAAGCGCAAAGGCAAACAAACCGAGAGCACGTCCCCCGATCAGGGAGTGCTGCCAAGTCTTACGGAGCCTCCGCCAATGTCTCATCTTTCAGGTCTTCACTTCCTCCGCGCAAGTGCCGGTCGAGGAATGTGGTGATACGATCTTTGAGTGCCGGATGATTCAGCCCATGGCCGCCCTCGGCGACACCGATTAAGATGGACGAGACTCCGGCGGCTTCAAGCGCGGTTTCGATGATGGTGGCTTGGACGAAGTCGACCCGTTGATCCTTCATCCCGTGGAGAGTCAGAAAGGGGGCGTCGTGGGGAGTCACATAAGTCACCGGCGAGACTGCTTTGATAAGGTCGGGGTGCCCGGCAACCGATCCACCGATCAGAGCGACGACGGCGGGATCTTCCACGACGGGCTTGCCATCGGAAAACATGAGAGCCTTGGAAAAATCTTGAGGACCACATTGGTTGATCACGCAAGTCACCTGACTGCTCTGAGCAAGAAAAGGGCCGATTTCGCCCTCAAGTTCGGCGATTCCCTGAGTTGTTCCCAAGAGGGACACGAGATGCCCTCCCGCCGAGGTGCCCCATACCGCGATGCGCTCAGGATCAAGGCCGAACTCCTCCGCATGACCTCGGATCCAGCGAATCGCCGCCTTGCAATCGTGAATCTGCGCCGGCCAATGGGCCTCTGGAGACAGGCGGTAGCTCACGGTGATGCCCGCAAAGTTGCCACTGGCCACGAAGGGCACCACTGCTCCCGCTGATTTCGCCCGATCACCGCCGGTCCAACCGCCACCGTGGATGAAAACGAGCACCGGGAGTTTTCCATCTGCTTTTGGTTCCTTCGGAAGAAACAGATCGAGCATCTGTTTCGGATTGCCGGAGCCGGCGTAGTCCTGATCGAAATGCGCCTCGACCGGGAGCTTGGCGAGGGTGGCAAGAGCGCGGGCGCGGATCTCGGATGGTTCCTCGGCGGAAATGGCAGCCGGAATGGCGAGAAGTAAGGCGAGCAAGAAAGTGGGGGGTCTCATATTCACAGAGATTGCCGAAGACTGCGGCCCGACGCTAGAACATAAGTCCGCTTAATCGCGTGATAGGTTATCGAATGATTTAGGAAAGTAGCATGGGCTTCCAGCCAATGATACGGAAGCTCGAAGGGATCTGCTCATTTGTAACCAATTGATCCCGATGCATCCCTGATCAACGGCGATTAATTTCTTCCACAATCCCCTCAATCCGCCATTCGACCGCTCCCGAATCAGCCGTATCTTTCCAGCGATGGATTCTCTGTTGCCTCGATATCTGCCGTTGATCGTGCTCCTCACGGCGTCTCATGCCGCCGAGATCGACTTTGTCCATGAGGTCGTGCCTGTCCTCAAAGCCCATTGCACCGGGTGTCACGGCGGCAAGGAGGCCAAGGGCGGATTCTCGATGAATACCCGAGACCTCTTTCTTGAGGACGACGCGGCGATTCCCGGCGATGCGGCGAAATCACACTTCCTTGAGCTGGTCCATCTGACAGATCCCGACGATCAGATGCCGCCGTCGAAAAAGGACCGGGTGCCCGCAGAGCAGATCGCGGTGCTGGAGCGCTGGGTCGATGCCGGGCTGCCCTGGGAGCCGGGCTACACCTTCGGCGTTCCAACCTACGAGCCGCCGCTGCGCCCGCGACGGCCCGATCTCCCGGACATCACCGATGGACGGGAGCACCCGGTTGATCGTTTTATCGATGCCTATGTCGCCGAGCAAAAGCTCCCTCGCCCCGAGCCCTGCGACGACGCTACCTTTCTCCGGCGCGTCTCGCTCGACCTGATCGGCATGCTACCCCCATCGGAGACGGTCACCGCATTTTTGGGGAATTCCGATCCTGACAAACGTACGAAACTGGTCGGTGATCTCCTGGCCCGCGATCTTGACTACGCCGATCACTGGCTCACTTTCTGGAATGATTTGCTCCGCAATGATTACACCGGGACCGGCTTCATCACCAAGGGTCGCACCCAGATCAGCGGGTGGCTCTACGATGCGCTCAAAAACAATATGGCTTACGATTCGATGATCCGTGACCTCATCGCTCCGCCCGACGAGTCGAGCGCCGGCTTCATCAACGGCATCAAATGGCGCGGCGAGGTCAGCGCCGGACAGACTCTTCCGATCCAGTTCGCCCAGAGCATTTCGCAGTCCTTCCTCGGGATCAATATGAAGTGCGCCTCGTGCCATGACAGCTTCGTGGATCGCTGGAAACTGAGCGAAGCCTACGGACTGGCCGCGATTTATGCGGAAGAGCCTCTCGCGGTACATCGCTGCGACAAGCCCACTGGAGAGATGGCGAAAGCGGCTTGGTTGTTCCCCGAACTCGGGCAAGTGGATGGGTCCGCGCCCAAGGACCAACGTCTTTCCCAATTGGCCGCCTTGATGATCCATCCCGAAAATGGCCGTGTCGCACGCACCCTCGTCAACCGCCTCTGGGGACAACTCATGGGGCGAGGCCTCGTCCATCCGTTCGACGCGATGCAGACCGAGCCGTGGCTGCCGGATCTGCTCGATTGGCTGGCGGTCGATTTCCAGGAGCATGGCTATGACCTGCGCCACACCATCCTGCTTATCGCCACTTCGGAAGCGTATCGAAGCGCCAGCGCGGTGCATGAGCAGGAAAACGGAAGCGCGACCTATCGCTACGCCGGACCCGAGGCGAAGCGTCTCACCGCCGAGCAGTTCGTCGATGCCCTGTGGACTTTGACCGATACCGCCCCCAACAAAATCGACGCCCCCGTCACCCGGGGAATGGTCAATCCGGCCGAGGTGGCGAGACTCAGTCAGCCGAGCCAGTGGATCTGGGGTCCCAGCGCGGCGAGTGGTCCTCCGGCGGCAGGGGAGACGATCGTCCTGCGGCGCGATTTTCAAGCTCCGGTCGGCTCGAGGGGGTCGGTCATTGCCAGTGTGGACAATGAGTATGTGCTCTACTTGAACGGTCAGACTCTGGCGAATGGAAAGGATTTTGCGGTGCTTGGAACCGCGGCGGCCTCGGGACTCAAGGCTGGTGAAAACCGCCTTTTGGTTGTGGCAAAAAATGGGGGCAGCAAACCGAATCTGGCCGGTGCTTTTATTCGTCTGCTCTTATCGCATCCCGACGGCAGCGAACAGATCATCACCACCGATGCCACGTGGCAGGCCAGCAGCGAAGTGCCGGTCGACGACAAGGTGGGTAAATGGCCGGTGGATACGATGGCCTGGACTTCGGTCGTGATCGTGAAAGCCCCCGAGGTCTGGACGAAGGCCATCGACCCGAAGATCGGCAAGACGCTCGCTTCGGTCTCCGCCACCTCTGACCTGATGGTGCGGGCTTCGCTCGTCAATAGCGACTTCCTCATGCGTAGTCTGGGCAGACCTCACCGGGATCAGATTGTCAGCTCACGCCCCCGTGATCTCACCACACTCGAAGCCATTGATCTGGCGAATCAGGAGACTCTCGCCCAGGCTCTCGTCGCGGGAGCGGAGCGGCTCCAAGCCCGCGGTGAGTCCCCTCCCGGCCTCATCGAGACGATGTTTCTCTCGACTTTGAGTCGTAGGCCCACCGCCGATGAGAGGGCGCTTTTGCTTGAGGCGCTGGGCGAGGCACCCGAGCCCGCCGATGTCGCCGACGCTCTCTGGGCGGTGATGATGACTCCGGAGTTTTTGTTGGTGAGGTAGAGGGAGAAGGAAGCCGTCTAGCTGATAGCCGTTTAGCTCCAAGACTCGACCTAACCCTGTTGAATCGATCACCTAACCCTATTGAATCCGCAAAACCAAGGAAACGGGCGAGACGCCAGCGCTCCTTTGCTTATCTTCCAGCTAAACGCTAACCGCTAAACGCTACCAGCCAAACAGCTCCCCATGTCCATCGACCCTCCTTCCATCATTCGCCGCGATTTTCTCCGCCAACTCAGCGCCGCAGGGACGGCTGCGTGGATGACGGGTGCTCCGCAATTGGTGCGGGGTAGCAAACTGGAACACCCCGCCGCCACCGCCGATGCCTGCATTCTTCTCTGGTTGGCCGGAGGAATGGCGGCTCCCGAGACTTTCGATCCGAAGCGGTATGCTCCCTTCCGCAACGGTCTTCCGGTCAGTGATGTCCTGAGCACCTTCCCGTCGATTCCCACGGCGGTTGATCGCATCCGGTTCTGCGCGGGATTGGAAAACATCGCTTCGGTCATGGATCGCGGCACCTTGATCCGATCTGCCGTGCAGCCCGACCTCGGCAGCATTCTCCACTCGCGTCATCAATACCACTGGCACACCGGATACGTGCCTCCACAGACCGTGGCGGCCCCGCACCTCGGTGCCTGGATGGCCAAAGTGCTCGGCCCGAAAAATCCGGTCATGCCGGCCTTCATCAATATCGGACAACGGCTCGAAGGGGTGGGGGAGAAAGAGGAACTCAAAGCCTTCACCACCGCCGGATTTTTTGGGAGCGAGTTCGGTCCGATGAACTTGCCCTATCCCGAGGAGGCCGCCAAATCAGTCCAGCCTCCCGCCGGGATGGATGCCTCGCGTTTTGCCAATCGCGACAAGCTCTACCGCAAACTCGTCGAGAAGAACCCGCATCGCGACTACGCCAGTGACTACCAGCAGGAGTCGCTCCTTCGGTCGATGGACAACGCTTATCGCCTGCTCAACTCCCGGGAGCGCGAAGCCTTCGACGTCACTTTGGAGAAACCCGAAGTGCAGAAAGTTTACGATACCTCCCGCTTTGGTCGGGGCTGTCTGCTGGCTCGCCGCCTCGTGGAAAATGGAGCCCGTTTCGTTGAGGTCACCACCGAGTATGTGCCCTTTCTCCACTGGGATACCCACGCCGACGGGCACAACACCGTCGCTCGACTCCAGAAGGAGATCGACCAGCCGATCACCCAACTGATCCTCGATCTCGAAGAACGCGGCCTGCTCGACCGCACCTTGGTGATCGTGGCCAGTGAGTTCAGTCGGGACGCCTTGATGGAGGGTAAGCCGGGCTCGAACGCGAACGATCAGACCACCCACAAAGTAGATGTCATCACCGAAGAGAAGCACTACGGATTGCATCGCCACTTCACGGGAGGCAGCAGCGTGTTGCTCTTTGGCGGTGGCGTCAAGAAGGGCTATCTCTACGGACGCACAGCCGACGAACGCCCTCTCGTGGCAGTGGAGAATCCCGTCACTGTGACGGACCTTCACGCCACCATCATGACGGCGATGGGCATCAGTCCAAAAACGGAATTCCTGATCGAGGGACGGCCTTTTTATGTCACTGAGGACGGCAAAGGCACGGCGGTGCAAGATGTGTTTGTCTGAGAAGAGAGTAGGGAGCTCGCCGCAAAAAGGCAAGGAATGCACGAAAACAAGATCCCTCCCGAACGCCTCCGAAGCGCTCTCTCTGCCCACTTCAACAATGAAAGATCAGATTTAGGCAATCGGCATTCTCTCCCACTCACGTAACCAACCTTGACCGAAAACCGTCTTTCCCAGCACATGCTCTCACGACTCGATCTACGCACCCTTTTTCTCCTTCGCGGTGTCGGGGTGCTCCTGTTGGTCTGGGGTATCGTCTTCGGTATCACGAAGCTTGCCAGTGGAGCGCGACCAACTCCAGCCAAGATCCTTGCTTATGGTGAAAAGCATCCACTCGGCGAGATCACTGACGAGTCGAAACGGCGTGAGGTCATCGGCACGGTGGCGGAGATGCTCAATCAACTTGAGCCGGACGAACTGCGCGAACTTGAGGAAGGTGGGGAGTCCACGTCGAGGCGTGCCTTTTTCGAATCGATGACGCCGGAGGAGCAGGCCTTTTTCCTCGAAAAGCGGCTCGGTCGGGCGTTCCAGCAGATCATGCAGTCGTTCAACGAAATGGATCGGGACGAGCGTCGGCGCATCGTGCAGAAGGCACTGGATGATCGCAAAAATGACCCCGATCGAGATCGTCGGCGCAACCTGGAAGAAGCGGATCCCGAGATTGTGGAGAAGATCACCACGGCAGGTTTTCAATCGTATTATCAGGATGCATCGGCGGAAACCAAACTCGATCTCGCTCCTCTCATGGAAGATATCCAGCGCGATCTCAGCCGGGTGGGAGGAGGGCCGCGATGAAGCTACGGAGTCCAAATGCCCAAACTCCCACCACAGCTTTCACCTTTGTGGAGATGCTCGTCGTCATCGTTATCCTCACGGCGGTCGCGGCAATCGGCTTTCCTTCTTACAAGAACATGAAGGCGCAGGCGTCCTCGACCCAATGTCTCGGTAAGCTTCGCGACATCGGGATCGCGCTGAATACGTACATGGGGGACCATGGCACCCGCTTCCCCGAACTCGCCCCGGCCCGGGAGAGCCGGGACGACGACGCCATCCCGACCGTCGATACGGCGCTCAAAGAGTATCTACCCGACGAGTATGCTTTCGCCTGTCCGGCAGATCATGGTCTCGGTCCAGAGAGCATCTGGAAGGAAACTGGTTCCTCCTATTTTTGGAACAGCCTGATCAACGGTCAGCGTCTCGGCAACCTCGACTTGTTCGGGATGATCCGCGCGGAGTCGGGAATTCCGGTGGTCTCGGACAAGGAGAATTTTCACAAGGGGGTTGGCGAGGAGGTCAACATCCTCTACGCCGATGGGCACGTTCTTCGGGGATTGCAGTTTGTTGTGGAAGCTGATCGATGATGCTCGACTTCGTGTCAGTCTCGAAGCGCTTCTCGCGCAATGCTCCGCCCGCCCTCGAGGACGTTTCCTTTGCCGTGGAGCGGGGAGAGATTATTGGATTGTTAGGCCACAATGGGGCCGGCAAGAGCACCGCTCTCGGCATTTTGCTCGGTATGGTCGCGCCCGACGTCGGCGAAGTCAGCATTGGCGGTATTTCCGTGCAGCGCGACCGGGTCGGTGCGCTGCGGCAGGTCGGGGCCATTTTTGAAGCGCCCGCCTTCTACGAGTATCTTAGCGGGCGCCGTAATCTTGAGGTCCTGACGGCCTATTCGGGCGGCGTCAGTCGGGCCGAGTTCGATGAGGTGGTTGAGTGGGTCGGGTTGAGCGGGAGGATTCAGCATCGGGTGGGAACTTACAGCCACGGCATGCGGCAGCGTCTCGCCCTGGCCCAGGCTCTCCTGCCGCGTCCGCAATTGCTGGTGCTGGACGAGCCGACTGACGGGCTCGATCCCGAGGGGATCGTCGAGTTCCGCCATCAGGTGCGGGAGTTGCGCGACCAGTTCGGTCTCACCGTCTTACTCAGTTCGCATCTGCTCTCCGAGGTCG
>Ga0163144_10025548_pt1 | contig 11530 bp, 10 predicted proteins | sample OliLak19BULKMAT1_FD_123175 | JGI IMG/M metagenome (GOLD analysis project Ga0163144, IMG submission 123175) | Freshwater microbial mat bacterial communities from Lake Vanda, McMurdo Dry Valleys, Antarctica - Oligotrophic Lake LV.19.BULKMAT1 | ecosystem: Environmental > Aquatic > Freshwater >... | reverse complement strand
ATTCGTTCGTATAAATCATTTTCGATGCGACGGAGTTCTCTGAATGCAACATAGAGAAAGTTGCCGCTACCACATGCGGGGTCGAGCACTTTGAAATGCTGAACCTCGTTGAGAATCTTCTGTAGGGCTGCCTTGGACTTGGCCTTCTCGATGCGCACTCGGAACGGACGCACGATAGTTGGTGTTACGATCTTCTGGATATCGAGTTCGTTTGTGAAGTGAACCCCGTGTCCGTGCCGTTTCTTGGGGTCCATGCTGCTCTCGAATATCGCTCCAAAAATTGAGGGTCGAACTTTTGACCAATCTTCTTTTGAGGCTTCAGCCAAAGAATCGATCTCTTTGAAGGTGAGTTCTACGGGATCAACTTCATGAAAGAGGCCACCGTTGAAGTAAGAGATGCTCTTGTACTTCGACGTCTTTTTCGAAGGCTTATCTGTAGACATGGCCTCAAATAGTTCTTGCAATTCTCTTTGGGCGACGGGTTTTTTCACCGCCTCAATCAAGATTCTGTGAAGCGTATATTTTGGAATAAGCCCAACGTCCTCGGCGAAAAGAGCGACGACAAGCTGAAGAACAAAACGCTGCGCCTGTTCGGCGGGCACCTTTCTCTGAATGAGAGAAAGGTAGATGCTTCCTACAATACCTGCGGCTTTTTCCGTGACTTCAACGTTGTTGTTCGTGAATACGGGCTTTTGCGGTGTTGGAAAAAGAAACGCTAGGCCGCCCCAGTCGTTGGCAAGGTCCGTCGTTTTGAGCTTGTGGACCGGATCGTTCAGCTGCGTGTTGAGATCGTAGATCCAAAACTCGTCGAAGTTACAAAGCGCCATGTACTGCGGACGATTGGGAACGAGTTGGAGCCAGTACTCGAAAGCTTGATCGTAATGTTTATGGAGGGGCTCGCCGCGTTTCTTGAGTTCGATGATTACCCGAGGTTTCCAGACAAGATCGGCAAATCCAGTGCCCTTATTTTTACGCTTAATCCGCTCTTCGCAGACAGCGCCCGCCTCGTGGACACCGGCATTGCCAAAAGCAATGAGCAGGCGCTCGAAGAAAATCTGGCCCTCGCCTTTTTCGTCGCCTTTGCAATGCTCAGTGAACCAACGGACGAAATCCTTAAGCTTTCGTTGTTGGTCTGTGTCTTTGGATGCCGCCACTTTTGCCCTCTCTAAGCAGTATGCAAGTCATTGCAATTTTTAGCAATTTCACAGAGATTTTTACGTCTCGATCTAAGGCCCAAGCAAGAAGTGTACGAGTGGCGGCGCTAGGGATACTTTCGTTTGATAGACTTTCCGCGCTTCCCGCACGACTGGGTTTCCGAGTTGTAGTCCCGATCCCATTCTGTGCAGAGACCTGGCTGCCCCCAATCGATTTTGAGTAGTTCAAGTTGTTGTCGGTGGAGTTCTGGCCTCGTGTGGCGAAGCAGCTGCACGAGATTGAGGCCGTCGCGCTCAAGTGAGCGACGGACCTCGAATCCCTTCACTCCGGCCAGGGCGAGTCCGACAATCAAAGTAATGTGTGTTGGTTTCATCTGAGTTCTCCTTCTTTGTTACGAAAGAGAGTCTCTGAAAATTGATCGAATCGGATGTAGCCAACGTGTAGCCAAAAAGTAGCCAACCACAGTGATGCGCGGAAATTTCTGGAAACTTCCACGCACGGAATTCCGATGAGCTTCCGGTTTATAGATATCTGAGCTTGTTGGGGTTTGGGGCCAAGGCCCCTAAGGATCGATTTTAAATTGGGGTGACTGACGGGGATCGAACCCGCGGCCTCTAGAATCACAATCTAGCGTTCTAACCAACTGAACTACAGTCACCACATCGGTCGGACCCCTCCTTCATACACGGAGGGGGTCGCTTTTTCAAAGCGCAATCGTAGGGATTTCTGGGCTTGTCAGTCCCTTGAGGCGACTTAGCCTCGGGTTACGGTCCAGCAGCTGCCGTCGGGGCCATCCATGATGACAAAGCCTTTGGCTTCGAGGTCTTTGCGAAGGGTGTCGGCTTCTTCAAACTTTTTGTCTTTGCGAAGGGCTTCGCGCTCAGCGATCTTAGAGTCGAGCAGGGTGGCCGTTTCTTCGTTCACGTTCATGCGTTTGAGACGACGCTCGCGAATGCTCTGAAGTGCCACTTCGGGAGCCTGCGTGAGGATGGAGAACAGGCCGTTGAAGTAAGGCATGTAGAGATGGCCCCATGTCGACCAGAGAGCCGCTGAATCTTCTTTGTGGCAGGCGCGAAGAGCTCCGAGGATCCAGCCCAAAGCTTTGGGCGCATTGAAGTCGTCAAAGAGGGCGGCATCAATTTTCGAAGCATCCATGAAACCGCTGGGAAGAGTCGCAAGCGGAGGTGTGTCTTTGTGGAGCAAGTATTTTTCTTTGGCGCGATAGAGGCGCTCGACCAACGCTTCAGAGCGAATGATGGCTTCATCTGAAAAGTCGATGGGGCTGCGATAGTGGTGTTGCAGATAAATCAATCGCAAGGTTTCGGGGCCGTATTGTTCGAGGAAATCGTTCGTGCGGAAGAAGTTGCCCAATGACTTGGACATTTTCTCTCTTTGAATTGTGAGAAGGCCACCGTGCACCCAGTATGTTGCGAGTTGGTGTTCGCAGTAGGCTTCGCTTTGTGCGATTTCATTTTCATGGTGAGGGAAGATGAGATCGAGCCCGCCCATGTGAATATCCAATCCCTTTGGAAAAAGAGAATGAATCATCGCCGAGCATTCGATGTGCCAGCCGGGGCGGCCTGCGCCTACTTCGGGCATATCCCATGATGGCTCGCCAGGCTTTGCAGCTTTCCAAAGCGCGAAGTCGAGTGGATTGTCTTTGGCTTCACCCACTTCAATGCGTGCGCCTGCTACGAGGTCGTCGGTTTTACGTCCCGAAAGTTTTCCGTATTCTTTGAAGCTCTCTACGCGAAAGTAAACGTCTTTGCCGAAAGGAGTGTCGGCAGCATAGGCGTGCCCCTTGTTCATGAGACCGCGAATGATCGTGTGCATGTGTGGAATGTGTTCGACGGCGTGTGGAACTAAGTTGGGGCGACGTGCGCCGAGAGTTTCGAGTTCGTCGTCGTAAGCTTTTTCAAATTCTTTAGCTACTTCTTCGGGGGTGCGACCTTCTTCGTTGGCTTTGTTGATGATCTTGTCGTCCACGTCGGTGATGTTGCGTGCGTAGTTCACCTGAAATCCTGCGTGTTCAAGAATGCGCACCACCAAATCACCTCCGAGGGCTGTGCGCGCGTTGCCGATGTGGGTGAAGCCATAAACAGTAGGGCCACACATGTAGAGGCTCACCATGCCTGCTTCTTTGGTTTGAAGAGTTTCTTTTTTTCCGGAGAGCGTGTTGGTGAGGGTGATCTGAGGCAAGGCCATGGGGGCAAAGTAGCTGAAATTGTCGATCTAGTAAATTTTGCTTCGGGTTTTTGGGCAAAGAAAAACCCCGAGGTCCTTGTGTGGATCTCGGGGTCTGACTGACTCCTTGAGGGAGTCGTATAAAATTAATTTAGGAGCTTAAGCTCTGTTAAGGGCTTGCTTACGCAAACACATCAAAAATTTCGCGGATTTCATTTTCCACGATTTCTTCTTTGATTTGCTGAGCTAATGAGAGTTCCTTAATCAAAAGACTTTTAGCTGTGTCGAGCATTTTGCGCTCTCCGAAGCTCAAGTCTTTATCGCTCTTCAAGCGGTAAAGGTCTCGCATAACTTCTGCAATCTCATACACGCTTCCGGTCTTGATCTTTTCCATGTATTCGCGGTAGCGACGGTTCCAAGTTTGGTTATCAACCGAGATCTCTTTCATTTTGAGAATCTTGTAAATCTTGGGAACATCTTTCGCTGCGATAATGGACCGTAAGCCCACGTCCTTCACCTTGTTGGTGGGGATGAGGATGGTGCTTCCGTTCTCAAGGAGTTGCAAGATGTAGAAATACTTCTTCTTGCCGCCAATACTTTTTTCTTGGACTCCTCGTACGACGCCGACACCGTGTGATGGGTAAACTGCATTGTCTCCGACTTTGAAAATGGCCAAATTAGACCTCCGTCCTTGTTTTGCTTTCGGGCTGTAGCTGCTTCAACTGGGGCCTAATTAAAGACTTCCGTTGAAACTCACCCTTGCTTGGGTTTAAAAACTATGGGAGCATTTTTGTAGGGTTGGCAGGAACTGTCTCAAAGGACTGTCCTGATTCAACCTGCGGCATTTAGCCAAATGACTCACCAAATCATAAACGTACTAGCTGGGCCTGAAAGCTAGCGGAGTTTACCATATATGCTCTTTAAACACAAGCTGAACCTGGCCTCCGGGTCCCCTAGACGACATGAGCTTGTTGGATATCTATATAATAATACTGCCATTTTACGCACGGAATGTGAAGAGCCAAAATGGCAAAAACCTCTCAAACCGGGGGCCTATTTGGAGCTTTGTTTGAGTGCAAAATGGGGCGCCGCGCAATTGCCCTTTGCTGCCACAAAACCCAAAAATGGTGAGTACCTTTTGGTCGCGGACACCATCGTAGTGTTGGGGTCGGACGTCTTAGGCAAGCCCGAAGACCCAAAAAACGCTGTGCAAATGCTCTCGCGTTTATCGGGAAAAGATCATGAGGTTTGGACGGGGTACAAAATCGGTAAATGGACAGGCACAAAGTTTTTGTTTGAGGAAAAACACATCATTTCACAAGTCCTGTTTCGGAAGCTCAGCAAGAAAGAGATTCTTGATTACGTAAAATCGCGTGAACCCATGGATAAGGCGGGAGCCTATGGATTTCAGGGAATCGGAATTCAAAACATCAAAGCCATCAAGGGCTCATACACCAACATTGTGGGGCTACCTCTTTTTGAATTGAGAGCTTCTACGCTTCGTCTCGAAAAAATAGCAGCAGCCTCATGACTCACTCTGTGGACACTTCCGTGAGCGGTGTTGAAAAGGTCTATCAAAAGATTCAACAAGCACTCACTTCTAGCTCGAGATCCCTTGATAGCTTGAAAGTCTTGGCTGTAAGCAAAGCTCAGCCCATAGACACGCTCGAATTTTTTCTCAAACTACGAAAACCCTTTTGGGCTTTGGGAGAAAGCTACATCGATGAGCTTGTTTTGAAACAAACTCACTTCGTAAACAATGCCGAGCTTGAGTGGCATTTTTTAGGGCGCTTACAGTCGCGAAAAATTCCGGAGCTCTTGGGCAAGGTGACCTGTCTTCATTCGGTGGGAAGGGTTAAGGAGCTTGTACTGATCGCAGAGGCTCCGCTTCCTTTCTTTGTTCAGCTGAACATTTCCAACGAAGGCGCGAAAAACGGATTCGCCCCACAAGAGGCACAGCGCATTCTTGAAAACGTTGAGCGCTTGAATCTAAAGAATTATTTCTTGGGGCTGATGGGAATGCCCTCACCTCTTGAGAGTGTGGGCGAAGTGGAGTTGCGCCGTCAGATGGCGCTCTTGCGAGATTTGCGAGACAAGAGCTTCCCCAAGCTGAAGCTCAACATGGGAACTTCCGCTGATTATGAAATGGCTATCGCCGAGGGGTCGAACGTGATTCGGCTCGGCTCTGTGCTCTTTGGGGCACGCGACTACTCACAACAAATATCACAATAACTTTTAGTGGAGTTGGCGCTCTACGAAATCGAGAATTTCATCATTCTTGCTCGTGGTGGAGAGGATCACTGTAGAGACGTGCCCCCCTTTCATTCGAATGATTTCTGGATTTGGAAAGAGTTCGGCCAAGGCTTCTTGAGACACCGTCGGTACAGTCGTGTCCTTCATTGCAATGATGTGAAGGCTGGGAGGCAAATCAATAGCCACGGCGAGGGCATCTTTGGGATCGTGATGAATTTCTTGGGCCATCAAGGCTTCGTATTCGTCAGTGGTTTTGAGTTTGTATTCTTTCATACGGGCTTTGCGTTGAGCCTTAACATATCTCTGATCGCTCCGAGAGATGATGTAGGGAAGATCTACGCCCGTAACCACAAACACGGCCGCAGCAACCCGAGGCTCTAGGGGAATAATGCTTGTGGAAAGAATTCCGCCGAGGCTTGTTCCTAGAATTCCAACGGGGCGATTGTCGCTTGAGATGAGGGAATGAAAAGTGTCTTGGATACGAAAGCCCGTAGCATCATGCATGCGCACATCGTTGTATTCGTATTCAATTTCCGGCCATTCGGTCAAAACGTGGGTGAGGTAACCCGCTTCGCAAAAGTTGTTGGCTTGAGCACGATCAAGAGCGTTCTCTCCACCCGTTGGAGGCATTACAACCATGCGGCTCTCTTTGATGGGGTTGGCAGCGTCAGGCAAATATTCTCTCGCATGTCCCTCTCCCACGTATTCTCCTTGGATGTTTTTAACGGGAAAAAGCACTAAGGTTCCTGCGCAGGTTTTGAGCTCGGGGACGACATCATCTTGAGCAAAAAGCTTTGGAGAAAAGGCTGAGCTTGCGACGAAAGCGATACTGAGAAGAAGCTTTGTAGTTTGCGGCATAATGCACTGCATAATGGCTTCTGGTCTAAATGTAAAGAACCGATTTTATGGAATTAATGGATGAGGGGACTTAGGGGCTAAGCATTTGAAGGGATTTGCTCTGGACCCAGCCGCGGAACGAGTTGGGTCGCTCAACTTCGGAATAATCTCCACTATTTCGGAGAACCCTGAGGCGGGTGCCGGCTTTTACTTGGGCCAACACTTCGGCATTGTCGAGGGGTGCGGAACGAAGCTCAACTTCTGTTTTTGAACTAAGAACGGCGAGGTTTTGGCCCGTTAGGCTAAAAATTGAGACTGAAAATAGCAAGACCAGCAATAGGCCTGAAGGAATCCAAACTTTGGGATGAAGACGTCTTTTTTGATACCAGAACATTAGAAAAACCCAAAGGCAGGCAAATGAGACGGTGAAAAGTTCGTGGCTTCGCACGTAAGAAGAGATGCGATAGCCCCACTCAGCAGGGTGAGACATTGGAAGACCCACTCCCCCTTCAATTTTTTCTTGGGAAAAATGTAAATCTTCACGAATAGAAGAGCTCCAACGATCTTGTTGAACCGCATCTTCAAGGTGCAAAATAGCTTCGGGCCAGTTTTCGAGACGCCCATAGGCTCTGCCTAAATTGGCTTCGAGTTGTGGAGATGTGAATCCAGCGGCGTTAATTTTGTTGAGAAGCTCGATTGCTTGCCCCAGCTCAGCAGTTTGAGTGTTTTTATCACCAAGAATTTTTAGGGCCGATGCGTAGGCGTCGGTCACGCTTGTTTGTTCAGCCATGACGGATCAATTAGGCGTTGTATTCGGGGGACGCTTGATTGGGAGAAGTAGCTTCTTCTCTTTGAGAAAGTTCAGCTTCCAAAACACCTACGAGAGTGTTGAGTTCTGCAATCTGTGCTTTAAGGCGGCGATTCTCAAATTCAAGTTCGTTCATTTGAGTTGTAGAACGAATTGTTTGTTGAGGAATGTTTGGTTCTCCAGCACGAGAGAAGAGAGGAGCTGCGCTCATCACGTCTTCAGTGTCGGGTAGCCAGTAGCGACCCTTTTCGAGTTTGAAGCTAATGCTCTTTCCTCGAATGCGCCGGCGAAGCGTTGAAAGGCTAACGCCGTACTTGGTAGAAAACTCGTGTAAATCGATCCAGCCCCCGTGTTCCATCACTTCACTCTAACTCCTTTCTTTAATGTTGCAAGATAGTTAGACTCCTAGTTGATGCAGTATCGCCTTGAACCCAAAATTGATCTCAGTTCTAAAACCAAAGTCGCTTTCGTTTGTAGCGGTGGGGCGGTTAAAGCTGCTGCGTTTCATGTGGGAGTCGCGATGGCTCTTGAACACGATGGCTTTGTGTTTGAAGGCGGGCTGAGTCATGAAAATTCCGAATTGAGTGCATCAGATCCCTCCAAAACCATTTCTAGCTATGTAGGTTCGTCTGCGGGAACTCTCATCACCTCTTATTTGGCGAATGGCGGAGGCATAAAAGACATTTTATCTGCGTTTCAGGGCGACCAATCTTGGGAAGGAATCCCTGGAATGAAATATTGGGAGATGCTTTCACCGCGCATGAATAAGGCGACAGACTTTTTAGGGTGGAACAGTTTTTTTGTTCGCATGCTGCGCAATCGAAGCTTGCAGAGTCCTTTTAGCACCGAAGGAATTGTGCGTTATTTAAATAACAATGTTTTGAAAACAGATCGCTTCTCAGAGTTGCGCGCTGAGCTCTACATTGTCACGACTGAGCTGAATCGCCCCAAGAAGGTTATTTTTGGGAAGAGGATTCTTGAAAATTCGGACCCTGCTTATGAATATCGCAATGACGTGAGCATTCCCGATGCTTGTGCGGCAAGCATGGCTTTGCCGCCCATTTATCACCCCTACTCCATTGAGCTCGACGGAAAAAAGCGTGACTTTTACGACGGAGAAATTTGGGAACCCCTAAGTTCGCACGTCGGTCGCGACTTGGGATGTGACTTGGTGATTTGTAGTTACACCCACCAACCTTTGCGTTTGCCCTTAAACAAGGGAGTCACATTGGCGAGTATGGGAGTGGAAAAAGTCACTCTTCAGGCTATTTATCAGATGATTGAACAAAAAATTCGAGCGGCTCGCGGAACACGAAAACGAGAAAAAGAACTTATTGATTTGGTGAAAAGATTTTTCCGCGACAATGAGCTGCCCACCGAGTCACTCGACAAGTTGGTGACCCTCATGGAAGACCGAATGGTTTACAAGCCCAACATTGACTACATTTACATTCACCCTCGATCGACGGACGTGGAAATGTTTGCAGCTCCTCATTTCTCTTTGAAGAGAGTCACGACGGAAAAGATTGTTCGTAAGGGTTATGTGGCGGGCCGAGTTGCCATGCGCCACATGTTCTTGGCTCCGTAAGTTCTATGCATTCAAGAATTAGAACTGCACATGTGTGACAGTTCCGCCTTGAGTGCGAAGAACTTGAATACCGAGGCCGTGACCTGTGGCCGAGTCGATGGCCACGATGTGATATTCACCTTCGGGTACATTGGTAATAACGAAGCGAGGGTCTTTGAGGTTGAGGCTGTCTTGATCTTTTGAGATCACGCCATCCTTGGTGAAGTAATGAACCTGAGCCGAGCGCTGGATTTGCCCAAGCGAATTGTAAATTTTCATGCGAACACTGCTGTTGAAAGTTTCAGCACGCGCACTTCCGACGATATAAGAACGGCTTAGCTGCGGCGATTCGCCCGTGGGAAGAAGAACTTGGCGCAATTGATCTTGAGTGAAAAGAGGAACAGTGTCAGGAAGCGTTTCGCTCATGCTTGGACTGTTGATCCATGTCTTCATGTATCCTTGGGCATAGATTTCTACAAGATCCACGTTGGGACGAATGGGAAGCTCGTTGAAGTCGATAAAACCGTTCATATCAGGTTCAAAGACGCCGCGTTGACCGCCAATCGAGGCATAGATTCCTGAATCAGGACGCTCTCCACTAAACGCATCGACAACTCGTGTGCTAATGGCGTTTTCTTTAGACTCTAGAAGAGTCGTTGTGAGAATAGGCGCCAAACCCTTGAGGTCGAGAAGCTGCGCAGGCCATTCAAGAACTTCAAAATTCGCGAGACCTTGTTTGGGAAGCAAATATTGTAGGGAGGGCGGAAGGTGTGCCAGAAGAAAGTCTCCACGAGGACCACCCTCTTTTGCAGCAAGATTGAAGATGCCTAAAGCACCAGAGGAATAGAAAAGACTTCTAGCGTCTTGAAGGAATTCATCAAAACTCATTTTATCGATCGATTCGAGATTGCGGCTTATGAATTTGCCGAGAAGAATGTGCTCATTTTTTTGCGGACCTTGTTTGATCGATTTCAAGATGGGGCCGATTCGTGATTCGCGATAGAGCAACACAGGGCTCATGATCCCTTTGACGGCGTAGCCCACTGCGGGAAGGTATCCTTTGGCTTGCACAATATAGCGGGCTGAGTAGGAGTGAGGATACGGAATGCGTGCTCGTCCTTTGTCGTCGGTGTTTGATGTCAGCCCTGCATCCGGATGCAACCAAGACACTGTTGCGGCGGGTACTTTTTCAAGGCGGCCTTCAAGAAACGCTGTCTCATCGAGAACCAAAATAGCAGCGCTCTTGGTGTCGAGAGTTTTGGGTTTCTCGATTTTGCGAGATTCAATTTTGAGCGCACCTTTTCTGTGAAGGTCTTCAAGAAGTTCTTTAGCCTCTAAAGGCTCTTTGGGGGCGCTGGTGATCGCAAAGTTTTTTTCACTCGCGATAAGGGTTCCGACTTCGAGTTTAGGTGTGGGAGCCGCAGCGGGTTTCCTGGGAGTTTCAACCTCTACTTGAGGTGCGAGGACGGCCTCAACAAGCACCTCTTCGGGAGCTACTATTTTGGGTTGGGGCTTTTCAACGCTGGCAACACTTTCAACGGGCGTTTCTCTTGGTGTGAGATAGCGCGCAATAATTTCTTCTGTGATGAGCACGCGCACGGGCTGCGTGTCGAAGCTTTGATCAAAAAATAAAGATTTTCCCATGGGGCGAATTTCATTGGGGAGCTGCGGCGATGTTTTCTTAATGGCGGCGTAGCTCATTGGAACAACAGACATCGCTCCAATACCTAAGATCCAAAAACTTTTTGACATGAATTTTACCCCCTGAAATTTCAAAACTTCAAACTCTAATGTACTGTGAAATGAAAGGGTGGAAAATGCAGGTGACAGACAAATCCATGGCTCCCGAAGCGAGCGATCTCAAGAAGGCCTTTAGCGGGACCTTGCACGATGCACAGAGTCTACAGGTGCGCGCGCTGAGTGGAGATGCCTCAAGCAGAAGATACTTTCGAGTGGAGAAATCTTCACAGAGTTATGTATTGCAAGTCGATAAACCGTTTGCGTCGAGTGAAGAACGCAATCACCCTTACATCAGTGCTCTTCATCTCTTGAAAAAATTGGGTCTTCCTGTTCCAGAATATTATGGATCTTCTCCTTCTGAGGGCTGGGTTTTGTTGTCCGATCTGGGCGACAATACTTTGCAGAATTCCGATGGAACCGAAAACTATGAGGAGGCTCTTTTCCTTTTGATTCGATTGGTTACGGGGGCAGAGTCTTTTCAGAGTCAAAAGCTTGACTCTACCTATGAAGGACCTCATTTCGGGTGGGCATTTGATCGAGCCAAGCTAGGTCAAGAGATGGATTACACGGCCAAGCATTTGGTGGAATCCTATCTGCAAATGAATCCGCAAGAATATCTGGACGCGGTGGCTCCCACGATTAATTATTTGTCCGATCGCCCTCGTTTCCTTTGTCATCGCGACTATCACTGCCGAAATTTGATGTTTCATTCTGGAAAACTCTGGATGATCGATTTTCAAGATGCGCGCATGGGGCCCCTCTCTTACGACGTCGTTTCTTTGCTCTGGGACCCTTACGTGCAAATCGATAATGAGCGACGCACTGAGCTCTTGGCATTTTGGAAAAAGTCGCTTCTCAAAACAGCTCAGGGATTGCAAATGAGTCGTCTCTTGGAAGTTTTTGCTTCGCCTGTTGAGTCTGCAAGCTCTTTTGAGTGCGAACTTGAGCGCATGAAGGTGCAAAGGCTCCTTAAAGCGGCTGGCTCT
>Ga0163144_10025546_pt1 | contig 11530 bp, 8 predicted proteins | sample OliLak19BULKMAT1_FD_123175 | JGI IMG/M metagenome (GOLD analysis project Ga0163144, IMG submission 123175) | Freshwater microbial mat bacterial communities from Lake Vanda, McMurdo Dry Valleys, Antarctica - Oligotrophic Lake LV.19.BULKMAT1 | ecosystem: Environmental > Aquatic > Freshwater > Lake... | reverse complement strand
CAAAATTTTGCAACCATTGGGTGTTTGTTTTAAAATCATCTAACGATACATCTTGCTTCAAGAAAATTTTCAAACTTGGGCTCGCAAATAAATCTATGTGTTGTTGAAAAAGAAGTTTAGCTCTTCGCAAAATACTAATCATCATGTGTTCGGACGAAACAACGGTTTTGTGCATATACACTTGCCAATACATAATACGGCGAGCGCCAATAAAATTCTCGATGCTGTAAATTCCTTTTTCTTCGATCACTAAATTTCCATCAACCACGTCTAGCATTTTAATAATTCGTTCGCTTCCAATTACGCCTTCTTCAACGCCGGTAAAATAACTGTCGCGTTGCAAATAATCTAAACGGTCCATGTCTAACTGACCAGAAACCATTTGGTGCAAGAATTTTTTTGGATGTGTATCGTTAAAAATGGCAATGGCTGTATCTAATTTTCCATTGAATTGACGATTTAATTCGTGCATAAAAAGCAGCGAAACTTCTTCGTGATGAACTTTGTCTAGCAATGAATGTTCTAGCGTATGCGAGAATGGTCCGTGTCCGATATCGTGTAATAAAATAGCCACAATAGCGCCCAGTCTTTCCTCTTCAGAAATTTCTACTTTTTTTGTGCGCAACACGTCAATGGCTTTCACCATTAAATGCATAGCGCCAATAGCGTGATGAAAACGTGTGTGGTTAGCTCCCGGATAAACCAAATGAGACAAACCTAATTGTTTTATTTGGCGCAAGCGCTGAAAATATGGATGCTCTATTAAATCAAAAATTAGATCATCAGGAATTGTAATAAAACCGTGAACCGGATCGTTTATGATTTTTCTTTTATTGTGTATGGGCTGATGCACGTTCAAAATGACTAATTTAACAGTTCAAAATTAACTAAAAAACAGCAGATGGAAGCAAGAATATTATGGGCAGATGACGAAATTGATTTATTAAAACCACATATTCTTTTTTTAGAAGCCAAAGGTTATAAGATTGATACCACCAACAATGGCGCTGATGCTGTTGATATGAGTGCAGCAACGCATTACGATGTTATTTTTCTGGACGAGAATATGCCAGGCCTTACCGGGCTTGAAACATTGGCCAGAATTAAAGAGAAAAAACAGAATGTTCCCATCATCATGATTACAAAAAGTGAGGAGGAACATATTATGGAAGGGGCAATTGGTGGTCAAATTTCTGATTATTTGATTAAGCCGGTTAATCCAAATCAAATTTTACTTTCTCTAAAAAAACATCTTAAAACAAAAGATTTAATTGATCAAAAAAACACCAGCGATTATCAAACTGAATTTCGACAAATTGCAATGCGGTTGGGCGATAGACTTGATGCAGCAGAGTGGGCAGAAATCTATGATAAGTTAGTGATGTGGGAAATGAAGTTGGAACAATCTTCGGATCCCGGAATGAAAGAAATTTTTGCCATGCAGAAAAAAGAAGCAAATGCGCAATTCTGCAAATTCATTGATAAAAATTACCGCGATTGGTTGAACGGAGATGAAGATGCGCCAATCCTTTCTCATCAATTATTGGCGAAAAAAGTTTTTCCAAAAATTGGTAAAGAGCCTATTTTTTTAATTGTGATTGATAATTTGCGATACGATCAATGGAAAATTTTACAACCCATGATTTCGGAATATTTCAACGTTGAAAAGGAAGAGTTGTTCTATGCTATTTTACCAACAGCTACACAGTATGCACGTAACGCACTCTTTGCCGGAATGATGCCTTTGGAAATTTCTAAAAAATATCCAAAACTTTGGATGAATGAAAATGATGAAGGTGGAAAAAACATGCACGAAGCAGAATTTTTAGAAGGCAATTTAAAACGCAATAACAAGAATATTAAAATGTCTTACCACAAAGTCATCAAACTTGATTTTGCTAAAAGATTGGTGGATAAATTCAATGAATTATTACACAATGATTTGAATGTGATAGTTTATAATTTTGTTGATATGCTTTCGCACGCGCGCACTGAAATGGACGTAATTAAAGAGCTTGCCGATGATGAGTCAGCTTATCGTTCGTTAACAGCATCTTGGTTTAATCATTCACCGTTAAAAGAAATTCTAAAAAAAATAGCTGATAAAAAAATCAGAACGTTTATTACAACCGATCATGGAACCATTCGCGTAGATAATCCGGTAAAAGTCGTTGGAGATAAATTGACCAACACAAATCTTCGCTACAAAGTCGGTAAAAATTTAGATTACAATGCCAAGGAAGTGATTGTCTCCACTAATCCTGAAGACATTCATCTACCAAAAGAAAACGTTAGTTCAACAATCATTTTCACAAAAGAAAACGACTTTTTTGCTTATCCAAATAATTACAATCATTACGTAAATTATTATACGGATACTTTTCAGCACGGTGGTGTTTCGTTAGAGGAGATGATTATTCCATTTATTGAATTGACAGCAAAATAGAACCAATTTAATTCTCCGATTGATGAGAATAAATTTTTGCCACGAATACACGAATAACAATAGATTCGTGCATTCGTGGCAACCAAAAATCAGTGGGAATAAAAAAAATATCAATCAAATTTACTTTCAAAAAACTGAATTAGTTTTGTTAACTTAACTCAACTCAACTATCTTTGGTCAAGCAAAATAATTCAATGTCAAATTTTGTTTTAAAAATAAATTCAGTTCTAGAAATCCCTTTTGCCGCAAAGCAATTGGTCGATTTTTTTATATCAAACAAAGTCAAGCAAATTGCTTTTTACGGAGAAATGGGCGCCGGCAAAACAACGCTCATCAAATCAATTTTACAAAATATTGGAGTGGGGGATACCGTCTCTTCACCTACGTTTCCAATTATCAACGAGTACTTTTCTATGTCGCACGGTAAAATTTATCACTGCGATTTTTATCGGCTAAATTCGCCGCAAGAAGCGATTAATATTGGTGTAGCGGAGATGTTTGAAGAGGATACATGGTGCTTTATTGAATGGCCGCAAAAGTTGGGTAACCTTTTGCCTCAAAATTTCGTATCTTTAAAAATTACAGAAGTAGAGAATGCGTGTAGATTAATTGAAGTAAAATTATGATCACAGATCCGGAAACACTAAAGTCGTTGATGAAAGAGGGGAGTTTGTTGCCACAAGAAGAAATGCTGGCAATTGGACGAAAAAAAGGAAAACTCGTTATCGGAATTCCAAAAGAAACAACTTACCAGGAAAATCGTGTCGCCCTGAATCCCGAGGCGGTGCAGTTCTTAACAAGCAATGGTCATCATATTTTGATCGAGACCAATGCCGGGAAAAGCGCACGTTACAATGATCACGATTATTCCGAAGCCGGTGCTGAAATTGCTTACAACGCTGCTGAAGTATTTAAGGCAAATATTATTCTTAAAGTCGCCCCACCATCGGATGATGAAATTGAATTGATGTCCGGGAATCAAACGCTCATTTCTTCGTTGCAATTGACTTTGCATCCAAAAAAAACATTGATGGCTTTGATGCAGAAAAAAATCACTGCCATTGCTTGGGATTATATTCAGGACGAACATCAAATATATCCTGTGGTTCGCGCTATGGGCGAAATCGCGGGTAACACTTCTGTTCTCATCGCTGCAGAATTATTATCCAATTATAAAACCGGAAAAGGAATTATGATGGGTGGAGTAGCGGGTGTTCAACCAACCGAGGTTGTTATTCTTGGCGCAGGAACAGTTGGCGAATATGCTTGCAGAACAGCACTTGGTTTAGGTGCTTCTGTTAAAGTTTTTGATAATTCCATTTCAAAATTGCGTCGTTTACAAAATGATATTGGTCAACGAATTTTTACATCTGTTATTCAGCCAAAATTATTAGAGAAAGCCATGATGCGTGCCGATGTTGTAATTGGTGCCGTTCGTGCTCCTTTCGGAAGGACTCCTTGTATCGTAACCGAAGAAATGGTTAAGGGAATGAAAGCCGGTTCTGTTATTGTCGATGTTAGTATCGATCAAGGTGGTTGTTTTGAAACGTCGCGTGTCACCAATCATACCAAACCAACTTTTGTTGAGCATGATGTGATCCATTATTGTGTTCCAAATGTCGCGTCACGCGTGTGCAGAACTGCATCAATCGCTTTAAGCAATATATTCTCCCCACTTCTTTTAGACATGGGTGAAATGGGCGGCTGTAAGGAAATGATAAAAAAAGATCCTGGTTTTCGAAGTGGTGTTTATATCTACAAAGGAAAATTAACCAGCGAAATTTTAGGGAAGGTTTTTGACTTGCCGTTTAAGAATATTGAATTGTTGTTGGCGGCTTTGTAAATTATAATTTAGCTGCCCCCTTCGGGTCGCGCTTTCCGCTTTAGTCGGTTCAATTTTTTTACTTCAAATTTGCACATTCAATGTGCTTCCTTTGGTCGCAATTGTCTGTGCATTTTCAGTTAAAAAAATCTTCACCTCCTGCACGCTGCAATCGCTGGCAGAAAAACTACCAAGCAAACAATGGCATATCTTTCACCAATGCTTGCACCGCTTTTTTTACTTCAGCCAAACGCGTGTCGTTGTCTTTATTCATCAAAGCTTGATCAATCAAATCTACAATACTTACAATTTGGTTTTCTTTGATACCACGTGTTGTAATTGCTGCAGTTCCAACTCTAAAACCAGATGTAACAAATGGTGATTTATCATCAAACGGAACCATATTTTTATTTACAGTAATATCTGCTTTTACGAGTGCATTTTCAGCATCTTTTCCTGTAATGTTTTTTGAACGCAAGTCAATTAACATGCAATGATTGTCAGTTCCACCAGAAACTATGTTGTAACCGCGATTCACAAATTCTTTAGCCATTGCTCTAGCATTTGCTTGCACACTTAACTGATATGTTTTAAAAGTTGGACTCAATGCTTCAAGAAATGCTACTGCCTTTGCAGCAATAACGTGTTCTAACGGTCCGCCTTGTGTTCCAGGGAAAACTGCACCATCCAACATGGCGCTCATCATTTTTGTTTCTCCTTTTGGTGTTTTAATTCCCCAAGGGTTTTCAAAATCGTTGCGCAACATAATTACGCCACCACGCGGACCTCTCAATGTTTTATGAGTTGTTGTTGTAACAATATGACAATAATCAAAAGGGTCGTTCAATATTTTTGTTGCAATCATTCCGGCTGGGTGAGAAATGTCGGCAAGAATAACGGCACCAATTGAATCAGCAATTTTTCTAATTCGTGCATAATCCCAATCGCGTGAATAAGCAGAAGCGCCGCAAATTAATAGCTTTGGTTTTTCTGTTGACGCTATTTTTTCCATAGCGTCATAATCAATTCTGCCCGTTTCTTTATCAACACCATAAAAAGATGTTTTATAAAGTCGCCCTGAAAAATTAACTGGAGAACCATGTGTTAAATGTCCACCATGCGATAAATCAAAACCTAAAATTTTATCTCCGGCATTCAAACACGCAAGCATAACCGCAGCATTTGCTTGCGACCCACTATGTGGTTGCACATTTGCCCATGTTGCGCCAAACAACGTTTTTAATCGTTCAATTGCAAGTTCTTCAATTTTATCAACCACTTCACAACCTCCGTAATAACGTTTGTTTGGTAAACCTTCAGCATATTTATTGGTAAGAATTGAACCCATTGCATCAAGCACTTGTTGACTTACAAAGTTTTCGGAAGCAATTAATTCTATTCCGTGTAGTTGACGATTTTTTTCTAATTCTATTAAATCAAAAATGGCTTTATCTTTTGACATGGTTTTAAGTTTTAGCTAAAAGTAAAAATTATCTTATTATTCTTTCTTATTCTGTTCAGGTAAAAATTTAAATAGAACATATAATACCATCAGTGGCATAAAGGATTGGGCAAATCCCATTAACGTTCTTATCACTCCGTATAAATTTTCTGATTGACCAATGATGTAGCCAGCAAAAAAAAGTAAGGCTGAAATAGCCATCAACCCTACAAATGCTGCAATTGCAAGTTGATTAAAAAGTTTATTTTTAAATGCAACTTTAATAATCCACCAAGTCATAAAAGCAAACAAGCCCGTAAAAACAAAAGTTAAAACCCATTTTAGGATGTTGATTTCTTTTAAACTCCAATTTAACATAAAGTGAAATTCATCTAATGCCTGATTAGCTCGGCCATTCTTCAACGTCATATAAATCCAATTAATATTATCGAATAAATAATCTCGTAAAAATCCGAGAAGAATAATAAAAAAAGTAAGGATCATTAGCTTAGTTCTTTTTGACATGGCCATATTTTTTAGCCCACCAAAGCCAAAGTGAAAAAATAATACTGTAAACAAAAATGGTGAAAGTGTATTTATGATTAAAGTCTAAAAAAGTAGGATGCGAATCATAAATCATAAGTAATGACATCACTCTAATAATATTCGCAATTTGAATAAAAACCATTCCCAATGGAATAAACCAAAGTTTGGTTCGCCAATAACCAGGAAAAGCAATAATGAAAATAGCAAAAATTGAAAAAAGCTTAAAACCGTTGCAGTCGTCTCCTACCCAAACTCCAATTTTATTGGCTTCATTTAAATAGAGAACCACATGATCGCTTTCAACGTCTATCAAGGAATTAACACCAAACAATCCAAATATTTCGTGAGAACTAAATACAATCGAGTAATCGAGATAATAATCCCAATTAGTATGTTCTTTAATTAAAAAATAATAGATAATTAGCCAAGCAGAGTAAGACAAAGCCCCGATTAAAAGAAATTTAACCGCAGGTTGACGTAGAAAACTTGTCATTCTTAAAATAACAACTTTTATCCTCGGGTTGAGCGATAAATTTTTCTTACACCAACAAATGCACCTGCAGCAAGTAAAATTCCAATGCCACCATCAATAGGTACACAAGGTGGAGCCCAACAAGGCGGCCCACCAGCAGGGGGTGATCCAACAGGAGGCGATCCTCCAGGAGGTCCACCAGCCGAAGGTCCTGGCATTGCATTAAGTAGGGTTGTAAATGCAACAAAAACTGTTACTAATGCAAGCTTTCTAGTATTTAATAAGTGTTTCATCTCAGTACAAAGTTATGGCTAAAGTACAACTTTTTTAGTAACCGTTTTATCGCCTGTGGTAATAACAAGTATGTGAACACCTTTATATTCTTCAGGAATACTAATCATATTGCTACCATTAACAAATTTAATTGATTGATAAAACACTTCTTGTTGACCAAGAACATTTACCAATTTTATTTGAGAATCTTCCGTGTAATCAACAGTTGAAACAATGTTGAACGTGTGGCCCATTTGGGTGATAGTTAAACCATTTTCAATTTCCTCGTTTATTGTTAACGCTTGAATTGATTCTTCATTCTCTCCAACTTGATTAGAAAAAATTAAAGTAAATCTATGTCCTTCTGTAATATCGCTGTAGAAAGTATATGAAGGTTCTGATTTAAGATTTATAAACTGTCCGGTTGTATTATCGTAAAGTAAAACCTTTAGGTAATTATTAAAATTTTCAATATTGGACGCTTCAATGGTATAATATCCAGCGTTTAAAATTTTCGTATAGAGCTCAAAAGATTTATTTCTGAAATCATCTTTGATATAATTTTTACGAATCATTTCTTCTTCACCCGAATACATTGCAATTGTTGGAGCTTTTTCATTACCAGTTGAAAAATTCGGTACGTCTAGTAAAAAATCCATTGCATCAGACGACTCGCCTAATTGTTGCAGAGCAATTGAGCTCATGTATGTTGAAGAATTTTCTTTTAAATATAACGAAAGCGATTTATCTTCACCGATTGAACGGATAAATGTACCAGCACTTGTTTTGCTTCCATCCGTAATTGTTACTGTACCAGGGCCTTCAACCCAAAAACCCTGACCCATAGCAATCTCACCTGAAGCTAATTCTGGAATACTAGAACTACCGTCACTACCATCATAATATTCATAAAAACCTGTAGCAGGATCATAAACATAGAAAAAATTTCCAACACCACCAGATAAAGAAATGTTATCCCAAAGTATAGGCGATGCGTATGGGTTACCCAAGGTTGAGTAGTTGGCCGAAACAGGTAGGACAACATTTTGTCCATCATTCAATGTTCCACGTACTTCTAAAGTTGCACTTGAAAAAGTATTCAAATCATCACCAATGAAAACCTCATACCCTCTGCCCACAACTAGGGGGTCAAGAATATCAGTTACTTCAATAGCGACATTATTTTCATAATAAAGAACAGAGTAAAAACAACCACCTCCTCCAAAGGCACAGCCATCAGGAAACCCAACACCGCTTATTGCGATACTGTTGTCCCACATCCAAAGTTGTGCTCCATTTAATGGTGAAGCCAAATCTCTCCAGTCAGCAACTCCTGATGGAAGGAATCTTCGAATAGTATATGTGCCATTAAAAGTAAAGCTAGTTCCAATTGGAGCAATACGAGCTGTCGTTAATGCACTCGTCGAATTTATTATAAATTGGTTAGCTGGTGTAGGGTCTAATGTCAAGCCGCCTAAAGTTGGATAAAAGACGCCATTTAGAATATATTCACTTTCGTAAAAAGTAACAATGCCACCACTGTTGTTCACTTCAAAATCATTAAAGATAACAGTTGTTCCTCCGGCATCAACATATTGATTTGCCGTTCCAGCCATAATAATTGAACCATCAGTTAAATTCACTCCACCCAATAAATCCCAGTCGCCCATTATAGTAAGAGCTTGAGATGAACTACAAATCAACAATCCACCAGGATCTGCTATGGAGAAGTAATCAACAGTAGCGTTCATGTCAAGCGTCACGGCCACATTCGCATCAATATAAACATTGTTGTTGATAGAGTTAGGAACGCACAGACAATCCCAAGTATTTGGGTCACTCCATAAGCCTGTGTTAATGGCGTGAATTTCTTGAGGACCTGCTGCAATTGTAAAGTAATCACCAGAGTTAAGGTTTAATGTAAAAGTAAGGGTTTGAGCAATTCCATCATATACTCCTACTAACTCATTCGCATCAGAAAAATCGCCATTTTGAGTAACATTATCAACAAGAAGCCGGTAAGTGCTGCTAACTCCAAAGTCATTCCCTCCAGACAAGTCATAAACTAGTGTTACGTTTCCGACATCACCTGTTTCACCTGCTCTCCATGTTCTAGACCAGCGTGCATATCCTGGTAAAGTCAAAGGCATATCTACACCAGTCAGCGCTGTTAAGGGAACATTTGTGTGGGCTAAAAGTAAATATTCATTAGATGCCATAGCTGTAGGGTTTGAAATATTTAATATTCCATTTCCTTCAGCGGAAGTTTGAGTATTGACACCATTATTACCAACAGCAATTAAACCTATGTTATGAGTAGCTTCAAAGGCATATAAATCTGTTGGTATGGTCATGTTGTATTTTGCGCCTAAATAATTTTCAACTATTATTCTTTGCAAATTATTAAGTGCAGAATTATATACTACCACTTCAGCAACAAATCCGTTAAGAGAATAATTATTAGGTCCAGCAACTAACGTGTTTCCTAATGCCAAATTTTGATGTCCGGTGGGTGCTGTATAAGCTGCGTTAGTTAATGCTTGTTGCACCCCAAGCTTATACACTCTAATTTGAGTTGGAGTTATGTGTGTGGAAATAAATGTTGGAGTTCCAGCATCAGTATAACTTGTATGCTTAATTGTAGGAGAAAAATGTGCACTAATCAAACTATTACTACCACTATTGCAGTAAGTTCTCCATTTAGGAGAGTTACTCGCATACCCTGCTGTTATTAACATTTGACTAGTTAAGTTAGCTCGCTTAAACACAATAAAGTAGGTTAGATTAGTAGACTCAAGTGCTGGTGTAGCGCCGCGGGCTAATAAATCATTATTACCATCAAATTGCACAGCTGGTAGTCCATTAACGACGGCTGTATTAAATAGTGGTTGTTTAACAAAGGTACCTTGACTCAAATTATTACCATTACCAGAAACATCTGCAAAGCTAGAAACTTGTGTACCGTTTGCTTGGATTATTGTATTTGCATCGAGCCAAATAACATTAGTTCCAGCATTACCTACCCCTCCGGCGCCGGTTTGACTAAAAGTTGATTGACAAATGCTTAATGAAAATGTAAATAACACACTTCCAACAAAAGAGTAGTTTAATTTCATAACACCAAATTATTAGTTTCTCTGACAAGTTACTAAATATTTCTTAAACTAGAAACTAAAAAGAGCAATTAATAGCAGTAATTCTTCCTAAAGTGTCTTATCTTCTTCCAAACGCATGCTATTGTTTGTTTTTAAATCCAAAATATTTCTGATAAATCGTATGAGAATGGTATTTTTTACAGTTTCTGTCTACTTTATTCCATCATTAACGAATACCTAAAAACATTCTCATTTCTTTTCCGTATAGAACAAAGGATGGATCTAAGTAAATTGATTGAGATTAAGTACTACCTATCGATGTGAAAATAAGCTTCAAAAGATGACAATGGAAAAAATAAAGACAGCTAAAGGGCATTCAAACAAATTAATTGAAATAAAAGACATCGTTTTTGTTTGGCGCCTTATACTTAAAAACCTTGGGTTATTGATTTTGATCCCATTATTGTCTTATGTAATTGGTTATCTCTATGCCTATCGTCTAAATAACATTTATGGAGCAAAAGTTCAGTTGCTGTTAAAAAACAATGAAACGTATGATTACCAAGATCCCATTTATCAAGGTTTGGGTGCGTATGGGGTTTACATGGATTTACAAAATCAAATGAGAATTCTTACTTCACGAGATTTGATTGGTGAGGTAATTGATAAAATTAAAATTAATACATCCTATTTTGTACTTGGTCGAATAACTAAACATGAGGTTTTTGAAACACTGCCGTTTAAATCCACAGTAACGGTATTGAATGACCAGCTTTATGAGATTCCGATAAAAATAGAAATCCTTAATGAAAATGAGTACACCTTGTGGTACGAACTAAATGACCAAACCATTCAATACCGATATTTCTTTGATCAAGAATTGACAACGTCTGATTTTATAATTAACCTAAGTAAGAGGTATACTTTCGATGTAACTACAGTTGAAATTATTAAATCTTCCGACTACGAAATTATTTTTCATAGTAGAAATGATTTGATTCAAAAATTTCAATCAAGCTTGTCAATCGAAAACATTGAGCATACATCAATTCTAGAGGCCTATATTACTGATGACCTGGAGCAGCGCGCAAAAGTTTTTTTAGATACGTTAACAAAGTCTTATGTAGATTACTCAAAACGAATTCAGCTGGAAGTAAATCAAAATACGCTGGAAAATATTGAGAAACAGATTGATACCGTAGCTACTTTCATTGAAGAAAAAGAAAATGCTTTATTACTTTATAAGGATCAAAATGAAATTCTCCATATCACAAAAGAGGAAGACGAGTTTTTTAATGAATACATTTATTTTACAAAATTACGTCGCGAATTGGGACAAAAACAGAGCTCAATAGTTGCACTTAATGAGTATTTAAACTCTTCCGAAAATGAGCGTGTATTACCACCTTATTTTTTTATTGAACAATCGGATAGT
>Ga0163144_10025544_pt1 | contig 11531 bp, 3 predicted proteins | sample OliLak19BULKMAT1_FD_123175 | JGI IMG/M metagenome (GOLD analysis project Ga0163144, IMG submission 123175) | Freshwater microbial mat bacterial communities from Lake Vanda, McMurdo Dry Valleys, Antarctica - Oligotrophic Lake LV.19.BULKMAT1 | ecosystem: Environmental > Aquatic > Freshwater > Lake... | reverse complement strand
TTCCAACTCACGCGGAAACTTGACAATGGTCAACGGCTCCCTCACAGAGGAACCACCAACCACCCCCACTCTGCTATCCGACGAAGAAGAAGACAAAGAGGCTGACTTAGACGAAGGCGCAGACGAGGCACCATCTCCTACGAGCGTCAACATTAGTTCGAAGGTCATCATGGAGTCTCCCATTGCCTGTGCCGTAGCCAAGCAGCACAACAACAACTCGTCGTCCTCTTCTACTGCTACTGGCAACAACAACAATAATAATGAGAGCACTACTACTAATAGTAGCAGCCACCAACATATTCAAGACGAACGGCCACAAAATTCTCCGACGAGAACTGGAAGCCCCGGCGTCCCGCCGGCGCCTCCCTTTGACGATGATCCTCCCTTGGATCGAAGTCCGACCATACGAACCAGTCATCGGTCGACAGCTACCAGCACCAGAACGTCTAGCAATAACAGCAAGTCTTCTGCTACGAGTGGTAGAGCTACTACTACCACTACTGCGACTACTAGCGGCGGTCGTTGGGGCAATTCTTCTACTACTAGTCATTCGCCTTCTACCGCTGCCGCCGCCGCCGCTCCTCCTGCTGCGGGTGGTTCGATCACGCCCAAAACCGTCGCCAAACGACGGGCCCGACGCCGAATTTCCAACGACAAAAATGCGACGCCTCAAAATAATAATAATCATAATCATCACCCTACGGCTCCTCCTCCCGCTCGTCCTGGAATGAATCGAGACCGGGCGGCCAATTTGAGTGCTCGATGGTTGACCGACACGTCCAATTCCTTCAAGCGAAATTTGCCCGGACGTGCGAGTAGTGCTGCCGCACCTCGGATGCCCGGACGCGGACGACGAACCTATGACAGTGACAGCGATGCAGATGAGAATAGCATTCATCATTCTAGTAATAGTGACAGTGACGGCAGCCTCCAACATTCCAAGCATGACCATGATCACCTTGACGACTCTACTAAAAACAGTAACAAAAACCTTCCTCCCACGCCGCAACATCATCCTTCCACAACGACTGCTTCGTCAAGTCATCATCCTTCCACAACGACAGCTTCGCCGCCAAGGCATGGTCGCAGTGGAAGTGGTGGTTCGGAGGATCATCATCATCACATGATGGATGGGAGTGCCAATTCACAATCCTCACGACGGAGTAAATCCAGTGGGGATTTGCGGAAACATGGATTTGGAATGGGGCGCATGAAAACCAAACGAGTGACCGAGGATGACGGTAGTGACAATGACGACAACAATAACAATAATAACAGCAGCAGCAGCAGCATCCAGAGTCCTACTTCGACGCGCCACAAGCCATTCAAGACCAACTCGGCGGAAGCCTTGCACATTCCTCGACGGCGGAATCGAAATACCACGGAAGCTGTAATTGCGGCGAGTGGCGGTAAGATGGCGTCTCCCCCTTCCCAAAAAGCCATGATGAGGAGCAATAAAAGTATGAGTAGTCTAGATCATGCCTCCTTTCTGAATAATGACGACGAAGACAAACCCGTCCAGCGAAAAAACTATCGACCCCAACGACGATTTGGAGGGGGAGGACGAGACACTCGGCGGGCCACGGCTCAAGACGACGAAGAGGAAAAGGCAGCTCCTGTCGTACAAGCACCTGCTCCTGTCGTACCAGCGCCAAAACCACAACCGCCGCCCCCGGAAGAGCCAACACCACAGCCTCCTCCTGCGCCTGCGCCTGCACCAGCACCACTCGTAAAACAACGGCCAGCACCCGTCAAACGGTGTAAAACCGAAGACTCTCAGGTCATTCGGAAAAAGTTTACCATGCAACGGCGGCGTGTGCCAAGGGCGACCAGTGACGACGAGAAGGAAGATGAGCCTACTATCAAATCCTCTCCTCCTCCTGTTGCTACTCCGAGTGGAATTGCCCCAATACCGAGACGAAGACGATCCCCATCGCCGGAACCGGATCGTAGCAGTAGTAATAAGGTACAGGAGGAAGTGGCAACAGCAACATCAACAACACCTCGGCCGCCATCATCATCCTCGGGCATGTCTCCACCTGTACGACGGCAACGATCTCTGTCACCTGTCGAATCATCACCCCCGCCACAGCAGCCAACACAAGTGCAAGGACCAGAAAAACCAACCATGGGAATTTCTCCTCCTGTGCGACGACCAGTGTCACCAGCAGCAGAAATGGAAGTAGAGGAACCCAAAGTCAAAACTGGAATTTCTCCTCCTGTTCGGCGATCAGTGTCACCAGCAGTAGAAATGGAAGAGGAAAATTCGGCAATGGAAACAAAGGCATTGTCTGGGATTTCTCCTCCTGTTCGGCGACCAGCATCTCCAGAAATGGAAGAAGAACCTGAAGAGAAGAAACCTAAGGAAATAAATTCATCTTTTGGGATTGCTCCTCCCGTTCGGCGACCGGCATCTCCAGCAATGGAAGAAGAACCTGAAGAGAAGAAACCAAAGGTTGAAACTGGAATTTCGCCTCCTGTCAGGCGACCGCCTTCTCCTGTCGACGATGTGAAAATGGAGGAAGCACCGCCACCCACAGAAGCACCAGCATCGCTTGGGTTATCTCCTCCAGTGCGCAGGTCAGCCTCGCCTCTCGAAGAAGAAGAAAATGATGGGACAATGGAAAATGAAAAGGACACACCAACATCATTTTCTACGGCTCCCGCATCTGGTGGATTGTCTCCGCCCGTGCGTCGGCCAGCTTCGCCTGTTGAGGACGAGGACGATGATAATTCTGTGGAGGACGAGAATAATAAATCAAAAAGTTTGTCTACAGCCACCGCATCGAGTGGATTGAAACCGCCAGTACGACGTCCTGCTTCACCTTTGCCTAATACGGAGAATGACGACGACGTGGTAATGACGGAGGCAAATGTTAATGCTACTCCCGACACGGGAATGTCACCACCGGTGCGACGGCCTTTGTCACCCCCTCCACATGAGGACATATCTGCATCTCCCGCCGCTACTACCAACGTGGATGCTTCAAAACATAACAAACCAAAAACTGATACTGGAATGTCACGACCTGTTCGTCGGGCCCCATCGCCGGAGTTGTCGGACGCGTCATCTACGGATATCGCGGATGAGGCGAAAGACGAACCGAAAACAACTGCTTCTGGACTTACTCCACCAGTTCGCAGATCGGTATCTCCTGAAATTATGGATACTTCTTCTGCGGAAGAGGACAGCGAGGCTGAGAACGATGTCGGTGATGATGTTGTTATGCTCAAAGAAGAAGAAATCTCCAAACAAACAGTTTTACCTCAAAAGCGAGATCTCTCTTCAAGTCAAGAGGCCAGCAAAAGGCCGTCCCTGACTATGGCAGAGACAGTTGAGGCGCCCGCAGCTATAGCGGGCGGCGAAACAGGAGTGACCGCCACTGGACCACTGGGTTCAATAATGGCGGCAGTAAGCAGTGTAGCGAATTCAGCAACTGCAATGGCTTTGCCTTCCGGTGAACCAGCTGCCGATTCGATTGAAATTGAATTTAGTCCTAAGGATGAAGAAAGCGAGAAGTTGTTCGCTGAGAGTAATCCAGGTCTCGCAGGAATTTCTAGTCCAGGGCAACTTCTTGAAGATGAGAGCAGTGAGGAGGATACGGATAGCGAGGACGATGAAGACGAGGATGAAGAGGGGGATTTTGTCTCCGAACTCGACAGCAACAAAGAGGAGCCGGAGATGCCGTCCTTGCTTGCTAGTCTTGCTCCCCCTTCTTTGGTGGCTCGTGTCAGCGGGGAACAGAACACACGTAAATGGCGTGCACAACAACAAATGAGAGGGGACGATTCTTTTCCCGCACCCAGAGCATATTCTCCTATTCGCCAGCCAATGAGATTTAATAATAAATTGGAAACCTCTCCTTTGGTCAAGAGACACCAAACGCGGCGACCCACTGTCTTGCCTGAACAAGGTTTTTCTGATGATGATGATGGTTTATCTGACAGTGACGACGGAGCTGATGACCAACAGCAAGCTGCCGACAAAAGAGCCCAGGGCAGGAATGATGATAAACCGCGATACGGCAGAAATAGTAGAGACGCTGATAAAGACCCCGAAGAGGCCCCGGTGACGAGGAAAAAATTTGTACCGCGAAAAAGAAATTTTGGTGGACGTGCTTCAGCAGAAGAGTCGGAAGCATCCGCGGAAGCTGGGAGAGAAGACAAGAAAGTTTCGCCAACAAAGCTGCCTCCGCGACGAATGGGCAGCGTGAGCGACATTTCTTCGGATGCCGAGGACGAAAGTGATGCCCTGTCTGATGAACCAGAATTGGCAGGAGCTTCTGAAGACGAAGATAATGATTTGTCGCTAACAAGTGATTCCAATGGTGATTTAGTAAATGCAACTGAAGGGGGTACAAATGAAAAACCTAACAAAAGCAAAAGTGATAAAAAGGAAGCTGCGAGAGTTCCTCTGAAAAAAATTACTGGTGGTTCAATGAGAGCGCCTCGCAGGAGAGGAAGTTCTTCAGACGACAGTAACTCGGACTCAGCGGGTAGAGCCCCAACCGAAAAGGGTTCAGGCCAGGCGTCGGCGAAACCCGCAACAATGCGCCCTCCTCGACGACGTGGTAGTGATTCCGACGACGAAGCTAGTTATACGGACAAAGCCCATTCTCAAAAGCCGACGAACGAAAAATCTGGTGCAAATGCCGGAAAACCCTTCGCTCCCCAACAGTTTGGGATGAGAGCACCTCGCCGGTCCCTAGAGGATTCTGATGAATCTGATGCGGACGAACCGCCAACAAAGAATATTCCCCCAAAGTTTGCTCAAAAGTTTGGCATGAGAGCTCCGCGCAGATCCCTAGAAGATTCAGATGAATCTGATAAGGAGGAAGAGGCAGCAATAAAAACTTTTGCACCAAATAAGTTTGGAATGCGAGCATCGCGCGGATCCTTAGAAGACGATTCAGATTCAGATGCGTCCGATAAGGAGGAGGCACCACCAGTGAGAGCTCAAGGACGACTTGGTCGACTGAACTCTCGTGTCACGGTTTTGCAACGCGGTGGGCGTGGTGCACCGGGAAGAGCAGTGAGTATGAGTGCGGGTGGGTTAAGCTCTCTTCGCGTCCAGCGCATGGAAAGTAACACTGGGCTTCGGCAAATGGCCTCTACTCTGGGGAACCAAGACGGAGGAAATGCAAGGAATCAACCGGAAGCTAGCAGGCCGGGGAGGAATGTGCCGGCACGGGCGATTAGTGCAAAGGCCTTGCGATTTACACCAGAGCGCACGGTGAGCGGGCTGAGGAGACAAGCCCCGGGGCGTGCTACAGCCGACGCCACAGAGAGGCAAGGTGAAGTCACCGTACTAGAACGGAGCGGTCCTGGACGGGCTGCCCCTCTTCGCGCGGCAAGTATGAACGTAGCAGCTATGCGTAGATTGCCTGGACGCACACCAAGCACGATGGTGAGGGAAGGACAAGGAGCGCCAACAGGCGCAATTGAAAGAGCTGGCCTTTTGTCAGATATGTCTGGGCGAGCTGTACCACTTCGGGCCGCTAGTATGAGTGTTGGACAAAGGAAGGCTCCTCTACGAACTGCTAGTAGCATGAGGAGGGACCTTCTAGCAGCCCGATCAGTTGCTCCCATCAGCGAGAGGAGTAGCCAAGATGATGGTAGAGGCCAGCTTGGACTGCCCGCTCAGCCTTCTGCAAATGGGCCATCTGAACCAGTAAGGAGGGCCCCAGCCCGCACTGCCAGCAGTATGAGAAGGCAGGCTCTGGCAGAACAGTCTGTTGCGCCTATTAGTGAAGACTCGGATGACGCATGCTCTCCTCCCACACCACCATCAAGGACGGCCACACCTGGAATCATGGGACTTGTTGCGGCTGGTCCACAGAGAATGACACCAATGCGCACAACCAGTAGTCTACGAAGGCAGGCACTAGCCGATCAGTCAGTTGCACCCATTAGTGAAGACTCCGAGGAGAGATCTGGGCCAGTAAGAAGGGCTCCGGCACGCACTGCAAGCAGCATGAGACGCCAAGCATTGGCAGATCAGTCTGTGGAACCAATAAGTGAAGACACTGCTACATCATTGCCAATTATGCCGATGAGGAGGGCTTCTGTGGAATCATCATCCCAGCCAGTTAGAAGGGCTCCAGCACGCACTGCAAGTAGCATGAGACGCCAGGCTTTGGCGGAACATTCTGTTGCACCTATTAGTGAAGACTCAGATGATGCATGCCCTCCTCCTCCCCCACCTCCATCAAGGACGGCGACACCTGGAATAATGGGACTTGTTGCAGCTGGTCCACAGCGAAGGGCACCAATGCGAACGGCCAGTAGTCTCCGCAGGCAGGCACTAGCTGAGCATTCTGTTGCACCAATAAGTGAAGATACCGAGGAGAAATCTTCTGAGCCAGTTAGGAGGGCCCCGGCCCGCACTGCAAGCAGCATGAGACGTCAAGTCTTGGCAGATCAGTCTGTTGCACCAATAAGTGAAGACTCAGATGAGGCATGTCCTCCTCCCCCCCCACCACCATCAAGAACGGCCACACCTGGAATCATGGGACTTGTTGGAGCTCCACCACAGAGAAGGGTGCCAATGCGCACTGCAAGCAGTTCTAGAAGGCAGGCTTTTGCAGACCAATCCGTTGCTTCAATTAATGAAGGAGGGGAAGAGGAAGATTCTTCCCCTAGGAGACCTTTAAGAACAACCCCCGGCAGGGCTGCGAGTATGGGATTTGCACCTCAAAGGAAGGCTCCAATGCGTACTGTTAGTAGCCTGAGGAGACAAGCTCTTGCAGAAACCTCTGTAGCACCAATTAACGAGGACGAAGAGCTCAGCGATGCTTCAGAGCGCGCCAGTCCTCCTCGATCGACGCCGCTTCGTGCTGCTAGTATGAGTGTTTTGGGTCTCTCAAACCGATGCCAAAATGCGCCGCCTTCGAGGCCGTCCCGCAACCAGGGACCGCAACGGAGTGTTCCAGCTCGCACGATTAGCGCCAAAGCACTCAGGGTGACTCCTGAACGCAGATCGAGTTTCAGCAGGCAAGCGCCAGGAAGAAACCAACAAGAAGACGCTGGTCAAGACACCGGCGAAGTCACTGTTCTGGAACGAGACGAAGGCCCTGGTCGTTCTGCGCCTCTCCGCGCTGCCAGTATGAATCTAGCGGCAATGGGAAGACGACCCCCCGCGCGTAGCGTTAGCGGGATGAGGCGACAGATTCCTGGACGTGACGGAGCAGCGGGAGATGATGCCAGCATAATGGGAGCCGGAAGGTCCACGCCTATGCGCGCCGCGAGTATGAATCTGGCTGCAATGGGACGTCGACCGCCCGGTCGCACAATCAGTGGGATGGCGAGTAGACAACCGCCAGGTTGGGGCGGGGAACCACAAAGAGGAATTGGTCGTACAATCAGTGGAATGGCAAGAAGACAACTTCCAGGCGGTGGCGAGGAACCACAAAGAGGGATTGGTCGTACAATCAGTGGAATGGCAAGAAGACAACTTCCAGGCGGTGGCGAGGAACCACAACGAGGAATTGGTCGTACAATTAGTGGAATGGCGAGTCGAAATCTTCCAGGCGGCGGAGACGAACCACAACGAGGCATTGGTCGCACAGTCAGCGGAATGGCGAGAAGGCAACTTCCAGATGGCAGCGAGGAACCACAGAGAAGCGTTCCCTCTCGGACAATCAGTGGAATGAGGAGACAAGTACCTGGTAGAGTAGGCGCTGCAGTTGAGGACGATAACCCAGGCAGCGTGACGGTTCTCCGGAGAACAGGTGACGGCAGCAGAGTCACCCCGGCACGAGCAGCGAGCATGAATCTCAGTGCAATGCGGCGAATTGCTTCGTCTGTTGACACACCGGATGAAACACGGGCCATCCCAGTGCGCGGGGGTCCACAACGCGGTGTCCCGGATCGCACAATTAGCGCGAAAGCTTTGAGGGTGACACCAGAACGGACAGTGAGCGGACTGAGGCGACAAGCTCCAGGCAGAGCAGCACTTCAGGCGGACAATTCTGGCAATGTGACAGTTATCCAAAGGAGTGTTCCAGGCCAGGACGAGCAAGAAGCGGGCCTCCGACGGAACAATCCAGCTCGATCTATTCCCTTACGAGCTAGAAGCATGAATGTTGCCTCTGTGAGCTCATTCCGAGTTCAGAGACAGGAGAGTATGTCGGGTCTACGAGCGATGGCTGCGATGGCCTCTGCACAACGAGGGCAAACGGGCGAGCCAGAACAGTCTGCCGCTACTGGCGGTGACGAGGAAGGCCCAACCAAGCAACTGCCCGGGCGCACTATTAGCTCGAAGGGATTGCGAGTAACCCCAGAACGCAGATCCAGTTTTCGACGACAGGCTCCTGGGAGAGAGCCCGACTCAAATGAAGCGGACGGAGAAATTACAATGCTCGAGAGGACAGAACCCGATGCACCTGTCACTAACGAACAGCCTAAGCCTGAACCTCAGCCTGAACCTGAAAGAGTCACGCCAGACAGGACCGCCAGTATTACTATGAAAAATTTTCGTGCCCAAAAAAGAAGTTCCGTTGGAAGAATATCCCCTACACCCATAAAGACGATCCAGCGAAGAGGCTCCCCGGGCCCGCCTAGCCGTAGCTCATCTCCCCCGCCACCTAGCCGCGCTGAAGAGAGAGCTGCCACAGAAAACCCATCTCCTGGAGAGGTTTTGCGATCAGAAAATATTTCTGAGAATGCTGCAGCTGACGGCGAAAGCAATACCTCGCGGCGACTTCCTCCTCGCACGTCGAGCGCTACCCTTGCAAGGCATTTCCCTTCTCCTCCTGCACGCCAAACTCCGCTCAGGGCACACAGTGTAAGTGCTGCTGGTGCTAGGCGACAACTCCCCCAGAGAACTACCAGTGGGCGACAACGAATTGCTCCTGTGAGGACGAATAGTGGGGCTGCTCCCCGCCAACTGCCTCAAAGGACGAACAGTGGGGCTGCCCCCCGCCAACTGCCCCAGAGGACGAACAGCAATAGGCAGAGACTCGTTCCTGTGAGAATCCCGAGCAACAGCGGCATGGCGCAAATGGGACAGTCCAGTAGTAGCCAGCAACGCACGGAACCAGTTAAAAGAGTGGGGTCCGAAGAGATTGGTTCGTTGCTCTCTGAGGAGACTAAGTCGTTTCCTCTCACATCACCTCAAACATTGGCTGTTGGCCAACAGGAACATCGCGACGGCGAAAGTGACGATGATGAAGAGAACGATAACTCCTCCAGCCTGAATGATTCCATTTCTGATATTGATGCTCATAGTGAAGAACAAGAGAGTCTTACTGACTCATATGCAGAAGACGAAAATGGGAAAACTGAATTCGGCACCGGCGAGATAATGGCCAGCAATTCAATCAATGCTGCCCCGACACAGGTGAGCATGCGCATGGAAACTTTGATGTTAGGGATTACTCTTGACGACGTATTGGAAGGAAGCAAGGAGACAGTCAAGAGCTCTTACATGGCAGCAAGCGACAATAATCTTATTGGCGATGATAGCAGTAGACCAGACGACAGCTTCATTTCACGGAATGATAAGAGCGCGACTTCTGAAAACGGGGGTTTCGCCACTTTCGAAGTGCAGGGGGGAAATGATACTTCTGCAGACGGCGCATCCGAACATAGCACAAGTACAGCCGATCACCGGAACAATCAAAGCGATAGCGATTTGCCGTCTCTTGTTGATTCAGAAAGTGACGACGAACAGCGACCGGAAAGCATGGAGCGCTTGTTTCCAGACTTAGCAGAGAACAAGTCAGAAAGCCCAAGTAAAGTGGCTAGAACTGAGGACGGACACACTCGTGAGGATGCGGCGCAATTACGACCTAAACGGCAATCCTCTTTCTCAAGTGGCGTGCCAGATGAAGGCAACGTGGATGCCCAAGTGACGGACCATTCGGCTGACGGCACAAAGGATGCCCGGAATGAAGCCGTGCAGGCATCCGCAGGGGGGGAAACAAAGACAATCAAAACCGAACAGGGGAAACCCCATGCAAGAAATACTGCTAGCAATGCTGGTCCTCCAAAGAGGCGTGGAAGCGGGAATAGCCAAGTGAATGAGGCTGCTGATGATTCCAAAGGGACCCATCAGGTTGATTCCAGATCGCTTGAGGGAGAAAATGCAAAAGCAACAAACAGCAGTACACCACCCAAGGTTCCTACCCGTCGTGTCTTTGATGAACCCCTTGAGGATGACAGCAGTGCTGCTGGCAGCAGCAAAGATAAAGATGGACACACTGCCGGTGACCAAAGTAGCAATGCCGGTCCTCCAAAGAGGCGAGGAAGCGGAACAATGGAGGGTGCAGAAGATTCAGAAGGGAACCATCAAGTTGCTTCCCTGTCGCCAGAAAAAGGCACAGCAGCACCCAAGATGCCCTCCCGACATGTCTTTGATGAGCCCCTTGAGGATGACAGCAGTGCTGCTGGTAGCAGTGAAGAGAATGATGGACATGCTTCTGTTGATATCCGCAATAACAATGCTGGTCCTGCCAAGAGGCGTGGAAGTGGGGATAGCCAAGTGAATGATGCTACTGAAGATTCAAAAGGGACCCATCAGGCTGATTCCAGATCGCTTGAGGGAGAAACTGCAAAAGCAACAAACAGCAGTGCACCACCCAAGGTTCCTACCCGTCGTGTCTTTGATGAACCCCTTGAGGATGATAGCAGTGCTGCTGGCAGCAGCAAAGATAATGATGGACACGCGTCTGTTGATATCCACAATAACAATGCTGGTCCTCCCAAGAGGCGTGGGAGCGGAGATAGCCAGGTGCAGGAAGTTGCTGAAGATCCAAAAGGAACCCATCATGTTGGTTCCCTGTCACCGGAAAGAGAAACTGCAAAATCAAAACACATTAGCCCAGCAGTGCCCAATATTCTGCCCCGCCATGTCTCTGAAGAGGCGGTTGAAGATTATGGAGGCGCTGGTGCTGGCAGCCAAAATGAAAATTCAAACATTTCTGGTGATAATACCAGCACCCATGCAGGTCCGCCGGATAAGCCTGGAAAGGGCGAGAGCCAGGTAAAGGAGGTTGTGGAGTCACCAGCTATTCAGTACGCCAATTCTGAGGCCCCAGAAGGGACAAATGCAGGACCGATGTACAAAAGCTCTGGACCACCCAAGATTCCGTCGCGTCGTGCCACTGTCTTCGAAGAGCTTGTTGACGATGAGAGTAGCGTTGCCAGTAGCATTCAAGATGAAGACGAAGACGCTTCTGGTGGTTACCAAAAGGAAGTGCTAACTGTCAATGATCAAGAAACCAAAGACACGATAACAGTTGATGCCGCGAATGCAGTTCCCAGCGAGACTTCTGATGTTGGCATTGATCTCCAGAGTGACAGCAGGCTTGAAAACGATGCTTTAGCCACGAAGAAGGATTATAGCATAGATTCCGCTGCAGACTGCCCACATCGCATCAATGAGTGCGCTGTGCTAAACAGTGACAGTCAGCATCAGCAGCAAGAACATGAAACGATCAAGGAAATAATCTCCCAACCCAAATCCAATTTGATGGCACTTGCCCCAGCAAGGCGACCAAGCACAGGCTCGCACTCTTCTCAGGGCGAGA
>Ga0163144_10025540_pt1 | contig 11532 bp, 14 predicted proteins | sample OliLak19BULKMAT1_FD_123175 | JGI IMG/M metagenome (GOLD analysis project Ga0163144, IMG submission 123175) | Freshwater microbial mat bacterial communities from Lake Vanda, McMurdo Dry Valleys, Antarctica - Oligotrophic Lake LV.19.BULKMAT1 | ecosystem: Environmental > Aquatic > Freshwater >... | reverse complement strand
TGATCACGCCGCCGCCGGTGTAGCCTAGAAGGAAGGCTTTGAAGAAGTGCGCGAGCAAAGTGATTACGGTGGCACGGCGAACGGTAAGGTTGAGACCCTGCACCGCCATCACTATCCGCCACCTGGCCACGCCGAGGACCAGTGTCAGCCCCATCCATCCGAGCGATTCCACAAACGCCACCGGCTTGATCAAGCTTACGGTCTTCCAAAGTTCGCCCGGACCGTGGGTCCAACTCCAACGCCACTGGTCCATCCGCGAAAGCTGGCTCCATTCGAACCCGGATTCCTTCGCCGCGAGTTTGCCCTCGTTCTGGAAGATCGCGTGGAAGATCCACACCATGAGCAGCGCGCAGATCAGCAGTCGCCCAAGCAGGCCCCAGCCTGGACGTTTGGCGCTCACTCGCCCCAGGTCTCCTTCATGAACGCCGCGCCCTTCAAGACGTCTTCGGGAGTCAGGCTGGGGCTGAACTCCAAAACCTTGATGTGCTCCGGCCGGACCATCGGGCGGAGCGACGCCCAGTTGATGCAACCGCTGCCGGGCCGTCGATGGTCGCGTCCCGGATACTCCACATCGTGGATGTGGAAGCCGGCGAGCCTGTCCGCCATGCCGGCAAGGTGGAATTCATGGCTGATCAGGCCGAGGTGTTCCTTGATCTGGGCGTGGCCGCAGTCGTGCCAGTAACGGACGACATCGGCGGGAAACAGATCGAGCCATTGGCTAAACTCGGTCTCGAAAGGAATCTCCTCGCAGGCCTCGCGGTTCTCGATGCCGAGCATCACGCCCGCTTCGCCGGCCTTCTCGGCCAGACGACGGAGCATGTCGAGCGAGAGCTTCACCGCCATGTCCTTCTTCTGCTCGCGCTTCTCGATCATCTCGCCGCAGATCTTCTCATACTTGGGGGTCTCGCGTTTTCCGTCGCCTACCATGTCCACGAGCTTGTCGGTGTATTCCTTCATTTCCACGTCGCCCATGTGCAGGACGACAAGCCGGGCGCCGACGCGCTGGGCCAGCTCGATGGTCTTGAGGGAATGTTTGTAGGCGCTCTCGCGTTCGCGCGGATCGGGCGAGCTGAACTTGAAAATGTTCGGCGCGGCGTGGTTCACGCCCATCGGCAGCGGACAGAAATTGTGCAGCGTGGAGATGCGGATCTCCCCGGCGTCGACGGCCTCCAGGATGCCCGGCAGCAGGCTGACGCGGATGCCGTGGCTCAATTCGGAAAACTGGAATCCCAGGTCGCGGATCTCGCGCAGCATGGCCCGGCCATCGGTGTGGCGGTGCGAGTTCCAGCAGGTTGAAAGCGAATACATTTTAATGGTGGCCCGTTTTCACGGCTCTCCCCGGCCGACTCCGGCTGCGGCATCCGGGAAACACAAAAGGCCGGGTGCGGCGATTGGACCACACCCGGCCTTCGAGGTTCAAAGGGGAATTACTGATCGGCGTAGCGGGCGGACAGCATGGCGCTGAACTTGGCCACCTTCATCTTGCGACGACGGCGTTCGCTGGGCTTCTCGTAGGTCCGTTTGGCACGGACATCCTTCAAGGTTCCTTCGCGGTCGAGTCTCTTCTTCAACCGGCGCAGGGCCTTGTCTACTGGTTCGCCTTTCTTGAGTTTAATCTCAGTCACTTTGTATTCACTCCTTCCTGGATTCCCCGGACGGCACAACGGCCGATCAGGACTTTGGAATCGGAGGGCGCAGAATAGGGGGGAAAGGGGTCGTGTCAACGCGGGCTTTCGGCGAATCACGGGCTTTCCGCTCCTTCTCGCCCATGTTCTCCTCCTCCTTCTCGGCGGCCGAATCCCACGGGGACCGGGAACGAGAGCGAGGCCGAGAACGAGGGCGCAGAGCAGCCGTCAAAACTCCGCCGCATTCGGCGGCATTCCCCCGCCCTTCCCCACCTTCTCCCGGTTCCACGCCACCAATTCAGCATAGGCCACACCCTTACCACCGAAGATGTCCAGGGCCGACCCGATCGTCAGATCCACCCGGCCGCGCCCGGCCTGTTCGACGGCGATCAGGTCGCTGATCGACCGGGCACCGCCCGCATAGGTCGTCGGGATGGGGCTGTATTCGCCGAGCAACCCGACCAAGTCCATGTCCACCCCGGCGCACAGGCCCTCGACGTCGGCGGCGTGGATGAGGAATTCGGCGCAGCTTTTGGCCAAGGTCTGGAGCGTCTTGGGATCGACCTTCAGCTCCGTGAACTTCTGCCAACGATCCGTCACCACGAAGTAGGCGTGGCCCTTCCGGCGGCAGCTCAGGTCGAGGACCAGCCGTTCCTTGCCGACGATCTTCACCAGCTCGGCCAGCCGTTCCTGGTCCAACCGGCCGTCGCGGAAGACCCACGATGTCACGATGACGTGCGACGCGCCGGCATCGAGCCACCCCGTCGCGTTCGCTGCGTTCACGCCGCCGCCGAGGTGCATTCCGCCGGGGAACGCGGCCAACGCGGCCTTGGCTTCGGCTTCGTTGCCGCTGCCGAGCTGGATGACGTGGCCGCCGCGCAAGTTGTCGCGGCGATACAGCTCGGCATACCAGGCGGCGGGCTTTTCGGAGACGAAGTTGGTGCGCAGCCCGGCGCCGCTGTCCGTCAGCGAACCGCCGACGATCTGCTTCACCTTGCCGTCATGGAGATCAATGCAGGGGCGGAACATGTTGTTTAACCGCAGAAAACGCGGAAGACGCAGAATGCTCAGCGATGTTTTTCAAGCAGGCTGCGTTCAAGGAAGTAGTGGTTTGTGCCGGTGCCGAGATGGAGACCGTCATCCTTCCACTCGATCTGTCCCCAACGTTCGACAGCTTCGTTTGCGGTGGCGACCCGGCCCAGTTCACCACAGTCGTGGAGGTATTCCATGAATGGACCGCTGCGATCCACATGGACCTTGGCTCGAACTGAGAAGCCTTCTTCCAACGGAACCAAGAAAACATGCGCGCCATAGGGAGCAGTGTTCGCGAGCGGCTTTCGCCATTCGAACGCGACCATTCTCTCGACTGTCTTACCCGCAGAATTCACCCCTGCCAGCCAACCGGCCAACACTCCAAGAACGAGGGCAGCCACAGGCGCAGCAAAGCGGTTAATGGGTGCGTTTAGTTTCATCGAATGTTCTGCGTGCTCCGCGTTTTCTGCGGTTCAATTCAGTTTGCTTCGTTCACCCGATGAACGAGCAGATGTATTCGGCGATGCCGGAGGAGACTTCGATGTCGAAGCCGGACTTGGCCGGGACTTCGAAGGCGGTGCCGGCAGGGTAGATCTTCACCTCGGTCTGACCGTCGAGCTTCACGGCGCAACTCCCGGCCACGATCTCCATGATCTCGGCCTTGTCGGTGCCGAAGTGGAACTTGCCGGGGTAGATCAGGCCGAGGGTCTTCTTGGAGCCGTCAGGGAACAGGATGGAGTGGCTGACGACCTTGCCGTCGAAGTAGACGTTGGCCTTCGTGACGGCGGTGACGCCGGAAAACTGGGTCGGGATGGTTGCCATTAGGCCGCGAGTTTCCCGAACCCGCCCGCCGGGTCAAGGAACAGGTAGGACGGAGCTGCTGTTCCACCTTCCATTTCGCAGCCCACCCAGGTCCGGCAGCGTCCTTATCTGGATTCTGAATCTTCGTCCTAATGAGACTAAGAGAACGAGTAGGAGCAGGATTAGGACAACGCCACCCGCCCGCCATCTGGACATCCGACCGGCCGCCTTCCATCCTTACAGGGTCATGTCGCTGAAGCCGCTGGTCATCGCCGGTCGTGAGTTTTCGTCCCGCCTGTTCCTTGGAACGGGCAAGTTTCCGTCGCCCGAATCCATGCGCGACGCGCTCGCGGCCAGCGGCACCCAGATGGTCACGGTGGCGCTGCGCCGTGCGGACCTGAGCGGCAAGAAGGATCCGTTCGCCAACATCCTGGAGTTCGTTGATCCGGCGAAATACCTCGTCCTGCCCAACACCTCCGGCGCGATGAACGCCGAGGAAGCCGTCCGCCTTGCGCGCCTCGCCGCCGCCGCCGGGTTGCCGAAGTGGGTCAAGCTGGAGATCCATCCCGACCCGCGCTACCTGCTACCCGATCCGGTGGAGACGTTGAAGGCGGCCGAGATTCTTGTGAAGGAAGGTTTCGTCGTGCTGCCCTACATCAACGCCGATCCCGTGCTCGCCAAACGCCTGCAGGACGTCGGCACCGCCACGGTCATGCCGCTCGGATCACCGATCGGTTCCAATCGCGGCCTCGAAACGCGCGGCCAACTCCGCATCATCATCGAGCAGGCCACCGTTCCCGTGGTGATCGACGCCGGTATCGGCGCGCCCAGCCACGCGGCCGAAGCGATGGAACTCGGGGCCGACGCCGTGCTGGTCAACACCGCCATCGCCATCGCGCCCGACGCGAACCGCATGGCCCGCGCCTTCAAGATGGCCGTCGAAGCCGGCCGCGACGCCTACGAACTCGGCCTCGGCGCGCAGCTCGACTCCGCCAGCGCTACCAGCCCGCTAACGGCCTTTCTCAACTGAGCCGACTCCTTTCCCATGAGCCATCCGACTCTGTCCCTGAACCGTGTCAAAGACCTGCTGAAAAAGCTCAACTCCGCGCGCATCCTCGTCGTCGGCGACGTGATGCTCGACCAGTTCGTCTGGGGCCGCGTCTCGCGCATCTCGCCCGAGGCGCCCGTGCCCGTCGTCGATTTCGAACGCGAGAGCTACATGCCCGGCGGCGCGGCCAACGTGGCCCGCAACCTCGCCGAGTTGAAGACGCCGGTGGAGCTCTTCGGCGCCGTGGGCAAGGACGAGACCGCGCACAAGTTTCAGAAGCTCCTCACCGAACAGGCAATCGGCGCCGCCGGTTTGCTCGCCATCTCCGGCCGCAACACCTCCATCAAGACACGCATCGTCGCGCAGCAGCAGCAGGTCGTCCGGCTTGATCGCGAGACCCGCGCCGACCTCACGCTCAAGGAAACCTCCCGCCTGCTCGCCACCATCGAGGCCGCCCTGCCTAAGACCGACGCCATCATCATCGGCGACTACGGCAAGGGCGTTGTCACCCAACCGCTGCTCGACGGATTGAAGGCCATGACGAAGCCGCGCGGCGTCTGGGTCAGCCTCGATCCGAAGCCGATCCACAAGGTCGACATCTCCGGCCTTTCGCTGCTCACGCCGAACCGCAAGGAAGCCTTCGAGCTGGCCCGCGTGTCCGACGACAAACGCTCCAAGAATCCGCTGGAGGACGCCGCGCTCATGGCGGTCGTGGAGAAGATCCTCGGCGACTTCTCGCCGGCGTTGCTGCTGATCACGCTGGGTGAACAAGGCATGCTCCTTTGCCGCCGCGACGAGAAGCCGTTCCACATCCCGACCGTCGCGCAGGAAGTCTTCGACGTGTCCGGCGCGGGCGACACCGTCATCGCCACCTTCACCGCCGCCATCGCGGTCGGCGCGTCGTCCATCGAGGCCGCCATCTTCTCCAATCACGCCGCCGGCGTGGTCGTCGGCAAGATCGGCACCGCGACCGTCACGCCCGAGGAACTGCTGGCGAGCTTCCAGAAATAGGCGAAAACAAATGAGAGAGTGAGGGGTTGAAAGGTCGTGCCTTGGAAGAAAGTCATCATTGGTTTGTCATCAGTTGGGATCATTGTGGCCGCGGCATTGCCGCTGTTTGTGCGTGTTGATGTGGCCTCTTACAGTAGCTGCATCGCCAACCTGAAGCAGATCCAAGGAGCCATCGAGCAGTGGGCGCTGGAGAACAAGATCACCAACGCGACGCACCGCGTCACCGTGACCGACATCTCCGGCAGCCCGACCAACTACATCCGGGAGCTCATCAACAAAGAGCTGAAATGCCCGGCGGGAGGGACGTATTCTTTGACGACTGTCGGCGAGGCTCCGCGTTGCTCCGTCGCCGGGCATACGCTCTGAACACTCCGCTTCCAACCTCCGGACATCGCTGCCGCGCCGCATGGTGGATCTCCGTAGTGGCGCATCCATTCGTGCTAGTGCCAGCGGGCATACTGCTTGTCTCCATCGATCGCGTGGGTGCCGGGCGCGCTCTCGGATTCGTCGCGGCCGTTCTTCTTCTGACCATCGTGCCGATGGCCTTCTACATCCGGCGTCGGTTGCTGGCCGGCCGGTTCTCCGACCATGACGTGTCACGGCAGAAGGATCGGCCCGAGCTGTTCCTCTTCGGGCTTGGCTTGATGCTGGTTTCGCTCGCGGTCTTCTGGCTGACGCCGGGTCTGCGGTTCCTCTTCCCGGGAACGCTGGCGGTGACGGGCATGATTCTCACGGCGGCATTGATCAATCTCTGGGACAAGGTCTCGCTGCACTCCGCCTTCGCCGCCTACGTCGCGGTCTTCGTGGCGATGCAGAGTCCGTGGCTGAGTGCGGCCGGAGTGGTGGTTGCACTGGCGGTGGGCTGGTCGCGTGTGGTGCTCGGACGACACACGCGGCGTCAGGTAGCGTTGGGGCTGTTGCTGGGAACGATGACTGGAGCCGGTCTGCTGCTGGCGTTGAAACAGTGAGTGTCGGAAACGCCCGCTGGGGCTTTGCATGTGCCGGGCTTCGCGGTTCAATTCAGCCGGATGAACGAACGCATCACACCGGCCGACATCGTCGCGATGAAGCGGCGCGGACAGAAGATCCCGTCGCTCACGGCCTACGATTACCCGATGACGAAGCTTCTGGATGAAGCGGGCGTGCCCTTGATCCTCGTCGGCGATTCGCTCGGCATGGTGGTGCTCGGTTATCCCGACACGACCCACGTGACGATGGACGAGATGGTCCACCACGTCCGCGCCGCCGCCCGGGCCAAACCGCGCGCACTCTTGGCGGCGGATCTGCCGTATGAATCCTATTCCACGCCGGAGATCGCCGTGGCCAATGCGCGGCGACTGGTGGAGGCGGGAGCGGATGCGGTGAAGGCCGAAGGCGGACGCTCCATTGCGCCGCAAGTGGAGGCGATTCGCGCGGCGGCCATTCCGTTCTTCGGGCACTTGGGAATGCTCCCCCAGCATGTCCTCGAAGAAGGCGGCTACCGCATCAAGGGCCGCAGCGAGGACCAACGCCAGGCGTTGCTGGCGGATGCGCTCGCGCTGGAAGAGGCGGGCGCGTTCGCCATCGTGCTGGAGTTGGTCACGCCGACGGTGGCGCTCGAAGTATCGAAGTCGATTTTCATCCCGACCATCGGCATCGGCTCGGGGCCGGATTGCGACGGGCAGATCCTCGTCACACCGGATCTCGTGGGAGGATTCCCGTGGTTCACGCCCAAGTTCGCCAAGCCGCGAGCTGCGGTTGGTAAGGAGATCCAGCGCGCCGTGGGTGAATGGATGGCGGGCATGACTTCACGGCCTCAGTAGGGTGGCGCAGGTCTCCGGCCTGCACGTTCCGGGCGTCGCGCCCGGAACAGTTTGTGGCATCCGCCCGAATCCATGATTGCGGGACAGCCAGCGCGCCCACCTCACGGATGTCCCAACGCTCCGGCTTATTGGTCATCGATACTCCGCGAGCAGCCGCTACCACGCTTTCCGGCGTGACGCCGGAAAGAGCAGGCCGGAGGCCTGCGCCACCCGCCTATTTGCGCGCGCTCCATCGCTGGCCGTTTTTCAGGACGACGTGGGGCTGCTTCAGCTCATGGCACGTCGCCACTAACTCGTCGGGCGTGACGGTGTTGAAGGTGAACAGGTCGTAGTGACAGGGAATCACCAGGCCGGCGCCGATGTCCTTGGCAAGTTGCGCAGCTTCCCGGCCCCAGAGATTTCCGGAGACACGGCGCTCCGGCGCGCGGCCGTTGATGGGTAGGAACGCCACGTCTATCTGAAACGGGCGGAGCAGTTCAGCCATGCCTTCGAAGGGAACGGTGTCGCCCGAGTGGTAAAGCGTCCAGGGGCCGACCTTCACGACGAACCCGAGGTAGATGTGGCGGCCGAGCTTGTCGGTATCGAGGGCCTCGTGGGCGGCCGGGATGGCGTGGAACTCGAAGGGGCTGACTACAGAACTGATCGTGGCCTTCGGCGGGGTTGTAGGCCCGGTCCCCTGACCGGGCGGGGCGTCGAGGCCGATGATGCGGTCGTCGGGCAGACCCGAGCGTTCGCGAACAGTTGTCCGATTGGCCTCGGGGCAAACCATGACCAGATGTGGGTTGGCCTTCGCCAAGGGCTGGAGCGTCTCCGGATCGAGATGGTCGGTGTGGTTGTGGCTGGAGGTGACGACGTCGATGAAGTCGAGGCGCTCCGGAGCGACAACCAACTCGGTCATGCGGATGTGCGGCTTGTCGGTTGCGGCATACTTGCGCGTCAACGAGTCGGATAGATACGGATCGAAGAGCAGATGCCGGCCGGCCCACTGGATCAGAAAGCCCGATTGACCGAGCCACCAGACGTGGAGTTTGTCGGCCTCGGCTCGCGCGGTCGCAATGTCGGAGAGGAGGGCGGCGTCATTCTGGAAGGCGGGGATCATTGGCCGAAACCCAGTTCCTTGCGCACCAGCTTCGCCCCGTCGCACATGGCCTTCAGCTTCCGCTTCGCGGCCCACCGGGCGGTCTGGCTCAGGCCGCAGTCGGGCGCGAAGACGAGGCGGTCGGCCGGGGCGAATTCGAGGCAGCGCTTCACGCGGCGGACGACATCGTCGGTCGTCTCGATGTAGTAGCTCTTCACGTCGATGATGCCCACGGCCACGTCGCAGCGTTTCGCGATCTGGCCGATGAGTTCCAGTTCGGCGAACTCGCGGCTGGCCATCTCCACGTGCATCTCGTCGCACTTGAAGTCGAGGAACGCGGGGAACATCGGCGCGATCTGGCGCGGGCCGACGGCGCGGGCCTTGTAGTTGCCGAAGCACAGGTGAGTGCAGACCCGCGTGCGGCCGAAGACGGTTCCGACGGTGCGGTTGAAGATGTCGACGAAGCGCCACGGATCCTCCTTGTAGGCGTAGCAGCTCATGCTGGGCTCATCGACGCTGATTTCGGTGCAGCCGGCGGCCACGAGGTCTTCGAGTTCCTTGCGCACGATCGGCAGCAGCGCCTCGGTCAAAGCCCAGCGATCCGTGTAGCCGAGCGCGGCGTTCGGGAGAAGGCGGCCGGACAAGGTGTAAGGACCGGGCACCGACGCCTTCAGCGTGGGGAATGACGAATGACCAGCGCCCAAGGCCGCGGAGATCCGCTGGAGGCGCTTGAACTCGTCGACGGCGCCGAGGCCGCGCGGAGCGGTGAGCGGCGCGACGACCTTGTGTTTGCCGCGTTGATCATGCGCGGGCGGGCCGAAGAGCCGCGGAGGCGCGGATTCGAGATCGATGCCCTGGATGTAGCCGTAGAAGGAGAGGTTGAAGTCGAGCCGCGTCTGCTCGCCATCGGTCACGACATCGAGACCGGCGGCGAGCTGGTCGTGCAACGCAGCAACAACAGCGTCGTCCTGCAGCTCCGCCAAGTCGTCAGGTCCAAAACGGTTCAACTGGTTCGACGCGAGTTCGAGCCATCCGGGAAAGGGATAGCTGCCGATGACCGAGGTGCGGAGGGGATTGTGGGAAGGCATGAGGGATGAGGGATGAATTATGCGCCGTTACTTCGGGAACTCTTGATGATCGCGGAGAAGATGGCCATGAGCTCGTCCGCTTCGGCCATCAGGAGACGAAGTTTGGCGGCGGCAACGGTTCCGCTGTCGCTAAGAAGCTCGAACCACAGAATCGCCTCCTCCAGCTCCTTCTGGGAATCGCCCATCTTTGAAATGAACTCGGCTTTTGAACGCGCGCGGTAGGCCTCGCGGTAGTTGGGTGCAACCGACGTAGCGGAACGAAATACCTGGTCGCCAAGAATTCGCCCGGCCCGATTGGAAGGGAGCTTTTCGCAGAGCTTGATAACCCGGAGAGCGAACGCCTTCGTCCTCAATCGCAGGTCTTGGCGCGGTATTTCATCACTCATACCTCATCCTTCATCCCTCGATCAAAGGCCGATGTTTTCGTAGAGCTTCGCCAGGCGACGAGCGTGTTCGTCGTAGGCGGCCTCGAAGAGTTCGGTGGCCCGGGCTTTGCCGACGAGGGCACCGGCGGTGAGAACCTTCGGAGGATGCCCGGCGGCGGTCAGGCGGGCCGCGACTTCGGCCTTGATGGAATTGACCAGCAAGCAGCCGCCCACGGTGGAACCGGGCGAGACGGGCGTCTCCAATCCGGGCACGCGGACCATCGCGTCACCGACGGGCGCGCCGGTATCGAGGACAGTGTTGGCGAAATCCTGGAGCTTCTTGCCGTCGGCGCGTTGGCTGGTGCTGGCCTCGCTGTGGGCGCGCGAAATGATCGCGACAACCTTTACGCTGCGCCTCTGGAACTCCTCCGCCATCTCGATGGGCACGATGTTGCAGCCGCTGGACGAGACGACGAGCGCGCTGTCCTCCGGCGAGAGTTGGAAGTTCCGGAGGATGCGCGCGGCAAGGCCGGAGACGTTTTCGAGGAACATCGCCTGCCGCTGGCCGTTCGCACCGACCACGAGATTGTGGAAGCTGAGCGAGAGTTCGACGATGGGGTTGAAGCCGGGGAACGACCCGTAACGCGGCCACATCTCCTCGACGAGGATGCGGCTGTGGCCCGAGCCGAAGAGGTGGATCATCCGGCCGGCGAGGATGGTTGCGGCGAAGAGATCGGCCGTTTGGCGAATCACGGGAAGCTGGGCTTCGACCGCGTCGGCCAAGCCCCGGGCGCGGCGTATGTATTCGAGGGCGGGTGATGAATCGCTCATTCCAGTTTGCAGTATGAGCGCAGGCTATGGAGACAGTCTTTTCAATGGAATGGAGCAAAGACGCGGTGGATTTGTAGGATACTGCCTGACAGGAGTTGAAGGTGTATCGGCAGCGGGCATTCCCCTTTCGTTCTCAGGTGAACTTGGCTCTTTGCCTCGCCAGTCGGCCCGTGGCAGAAAACTCCCATGCCCCTCAATCGTCGCCAGTTCCTCCAGAGTTCGGCCATGGCCATGGCCGCCGGTTCCTCGCTCATCGCCTGCGCCGGACCCCGCATTCGCCGGATTTCTCCCAACTCGAAGCTGAACCTCGGCATCGTCGGCGTCGCGGGGCGCGGCGGTGAGAACCTAGCGGGCGTGAAGGGCGAGAACATTGTCGCCCTCTGCGACATCGATTCAAAGCGGCTCGCCGCCGCATCGGCCCAGTTTCCGGGCGCGCGGACCTTCAGCAATTTCCGGCACCTGCTCGACCGGCAGGACATCGACGCCGTCGTCGTCAGCACGCCGGACCACTCGCACGCGGTCATCGCCAAGGCGGTGATGGAGAGCGGCCGCCCGGTCTATTGCGAGAAGCCACTGACCCACACGGTTTCCGAGATCCGCATCCTCGCGGCCACGGCGAAGAAAACCGGCGTCGTCACGCAGACCGGCAACCAGATCCATGCGACCGCGAACTACCGGCGCGTCGTCGAGCTGGTCCAGTCCGGCGCCATCGGTCCCGTGCGCGAGGTGCATCACTGGGCCGGCAGTGCTTGGGAGCAAAAGCCGTTTCCGCAGGGCGAACCGATCCCGTCGCACATCGCCTACAACGAATGGCTCGGTCCCGTGCAGCCCGTGCCCTACAGCGCGGAATG
>Ga0163144_10025539_pt1 | contig 11532 bp, 14 predicted proteins | sample OliLak19BULKMAT1_FD_123175 | JGI IMG/M metagenome (GOLD analysis project Ga0163144, IMG submission 123175) | Freshwater microbial mat bacterial communities from Lake Vanda, McMurdo Dry Valleys, Antarctica - Oligotrophic Lake LV.19.BULKMAT1 | ecosystem: Environmental > Aquatic > Freshwater >... | reverse complement strand
GTCGGCGGAACTACAGTCGGCGGAACTACAGTCGGCGGAACTACAGTCGGCGGAACTACAGTCGGCGGAACGACAACAGGCGCGGCCAGCGGATTCTTCCACGTCCCACGCCCCTTCATCCGCAACTCCACCACCAACCGGTTCGGCTCCTTCATAGCAACAGTCCGGTAATCCACATCGGGACTCAGCAAATCAAACACCAGGCGAGTCAAGCCCTTCTGGTTTTCCGCCACCCGAATCTGCTTCAGCAGCTTGCCCGAACCCTTAATCGTACCGATCCCGGCCTTCCAAACCATCCCATCGATAATAGGCTTGCTCCCGGCAAAGTCCACAAATATCCGCGCTGGATTATCCACCCGATCCGACTTGATGTCGATCAGCCCGTCCACCAACACCGTCACCCGCGTCAGCTCCTCAAGAGCCGCCACTCTCACTTCCCTCACCGCTCCCAGCGGCGCACTAACCTGCCCCATCGCCGCCCAACACGACAAAAACAAGATCGAAAGCCGGATCCCCAGGCTCCCTCGCGCTCGTTCAGTATTCAGGCAAAGCTTCATGAATTCCTATGGCATTCCGATATGAATTCTTCCCTCGGCGTCCACCACCTGCTGGATTTTGGGTTGAATCGGTTCTACTGGCTGCGTCGCCACAACAGGCTGCTGCAGTCGCTTGGAGTCCCCGTATCTCTGCCCTACTTTATACACATACTGGATCGTTTCAGGATAAGGCGGTATCCAGCCATGCTTCTTCACTGCAGCCTCACCCGCATTGTAAGCCGCAAGCACAAGCCGGTCATCGCTGAACTTGGTCTTCAAATAACGCAAAAACTTCACTCCGCCCTCAATGTTCTGCCGGACATCGAAAGCATTTGTTACCCCAAGCTGACGCGCCGTTGCCGGCATCAGTTGCATCAGTCCCATCGCACCCTTTGGAGACACAGCGTAGGGATTAAAATTGCTCTCCACCTGCATCACACTCTGCACCAGCAATGGATCAACTCCGTGCGTAGCCGAAGTCGATGCAACAATCTCGTCCACTTCCGCCCGCCACGGATTCACCGTCTTCGCTGGCTTAGCTGCTAAGCTCGCTTCCCCAACGGACATCACCTCAATCGGCGGTATCTCTCTCGGAAGTACCACTTGAGTACGTACCAGACGACCGCTCCCGCGATCCACCCTCACCGTCGTACGAACTACTTGCCCCTCGGCGCTACACACAGTTGCGCCCAACAGGACAAAGCACGCTACGCTATTACAAAAGCGGACCATGATATTCAATCCAATCATATCTGAAAACTCTTTTTGAATCAATGAATTATGCTGCAAGTCTAAACCCGTCTCTTCCAATTGGCGCTTTCCTTCTCGCTGGAGGCTCAAGCTCCCGCATGGGCCGTGACAAAGCCCTGCTCCCCTTTAAGAGCAATCCTCTGCTCATACATCTCGCAAAAGTACTAGTTCCCATCAGTTCCGATTTCCACATCCTGGCCCCGCCCGGAAGATACGAATCCTTCGGATTTGCCATCCTCAACGACAAACGCAACGATTCCGGCCCTTTGGCCGGCATCGAAGTCGCCCTCGAAACTTCAACCTTCGACTGGAATCTCATCCTCGCCTGTGACCTTCCATTCATTGAAGCAAACTGGCTCATCCAACTCGCCTCCACCGCGCTCAACTCCCCCAAACTCGACTGCATCGCCAGTGCAACCACCCCCGACTCACCCAATCCACTCTGCGCCGTTTGGCACAAATCCGCGCTCCCCCAAGTCCGCGCTGCCCTCGATAGCGGCCAATTTCGAGTCCGATCCGTCCTCGAATCGCTGAAAACGCAAATTCTCATCCCACCAGACCCTGGAATCTTGGCAAACTGGAATCGTCCCGAAGATTTATCGGCTGGGCCAGGCGAAGGAAAGGCAAATCGTGGCCGTTGAAGGTTTTCCCTATTACATTGAGTTCCGGCACGTTTCTAAGACGTTCGACAGGCCGATTTTAGTCGATACAAATTTTTATGTTCCTGCGGGAGAGACGGTGGCCATTATCGGACGCAGCGGCGTCGGCAAGTCTGTCGCCCTCGGCCACATCATGGGTTTCCTAAAACCCGATGACGGCCGCGTTATCGTCGGCAACCGCGACATCACCTTTTTCGACGAAGCCGAACTCCGCAACGTCCGCAAAAAAGTCACCATGGTTTTCCAGTCCGGCGCACTGTTCGATTCCCTTACGGTCGGTGAAAACATCCTGTTCTCGCTTGAACTCCGCGACGACTATGACTCTCAAAACAAAGAAGATGTCGTCGACGGCCTGCTCGATCTCGTCGAGCTACTAGCCTTCCGCGACCAATACCCCACAGACCTCTCCACCGGTCATCGCCGCGCCGTCGCCATCGCTCGCGCCCTTGCCGCTCAGCCCGAATGCGTCCTCTACGACGAACCCACCACCATGGTCGATCCCATCATGGCCAGCCACCTAAGTAACCTAATGCTCCGCCTCAAAATGCAGCTCCGCCTCACCAGCGTTGTCGTCACACACGACCTCGAACTCATGCGAAAAGTCGCTGACCGCGTTGTTTTCTTGAGTGATAGCAAGGTGGCATACTTCGGCCCCGTTGAAGGGCTCGAAGATTGCGACGACGAACAGCTTCAGGAATTTCTGAAGCTCGACCGTATCAGCTAGCCTAGCTGCCGTAGCTCTGCGCGATCCGCTTCTTGGCGTCTTCGATGATCGAAATCTTGCCATCTTTGATCATCTTCTTCACCAGCGTCTCTTCAAAAATATCAGCCCGCTCGCTCGCCTTCCGGTTCTTCACCAGATTCACGATCTCGCTCCGCCGCGCTGGCAACTGGCTCATATCCGCCAGCTTCTTGTCGGCTACTTTGACAAAGAACCACTTGCCGTCCACCGTCACCGGCCCAGCCAGCTCTCCAACATTCTTGCCGAATGCCGCCAGTACTGCCGATGCCGGGCCAATCCCGTCCGCAAACCCCTGACGGTTGAATTCCTGGGTTTCCTTCACGGTCAACCCCAGTTCCTTGGCAACCTTGCCAAGATCCCCGCCAGCGGTCTTCATCAATTCGGAACCCTTCTGCCTCTGGCTCTCCACCAGCTTATTGGCTGCCGCAATCATCTTGGTCGAAAGAATGCCGTTGCGAATCTGCTCGTAGGTTGCCTGACGGGTCGGAATGATTTGATCTACAACCAGAACGCCTTGTGTCTGCTCGCCCAACGTAGTTACTTCAGACGCCTCACCCAACTTCAACTGACGCACCAATCCAAAAAGCTCAGGCTTGGGCCCAATCCCCGGAATCACCGTGTTAGGGTTCGTAAATTCAAAACGAATCGCCGCTACACCCATCTTCTCTGCTGTAGCCGAACTCTTGCCGCCGCTCTTGGTCAACTCCTGACGAATCGTATCCGCAGTCTTGCCCAACAAGTCAGCATTCTTTGACTGCCGCAGTTCGCCTTCAAGCGCCGGCCGCACCTCTTCGAATGTCCGCATGCCAGCCGGCATCTTCTCGAGATTCTCGATGATGTGATAGCCAAACTCAGTCTTGATCGGCGTGCTGAGCGTCTTCATCGGCCCAGTAAATAAATACTCGTCAAAGTTCTTAGTAGTTTGGGCGCGCACCACAAAGCCAATATCGCCCCCACGCTCCTTCGATCCCGGATCATCCGAGTACTTCTTCGCGAGATCTTCAAACTTCGCCCCAGCCTTCAACTGCTTGTAAACTGTATCGGCCAGCTCACGCATTTTCTTATCTTCCGCCTCAGGCTTCTCCTGCGTCTTGAACAGGATGTGCCGCGCACGAACACGCTCCGGCGAACGGAAATTCTCCAGGTTCTCCTGGTACAACTGCCTCAGCTCGGGCTCGGTAATCTGCAACCCCGCCTGCGCCTGGCTAGCCTCAATCTTGTACAGGCTCACATTACGAGCCTCAGGCATCATGTAGGTAGCCTTGTTCTTCTCGTAGTCCGCCTTCAGTTCTTCCTCGGGGATCTTGATGCTCTTGCCCACTTCAGCCGGGTCCAGCACCGCATACTCTAGCTTGATCCGCTCTTCCGATTCCTTGAAGAAATCTTCCACTTCTCTCGGAGTCGCCACCGCGCTCATCAGCATCAACGTGCGCAACCGCTGCGTCTCAAGGTCCTTCTTCATGCTGTCTTCAAACTGCGCTACCGTGAGCCCAGTCTGCTTCAGCATCGCCTCATACATCTGGCGGCCCACAAACTTGCCATCCTGCCAAAGCGCCGGCACATCCTTCTGGATCTTCGTCGCAACGTCTCTATCCGACGCCGTCAACCCCAACTCGCCTGCGTAGCACGCCACGCCCTTCACTGCCACATACTGGTCCACGAACTGCGGAATGAAGATCGCCGCGCTCTCCGGCGGCAACTGCTGACGGTTCAACATCTGCTGTACCTTCAGTCGCACTTCCTTGGCCGACACCAACTCACCGCATACCTTCGCCACGGTCTCATCGCCCGCGCCAACATTCATTCCGCTTGAGCCAAATCCCGGAATCAGGGTTACAACCATCGACAGGGCCACCACACCCAGCAATACTCCAAGCAAAATGCGCAAGTTCTTGTCCTTGCGACGAAACAGATCAAACATTGAAACTCCTGAACAAGTGTGTTTTTGGCGGGCGAATGCCGCTGCTTGCCTCTCCGGGCAAACGCATCTAAATTATAGCGAATTGTCACACTCGGCATCCAAGCCAGTAATGCGCTTCATCGGAATCGATCTGGGATGGTTGGGCAAGCCAACCGGGCTTGCCCATCTCGAATGGAATGGCAGACGCCTCCATCTAACCGATCTGCACCGCCTCGCCAGCCACCAGGAGGTCCTTGAACACGTCCCCTCAAACCAGCCAACCTGGATCGCCATCGACGCCCCAGTACTGATCACAAACAAATCCGGCACCCGAAATGCCGACCGCATCTGCACGGAAATCTTTGCCAGCCAACACGCCGGCTGCTACCCCATAAACCTCGGCCTACCCTTTGCCGGCAAAGTCCTCCAACTCATCCATGCAATCCAGGCCAAAGGCTATTCAACCGAAGTCCCGCAACAACCCCAGTCCCAAACTAGCCACCTCTTTGAGGTCTACCCCCACGCAGCATCCATCCGCCTCTTTAACCTCCCCCAAATCCTAAAATACAAAAAAGGTCCCAAGGCCACGCGCCTTCAAGCTCTCACCGAATACCGCCAACTCCTCGCCACACAGCTCAACACCCGCCGCCCCAACCTCACCCTCAAACATCTCCCGCCCACCGGCCAAACCCTCACCGAAATGAAAGCATGCGAAGATCAACTCGACGCCGTGCTCTGCGCCTACATCGCCGCCCACTACTGGTATTGGGGAGCCGCCCGCAACAACATCCTCGGTCATCCGCCCACTGGGTTCATCGTCAACCCCAGTTTCTGACAAAATAAAACCCCACTTATGCCCCCCGACAACCGCTACGCAGAACTCCGCGAACACTACACCATGGGCGGCCTTCTCGAATCCGCCGCCCTCACCGACCCCATCGCCCAATTCCACAAATGGTTCGATGAAGTCCTCGCAGTCGCTCCCCTCGAAGCCAACGCCATGTCCCTTGCCACAGCCTCAAGTACCGGCCCCAGCCTACGAATCGTCCTACTCAAGGCCCTCGACCAGCGCGGCTTCTCCTTCTTCACCAACTACGAAAGCCGCAAGGGCAGGGAACTCGACTTCTGCCCCGCCTCCGCCATTTGCTTCCACTGGAAAGAACTCGAACGTCAGGTGCGCGCCACCGGCATCGTCGAAAAACTCTCCCGCGAAGAAAGCGAACTCTATTTCAATCAGCGCCCCCGCATCTCCCAAATTGGCGCATGGGCCAGCGCTCAATCCTCCTTCATTGAAGGCCGTGAAACTCTCGAAGCCGCGCGGCGTCTCTATGAACAGAGGTTCGAAGGCCAGCCCGTCCCCATGCCCGATTTCTGGGGCGGCTACTTACTCAAGCCAAACGAAATTGAATTCTGGCAAGGCCGCCCCGGCCGCCTCCACGACCGTCTGAACTATCATCGACAAAGCGACAACACATGGCGCATCTCCCGCTTATCTCCCTAATCCTGCTCTCCGCACAATCTCCCCAATCCCTCTCGGACATCCTTAAGCGCATCGAGCAGCGCTACAACTCGACAGTCACACTCAGAAGCGAGTTCGAGCAAACCATGTCGATCGCCCAGGGCCGCCGCATTACCGAACGTGGAACGCTCTACCTCCGCAAGCCCGGCCAGATGCGCTGGGAATATGCCCAGCCACAAGGCAAACTCTTCCTCACAGACGCAAAGCAAATCTACTACGTCACCCCCTCCGCCCGCCGCGTCGAAGTCAGCGAGATGAAAGAATCCGGAGACCTTCGCGCACCCCTAGCCTTCCTCCTCGGCAAACTCGACTTCGCCCGCGACTTCAATCGCTTCGAACACTCTCAAACCGGCACGCAGTGGAAGGTCCGCGCCTTCCCCAAGAATCAAAAATCCCCCTACGAATACGTAGAGTTCTACGCCGAACCCGACGGTCGCCTGGCAGTGGTATCTGTCACCGGCAAGGACAGCTCCTCGATGTCCTACGCCTTCACTTCCGAACAGCGCAACATCCCCGTTGCCGCCACTCTCTTCCAATTCAAAGCCCCAGCAGGCTACGAAGTCGTAACTCTCCGCGGCGAACCTTAGCCGCTTGTCCGTCTTACCGAACTTTGCTACGCTCATGAGCTAACCCACCTGGGAAACTCATGATCCTGCTCAACCTGCACTTCATCATCAGCCTCATCGGCATCGCAACTGGCTCCTCGTACTCAACGGGATGTGGGGTACCCGCCGCCTCGATTCGATGAACGCCATTTTCCTCGCGACAACGGTCGCCACTAGCGTCACCGGCTATCTGCTCCCCGCGGAAAAGCTGCGTCCTTCCCACATCATCGGCGGCCCCTGTCCTGATCGGACTCGCCATCGCAATTTACGCCTGCTACTCCAAACAACTCGCCGGAGACTGGGCCCGCAACTACGTCATCACTTCTATGGTCGCTCAAGGCTTCAGCGTCTTCGTTCTAGTAGTACAGACCTTCCGCAACGTAGCTCCGCTCCACGAACTCGCTTCCACCGAATCCGAGCCACCCCTTTGCCATCGCCCACCTCATCGTCCTGTCTGCGTTCGTGTACGCAACCAGGCGCGCAATCCAGACCTTCAAGCCGAGCTAGTCCCCCAATCTGCAAAATCTACTCCCTCTCCTTCTGCGAGCGAGCGCTGCCTTCGCTGCCACCCCCGCTGAAGTACTCTCTTGAATCCGAAGCAACAACTGGCATGGCTCAAGCCTCCGACGCCACAAGGGTCAAAGCGCACAAGCGTGTTGCATTGGTGCTATAGATTACCTCTCACGTAACCATGCGGATCCATATTGATATAACCATTTGCAGCCAAATTGTGGCTCGTCCCCACGCAGTCGGCGATGGAGAACCTGCGTTTTTCTAGATGCCTGATATCGTAATGAAATCCGTCTGGCATTCGGAAAGAGAACTTCCATGCCCGCGGGAATGGGGCATCCGCATGACGGGGACCATTACTCCCAAATATCAAGTCTCTGTCATCGATCCACTGATACTGGTCAGCTTTCCGGAAATAGCTTCGCTCGAACCTTTGGATCGCTCTCGCAGCGCCCTCAATGTTTGCCTGATCGCCATAGCTGCGTGCGTGACGCCAAAGATCTCTGTGATTGCTTCCAACTCGGAATGAACACTCTGGTAAGAGCAGTGGTGATCCTGTGTCGGACGGTTTTACTCTGGATCTCCATTCTTTTTCTTCCTGTAGCTCCAAAGCCAGTCTGTCCAAGAAAGGGGCAGGATCTGGTGCTGAAAGCGAAGCAAATCGTTTGACTAGTTCGTCACACCATCGGAATCGAAAGCATGTTTCCAACACCGCTACGAGATCTGATCGTCTCCCTTGGGTCGAAAAACCAAAGATGTGTGGATCGGTATTCTGACTAGCCAAATTGCAAGATTGATTCACCAGTCCCGTGTTGATTTCGGCTGCGTTCTTTGGGGCCGTGACAAATTTTAATGACCACCCTGTCAGCAATTCTCTGCGAGATTCTAGGGCTTTGCTCAACCTTCGCGAGTACGCATTCGGGATGCCAAGTAATATCGCAGTCCCCATCAGCAGACGTTATCCTTGCAAAAGCTTGAGAACAATATCCAATGGCACAGAAATTCGACGGATGTCTTCCCCCGAGAGCGATTCCACAAACCGATCAAGCAAGTGGCGGCTACTATGAACCTCCATTCCCATTCCCGCTTGAAATGTCGCGAAGCGAGGCTTGTTTGAGTTCAGCCAATCCTCGCGCCATGGAACGCCGAAGTCATTGCTAAAGGCCTTAATTCGACGAACCACGGCTTGAAACCTAAATAGGTGCCAACTTTCTGAAAGTCCGTGAGCTTTGATGAGTTTCGAGAATGACCCGAGCCCGGAGCTCTTCTCTAGACTGGCCGATATTTTATCCTTTGCTACGATTTCAATCTCAGCCGAGGATATGAACAACTTCCGATCCTCAATCTCTTGTTCCCATGTCGCTGCCGGCATCTTGATTAGTTGCCCAGAGGGCTCATTGGCATGTAACCACACAACATTATCGTTTGAGTCATCGTACCAAGGCTCCAGCGCGGGAATCCCGCGTGGAATTCTGGTAAATGCATCAAAGATGTCTTCTCGAATGCGCGTGACATCATTTCCTGTGGTTTCAGCGAACAATTCTGGTTTATCCGCAGGTGCCGCAAGTATGTCTCTCCCTTGCCGACGCCGAACAAGGACAATCGAGCTGAAATGCTTGAGGAATTCAGCAAATGACTCTTCCTCATGCCCAATGGGAGGAAAATCAACATCTCGGCTTCTCGCGGTTTTGACAATCAATTGTCGAAGCTTGGCTCCAGGCACTGGGCCATTCGACGCTTTAAGGCCAGCCTCAAGAGCTTCACTTACAATTGGGTTCCAAACTGCATCCATCTAGGCTGTAAGTTTAACTGAAAAATGAAAATGGGGCCTATAAGGCCCCATGAAAATTCTAACCACACCGATTGACGAGCTTTTTCGCGGTTGGTTGATATAGTCGCTTGTGGGAGCGCCTATTCCATGCCGCGCCGGTCTCTCGAACCTTCCGGCCCAAATGATCAATATGCCATTCGTTGCGGAATTAACTAAATTCTACCTCAGATAGGATGGGCCTGTCAGTTGAGAGATTCCCCCTGCGAGAAGCGACATGCCAATTTGGGCTCCCTCGCATTATTGTAGGCAAATCTCTGGTCGACCTCGCGGCGTTTCATGCAACCCAGCTTGCGAGAATCTCCAGGACCCGCCGCACTGTAATCCTCATTCCACGAATGCAAGGCTTCCCACCACACTTGCCAACTTTCACAGTGATTCTGTCAAACGCTAATCGCTGAGCCATCCCATCACTCTACCGGAACCGCAACCAAAATCTCCACCCAAAACCCCCCATGCTCCAGCCCAATCAGCGGCTTCAGCCCCGCAATCCCCCTCACCTCTTTCAACCCCACCTCCGGCCGATACCTGAAAAACCGTGTCAATAAATCCCTCACCCACCCGACCCGCAAAAGTCCCCCTCCTGGATCCCACCCCCGCGAGTACAACACCAGCACATCCCCCTGCCTCCACTCCATCGCCTTTAACCGCTCCAGCGAAAAATCCTCCACAAGTCTCACCGCCCCCACGGGCTCATTTACATACCCCAGATAAGGCCTCCGAAGCGCATCCGACAATGGCCACGCAGTAGTGATCCTGCTCCGGCTAAGCCGCGCATCAATTAAACTCGCCGCATTCCGCTGCGACTCGACAAAGTCCACCATCGCCAGATTATTCTCCAGCGCATAAGGCCAAGGCGGATTCACAAACAACATCCCCAACAGCCCCGCACAACTCAAGCCCAACGCCGCATAACGCAACCGCTTCCCCAACGTCGACATCCCCGCCGCATACGCCGCATACAACACCGGCAACACCGGCAACAGATACCGTTCCAACACTGCCCCGCCAGTCACCGACACCGACAACACCTGCGCCAGACACGCAACGGCCACCGGCCTCCACAACGGGTCAAACCCGATCCGCTTCCACCGCCAGATCAGCACTCCCAAGGGCAGCACATGCAAATTCTCAAGCCCCAAATAGCTCAACCGCCGCAACAACGAATAACCAAGCCGCACCGGATGCAACGGATACATCAAGTTGTACTCCGCATAAGCTGCATCCCCCATCAGCCGCCCCGTAGTGAACCAGACATAAGCGACCCAATTCAAAACCACCAACAAAGGCCCCAGCACCAACTGCAACGCAAATTGCCGCCGACCATCCCGCCAGGCAAACACCCCCAACACCAGCGGAATCGCAATCGAAGTCTCCTTAAAGCAAACGCTCAACACCGCCGCCGCCACCGCCAGACCCTCAATCTTCATCACATAAGCCAACAACAAAATCGTCGTGAACAACGCCGAAGGCAAGTCCAGTTGCGCCATCATCGACTGCGTAAAGACAAGTGGATTCAACCCCAACATCGCAATCGCAAGAAACGCCGGAGCCCCCCGCGCCCCGCGCAGCAATTCCACCGCCAATAGAAAAGCCGCTGTCAAAAAAGCCGCTCCCACCAGCAGCATCGCAACCCGAGTCACCTCAATCGAATACCCAAACACCATCCAAATGCCCGCCAACAACAGAGGCAATCCCGGCGGATGCGAGTTCGGCATCGTCGAAGTAGGAATCAACCCGCCGCCCTCATAAAGATCATGAGCCTGGGGAATGAACTGCCCAGCCTCATCCCAGAAGAAGGGAAGGGAAATCAGCTTGTAATGTGTGAGGAAAAGGAGAAAAACAAACAGCCCGAACACAACGCCAATCGAAACCGCTCGACGGCGTCCCAAGGTTCGAGCCTACTGCACGGGTCCGCTGCCGGCGGCCGGCTCAAGCCGTATCTCGCCAAAGGTGCCTTCATACTGGGCGATATTCTGGTTCAACAGATTCGCCAGCGCCTTGGCTTGTTGCGGGCTAAGATAAACACCCTGAAAATTCGTAATGTTCACAGTATCGGGAACCGTCTGCGAGATGGTGCCGAACATCAGGAAAAAGTCCCAAAGGTTCACCCGTACCTGCACGGAGTTCGAATAACTCTCTTTGTAGTCGGGGCTCTGCGAAATCTGTAGTTTGGGTGCGTGCGTCGGAATCATTCAAACCAACTTTTGGGGCGCCAACGTTTGAGGCGGGAGAGAAATGGCGGGGACGACGGGGCTCGAACCCGCGACCTTCGGCGTGACAGGCCGACGCTCTAACCAACTGAGCTACGTCCCCGCGAACTGCGTTAAGTTTTACGATACCACACGCCTATTGCCTCTGCCACGCCTAGTCTTGTCTCATACAAGATGAGCCTGGAGAGGGAGGCCGATTCTCATACAAGATGAGCCTGGAGGAAGAGGGGTGGTGCAAGCTGGGGATTGATCATCAGCATGCAAGGTGGC
>Ga0163144_10025538_pt1 | contig 11533 bp, 8 predicted proteins | sample OliLak19BULKMAT1_FD_123175 | JGI IMG/M metagenome (GOLD analysis project Ga0163144, IMG submission 123175) | Freshwater microbial mat bacterial communities from Lake Vanda, McMurdo Dry Valleys, Antarctica - Oligotrophic Lake LV.19.BULKMAT1 | ecosystem: Environmental > Aquatic > Freshwater > Lake... | reverse complement strand
GGGCTTGCATCGCATGGTTGGTTTTTGCGAATTCAAAGGAACCGCAACATGAGTCTTCGTGGATCGCAAAAGCGATGGAAAGGCTAGGAGTCTCTGCGTCCCGGTCGGACTGGATCGACGCATTGGCAATCGCCAAATTCAAGCAGGATTTTGAAGGGCAAATACACGCTATCGCAAGCCTGATTGAGAGTGGAGAACCGGATATAAATGTTGTTCTTCTGGAGATAATTCACCGGCGCCAGGTTTCGGGAGTGGTGTCTGAGAATAAGACGCAGCGTCCGCTCACCTCATCGCAACTCAAGCTCTTGAGAAATGCGTATGAGTCGGTCAAGGATGCGCCAACAAAATCGTTAGCGGCACCGATAAATGCTAGTGTAGTGATGAGCCAGTGGCCCGCGTACCCAAATTTCGCATCGAATCAATATGCTCAGCAGTATTCAGTAATGAGCAATCAAGGTGTTCTAATGAGCATGAACAGTCAAGGCGGATTTGCCAATCATCAAGTTCCCCGGTCTCCACAAAAGGAAGGGATACTGCAAGCTGTTGTGAACGAGTTGCGGTTTGCTGGGCAAGCAGACGAGTCAGAGGCTTATTTGAAACGACTTGTGGACACGTCTCAAACGGAATGGCAGCTTGCGAACTTGTGCGAGTTTTTTCTTCGGTTGGAGCGATACAAGGATCTTGAAAAACCATTGCAGCGATGGTTCGAGTTTGAGTTGCAGCAGCTTATCAAAAACGGTGCAGTGAATGGTGCGCTCGCCGGCGGATTGAACACTGGCGTAGCGTCATCGGCTTTTGCATTGGACACCCCAACGGACTTTGCCTATCGAATCATCGGAGAACATGGCGAGGACGTGTCGCCTGAGTTCCTAGTTCGTTGTGTGGAGTTGGCGGCAGACATTTCAGACCAGCAATTTCGCAATCGAACCTTCCAGCCTATGACCCCCGCGACTCTGTCGAACCGTGCAATGACGAGCTTGTCCAAAAATCAAAACCGAGGGGTCGTGTCAAGACAATTTCAGGCTGCAACACAGGTCCAAACCTGGCAGCCCCAGTCTGCATCGCAGGGTCAAACCTGGGCGGTGAATTTCGTGTCGAGAAGCCTGCAGAATCTGCTCCTTTCAGCAGGTCGGAGAAGTGATTTGTCCAATGTCCTGCAAGAGCGTATCGACAGAGCAGAGGGAGTCGTCAAGCCTTTGGCGATGCTTCACTTGGTATTGAGTCATTCGCCAGAGCTTCAACCAACGGTGGATAAAAAACGGATTGTCAATGCGCTGCGCGAAATAGGAAATGAGCCCGAGTATGCGCTGATTGCGGCGGCTGAGCTGATGGATCGCAGTAGCTACGAAGAGGCGCGTTTGATTGCCGAGAATTTCACTACCGCAGACATTCAAGACACGTTGACTCGCGAATTGATCATTTTGTTTTCTTCTGCGGCACTGAACGAAAATGCTCGCGTGGAAGCATCCTTGAAAGTGCTTGAGAACCACAAGATTGATACTACGACAGCGCAGTGGATCTTCTACGTGCTACAGCAAGGTTCCGCTAAGGACCTTGCGAGAAACTCGTGGCTGCAGGCGAAGACGCTTTCGCGCGGCACGGCGGCTAGACCGCAAACAAGAATAGCTTCACCAACCAAACCTAAACCTGTATTGACACCCCAAGTGACTCGCCAGCAAGAAATGGTTCAACTGTCCAGCTCTGGAAAGAAAGACGAAGCGGTGAAAATTGCCCGCCAGATTCTGAGCCAGCCACGGGTTTTCCCCACGACCTTATTGCCCGTTGCTGCCCAAATGGTGCCATTCCAAAGAATGCAAGCAGGTAGACCTCCGCAGACAAGTGCCAGTCGTTTGGCGGGGGATGAAAGTCTGCGAGAAACCGCCTTTAATATTCTGCGAAAGCACCTGGAATTGGAGAAGCTCATGGAAGAAGCACAGCGGCGTCTCGAAGCGGCTCCCAATTCGTTCGTCCTGCTAGAGCACTTAGCTGAACTGTACGAGCACGACGAAGTGAATGAGAACAAAACGAAAGCGGAGAATCTATTGGACCAAGCGTTACGAATTCGTCCAAACGCCGGCCCGTTGCGACTCCATTACGCCAAGCTACTTAGCGGATCGGGCAAACACGCGGAAGCCAGCGACCAATACTTGGAACTCATTCGGCGGGATGCAACCCTTGGGATCACGACAGTTGGCGGGTCGCAAATTGACTTTCAAAAGTGCGGGAGAATCGAAGAGTTGCGTAAGGCGATCCGCGATGCCAATTTTCATTCTGTTCGGGATCGAGCCACCATGCTGAGCGTATGCGATCTCATTTTCAAGAGCGGTAAAAATTTTGAAGTTGGCGCAACGATTCTGGAAAAGTTGATTGAGCTGGACAATTCGCTTTTACAGGAAGCCATGTTAAATGCCTATTACCACTGTAGTTTTGTCTATCCAAGACTATTTCGGTTCACTCGCGATGCTCTTATTCCAAATGAAAATGACGTCGCAGGCAATCCCTGGTTTGGTCTCGACAAGATCATGGCCCAACGAATGAGTTCGTTCGTTCTCTTTCGTCAGATACTTCAAAGCCATAGGAAGGAGGACGTTGCAGGAGAGCTTCGAAATAGTATTCAGGCGGCAGCCGACCGATTTCCCGGTTGGCTTGCTGGGCAAGTCATGTTGGCGATGATTGCAGAACGAACAGATCAACCTGAGGAGAAAGTTAGGATACTGACCGCGATATCCCAGAACAAAAGGCTGTTCGATCAATGTCCCGAAACTGTCGCATATGAATTGGGCAAACTCTTCGTTGCGCGAGAGGAAACCCGCATGGCGGCAATCAAGTTGTTGGAGCCACTCTGCAACAGTCGCCAATTACTAGCCCATGATGCCAAAGAGAGACCGGCAATGATCATTGCCAAAGCGTGGCTAGCGGAAGGCAAACGAGCAAACGCCGTTGAATCACTAATGATGGAATCACAATTGGGAAACGCAACGCTGCCGGGGTTTGGAAGCACGGCACCATTGGGAAAAACGGGTGCCTCTCAAATGGCTGAGCAATTGTTGATTCTAGGATTGCCGATTGACGGCTACCGACTCTTAGAAATTCCAACGAACGACATGTCGCGAACTAGGGATACTCAGGAATACTCTGCGATTGCAAACGCATACAAAAAAGTAAGGCAAAATGTGATCGATGCGCTTGAGAAGATGCCGGCGCAAAATGCCATTGCGGAACTTCTTTTCGATCGCACGAACGCCACTCGGCAACTCCCTACCTTGGAATTGATGTTCTACGTACCCTCGCTGAAAGAGGTTTCCGTGCAGTCAGGCTCGATCGAAAGCGTTCTGGTTAACACTCTTGTTCGTCACGCGAAAGCTGGACAAATGCCTGCGATCGAAGAGGGCCTACAAAAACTTGCTACCGCGAATCCGACAGACTTGACGGTGCTGGCAACCCAGGCGATCGTTCGACTGGAAATGGGGAGTTCCAACGTCATCGAACCCCTTAACGAGCTAGAACGACTACTTTCCAAATTCGATCCTGAAATAAACGACCTGGTTGCAATAGCGGACCGCAGTGACTCAGATCTACGAGTGCCTGGAACCATGCGATCCATTGCTGCTACTTGGTTGGTCGCCCGACAGTGTTACGCTTCGGGCAAGCATTTGGATGTTGCCGAGCGGATCGGCAACCGCGCAGTCAAGGCAGCGAGGGTCCTGGACGAATTGGTAATTCGGTCAAGACCGACACCTGCAAAAAACAATCCCGTCGTAGAACTGGGGCCGGAAGCCGAACTTGCAAGCATCATTTTGTTCGAATGGGGACGGACCGAAATTCGAGCAGGCAGAATTGAGCCGGGGAGTTTAAAGTGGAGGGAGCTGGCAGAACGAGTTTGTTCCATGAATGACGGCAAGTCTTCGCCAGTGCCGGCTGCTGGCGATAACGTCTCCGTGAAAGGTTCCGAGGAGCTCTTTTGGCAGCGAGAGCCATTTGAATGGATGATATTGCTGGCCAATTCAGCATTGGACTCGCAACAACTAGAATTATCAAAAGACATTGTCCGGGAAGTTACCAAAAGACGCTTGCCGGTCAATGTTCCGTTCGTGACTGGCAAGCGTAAGGGCTCTGAGTTGGAGGTAAAGTCGGCGGCCCAAATGCTTCACAGACTGCTGGCCCGTTGGCCACAGGACAAGGAAACGGCGTCGGAACGGTTTGCTGCTTTGCTACCGGTTTTTCTACCTAGTGATAGCGACATGTATCTCTTTTTGCAGAACACCAATCTGTTAGAGGAAAAACCAATCAGTCTTGCCACAAGTCTCGTCGAGTCCGCTAAGCAATCGGATCGCTTGATGGAGCTTAGGGATATTTTGGATCAACGTGAGCCTAAGGGAGCAAGCAGTTTGAGTTGGTTGATTTTGAGAGTACAAGTGGCCATTGCGGCGAAAGACATCGCGGGTGCCACGGAGTTTTTGGCGCGCCTTAAGGAACAGATTCGTGATGAAAAGCAACTCACCACTATTGCGCATGCATGCCACGCGGCGATCCCTGCTTTCCAGTTAACCGAATTGCGAGAGGCCGCATTGCCGATCTTGAACGACTACTTAGCCGCTTCGAAACGGACAGGAAACTACCCTGAAGTGGACTTTAGCTTTTTTCCATTGGTACGTGAAGTGAATGACTATTTAATGAACAAGTAGCAAGCTAATGGGGGACCGGAGGTCCCATCGCCCCCCTACGAGTTGACGCGATGTACATTGGCGCAGTCCCCCCGTTCGAGCACTCCTTCTTCGAACACGTCGATCAACCGATCTATGCGTGACTGGACTGTAACCAACTCTTTTACAAGCTTCTGTTTATTCGATGCATATTGCGGCTCGTGTTCGCGTCGATCGTGTTCGTCCTTGATTCGATTTGGGTCCCGAAGGAGCACGCACAGTTGAGCCCAAACCTCGGACTCAAGCTTCTTGCCAACGAAACTCTTATTCTTGCACGCTATGTTGTTTAACGCACGTCTTGGGTCATTGGCTTGACACCGATAGTAGTAACCTTCCTGGGAGTAGCGACTGGCACAGTAAGCAGCAATTGTCTTCCTTTTCTATCGACGCTGCCGGCGCCTTTGCTTGCCAAATACTCGCTTGGAGCAACAATCTCGATGGAGACTTGAGGAGTATCAAACGAACCACTATCCCTCACAGTCAAAACGGGCTGGAAATCGATGGTTGAATTTCGATCCAACTCCCACACGAGATCATCCCAGAGTTTTGAAGTCTTTAGCGAGTCGGTGTTCAGTCGAACTCGCCCAATAGTTACAGTGCCACTTGAAATTATTGCGAGTAGTCCGGCAATGTGGTCCTGATCCGCGTGAGACAGAAGTACGACATCGAGATGCGCTATCTTTTGTTCTCGGAGGTATTCCAACAAACTCGATTTCGGCCCAGTATCCACAACGACAACGACGCCTCGGTCGTGGACAATCGCGCAATTGCCGTGACCAACATCCAAGACTACAACCCTATTTTCCATGACGTCATTATTCCCGTTACTCTTGTTTCGGATTGGGTTTCAGTTCAAGTGAGTCGCACTATCAGCTTGTCAATTCCCAATCGAAATACAAATCCTCATCCGACTCCGCACCTATGTTGACTTTTGCGTGTAGTCGCTCAAGACCATTCTGCATTTTTGAGAGCAAATCGGTCGGAATACTATCGTACTGAACCCGAATTTTCTGGATTGCACTCCAGCCGGGTACGACAACATACAAGTAGTCGCAACTCCCGTTCTTCAAAGAGGCGAGCGAGAAAATCGCTTTAAGCCAGTAGGTCATGTGGGCTACTCGATCTGGCTGTATGAACTTTCGGAACAGGACATTTTGGAGTCCAAATCCTGGGGGAGTGTGTACCGTTCCTATCTAGATTACAAGGCTGGAAAAGTCACGGAACTTAGCAACTAGCTAGTGCGGCAACTCTTAAATAGGCCTACACCAAAGCAGGTAACGGAAGCCACTCACTTTAGCTTGCCAGTCTTGCTTCCACCGACACGGGGTCGGTGGAGAGCTCCGACGCATCGCGACTCCAAAACCAGGTAAGGCCTCGGGTTAGCACGACGCGTTAGCTACTAGTGGATTGGCCACATAATTCACTTGCTTGCGCGTCGTGCAACTTTAAAAATCGCTCTAGTACGAGCCCGTGAAACCTAAATGGATACGAGCCTGGAGTGAAAGAAACCAGCTGTGTCGCGTTTTACCTCGATTTGGGTTTCAAAAAGATTGGATATCGATTCATTACTCAGGGCTAAATGGGTTTGGGTATCGATAAAGACTTTCCCAGATTTAAGAAGAATCGTCCGATGGATCGAGGGAAGAATTTCTTCCAAATGGTGCGTAACCAAAACAATTTGTGTTCCGGCCGTTGCGAGGTTTGAGAGGGTGGTTAGAAGCTCTGCCCGCGCTCGAATGTCGAGTCCGGTTGTCGGTTCGTCCAAAACAATCGCTTGAGGTTGCAGAACCATTGCACGCGCCAGCAAGACGCGACGCCGCTCGCCTGTCGACATGTGCCCGATGCATTTCGGCGATTGGCTATCCACTTGAAATACATCAAGAATCCGCTCTGCATCGGAGTGCATTGAGGGCGAAATCGCGTCCGGCTCCGGCTCAAGCTCAGCGGCAAAGAAACCGGTCAACACCGACTGCATGGCGGTCAAGCGGGCCGAACGTCCGTTCATGAAATGGTGGTCGATGTCGGAACTTACGAATCCGAGATGCTTGCGAAGCTCCCATACGTTCCATTCCTCTTGCCCCAAGATGAGGACCCGGCCTGATTGCCCGTCGATAACCGAAGGATAAAAGAACTTCATCAGCAGTTTAAGCAACGTGGATTTGCCAGAACCGTTTGGGCCGACAATTGCAACATGTTGGCCTTGCGCAACGCTGAGACTTACTCGATCTAGGATTCGCGTCTTGCCACGCTCAATGCTCACAGAGTCTATTTCAATGAGCATTCGAACTGAGATCCTTAGTTGACACCGAATTCGACGCATTCGGAGTCACAGGAGTCCTCCGGCGACAAATTCATTTCAGTGTCCGTGACAATACTCATCATGAATCGGTTGGCCGCGTCGAGCATTGTCGAATCAAGTTCGTTGGCCTCGAGACAATCGTCATGCTCCAATCGCTGCTGAAGGAACTTATAGTCTAATCCAGCTCGGTGTGCGGTTCGCACTGCCGTCATGAGATCGTCCTCGGAGCAGAGTGATGAGCCTTGACGCTGTGCAAACAGGACTGGCAATCCGCGTGCTTGCTTCCAGTTCGAGAGCACGCGTGGCGTTTTGGGGAACGGACCGCTCAGCGAGATAACTCCAGCAATCTGCTTTGCGTACTTAAGCCCGATCCACTGAGCCATTGTGCCGCCGGTACCGAACCCTGCTAAGAAAATTTTGTTCGTGTTGACCGACAGGCGTGACGCGACAGCTTGAACGCTTTCCCAAACAAAATCTTCTGCAACCGCGCAATCGGTGGTCGACACTCCCCATTGAAAGCGTCTTCCGTTACCGCGACATTTTTGGTTTGCACGCGGTGCAATGGCGATGTAGTTTCGCGGACTCAATGCCGTCATGACGTTGTCGAGCTCGAGCTCACAGCTGGCGTCGCTGTGCAACCAAACGACCAAAGGGTAGTCGTAGCCAGGCTCGTAATGTTGTGGAACAAACAGGCGGTGCGCGAAGCCCAGTTCCATCGTGGTTTCTGCAAGTGGCCTGCATCGTGATGCCTTGGAAAAATTGGGAGTTGGGTTACCGATCGATTCCAGAAGCATCGTGAGGCGAGTCATTCAAGGATTCCTATTCAGCTGAAACGAGCAGGACGGACGAGGGATTGGCTTGCCCTAAACAACCCAATAATTCAGGTTGTATGGAGGGCATTGGTGGTAAGTCAATGGCGCACTGAAGAAGAATTCGGAACAGCGCTAAGACTTTAGAATGCTGTCATTTCGTAACCCGACGCGTAAGCGAGGGATTTTATTGCCGGTCCCTCGCTTACGCGTCGGGCTATAAATAATCCGGGCTAGCGAGCATGCACAGCTCAACGGCTAGGAGGCGGAGAGTAGTTGTTCCATGGTGGCGACGAGCAACTTGACCGCGTCCACGCTCTTTTGGAATGCCGCTTTCTCGGAGTCGGTGAGCGAGAGCTCGATGATCTTTTCTACGCCGTTGCTGCCAAGAATCACAGGAACACCAACATAATAGCCGCCTACTCCATACTCTGAGTTGCAGAGAGCCGCGACGGGCAGCAGGCGTTTCTTGTCGCGAACGATTGCTTCGACCATTTGAGCAGTGGCTGCGGCAGGTGCGTAGTACGCTGAGCCGGTCTTGAGCAACGACACGATTTCTGCGCCACCGTCTCGGGTACGTTGAACAATTTCTGCAAGTCGCTCCGGCTGGATCAGTTGAGTGACTGGGATACCTCCGACCGATGTGCAGCTAGCGATCGGTACCATGGTGTCACCGTGACCACCCATAAGCATGGCGGAGATATCTTCTACGCTAACATTGAGTTCCATGGCAAGGAAGGCACGGAATCGAGCCGTATCCAAGACGCCTGCTTGGCCGATAACGCGATTGGATGGAAAGCCAAGTACTTGGAATGCGCGCTGCACCATGGCATCCAGTGGATTGCTGACGACGATGACGACGGCGTTTGGACTGGTTGTTTTCACTTGTTGTGCAACGCTTGTCACGATCTTGGCATTGGTGCTCAAGAGATCGTCGCGGCTCATACCTGGTTTCCGGGCTATTCCCGCAGTGATCACGACGACGTCGCTGTTTTCGGTGTCGGCGTAGTCGGTTGAGCCGACAAGGCGACTGTCGAAACCCATGATCGGAGACGCTTGCATCAAATCCAGCGCCTTTCCTTTGGGCATATTCTCAGTCTGCGGTACATCGAGTAAAACGACATCGCCAAGTTCCGCTGCTGCGCACCAATGAGCACATGTAGCGCCAACATTTCCTGCACCGATAATCGTTATTTTCGCGCGACGCATAGGAGAGGCCTTGGATCCTTGTTTGGAGTGACTGGGGAATAATGACAGATGAAGGAAGTATCCGGACTAAGCCGAGACCGTCAAGTGGTTCCGGCGATTGGCAAACAGGACTTGGATTTGAACTTGGTTAGGCAATACAACCCGCGATTCCGGAGACTTTCCTGATGCATTGGTCCCAAAAGACGATCCAGCTGCCGTCAATGGCTCGAGGATGCCACTTGATCACCGCGAGAATACTTCGTGAATTGGACATTCTACCATCGATTTCGATTGGGCTTTTGCACGTTTTCATTCAACACACTTCGGCCAGTCTGAGTATCAATGAGAATGCCGATTCGGACGTTCGCCAGGATATGGAATTAGCGCTCAATCATTTGGTGCCAGAAAACTTGGCCTACGTCCACACGATCGAAGGTCCTGACGACATGCCGGCTCACGTAAAGGCCTCGCTGATGGGAACTAGCTTAACGATCCCCATTTCGGACGGAAATCTAGCCTTCGGAACATGGCAAGGGATCTATTTGTGTGAGCACCGAGACCAAGGCACGAAGAGGTCGATCGTTCTAACTGTCATGGGGCAATAGACAAAAGTTTGGTGCGGCGTCGGGACGCCAAGTTTCTAGACGGAAATCGTTGCGAACTATCGGAAGTCTGCAAAAAGCCAGTTCCTATCGCGTTAAATGCACTTAGTGGGGCTCCGTTTGCCAAACGGATTCGGTCCAGTGCGGCGGACTGAAAATCGGATGCATGCGAGCATTTATACAAGTCGATGATTTCGGAGAATATTCAGCTAATTTTGGTTGAAGGAATTCGGCGTTCCGTTACTCTAATGCGGGTAGCACCTTTGACTAAGCAGGTCAAGGTCAGTTCTTTTCCAAATTATTTTTCGACGGGGTTAACGGAATGAGCAAGGTTTACGGAGTTCGTCGCGGTTTCACTTTGGTGGAGCTATTGGTCGTCATTGCAATTATCGGGATCTTGGTTGGACTTTTGCTGCCAGCGGTTCAAGCGGCACGCGAAGCAGCACGACGCATGCAATGCAGTAACAACATGCGTCAAATAGGTTTGGCTTTGCACAACTTCGAATCAGCTAGGCAGAAACTGCCACCGTCAAGTGTGCAGAAAGCTGGGGCTCCTCTTCCGGATAATGATCTGAGAGAGTTTATCAAGGTAGGTACTACCGGTGCTCTTGCGGCGGATTATGCAAGGCAGTGCTTTCTAACTACTGTTTTGGCGCAATTGGAACAAACGAATGTTTTAAATGCTGGTTCTGGTTACAACCAAAGGTTGGATTGGTTCGATCCTTTGAATCGAGCCGCATCGTCGGTCGTCATTCCGACATACCTTTGTCCATCAAACCCATTGGGAGAAAGGTCTCTGGACACAGCCCTTTTGGGCTCAGCAGATAGGGCCATTTTTGCCGCTGGTGGTGCTTGGAGGCCTGCACTGACGGACTACATGGCGGTTAATCGCGGTAACAACCGACAAGTCGCTTGGAATAATATCACTGGATCCAATCCGATTTATCCAGGAACTACTGGAGTCGCAGGAATTTTGCAAAGCAATGCGTTCACCAAATTTGCAGCTATTACCGATGGGTTAAGCAATACGTTTATGGTAGCAGAAGCCGCAGCACGACCTGCTCGATATGTATCCGGAAGAAGAATCGAAAGCTATGCGAACACTCCGAATGCTTACATGAATGGCCCTTGGGCTCACTCCGGGAACGATATTGCGGTTGATGGTTCAAATATGACTGTCACTTCCGCTGGTGTTCCGGTCGCTAGCACCATCACCACGACGCTCGGAACGACTTGTTCCGTGAATTGCACCAATCAAGGTGAGATTTACGCGTTTCACACTGGCGGAGCAAACGTGGTTCTTGGGGATGCATCAACGCACTTTATCAGCGCTTCGATGGACTTGAGAACACTTCAATTGCTTTGTGCCCGTGCCGATGGTACACCGGTGAATATTAGCAACTAAAATCCAAACACAATTTGTTTTGGTTCAAAGGGAGTAGGCGGAAGTCTTCTCCCTTTTTTCGTTTTGAGAATCTGACCACAACATTCAACTGGAGCGGTTAGAATTCTGTTTCCAAACGCAAGGCAACTTCCAAAAGGAGTCCATCCCATGTTCAAATTAGTAAACAAGCTTGCCAACTTACTCATTCTCTTGCCAGCAGTCTTTCAGATGAGTGCAGACTGACTCCGGAACCGTTTACATGGTTACCGGTGGTGGTGGCGGAGGACTAGAACAAGCCGGGCCAATTCGCCCACCTTTCCAGAACAACGTTCGGCGCGGCCACCATTTTGTGTTCGTTGCTATAAACGGAAATACACTGGAGCTGAAGAGCTTCGATTTGGAAGGCAAGCTCTTTGATACCGTCACGCTGAAGAAAGCTAAAAAGCGGTAAGGGGGCTTGCCCTGGGCTGTTAAAAAACTGGTATTGCGGCAACTTTTGTTTGCGCAGATTTTGTTCCGTATGAGACCCCGGCGGCCTCGTGCCGCCT
>Ga0163144_10025537_pt1 | contig 11533 bp, 15 predicted proteins | sample OliLak19BULKMAT1_FD_123175 | JGI IMG/M metagenome (GOLD analysis project Ga0163144, IMG submission 123175) | Freshwater microbial mat bacterial communities from Lake Vanda, McMurdo Dry Valleys, Antarctica - Oligotrophic Lake LV.19.BULKMAT1 | ecosystem: Environmental > Aquatic > Freshwater >... | reverse complement strand
TGCGTGGACGGGTCTCTGTAACGAGCCATCTTATAGCAGTTCTGACAGATGGCTTTGCCGGACTCGTTGCACGTTGCCACCGGTTTGACCTCACTACACTTGAAACATTTCTCGTGCGTGGAAGGGTCTCGGTAACGAGCCATCTTATAGCAGTTCTGACAGATGGCTTTGCCGGACTCGTTGCGCATTGCCACCGGTTTGACCTCACTACACTTGAAACATTTCTCGTGCGTGGAAGGGTCTTTGCGGTAGCAGTTCAGACAGATGGCTTTGCCGGACTTCCGATTTTTGTGAACAGTCTTTCGCTCCTTACAGATACTGCAAATACCTTTCACGGTCTCACCTCCTTCTGGTTTTGGGTCGTTTTGGAAAAGAACGAATTCAGGTCACCTAATCCGGTATCCTACATTATTAACAGCCCTGCGTCAAGGGCCAAAACAAAAAACAGCTTTAAGCTGTCTTAACTCCAAGTTGAAAAATTTTCTTATACCAAAATGTGGTTCGAGCCGGTATTTTTACAGGTTCTTCGCCTGCCAGACTTGGAATCTCTCCTCCGACTCAAAATGTTTTCGTCAAAACATTTTGGTCTAGGCGCCGACTCGCGTCTAGTTTTCGCTAAAACTAGAATCGCTCTGTCGTTCGAGTCCAAGTCGCAAAGCATGCTTTGCTTCTTGCTGCTGCCAGACTTGGACTCGAACCAAGATGCACTCCTTACAGGAGCAGTACACCTTTTTGTTTTTTTATTTCGCAGGCTTATAAAAAATCTAAAGAAGGTTCTTCGTTGGGTCCCAACCCAACTTTAGCCTCGCGAGGGCGGGATTTGATAAATTCTGAACAGGGCTGGGAGACTTGGACTCGAACCAAGATAGCATCCTTCAGAGGGATGCGTCCTACCATTAGACGATCTCCCAGCTCTGCACAGAATTAAATCCCTAAAAGTCCTACCATTAGATGATCTGGCAATACTCAAAAGATACTCCAAAAATGACCTTTTTACAATAGATTTTGTTATATAATTGATTGACCTTAGTTTTAAAAGATGTTAATTTGATACCGGAGAATGTAAATGAATGAACTCTTTTTAGAGCTACTTGTCAAGCTGGGCATTAAAAAAGTTCCGGTATGGATACTCCATCTTCAGTATTTGTCAGAAGACATGACTGAGAATGAATTAAAGAGAGACCTTCACAAGACCCAGGCAAAGGATTTTATTCTATACCACAAAAGCATTAAGTCTATGCAAGATAAAGTACCGGAGTGCTTTCCAGTGGAGTCAGCTAAATTCCTTACCGATTTGAGAAGGGAAAACAGTGCCAGGTTTTTTTTCCGTCTTTCACAAATCGACGGATTCATCGAGCGTGAACTAGTGAGTGAGTCCTCCAGTAGAAACTAGCCTCGTATCCTAAATTAGGGTACGAGGCTTTATGGCACGTATTTGTAACTTTTTTATTGTTTTTACTTCTAAAGAAGTGTTAAAATAACAACATGGAAAACAACAAAAATTTAATAACAATGTTATTGGTTTTAATAGTAATAGCTGGGGTGCTTGGGTATTTTGGATTTGGAGTCAAAAAACAAGTTTCTAGTGTTAGTACTATGTATTCAGATAAAGCTTTAGGAATTGAGTTTACATATCCCAAAGGACCAAATGGTTATGTTTTGGGAGAAGCAAACGCATCTCTAAATTCAGATGGTAATTTAAAAACTATTATTTTGATGCAAACGAAAGATAAAGAAAATTTAGATAAAAATGGAGCTCCTGTAGGTGGTGAGGGTCCGGTTGTAATTACCATAAATGTTTTTAGTAATCCGTATGGAAAACAATCTGGTGTTTGGGCAATAGAAAATCCTGCTTTAAGTAATATCGGCCTGAGAACTGCTGAGCCAAGAGTTGAAGTTGTTGGAGGAGAAAATGCTGTGCGTTTCGATGCAGATGGATTGTATGCTTCGGATAATGTAGTTGTTTCTAACGGAACAACTGTCTACGTAATAAACGGTATGTATATGGATTTAGAATCACAAATCAAAAAAGATTTTTCTCCTATAGTTTCATCAATCAAGTTTACTACTCCAGTTATCTAATCTACAGCTGGTGTTGGTGCAAAAATAAACATAGATGAAGTTTGTGCAGGAGCTCTCGCAGAAACGAAATTCCCAGATGAAAAAACTGCAAATAAATGGTTTATTGATTGTAAGGCTGGTAAGTATCCAGAAGTTATAGAGCGTTATAAAGCAGACTTAAATCTAGGTGATGGGGCGACTATATAATTAAAATATATGAAAAAGTAGTGAAAGTCTTTTTCAAATTCTACAGACTGTAATGCTGTGCTAGTGAGTACGGCGTATATGTAAAGAGATGAACATATTTTCGATCTAAACTTCGAAAATGGTGTTGTGATTTTCAAATAATTAAAATTAAAAATGAATAAATACATTTATGCATTATTTGTTATTGCAGTTTTAGGTTTTTTTTATCTAAAATCTGTCGAGAACAATAACATTAGTGCCTCATCCAATAACTATAATAATGATATTTATAATTTTTCTATAAATTTACTAGAGGGTTTTACTGCGGATGAAAAGTATAAATATCAAGCAAACCCTCAGAATATAATTTCAGGAGTAAAATTTACAATTCCAAAAGTAATGAGGGATGGAACGAATCTAAGCTCTGACACATATCTAAGTGTTGAAAGTAAAATGGGAGCAATAAATTCTTGTAGTGCCGAAATATTTTTAGATACTCCTACATCATCTGGGTTTGTAGACGAGGGTGGTCGCAGATATTCTATAGCTAAAATGTCTGGAGCCGGAGCAGGGAACAGATACGATGAAACAGTTTATGCTACTCCTGTAGATGGCGGATGTATAGCTGTGAGGTATTTTGTACACTACTCAGTTTTTGAAAACTATCCAGAGGGAACAGTGACAAGGTTTGAAGAAGCGAGATTATTGTCTACTTTTGATTCTATTAGAAAAACATTGACTTTGAAGTAAAATTATCGAGGTTTACCTTATCGAGGTCCCGCCTCGATGATTTAGTTTTAAACACTAGTTACAGTAACACTTCTTGCTAGTAGTAGGAGGTGTTATTTGTTATCATATAAATATGAAATCACTTACACATTTAATAGTTTCTGCACTAGCAATTATCATAACTTCATACTTACTTTCTGGAGCAACGGTAACGCTTGTTGCCAGTATTGTAGTTGCGGTAGTTTTGGGAATAATAAATATATTTATCAAGCCAATAGTAAAAGCTATTACTTTCCCAATAACACTACTGACCCTAGGGCTATTTTCACTAGTTATAAACGCACTATTTATTATGCTCGCGTCTAGGATAGTTCCTGGTTTTTCAGTAGAAAGCTTCTGGACAGCATTCTGGTTTTCAATAATACTTTCACTAGTAAATGCGGTTTTTAACAGATTTCAGGATTCAGATCAAAACTAGGTTCGTTCTTGTCGTCTGCATAAGGTGGTACAATAATAAGATTAATAGTAAATAATAATAAATAAATGAGTAAATCAACAAAATTCGAAATATATAAAGACAAGAAAGGGCACTTCAGATGGAAACTGCTTTCAAGAAATGGTGAGTCTGTTGCTGAGGGAGGAGAAGGATACTCAGAAAAAAGAGGTGTAATGAACGCAGTGAAAAAACTAAAAGAGTGGGCGAGTACTACAGAAGTGGCGGACGCCACCGTAAAGGTTGTCGCAAAAAAGAAATAGTAAAAATTTAACCCGCTTGAGAGTGGGTTAAATTATAAATCTAATGTCAAGTATACTTGACATTATTAATGTATAATGTATGTTATATGATACGATTATGTCAGAATATATTTCAAATAATGTCCAAAAATACAGGCTAGATAGAGGTTTAACACAGGAAGAATTTGCAGAAAAGCTTTCTGTGAGCCGTCAGACCGTGATTGCGATAGAGAAAGGGAATTATACCCCTTCTGTACTTTTAGCTATTAAAATAGCAAAATATTTTAAAGTCTCAGTTGAAGAAATTTTTAAAATTTCAAATCAATAATAAAATAACAATAATATGAAAAAAGAAATCATCGTTTCGGCTTTAATAATAATATTGGCGATACTCCTTTTAAACCCGATGGATTTTTGGATGCCAAATATCTTAGTTATGTGCATGCTAGCTTTTGCTCTGGCACTGTTTGCACTTTTTGCTGGTTTTATACTGAAAGAGAAAGCATTTGATGAAAGAGATGTTATTAACAGATCTCTTGCCGGCAGGAATGCTTTTCTTACTGGGTCTGCAGTTCTGATGCTCGGAATAGTATGGCAAGGGTATAGTCACACAGTAGACCCATGGCTGGTTGTTTCACTAGTTGTGATGATTGTTGTAAAAATTGGTACTAGATTAAAGAGTGACTAAGGTGGTTAGTTTTCCACATTTTTGATGTAAAGTAAACTTTACATTTACTAGGCTATCTGTAATAATTGATTTATATAAAATAATTTATAAATATTATGAATAAAACAATAGGAATTACTTTGGGTGTTCTAGTTATTATAGGGGGACTTTATTGGGCATTAGGAGACAGTGATAATGCAATGTTAAAAGAAGGTGATTCTATGCAAAAGGCAGGAGAAGTTATGATGGAAAAAACAGATGACTCGGGGGTGGTGAACAAAGATGAGTCTATGGTAAAAGCCGATGTTATGGTGGCAGGAGATGTAATGATGAAGTCAGGTTCATACGAAGCGTATTCACCAGAAAAATTAGCAAAAGCAGATACTGGCAAAGTAGTTTTATTTTTCAGGGCAAGTTGGTGTCCAAGCTGTAGGGCGTTAGATGCAGATATAAAAGCAAACGCAAAAAATATTCCAGAGAAACTAACTATTCTTGACGTTGACTATGACAAATCATCTGAACTTAAGAAAAAATATGGAGTTACTTCACAGCACACAATAGTTCAAGTTGACTCTAAGGGTAACATGATAGCAAAATGGAATAGTAGTCCAACACTTTCATCTTTGACTTCTCAAGTTAAATAAAGAAAATGTTTTTACTGATTATTTCATTTGTAGCCGGGGTTCTAACAGTACTTGCTCCATGTATACTTCCACTTTTGCCTGTTATAATTGGTGGATCGCTTTCTGGGCCAAGTACAAGTGGATTTAACAAAAAGAAAGCATTCACGATTATCGCTTCACTCGGCGTTTCTGTTATAGCATTTACATTGTTACTTAAGGCAAGTACACTCTTTATAAATATTCCAGAATATGTTTGGAAATGGATATCAGGGGGGATAGTTATTGTTCTTGGATTAGTTACTCTGTTTCCACAATTTCTTGAGAGTCAGTTTTTTGCGGGTCTAAATGCAAAATCGAATTCACTAATGGGGGAAGGACTTCAAAAGAAAAACTTTTGGGGAGATATGATTATTGGTGCATCTCTCGGTCCTGTTTTCTCAACTTGTAGTCCAACCTACTTTATCGTACTTGCGACCGTTCTTCCCGTAAGTCCTGCCAAAGGTATGGTCTATCTACTCTCATATGTAGTCGGACTCTGTCTTGCTCTACTAGTTGTTTCTTTGGTTGGGCAGAAAATAGCAACAAAACTAGGGGTAGTAGCAGATTCAAGAGGGGTATTTAAGAGAACGTTGGGGGCTTTGTTTATCATTGTTGGTATAGCTATAATTGGAGGCTTGGACAAAAAGGCACAGACACTACTGTTGGATGCAGGTTTCTTTGATGTTACAAAGATAGAACAAAAGTTGTTAGAGAATAATAATGCACCTTCAGAAAGTGGGAGCATGCTAGATATGCCAATTTCAAATGATAGTAGAGAGGTGGAGTTCCTAACTCCAGAGCAAAAAAGAACAAAATACAGAAAAGTAGTAGAACTAAGTTCTATAGACGGATACATAAACACAGGAGGTCAAAAAATAACTCTAGAGTCTTTAAAAGGCAAGGTAGTACTTCTGGATATCTGGACATATAGTTGTATTAACTGTCAGAGAACTATTCCATATCTTAATTCTTGGTATTCTAAATACAAAAATAAGGGTCTGGAAATTGTGGGGCTTCATACTCCAGAGTTTGCCTTTGAAAAGGTGGAGTCAAATGTAGAAAAAGCAGTAAAAGGCTTTAAAATAGAGTATCCAGTTGTTATGGACAATGATTATTCAACTTGGACTGCATTGGGTAATCAGTACTGGCCTAGGAAATATCTTATAGATATTGATGGTTACATTGTTTACGACCATATTGGAGAGGGGAATTATAAAGAAACTGAAATGGCGATACAGTCAGCAATTAGAGAAAGAGACCAGAGAATGGGTGTGGATAGTAAAATAACAGGAACAGTTACTGGTCTAGATAATACAGTTGTGGTGGAAGCAGGCAAGGTAAAAAGCCCTGAGATATATTTCGGTTCTGCTAGAAATGAGTATCTTTCTAACGGAAGAAGTGGTGTAAATGGTGGACAGTCATTTGAATTACCTAAAAATATTTACTTCAACTCTTTGTATTTTTCTGGTAAATGGAATATAACTTCAGAGTATGCAGAGAACTTAAACTCTAGCAGTATAGTCTTTAATTATGAAGCTAAAACCGTCTATATGACCGCAGGGAGTCTTCAAGGCGTGACTGTATCTATATACAAAGATGATGTTTTTGTTAAAAATATACTTATTAAAGACGAGCAATTGTATACATTAATTGATGATATGGACTATGGTAAGCATACTTTGCGCATAGTTGTAGCCAAGGAGGGGCTAAAGGCATTTACCTTTACATTCGGATAAGTTTCTTGTCTACTGTTGTTATACACTAGAGAATACTGTATAATAGATACATTACTATAATTAATAAAAAAATGGCAACAAAAGTTAATTCTGCATTTATGAAACCAATGACTATTAGCCCCGATTTGGCTGTAGTTGTTGGAAAGGGCCCAATGCCTCGATCAGAAGTCGTTAAGAAGCTGTGGGTTTATATTAAAGGTAAAGATTTACAAGATCCAAAGAACAAGAGAAACATCGTTGCTGACGAAGCTCTAAAGAAAGTTTTTGGAGGAAAGGCAGTAGTAAATATGTTTGAGATGACTAAATTGGTATCTAAGCATTTGTCTTAAATTATAATTACGTTTGGTAAAATAAAAATCCCCAGTTTGAACTGGGGATTTTTATTTTTTTTAATTATGATATTATATATGTATGTCTAAAGGAGAAACACATAAAAAAGAAAAAAAGAAACCAAAGAAGAAATAGTTTTTTTATTTTCTAAATAATTTCAATGTATCAAAACAATAGCTCGCCTAGGCTCCAAAGTTTTTTGTTGCAAGATATAGCAATAATAGCCTTGAGTATTATGCTAGCAGTTGTTCTAGTTAAAACTAAAGTACTTTCTGATTTGTTGTTATCAACCAATCAGATGAAAATTTTAGGCTCTTTTGTTGCGGGTATGTTTTTTACTTCTTTCTTCACTACTGCACCTGCTATAGCAGCTCTCGGGGAGATAGCTCAAAGTGGTTCTATAGTAATGACTGCGCTCGTTGGAGCAGTAGGGGCTGTTGTAGGAGATTTGATTATTTTCCATTTTATTAAAGACAGATTATCTGAGCATTTTTTAGAGCTGGTAAGTCACAATAGTATTTGGAATAGAACAAGATTTCTTTTTAAGTACAGATATTTCAAATGGTTTACTTTTCTTTTGGGAGGATTTCTCATCGCTTCTCCCTTACCCGACGAACTTGGCATCGGACTTTTAGGTTTTTCTAAGATGAAATCTAAATATTTTATACCTGTATCTTTTATTTTTAATTTTATTGGCATAATCATTATAGGTTTAGTTGCTAACAATATTTAATATGAAAAATACACCTATTTCTCTAGAAGAAATACGAAAATCTAGAAAGCCAATACGAAATATTAATATTGAACACAAAGACAAACTCTCTTCTTTAGATTTGTTTGCTATTTGGATGACAAAAAAAATAGGTACAACTGGTTTTTTCCTTCTTATTTTGTTTTGGACAATAATCTGGCTTGGATGGAACACTCTTGGTCCGGAAATTTACCAATTTGATCCATATCCAGCTTTTGTCTTATGGTTGTTCATCTCAAATATGATTCAAATATTTTTAATACCACTCATTATGATAGGTCAGAATTTACAAGGTAGACATGCAGAATCTAGAGCAGAAGCTGATTTTGATGTAAATATGAAAGCAGAGAGAGAAATAGAGGCAGTGTTAATCCATTTAGAGAATCAAAATGAAGTTTTGGATCAAATATTGGAAAAGTCTAAGTAGTTAATTTTTTACAGCATTTAATGATATAATAATATCACAAATATGATTAATTATAAAAAAGCGATAGTCTGTGATTTGGACGGAACATTAGCAAAGAGTAAATCTTCTTTAACATCTGAAATGGCAGAAGTAATCTGCGGGCTTTTACCAAAGTATAATTTTGTTGTGGTTTCCGGTGGGGCGTTTTCTCAGTTTGAAAAACAATTTCTTTCAAGTTTTACTTGCCCGAAGGAGCTAATGAAAAATTTGTATCTTTTTCCAACAATGGGGAGTACTTGTTATGTATATGATGAGCCACAAGATATGTGGAAACAGGTATACAATGAACATTTTACTGCTGATGAGAAAAACGAGATAATTAATGCTCTGGATGTTTCCATAAAAGAGTCAGGGATAGATTTGAGTTCTCCATATGGAGAACTAATAGAGGATAGAGGAAGTCAGATTACATTTTCAGGCAGAGGACAGGATGCACCAATTGAAATAAAGGTTAGGTGGGATCATGGACAGACAAAAAGAAGAGAGTTGATGGATTTAATTAAGCAAAAAATTCCTCAGTACGAAATAAGTATCGGAGGTACAACTTCTATTGATATTACTCGAAAAGGAGTCGATAAGGCATATGCTATTAATAAAATAGAAGAATTGTTAAAGGTAAAAGATGACGAGATTATCTTTGTGGGAGATGCTCTTTTTAGAGGTGGTAACGATGCTCCTGTTAAAAAAACTCACATTGATTACATACAGACAGAAGGCCCTGATCAAACTATAGAGATTTTAAGAAACTATTTGTAGATATCAACACCTTATTTGTTTTTAGCATAAAAGTATTTATATAAAATGCTATAATTTCTGTATGGAACCAATAACCACCAAAAGACCATGGGGGTCGTTTACTCGTTTTACAAATAACGAGCTTTCAACAGTAAAGCTACTGCATGTAAGTAAAGGAGAACAGTTGAGTTTGCAATATCATGAAAAAAGAGAGGAGTTTTGGAAGATTATAGAGGGCAGTCCAGAAATAGTAGTTGGTGAAGAGACTTTTGTCGCACAAGTTGGGGATGAATTTAATGTGGCAATAAAGGTAAAACATAGGATATCTGCACCAAATGATAATGTCATAATACTGGAAATAGCCAGGGGCGTTTTTGATGAGGATGATATTGTTCGACTAGAAGACAAATATAACAGGTAGTTCAAACATATGAAGTTTGAAGTTTTTTAAAATAAATGAAGAAGAGTACTTCAAAACCAAAAATAATAAACAACAGAAAGGGCATACCTTTGGCAGTAGTTACTTTTTCTGAAGAAGTTATTTTGCTTGAGAAATTTGATAAAAAAGCATCAAACGAACTGTTTCTTTCTTGGAGTAAGAACGGAGTTGATTTTATAGCTGATCCAAAAAAAGTAACTCTAAAGACCATAAGCAAAAAAACTGAAAAAATCAGTGTTTGTTATAACTTTTCAATATCAAAAACTCCAAGTGGTTTTGTTCTGACATATTTTAGAAAAGGCAATATAAGGGTAAAAGATAAACTTGTAGTAGCTCGTTCAAAAGATTTATACAAATGGGAGGTAAAATCAGAAAGAGTTGCAGATGATTCAACTCACGCAACTGTTATATATGATAAATTCAAAGATAAGTTTGAAATGTATAGAGATGGTTTGTTTATTAGAAACCAAGCTTCGTATTCACTTTCTGTCTGGAAAGAAAAACCATCTCTACTTTTTACTTCTAGAGTGGGAGTTTTTGATGCTGGGAAAATAAAAATAATGGGGGCTACTATAACAACAGACGGTATTCTGCTTGTGTATGACGCGTCTGTAGAACAAAAGTCAAAAACACTCTTACAAACTGGAGCAGTTATTTTTGATGAAAAAGATCCAAGGAGAATAATTTGGAGACCAGAAATGCCTATATGGCAGGGAGCGGTGGACTCTAAAGACGAAACAAGGCCTATTGAACCTGTTGGTTTTGCTGTTTTACCAAAACATTTTGTTCTGTATTGGTTAACAGCAGATAAAAGTTTAGTTATTGTTAGAATCCCATCAATTCTAAGAGAGGCAGAAGATGCGAGAAGACATCCAAAAATTATGGATAGATTCCACGGCAATCCTATCATAGAGCCTGTTCACGGAAGTTCTTGGGAAAGTGAAGGAACATTTAATCCGGCTGTTGTAGAGGACGACGAAGGCACGATTCATCTTTTGTATCGAGCAGTTGGAAATGACGGAATTTCACGTATTGGTTATGCAAAAAGTCTAAACGGAACACACTTTTCTACGAGGTTACCTTACCCAGTTTATGAGCCTACAAGGGGATATGGAATGCCGGACCCAAAAATTGCTCTGGGTCCAACAACATACAACCCTTACATTTATACTTCTGGTGGAGGTTGGGGGGGTGCAGAAGATCCCAGAGCAGTTTTAATAGGAGATAAAGTTTACATGATGTATACAGCTTTTGAAGGTTGGAATTCAATGCGTATCGCCCTAACATCAATAAGTCTGGAAGATTTTAAGGCAGGTCTTTGGACATGGAAAAAGCCAAGACTTATTTCTTCGCCAAAAAATAGAAGTAAAAACTGGTTACTTTTCTCACAAAAAATAAATGGTAAGTTTGCAATACTTCATAGTATTTTTCCAAAAGTTTTAGTTTATTATGTAGATGATATAGATACTTTCGACGATATTATTCACAGTCCTAGGCCAGAAGGACCTCAACCGGGTCCGAAAAATGGTTGGGATTTTTTACTAAAAGGTTCTGGACCTCCGCCTATTAAAACAGAGCTAGGTTGGCTTCTTCTGTATCACGCACTAGAAAAAACAGATACTGGAAAATACAGGCTTGGTGCAATGATTTTAGATGAAAATGACCCAACAAAAATTTTACACAGGTCAGAGCATCCAATACTTTCTCCAGATATGCATTATGAGAATGATGGTAAACCCGGAGTTGTATATGCATCTGGAACAGTTGTCCGTGGGGATGATTTGTATGTGTACTACGGTGGAGGAGACAAAGTGGTTTGTGTTGCCACGACCCCACTTAAAAAACTTTTACATTATTTGAAGACGGGGAACCATAGTGTATATAAACTAGATAAAATATAAAATATGTTTGTAGTAAAACGTTCAAAACTTAATCCGATACTGGCGCCAAATCAAGAAAATTCTTGGGAGAATTATGCTGTTTTTAATGGAAATCCGATTGACGTAAATGGTCAAATTCATATGGTCTATAGAGCG
>Ga0163144_10025536_pt1 | contig 11533 bp, 8 predicted proteins | sample OliLak19BULKMAT1_FD_123175 | JGI IMG/M metagenome (GOLD analysis project Ga0163144, IMG submission 123175) | Freshwater microbial mat bacterial communities from Lake Vanda, McMurdo Dry Valleys, Antarctica - Oligotrophic Lake LV.19.BULKMAT1 | ecosystem: Environmental > Aquatic > Freshwater > Lake... | reverse complement strand
GCACGAACGGCCGACGACCGCCTGGCCAAGTATTTCCCCGGCCAGGACTTCGAGCGCGGCGAACCGGTGACGGTGTGAACGGCCAGATCGCCGCGCTGTTCGAGCTCGCCGGCCGACGTGCGCTGGTGACCGGCGGCAACGCCGGCATCGGGGCGGCCATGGCGCGCGCGCTGGGCCTGGCCGGCGCGCGTGTGCTGATGGTGGCGCGACGCGAGGTCGAGCTGAACGCTGTGGCGCAGGCCATGCGCGACGAGGGCATCGACGCACAGGCGCTGAGCGCCGATCTCGTCGACCCCATCGCCACGCGCGCTGCGGCGCAGACCGCCGAACAGCGCCTGGGCGGCATCGACATCCTCGTCAATGCGGCGGGCGTCAACCTGCGCCAGGCTTTCGGCGATGTCACACCCGAGGACTGGCAGTCGCAAATCGCGCTGCACCTCGGCGCACCCTTCTTCCTCACGCAGTCTCTCGCGCCCGGCATGGCCGCGCGCGGCTGGGGCCGCATCGTCAACATCGCGTCGCTGCAAAGCTACCGGGCGTTCGCCAACAGCGCCCCCTACGGCGCCGCCAAGGGCGGCATCGTGCAGCTGACGCGCGCTATCGCACAGGAGTGGGGCGGCAAGGGCATCACCTGCAACGCCATCGGTCCGGGCTTCTTTCCCACCGCGCTCACTGCGGCGGTGTTCGCCGATGCGGCGCTGGCCGAACGCCACGCACAGAACACCTGTGTCGGGCGCAATGGGCAGCTGGCCGATCTGCAGGGGGTGACGGTCTTTCTCGCCAGTGGCGCCAGCGCCTTCATCACCGGCCAGACCTTGATGGTCGATGGCGGCTACAGCGCCAAATGACGCCAGGCACCGACGCCTTCTGGATGCCGTTCACGCCGAACCGGCAGTTCAAGGCTGCGCCGCGCATGGTCGCCAGCGCGCAGGGCATAACTTACCGCACGCCCGCCGGTCGCGAGATTCTCGACGGCACCTCGGGTCTGTGGTGCGTCGGTGCCGGGCATCGGCATCCGCGCATCGCCGAGGCGATGAAGCGGCAGATCGACACGCTCGACTTTGCCTCGAGCTTCCAGGTCGGCCATGCCGGCGCTTTCGAGCTGGCCGAACGCATCGGTGCGCTCGCGCCGCCGGGCATGGACCGCGTGTTCCTCACCAACAGCGGCTCCGAGGCCATCGACACCGCACTGAAGGTTGCGCTGGCGTTCTGGCGCGCGCGCGGTGAAGGCCAGCGCAACCTCTTTGTCGGCCGCGAGCGCGGTTTTCACGGTGTGGGCTTCGGCGGCATTTCTGTCGGCGGCATGACCAACAATCGGCGCGCTTTCGGCGGCGCGCTGCTGCGCAGTGACCACCTACGCGCCACCTGGGATCCGTCGACGCAAGCCTTCGTGCGCGGCCAACCGGCATGCGGCGCCGAGACGGCCGACGAGCTCGAGACGCGCATCGTCGCCTTGCACGATGCCTCGAACATCGCCGCGGTGGTGGTCGAGCCCGTCGCCGGCTCGACCGGCGTGCTGGTGCCGCCGCTCGGTTACCTGCAACGCCTGCGCGAAATTTGCGATCGGCACGGCCTGCTGCTGATCTTCGACGAAGTCATCACCGGGTTCGGTCGCCTGGGCACGATGTTCGCGGCGCAGGCGTTGGGCGTCGTACCCGACATGATCGTCTTCGCCAAGACCGTGAGCAATGGCGCTGCGCCGCTCGGCGGCGTGATCGTCAAGCGCGACATCCACGACGCGCTGATGCACGGCCCGCCGCACCTGGCAGAGTTGATGCACGGCTACACCTGCTCGGGACACCCGCTGGCGTGCGCGGCGGGGCTGGCCATGCTCGACGTGCTCGACGAAGAGAAGTTGCCGCAACGCGTGGCCGAACTCGCGCCGCGCTTCGAAGCGATCGTGCATGGGTTGGCGAGTTCGCCGGGCGTGGTCAGCATCCGCAACATCGGCCTGGCGGCGGGCATCGAGCTCGCGCCCGACGCCGCGGGCGCGGGCGTGCGTGGCGCGCGCGCGCAGGCTGCCGCCTTCGACTGCGGCGTGCTGACACGCGCGCCGGGTGACACGCTGATCCTTGCCCCGCCCTTTGTCTCCACCCCCGACGACATTCAGCGTATGGCCGACGCGTTGCGCCAGGCCATCGAGGACACTGCCGCGCCATGAAAGCCCTGGTCTACACCCAACCCGGCGAAGTGCAGCTGCTGGAGCGACCGTTGCCCGAGTCGGCGCCCGGCGAGGTAGTGCTGAAGATCGAAGCGGTTGGCATCTGCGGCTCCGACATGCACGCCTGGCATGGCCATGACCCGCGTCGCAAACCTGGCCTGGTGCTGGGCCACGAATTCGTCGGCCGCATCGAACACTCGGCCGCAGCAGGCTTCGAGGCCGGCATGCGCTACACCGGCAACCCGCTGATCGTCTGCGGCACCTGTGAGTACTGTGCGCAAGGCCGCAACAACCTGTGCGCGAACCGAACCATGGTCGGCATGACGCGGCCGGGCGCTTTCGCCGAATACATGAGCATTCCGGCGTCGTCGCTGATCGCCATGCCGCAGGACATGCAGACTGTGGCCGCCGCCATGACCGAGCCGGCCGCCACCGCATGGCATGCCGTCAACCTGTCGCTGCGCGCGCTGGTGCGGCCGCTGCACGAATGCCGCGTGCTGGTGATCGGCGGCGGCGCAATCGGCATGTTGGCGGCGCTGCTGCTGCGCCACCTCGGCGTCGACCGCCTGACCTTGACCGAGCTGAACCCGCTGCGACGCGCGGCGGTGGCGACGCACGCGCGGTGCACCACCCTCGATCCGCGTGCCGAGCCTTTGCCGGAAGCGGCGTTCGACTACGTCATCGACGCGGTCGGCGCCAAGGGCACCCGTGCGCAGGCCTTTGCCGCCGTCAAGCCGGGCGGCGTGATCATGCATGTGGGCCTGCAGGATTGGGCCAGCGAGATCGACATGCGCAAGCTGACCTTGGCCGAAATCACCCTGCTCGGTACCTACACCTACACGACGGCCGATCTGCGCGCCACGGTCGACGCGTTGCACCGCGGTGTGTTCGGCGAACTGGCCTGGGTCGAGCAACGGCGACTGGCCGACGGCGCGCAGGCGTTTGTCGATCTCGACCAAGGCCGCTGTGCAGCGGCCAAGGTGGTGCTCAGGCCCTGAGGCGGGCGCAGACCGGGCAGCTCGCGTTGCGGGCCAGGCGGATCTCGGTCCATTGCATCGAGCGTGCATCGAGCATCTGCAAGCGGCCGGCGAGCGATGTGCCCACGCCCGTCAGCAACTTCAAGGCCTCGGCCGCCTGCACCGAGCCGATGATGCCGACCAGCGGCGCAAACACACCCATCGTGGCGCACTGGACTTCCTCGAACGTCGCCTCGGCAGGGAACAGGCAGGCGTAGCAGGGCGCTTCGGCATGGCGCGTGTCGTACACCGACACCTGGCCATCGAAGCCGATCGCGGCGCCCGAGACCAGCGGCTTCTTGTGCGCCACACAGGCCGCGTTGACGGCGTGGCGGGTGGCGAAGTTGTCGCTGCAGTCGATCACCACATCGGCACCCTGCACCAGCCCATCCAGGCGTGCCGCGTCGGCGCGTTCGACCAGGGGCATGACCTGCACGTCGGGGTTGATGGCCGCAATCGTGTCGCGTGCCGATTCAGCTTTCGGTTGGCCGACACGCGCCAGGTTGTGCGCGATCTGGCGCTGCAAGTTGGTGACGTCGACGCTGTCGTGATCGACGATCGTGATCCGGCCGACGCCGGCCGTGCCGAGGTACAGCGCGACCGGCGAGCCCAGGCCGCCGGCGCCGATCACCAGCGCGTGGGCCGAGAGCAGCCGGCCCTGACCCTCGATGCCGAGTTCGTCGAGCAGGATGTGCCGCGAGTAGCGCAGGAGCTGGTCGTCGGTCATGCGAGTGCTTCGTCAGATGAAAAAAGGGCCCTGGACTGCGACGCCAACAGGAAAAAGGCCCGCCGGGGGCGGGCCTTTCAACGTGACTTCGAAAGCGACTTACTCGGTCTTGGCTTCGGCGCGGCGCTCGCTGGCAGTCTTCGAGGCCATCACCGTCTTGCCCTGCAACTGGTTCAGGGCTTGGCGCAGCGGAAAGTCTTCCAGACTGCCGAACTCGGGCAGGGGCTTGAGCGGCTCCTTGCTCTTGGCCAACTGCTCTTCGAGTTTCTTGCGCGCTTCTTCGCGCGCCTTGGCGCGGGCTTCGTCCTTCTTCTCGTCGGGCGTCGTCAGATGCTTGTCGAGGTCGGCCTCGCGCAGGCGCAGCGCAGCGAAGACGTTGCCGTCGGCGGTCTCGTCGAGCCACACATCGGGGACGATGCCGGTGGCCTGGATCGAGCGCCCCAGCGGCGTGTAATAGCGCGCCGTGGTGATCTTCAGCGCCGTGTCGGCAGTCAACGGGCGCCAGGTCTGCACGGAGCCCTTGCCAAAGGTCTGCGCGCCCATGATCGTCGCGCGCTTGTGGTCCTGCAGCGCGCCGGCGACGATTTCACTGGCCGAGGCCGAGCCTTCGTTCACCAGCACCACCAGCGGCACTTTTTTCATCGCCTCGGGCAGACGGCGCAGCGGGTCGCTGCCGCGGCGGGCGTAGAACTCGGGCGCGGCCTTGAAGGTGGCCTTGGAGTCGGCCACCTGGCCGTTGGTGGTGACGACCACCGTGTCGGCCGGCAGGAAGGCCGCAGAGATGGCGATCGCGCCGTCGAGCAGGCCGCCGGGGTCGTTGCGCAAGTCGAGCACCAGGCCCTTGAGGTTGGGCTCGGCCTTGTAGATCTCGTCGATCTTCCTGGCGAAGTCCTCGGCGGCGCGCTCCTGGAACACGCTGATGCGGACCCAGGCATAGCCGGGCTCGACGATCTTGCTGCGCACGCTTTGCTGGCGAATCTCTTCGCGCACCAGGGTCACGGGGAAGCTGCGTGACTCTTCCTTGCGGAACACGGTCAAGGTGACCTTGGTGTTGGGCTCGCCGCGCATGCGCTTGACGGCCTGGTCAACGCTGAGGCCCTTGACGGGGGTGTCGTCGATGCGGGTGATCAGGTCGCCGCTCTTCAGGCCGGCGCGGAACGCGGGGGTGCCTTCGATCGGCGAGACCACCTTGACCAGGCCGTCTTCCATGCCCATCTCGATGCCGATGCCGACGAACTTGCCGGTCATGCCTTCGCGCGATTCGCGAAAGCTCTTCTTGTCGTAGTACTGGCTGTGCGGGTCGAGGCCGGCGACCATGCCGCTGATGGCGTCGGTGATCAACTTCTTCTCGTCGATCGGCTCGACGTAATCGCTCTTGATCATGCCGAAGACGGCCGCCAGCTGCTGCAGTTCGTCGAGTGGCAGGGGCGCGAAGCTGCCGCGGGCGAACGCCTGCAACTGCATGGTCGTGAGGGCGCCGGCCAAGACACCTACGGCAACAAAGCCGGCTACTTTCAGTTTCGCGCCCATCGGGTTCGCTCCTCGTATTGCTACGCCGATGATACGCCGCAGGCCAGTTTTGAGCCTGTGAAGAAGGGCAAAGTTCAACCTTCGTTGGAGGGTCTTTCAACCCGAAGTCACGGGCTCACGGTCGAAGGTCACGACATGGTCGACGACGGCCCGGATGCCGATCCATTCGCCGACTTGGTGGTCGTGGTGGCTGGGCACATGCGCCAGCACCTGCTCGCCGCTGGCCAGGCGCAGGGTGTAGAGGAACTCCGAGCCGCGGAAAGCCTTGCGCTCGATGCAGGCCTTCACCGCCGCCGTGTCGTCGTGGACGATGTCGTCGGCGCGCAGCAGTACGTCGCAATGGCCGTCCGGGTAGGCGCTGGGCAGCGGGCACTCGGTGGCGTCGGCCAGGTCGCCGAGCGGCGTCTGAACCCGCGGGCCGTCGGCGGTGGCGACGATGCGGGCGGGGGTGAAGACGCCGTGGCCGATGAAGTCGGCCACGAAGCGGGTCGCTGGTCGGTGGTACAGGGTGTAAGCGTCGTCCCATTGCTCGAGGTGGCCGCGTTGCATCACGCCGATCACATCGCCAATCGCAAACGCCTCGATCTGGTCGTGGGTGACGAACAGGGCGGTGGTGCCGGCCTGTTGCAGGATGGCCCGGATGTCGTGCGCCAGGCGTTCGCGCAGGTCGACATCCAGGTTGGAGAAGGGCTCGTCGAGCAGCAGCAGGTCGGGCTGTGGCGCCAGCGCCCGCGCCAGGGCCACGCGTTGTTGCTGGCCGCCGGACAACTGGTGCGGCGCGCGCTTGGCAGCATGCGCCAGGCCGACCAGCTCCAGCACCTGCTCGATGCGCTGTTCGCGCGCGACCCGCGCCAGGTCACGCACGCCGAAGGCCACGTTGTCGCGCACATTCAGGTGCGGGAACAGAGCGTAATCCTGGAACACCATGCCGATCCGCCGGCCCTCGGCCGGCACATGGGTCTGGCCATCGGCCAACAAGCGGCCGCCCATCGTCACCCGCCCGCTGGCCAGCCGCTCCAGCCCGGCCACCGCGCGCAGCAAAGAGGTCTTGCCGCAGCCCGAGGGCCCGATCAGGACGCCGATCTGGCCCTTGGCCAGGGCCAGCGATACGTTCTGCACGGCGTCGTGGGAGGCCCGGCTGCCGGCGTAGCGAACGCCCACTTGGTCGAGGACGAGGAACATGCCCGTATGATAATCGCTACATAAGAATGCGGATTATTCGCATTTAGAAACAGACCCCCCCATGCGTGCGTTGTTGACCCTGACTTGCCTGCTGCTGGCCCTGCCGGTGTTGGGTGTCCTGGGCGCCTGGCTGGCGTTCGACGCGGCGGCCTGGGCCGTGCTGGTGCACCAGGCCCAGACGGTGTTGGCCGGCTATGCCCTGCAGTCGCTGGTCTTGGCGGCGTGCGTGGCGCTGGGCGTGGCCCTGGTCGGCGGCGGTGCCGCGGCGGCCGTGGCGCTGTTCGAGTTCCCTGGCCGCCGGGTGTTCGAGTGGGCGCTGCTGCTGCCGATGGCCATGCCGGCGTATGTGCTGGCCTATGTCTACACCGACTTTCTGCAGTACAGCGGTCCACTCCAGTCCGGCCTGCGCAGCTTGACCGGCCTGCAAGGTGCACTGTGGCCCGACGTGCGCAGCCTGCCTGGGGCGGTCCTGCTGTTCGTGCTCTGTCTCTATCCGTATGTCTACCTGCTGGTGCGTACCGCGTTGGCAGAGCGCGGTGTGCAGATGATGGAAGCCGCGCGCCTGCTCGGCGCCGGCTTGTGGCGTCGCATATCGGCGGTGGCCCTGCCGATGGCGCGCCCGGCCCTGGTGGCCGGTGTGGCCTTGGCCTTGATGGAAACGCTGGCCGACTATGGCGTCGGCGCCTACTTCGGCTTGACCACCTTCTCGACCGGCATTTACAAGGCCTGGCTGGTGATGAACGACCGCATCGCCGCGGCCCAGTTGGCCTCGCTGCTGCTGCTGGTGGTGGCCGCCGTGCTGTGGGCCGAGCGCCGTGCCCGGCGCCACCTGCGCTTTGCAAGCAACCGCGGCACGCCGTCGACCAACAGCAACGACGGCCGTGCCGTGGTCTTGCGCGGCCGCTTGGCGGTGCTGGCGTGGGCGCTGTGCGCACTGCCGGTCGGGCTCGGCTTCCTGCTGCCCATGGGCCTGCTGGGCGGCCTGGTCTGGCAGGAGGCGCGCTATGGCGAGGTCGGCCTGCCATTGGCCCGCTTCGTCCAGTGGTGCCTGACCAGCTTTCAGTTGGCCGGCGCAGCCGCGTTGCTGGCCGCGGCCCTGGCCCTGGCCTTGTCCTTCGTCCTGCGGCTGGCGGCTGCGCGGGCGGCGCCGACCTGGCACACGCGCGCCTTGGCTGGCGCCGCAAGGTTGGTGTCCTTGGGCTATGCCTTGCCGGGCACGGTGATCGCCGTGGGCGTCCTCCTGCTGGTCGGCGCGGTGCAGGCGCAATGGCCGGCGGCGCCGCTGAGTGCCGTGGTCACGGGCAGCGTCGCGGGCTTGCTCTACGCCTATGTGGTTCGCTTTTCGGCGGTGGCCTTGCAATCTGTCGAGGCCGGTTACGCCCGCCTGCCGGCCAGCCTCGATGACAGCGCGCGCATGCTCGGCGCCTCGCGCGCTCGCCTGCTGGCCGAGGTGCACGTGCCCCTGCTGCGACGCTCGATCCTGGCCGCGGCGCTGCTGGTCTTCGTCGACGTGATGAAGGAGCTGCCAGCGACCCTGGTGCTGCGCCCCTTCAACAGTGACACCCTGGCGGTGGTCGCCTACAACTTGGCGCGAGACGAGCGCCTGGCCGAGGCGGCCTTGCCCTCGTTGGCCATCGTGGCGGTCGGCCTGCTGCCCGTGTTGCTGCTCTCGCGCGCCATGCGCCGCTGAAGCGCATCCAGCGCCGCTCGGCGCTCGGGCCGCGCGGCGGGCGAGTGGTTTCAGTGGTCGCTGCCGACCCGCCGCAGCGATGCCAGGCCGTGGACGCGCACGCTGTTGCGGCCGGCGTGTTTGGCGGCGTAGCACGCGGCATCGGCGGCCGCGAGAACGGCCGCCACGTCATTCAAGTGAGTGTTGAGTTCGACCACCCCAATGCTGGCCCCGACCGCCAGCGAACTGCCGGCCCAGGGCACGCGCAGCGCCTCGACGGCAGCGCGCATCTTCTCGGCAACCTGGGTCGCGCCCGGGCTGTCGCAGGCGGTCAGCAGGACCGCAAACTCATCCCCGCCGAGGCGGGCCGCGGTGTCGGCCTGACGCACTTGCTGCTCCAGCACACGGGACACCGCCACCAGCACGGCATCGCCAGCTGCGTGGCCCGCACTGTCGTTGACAGCCTTGAAGCGATCGAGGTCGATGAACAGAACCGAACTGGGCTCGCGTCTTCGGTTGTTGCAGAGCGAGGCCAGGCGGCGCTCGAACTCGGCGCGGTTGGTCAGCCGCGTCAGGGCGTCATGGCTCGAGGCCCATGCGAGCGTCTCGCGTTGCTCTCGATGGTGGGTCACATTCTCGAGGGTCCAGATCGTACCGGCGCTGGCATCGTCCCAGCGCACGGGCAGTCCGCGCAGACGGCCCCAGAAAGGCTGACCGTCTTGGCGCCGAAACTCGACTTCCTCGTCAAAGGCCTGCCGCACCTGGAACGCCTGGGCCACACGCGGCCCGAGTGCGTCATAGATGGCCTCGCTGGCATAGATGCCGCGCGAGGGCTGGCCGACCAGGGCAGCGTCGGGGTAGCCGAGCAAGTGATGGAAGTGCGCGCTGGCCGCTTCGTATTTGCTGCCGCGGGTGAAGGCAATGCCGACCGGGGCATGGGCCATCACCGCCTGCAAGCGGTCGAGCAGCTCGCGGCCGGCCGCATCGGCGCGCTGCCGCTGTGCCAGGGACTGCTGCAAGACGCTCGACAAGCGGCCCAGCTCGTTGTTCGGCTGCGGCCAGGACAGTCCGTCCGAGGGCTCCCCGCGCATCAGGGCCAGTGAACACTGCTCGATGCCACGCAGCGGGCGCAACAACATGAAGGTGGCCACCAGCAGCAGCGCACCGCCGCCCAGGGCCACCGCCGCGCCGATCCAGGCGGCTTGCTGCCTGGCTTGGTTCGCGCCCACCATCAGCGCGCTCATCGGCGTGCTGCGCAGGACCAGCCACTCCGCATCGGGGATGCCGACCATGGCCACAAGCTGCTCGCCGAAGCGGCCGGCAAGGCCGCTCGGCTCGATCGGTCGTCCTTGCGCAATCCAGTCGGCGATGGCGCCGGCCAGACGGGGCTCGTCTGCGGCCTTGCGCATCAGCCACTGCGGCTCGGGGTGCGACAGGATGCGCCCCTGCACGTCGAGGATCACGGTGCGCGCAGGATCGTCGTCGTCGGCTGCCGTGATCTCCGAGATCAGGTCGCGACTGGCCAGCCGCAGGCTGCCACCGATGACAGCCACAAACGTGCCGCCCGGGCCCCGCAGGGGCAAGGTCAGCATCACCACCGGTTCGTTCGAGGCGCGGCCCATGACCGGCTGAGAGATCACCGGCCGGCCTTGCTGCAGGGTCTCGCGAAAGTAGGGGCGGTCACCAATGTTCAGGTCGGGAGTGCGCGTATTGCCACCGTCGGTCAAGGCCAGCACCTGACCATCGGGCCGGCTGACGAACAGGGTGTCGAACTGGCTGGCCAGCATGCTGAGCTGGCGCAGGAACGCCAGCGCGTGGGCGGCATCGAGCGGCTGTTGGACGTCAAGACGCTCGCCTGCGCTGCGCAGCGCGACTTGAAGGCTGACCAGGCGGGCGCTGATCAGGCGGGCCATCTTGCGCGTCTGCACCAGAGAAAGGTCCAACGCCACCGCCTCGTCATGGTCATCGACGCTGCGCAAGGTCAGTCCGACGGTCAGGGCCACGCTGGCGGCAATCAGCAGAGCGCCGATCGCTGCCAGGCGCAGCTTGAGCGATCCGCGTCGGGGCCCTTCGGCGATTGACATGTCTGCTAGCGCGGCAGGAGTCGAGGTCATCGAGCAATGCGATGGTGCAACCGACACGCCGGTCGCGGGCCCCTCATCTTTGCCGCACTGGCTGCGGCGGATCGCCTGAAAAGCGCTGGCTTGTGCCGCCTGTTCGGCGCTTGCCCGGTCTCTGGTGCTTCGACCGCAAACTGCGGCGGGGTTGGCCTGCGTGTGGGCGCCTCAAAGGCCATGCCTCGCACGGGGTACGTCATCCCAATCCCGAACGTCGTCGTCAGGCGCAGCCGGCCGGTTCCTCGCTGCTCATACCGGCTGGCGCAAGCGGACTGAACCGCAGGCGCAATGGCTGGCCTCTCGCACGCAGCCTGCCGACAGTCAACCCGCCTGTTGAGGCGGCGCCTGCCGGCCTGCGGCCCCTGGAACGCCCACGCGTCAAACGCGGGGCAGCAGATGCTGGCGAGCAACTGCATGGTGCTCCCGGGGACTTGCAGCGCGGGTGCGAATCAATCTCGAAATCGCGTTCGTGAGTCGTGTCCTGACAAGGTGAAGAGTGAAGGGTGAATCATGAAGCCGACACAAGCGGCCATCGCGCGGGCCCTGGGCCTGTCGCAAGCGGCAGTCTCCAAGCTCAAGGCGCAGGGAATGCCGGTCGAATCGATCGAGGGTGCTCACGCCTGGCGGATGCGAAACCTCGACCCGGCGCGGATGAAGAGGGCGGCGGCTCCGATCACAGACCCGACCGCTGCGCCGCGGTGCGCACACGACCTCGCGCAGTTGGCCGCGGCGGCGTTGAAGCTCGGCCGGTTCGAAGCCATCGAGCTCAGATTGTTTCCCACACGAGCGCGACGGCCGATGCACAAGACGAACGCCGAGGCAGCCTTCGCGCTGATCCGATGGCCTGCGGCTTGAAATGCCTCCAAATGGCTGATCGATGCCCCCCGATGTGCCCCCAAAACGTGCGGATTCAGGCCTACCTAGGCGGACGACTGCGGACAATCTGCCAACGCCCACAGAGGCGAAGCGGCAGAAAAAAGAACGGCCGCGGACGCCCGAGTTCGACATCAAATGTCGCAAGTCGTTGATTTGTATAGAGGCGGACCTCGCGGCTGCCACTACAACAACGGCAATTGGGTGTCTTGAGTCGGTTTCTTCAGGTTCAGTGCAGCCAGCACGCCGGCCTGTTGG
>Ga0163144_10025535_pt1 | contig 11533 bp, 10 predicted proteins | sample OliLak19BULKMAT1_FD_123175 | JGI IMG/M metagenome (GOLD analysis project Ga0163144, IMG submission 123175) | Freshwater microbial mat bacterial communities from Lake Vanda, McMurdo Dry Valleys, Antarctica - Oligotrophic Lake LV.19.BULKMAT1 | ecosystem: Environmental > Aquatic > Freshwater >... | reverse complement strand
GATAGCAAAGCCCAGCAGGAAAGAGTCCGACCCGGTGCTGCGGCCAGAGGCGATTCCAAGCCAAGCGATGATTGCGCGTACGGCGGTGGCGTCCAGCAGCAGGATCCGCTCGGTCTGGCGCGGTGTCGGATGGCCCTGGAGCAGCGCCATCATGACGAACTGCGTGACACCGAGGACCAGAGCCGGGACGTACCACGACAGTCCGGTCGAAGGCTCGAACCACGCTTTCGCCGCCGAAAACGTGACGATGCCGGCCAAGACGATCCAGACCACTGCCTTGGCACGGCTGAGCAGCAGATCGGCGTTTTGCTCGCGCATATAGGCGCGGACTTCCTCATCCGCTGGCGCGTCGTTGACGCGATGCGTCCGCGCGAGGACGGGCGAGCTGACTGATGGGCTGATGGGAACGCTGGCGGTCGTCACGGGTCTTACTTATCTGGCGTGCCCCGTCTCGGCTATTCCCCCGCGGCCAGGTCGCAAAGTTCCCTGCGAAAGAATCGGCCTCTGCGCTTCGATTCGGCGCACCTACTGCCTCTGCTGTGGAAGCCGTCCGCCAACTTGGGGTTGCACGGGCCGCGACGGAAGCGCTCAGGGCCGGCGGCAAGACACTGGTCGGCCCTGGCGCCTACACACGCCAGGCGAACGTCGCCGATTTCGCCGTTCAGCTCACGCAGGACACCGGTGTGTGCGGCACCGTGACGTAAATCGAAGGTGACGGCGTTCACGCGGGGTACTCGTAGCGTATTCGCAACGGCTCCAACGCTAAACGCCCCACCCCTTCACACGAAGAGGCGGGGCGTCCCCACGCTCAAAGACGTTTGCCGCCGACCGATGGCGCGTCTGTTTTCATTTTGACAACACCTTCTCCAGGATCATCCTGCGGCGGGATCGACCACGTCCAAAAATTGGAACCGATGAAAGTCCGTGTCGCGAGTACAGATCTGCTTCACGCCGTGTTCACGCATGAGTATGGCGGTGTGAGTGTCATGCAGGATGTTTCCTGCCAGATGGGGGAACTGCCGAACGACCTCCGAAGCGACGGAGGCGTGGCGACTCGTGGGTGAGAGCATCCCGATTCCGGGCGAGTCGAGAAGCACGGCGATGAAACTCCACGCATCGACCAACTTCCAAGGTTTTCTCAAGACGCGCGGATGTGTGCAGACCCTTAGGAACTCATACACGATCGGCCACGCGCAGTACCACGCATCAGGACGGCCGCGACGTTCCTCGATCCAGGACCTGCAGGCCTCGTGAAACGGAGAGTCGGCGTCGGCCGCGTAGACGAGAACGTTCGTATCGACGACAACCACTACCGCCCTTCCATCGCGTGATAGAGCGCCTCGCGATCGGCGATATCGACGAGCGCCCCTCCACTGCGAAACTTGGGAAGAGGGGGAAGCTGCCCCTTTTTCTGTCTGGATTGGAACAGTCCGCGAAGCGCCGTCTCCACGAGTTCCGACATGGTTCTCCCCTGCCGAGCGGCCTCCCGCTTGAGCTGGGCCATGACTGTTTCGTCGATATTGAGGGTGGTCTTCATATGGCTTCCCATACATCAAGTATGGCTAATTGTCGATCCGGGGCGGCGGCATGAACTGACGCATCCCAGAGGATAGAGTTCGCCGTAGCTGCTCTTGCGCTGTTGCGACGTCCCTACCAATGATCCGTTCCAGAGAGGACATTCTTCGTGAGCACGCCGACGAAGAAACAAGACTCGCCGAGATCAAGCGCGCGCACCGGGGATCCCAAGCAAGGCTCGAGTCCCTCCGCTGCGAACTCGCAACGTCATCGACCATCATCGGTGGCGCCGTCCGCAATTGGCCGGCGCGTCCGCGAAATGGCGCACCTTCCGGGGGCGTCGCCCGGTTGACGAAACCGTGCGCAGCACGGAAACAGGGACAACCGACGGCGTACGCGATTAGACGCGCGAATCCCTGTCCAGAGGAGTTCCTAGTGATCCGACCAACCTTTCTCGTCCTTCTGGCTACCCTTGCAGCCGCGTGCCCCGCCTCGGCCGCGACGTTCACCGTCACGAATACGAACACGAGCGGCGCCGGCTCCCTCGCCAAGGCGATCACCGACGCGAACGCTACGCATCTGGCCGACGTGATCCAGTTCCTGATCCCTTCCCTGGGCACAGTGACCATCAACGGGCCCTTCCCCGCCATTGCCATGCCGCTCTCCATCAACGGCTACACCCAGTTCGGCGCCAACGAGAGCAACGCTCTGGTGGGCACCAACGCCGACATCCGCGTCCAGCTCAACGCGTCCACGATCGGCGCCGCCGAAGCCCTGCTGCAGGTGAACGCCGACGACACGACGATCCGGGGAGTCTCGATCATCGGCCTCGGCGAGAAGCAGATTGGCATCCGCGTTGCGGCCGGGGCGGAAGACGTCGTCATCGATGGCTGTTTCATAGGAACGCCCGCCAACGGCACCACCGACAGCAGCGGAGGCATCGGCATTCGCAATGACGGCACCGGCACCCTGATCGGCGGCGGCACGACCGTTGGCAAGCGCAACCTCATCTCAGGGAACGATACGGCGGGGATCGACGAACGAGGCATCGGCACGATCATCGCGAACAATCTGATTGGAACCGACTGGAACGCCGAAGAGTCCATCCCCAACGGTCGAGGCATCGTGGTTAGCTCGAGTGCAGCCGATGACATTCTGATCGGTGGCGACGCCGTCTACTCCTCCAACCTGATCGCCGGCAACGACGGGGAAGGGATCGATGTGCTGACAACCGTCGTGGGGAACGTGCAGATCGTGGACAACTCGTTTCGCGACAATGGAGCTCTGGCGATCGATCTCGGGAGCGACGGCGTCACTCGCAACGATGAATCCGACGCCGACTTCGGGCCGAATCACCAGCAGAACTATCCGGTGCTCACGTTCGCACGCCGCAATGGCAGCGTCGTGGAGGTCGAAGGATATCTGCCGGTGCCGCCGAACATGTATCGGCTGGAGTTCTACACCGCCAGGGACCGCGACCCTTCCGGCTTCGGGGAGGGAGAAACTCTGATCGCGATCCTCTCACCCACAACCTCGGGCACGGGATTTCATTTCCGCTATTCGATCGAGCTCGACGGTCCTCCCATGACCGATCCGTTCTACGTAACGGCGACGGCGCAGAACATGTCCACTCTCGAGACCAGCGAGTTCTCGAATTCGATCGAGGTGCTTCCCGGCGGGACGGAGCGTGTCGTCACCAACTCGAACGACGCCGGCGCCGGCTCTTTGCGCGCCGCCATTGAGGCGGCCAACGCCGCACCAGGGCCCGATACCATCACATTTGAGATTCCGGATCCTCCGCAGCAAATCAATCTTCAATCGTCGCTGACCGTCACCGAAGAAGTGATCATCGACGGCTTCACGCAGCAGGCGGCCAAGCCGAACACGCTTTCTTTCGGAAGCAACACGCTGCTCAAGGTGGAAGTCGATGGATCGGACATCGGCACCGGCGGAACGTTTGTGGTGAACGCCGACCGCTTCATCGTTCGCGGCCTCGCGATCAACGGCAAAGGTATCGGCGTGCAGTACAGCACCGGCGGGTTCGGGCGCATCGAAGGATGTTACGTCGGAACGAATCTCGCAGGCACCGCGGCAGACGGGAACAACAGCCACGGCATCTTCACCGGCGCCGAGGCGCACAGCATCACCATCGGCGGAGATCTGCCGAGCCAGCGCAACATCGTCTCCGGCAACAGCACGCACGGGATGCGCGTAACGGGTGACGATGCCGTGATCATGGGCAACATCGTGGGCGCGGATGCGACCGGACTTGCTCCGATCCCGAACGGATTCAACGGCATCTCGATTGAAGGGTGGAATGTGAACGTCGGCCATGACGACTTCAATCACACGGGGCAGAACGTTTCGGCGTTCAACGTGCAGGACGGTATTGCCGTCTCGTCCGTCGCACAGGGCGTCACCATCCTCGGGAATTCCATTTCCGGCAATGGCGACCTGGGGATCGATCTGTCCGTAGGAGATGCGCCGGGCGTGACACCCAACGACAGTGACGACGACGACGACGGCGCCAACCGGCTGCAAAACTTTCCTGTGATCACACTCGTCACCACCACCGGCGGATCGACGACCGTCGAAGGCGTTCTCGACGTTGCGTCCGACGTAACGGCAGGTGAGTTCGTGATCCGGGTCTACTCGAGCCCCGAATGCGACCCGTCGGGACATGGAGAAGGCAAACTTTTCCGAGGCGCGGAGACGGTCGTGCTTTCCGACGCCGACGAAACATTCTCGGTCACGGTGGCCAAGGGACTGACCGCCGAATCTTTCATCGCGGTGACGGCAACCGACGTCCAATTCGGCAATACGTCCGAGTTTTCCGAGTGCGGATCTCTCGATACCTCGCCGCCTCTATGCGGGGACACCTCGGGCAACGACGAGATCACCACCGGGGACGCGCTCTCCGTTCTCCGGCGGGCCGTCGGGACCTTCGTGTGCCCGGACTGCATCTGCGACGTCAATTCGAACGGATCGGTGACGACGACCGATGCGCTACTCGTGTTGCGTCTGGCGGTAGGTCAACCGGTGGATCTGGATTGCCCGATTTGCATGGTCATTCCGATCTGACGCGCCGGCAACGTTGCGCGGATCGCCGTCCGCAACGTTCAGGACGCTTTGAGCAGGTCGCGCACCTTAGTGATCGCGTCAGGCGCGACTGCCTACACGCAGACCGCACGGGACTGATCGAGGACGACGAGACCAAACGCCGCTCAAACCGCGGGAGTGGTACTCGAGCCCTCTTCTCAGTTCGTTGCGTATCGGCGCAGCCTTTCGGCCAGCACGCGCATGATGTCGATAGCGAAGAACGGCGTCTCCTGCACGAGAAAGGTGAACCTGCGCTGCGTGACGACGGCGAGCGTGCAGTCGGTTTTCGCGACCGCGTCCGCGCTTCGCGGCGAGCGATCGATCAGAGCCATCTCTCCGAAGACCGCCCCTTCCAGCACGGTCTCGAGCAGCCGACCCTGCTTGCGGATCTCGACCTCGCCGTCGACGACGGCGAACAGGGCTTCCCCCGATTCCCCTTCATGAAAGATCGAATCACCAGCCGCGTAGCTGCGGATGTCCTTCTCCCGGCGAAGGAATTCGAAAGTCCCCATTGCCCCTCTCCTCTTGCTTGGCGTGACAGAGTCACGCCCGATGATCGCTGCACTATCGAATCGTTTTGTTCACGGTGTGTGAGCTGTTCAGGATTCGTGAAGGTCGGGCCGAGTACGGAATCGCGGGACTGCGCCGAGGACCAGGGTTGCAAGCACCGCAGCCTCGCTAGAGTTCTTCGCCCCACACCGACCTACTTGCCAACCGCGTGCAGATCCGCCGAGACAGGCAGTTCAAGAGGTTCGTTACGCAGGAAACGAACGGAGAAGAACTGAACTTCCAGATTCTCGACTTCACCCGTCCTCGGGCTCAGCCGAGGATGATGTCATCCGCGAGCTCTTCGGACACCTGCGCTGCGTAGGCCGCGCAGATGTCGATATAGAGGATGTCGCCTTCCCGGTCGTAGCGCAGACTCAATCTCGCTGCCATTCCAAGCGGCAACATGCCAGGTCACTTTAAGCGACCAACTGAACGAAAGGTCGGTCAACGATCCTGACCCGGCGTTCAGGTGCAGCCAGGTTTCCCTGCCGAACGGGGGCCAACCGTTCCTGCCGCCAGTCCGCCGGCGGTGACAGACCCCGGACCTTCGGCTACAAGCATTGCGATGACGACTTCCGAAGCACCCATGCCGCCGGGCTTTCCGGCAATGTCCATCGCGCAGGCCCACCAGCTCCTGGTCTCGACCTCAGGTTCGCCCTTCGAGATCGAGGAACGCGAGATCCACGGCGTTCGCATCCGGACGTGGAAGAACGCTCCGCCTACGCTCAAGGAAGTCCACGAGCTCAATCGTCGCTTCGGCCCTCGTCCTTACATCGTGCTGGAAGACGAGCGCGTCACGTTCGACGCGCATCGCGCTGCGGTCGGGCACCTCGCTCGGCGCCTCGTCGAAGACGGCGTGAAGAAGGGCGACCGCGTCGCCATCATCATGCGCAATATTCCCGAGTGGTCGGTTGCGTTCTGGGCCGCGTCGATGCTGGGTGCGATCGTGACGCCGCTCAATGCGTGGTGGACGGGCCCCGAGCTCGAGTACGGACTTTGCGATTCGGGCTCGACTGTCGCGCTGATGGATGCGGAGCGCTGGGAACGGGTGCGCGAGCACGTCGATTGCTGCCCCGCCTTGAAGAAGATCTACGTGAGCCGCTCGGCCGACGAGATTGCCGACCCACGGGTCGAGCGACTCGAAAGCGTAATCGGCGAGTCGCATTCGTGGGCAGCCCTTGCGCCGCTGGAGCCGCCGCCGATCGACATCGCACCGGACGACGACGCGACGATCTTCTATACGTCCGGCACGACCGGGAAGCCCAAGGGCGCGGTCATCACGCATCGCAACATCATCTCGAATTTCTACAACGCGCTGTGCGCGCAGGCGCGCTCGTTCTTGCGTCGTGGCGAAAGAGTGCCTGCTCCCGATCCGAATGCGCCACAGAAGGCGACGCTGGTGTCGGTGCCGTTCTTCCATGCCACGGGATGCTTTGCTGTGATGATCCCGGCGATGATGGGCGGCGCCAAGCTCGTGCTGCAGCGCCGCTGGAACACCGACCAGGCGCTCGAACTCATCCAGCGCGAGAAGATCAACACCGCAGGCGGCGTACCGACGATTGCGTGGCAGATCATCGAACATCCGCGCTTCGACGATTTCGACCTCTCATCGCTCGAAACGATCTCCTACGGCGGCGCTCCTTCAGCGCCGGAACTGGTGCGGCGGCTCAAGGAGCGATTCCCCAAGCTCAAACCCGGACAGGGCTGGGGCATGACCGAGACTTCGGCGACGGCCACGAGCAATTTCGCTGAAGACTACGAGCGCAAGCCCTCGAGTTGCGGCGTTGCCTCGCCGACCGGCGAGACAAGGATCGTCGGCGCGCAGGGCGAGACGCTGCCGCCTAACGAAGTCGGCGAGCTGTGGTACCGCGGACCGATCGTCGTGCGCGGCTACTGGCAGAACCCGGAAGCAACCAGCGAGACGTTCGTGGACGGCTGGGTGAAAACCGGCGACCTCGCGAGGATCGATGAGGAGGGTTTCGTCTACATCGTCGATCGCGCCAAAGACATGCTGATCCGCGGCGGCGAGAACATCTACTGCGTCGAGGTGGAGAACGCGCTCTACGACCACCCCGCCGTGATGGACGCAGCGGTAATCGGCGTGCCGCACCGCACGCTGGGCGAAGAGCCGGTTGCGGCCGTGCATCTGAAATTCGGCGCGAGCGCGACCGAAGAAGAGTTGCGCCACTTCGTGTCCCAGCGCCTCGCGGCGTTCAAGATTCCGATCAAGATCGTGTTCCTGCCCGAGACGCTGCCGCGCAACGCCAACGGCAAGATCGTCAAGAAGGACCTCAAGTCAATCTTCGTCTGAACGAAAAAGGCACAGGGCCACGTGCGTTTCGTGCGGGATAGACAACCCGAACGACGACGACGTTGTCCGCAATCGGCCGACGATGCGAGCCTGTTCAACCGAATGAGAGAACCCGCATGACTACCAAAAAAGTCGCTCTCATTATCGGCGCCGGCGACGCTACCGGAGGCGCCATCGCCCAGCGCTTCGCCCGCGAAGGCTACGTCGCCTGCGTGACCCGCCGCGACGGCGACAAACTGAGGCCCCTCGTCGATGCCATCACTGCCGCCGGCGGCGAAGCGCGAGGCTTCGCGTCCGACGCGCGCAAGGAAGAACAGGTGGCCGAGCTCGTCGACACCATCGAGCGCGAGGTCGGCCCTATCGAAGTCTACGTCTTCAACATCGGCGCCAACGTCCCGTGCAGCATCCTCGACGAGACGGCGCGCAAGTACTTCAAGATCTGGGAGATGGCCTGTTTCTCCGCGTTCCTGACCAGCCAGGCGGTGGCGCGGCGAATGGTCGAGCGCGAGCGCGGTACCATCCTCTTCACGGGGGCGACTGCTTCCCTGCGCGGCTCTGCCAACTTCGGCGCGTTCGCCGGCGCCAAGCATGCCCTGCGCGCGCTCGCCCAGAGCCTCGCGCGAGAGCTTGGACCGAGGAGCATCCACGTCGCGCACGTGGTGGTGGACGGCGCCATCGACACCGCGTTCATCCGGGACAACTTCCCGGCCAAGTACGAACAGAAGAGCAAGGACGGCATCCTAAATCCCGCCCACATCGCGGACAACTATTGGATGCTGCACGCGCAACCACGCGATGCCTGGACCTTCGAGCTCGACCTGCGGCCCTGGATGGAAAACTGGTAGCAAACGACATGAGCAAATCCGTGGAATTCTATTTCGACTTCGGAAGCCCGACGACTTACCTGGCGTGGACCCAGCTTCCGCAAATCTGCGCGCAAGCCGGCGCGACGCTCGTCTACAAGCCGATCCTGCTCGGCGGCATCTTCCAGGCGACCGGCAACGCGTCCCCGGCGACCATTGCCGCCAAGGGCGTCTACATGGGCGCGGACCTGCGGCGCTTCGCGAAACGCTACGGCGTGCCGTTCGCGTTCAATCCGAACTTTCCGATCAACACGATGACGCTCATGCGCATCGCGACGGCGCTGTGCACGTCCAGTCCCGCCGACTTCGAGCGCTACTTGGGTGCAGTCTTTGTCGCGATGTGGGTCGACGGCAGGGATCTCGGCAACCCCGAGATCGTCGCGCGCACGCTCACGGAAGCCGGACTAGATACGCGGGCCCTTCTGGCCATGGCCTCCGATCCGAACGTGAAGGATGCTCTCAAGGCCGCCACGGCCGAGGCCGTCGAGCGCGGCGCATTCGGCGCACCGACGATGTTCGTCGGTGACGAGATGTTTTTCGGACAGGATCGACTGGACTTCGTGAAGGAAGCGCTGCTCGCGCAGCCGTAGCGAAGGAGTAGCTGCGCTCGAGCTCGCCGTGCTCCTCGAAACGGTTCAAAAATCCCGTGGTGCGGCAAGAGCGATGGGGTCGCGATTCGCTCGAAATCGCGCCGATCGCCCGGCCAGTGCGACCAGCGCGGCTCCCGGCGCAAGGAAGGCACCCGCAATCAGCGTTGTCGCACCGAACAGCGCAGCGACGGTCGGCTCGTCGGTGCAGGAACTACCGTCGCCCGCAGCTCCGCACAAGGCACGTACGATCAGCGGCGCCGCAAGTCCGTTCCATGCAACGTGCTGTGCAATCGCCGACAGCAGCCCGCCTGCCGCCAGCATGAACCTGCCCGCGGCCGAGCCGCGCCATCCGCGGGCCGCTTGGCCGGCGCGTGACATCCACCATCCGAGCGCCGCCCCGCTGCAGGCCGTGAAAACGATATGCGTGGCGCCGCCGACAATCCCGCGAAGATAGAGGCCTCGTATCAGCCCACCCTCGCCGCCCTGCAGCATCGACACCCCGAGATAAAGAAAGTTCTCAGTCCAGACGAAGCCCGCGCCGATCAGAGCACCGTAGACGATGCCGTCGCGCGCACTGCGCAGCGATGCGGGAGCAAGCACGAGGAGCACGACCAGCCCGAGTGCTTTGGCGACCTCCTCGAGCGCTGGCGCGACCAGCAGCGAAGTGACGCTGCGTGCGTCGTAGCCGGCGAGATCGGCCACGTGGGCGAGCGCGTACTCGTTGCCGATCGTGGCGAGGCAGGCCGCGCCAACCGCGCCCCACAGCAGTGCAAACCCCAGTGCGCGATACGGACGCCGCTCGCCGCGCTGGGCGAACAAGATCAACGCGGTGAGCAGTGCGGCAGGTGCGGAGGCGGCCGCGAGGATCAGAGGCGGTGTGGCAAACACGAGATCGGCCGTCCACAGGAACGCCGGCATGCACAACAGCAGGGACACGACCGCACGCACGTCCGACCGAGGCGTCATCGCACTGCGCCGCTCATCGCTCGACGCGTGTACGTTCGTCGGTTGAAGATCTCCAGCGCGAGCGATTCCCATCGGCCTTGTGATGGGTGCGCCACCGTGCCAGAGCGGTCCATGAGAAAAACCCTCGTCACTACCGCAGCGTGGTCCGTCCTCACGCTGACTTCCACATGCGCCATCGCCGACCCGATCTGCGGCGACGTCAACGTCAGCCTCGACGTGACCACATCGGACGCCCTTGCCGTTCTCAAGAAAGCGGTAGGTCAGTCAATCCAGCTCCAATGCGAGCAGTGCCCGGCTGGAACAACCTACGGCAACACCACGGACTTTGTCACACCGGACGAGTTCTACTCGGGCTATCTGCAAGGGGCCGTCTACGCGATTCCGGTTGCTTCGACCGTGACGCATCTTGGCGTCATCGCGAAATCCAGCGGCCAGCATGCCCGCCTGGCGCTCTATACGGACGATGCCGGAGAACCCGGTGAGCTGGTCGTCGGGACGAGCGTGTTCACGCTGGCCGAAGGAGCCCAGCAGATCCAGGTGCCTGCGACGTTCATTCCGGCGGGGAGCTACTGGATCATGTCGGTCTACGACGCCACCGTGCTGATCGGCACCGACAACGACAGCTCGGGCACGACGGTGAAGTACCGCGTGCTGCCATTCGGGAGCCAGCTTCCGGAATCGTTCGGAGCATCTTTCTTCTACTCCGGATCGAACCAGAACTATTACGTGCAGGTCGCCCCCGTCATTCCCTGATTGGCGCCGTTCCCCTTGCAGCAAGGCAACCGGTGCTACCAGGAAGCGCAGAAAGTTCCGGTCAGCTCCGATCGAGCCAGGCCTTGAGATCGGCCGGGAGCATTTCCCGGGATCGGCGATCGTACAGCGCGAGTTCCTCGGGCGTCAGCACCCCCTGCCAGCGACCGTTGGTGCCCTTGAAGAAGAACGACTGGCCGCCGCCGATGAAGTGCTTGCCAAGGTCGCCGATGCGATCGGAGTTCGTCTTCATCCATTCGAAGGAGCAGCGCTCGAGGATGACCGGAATCTGCTTTTCGTCGATCGAAATTTCGAGGAAAGTCGCGATGCGCCGCACCTCCTTCTCGAGATTGGCCTTGAGATCGTCGTAGTGCACGAACAGCACGTTGGGCTCGCCCGCGTGCTCCCAATACGTCGCAAGCAGATGAAACAGGCCGCCTTCGGCGACCCATCCTGCGAACATCTCGTGGATGTCATCCGGCGGCGGCATCGCCTCGAAGGAGATTCCCTCGGCAACGGCGCTCTCGATCAGCGCGGCGATCGTTTCCGGGCGCATCGACGCCATGTGGTTCACGAACGACATGAATGCGTCGCGGCCGTCGCGCCCGACCACGATGTACCGGGCAGCCGGCCACCACGGCAGCCCGTCCGCGGCCGTGTGCGTCTTGATCGAACGGCGGTGGGTCTGCGCGTCCAGGCGCGAGAGGACTTCGTCAACCGGCTCGAAGCGTGCGTCGAACCACGGCGAGACCTCCATGACGGTCCCGGGCAAGTTGCCGTCGGGAAACAGCAGCATCGCCACGATCGTCTGGGTCCACGTGGTACCGCACTTGGGCGGCGTACACACGAAGATGTCGCCGGGCCGGTGGCGGAATCTCTTCCAGCGCTGG
>Ga0163144_10025534_pt1 | contig 11533 bp, 15 predicted proteins | sample OliLak19BULKMAT1_FD_123175 | JGI IMG/M metagenome (GOLD analysis project Ga0163144, IMG submission 123175) | Freshwater microbial mat bacterial communities from Lake Vanda, McMurdo Dry Valleys, Antarctica - Oligotrophic Lake LV.19.BULKMAT1 | ecosystem: Environmental > Aquatic > Freshwater >... | reverse complement strand
TGTCAGAAGGTGGGTGGATTTTGTCGCAAGTGCTTCAGATTGTCGAAGCATGGTCGGTCTCCTGTTCCCTTGTTGCACGCAGGTAGCGTTCCAGCACTAGGTTGCAACATTCTGGTTTCCGGTCGCTTCCGGCAACCGCTGATGAGATGAATTAAGACCGCCGATTTCCCACACGCCGTTGGGCATTTTGCAGGGTAACGGTAAAGTAGGCCTCGCCAGCTATGGCAAACTTGCTCTTGGACTGCACCAGTTGCCATATTGCCAAGGGCGACAGCCCAAGATTCAATAAACCGCAAATGACGCCATAATCTCGCTGACTACGATCCTCCACTTCACGATCTAAATACTGCACAAGCCCGCGAATCCGACGTACATCATGGCCCTCGGGAATCGAAGAAGCAATCAAAGGTTGGGCGACGGGAATTGCTTCCGCATGCCTCCATCTTGTAAAGATTTTCAGTTGGTACAGCATTGCCGAATCACAATGCAACAATTCACAAGGCAAGCCCTTGCCGTGCTTTTGATTAGTAAATCCAGGCAATCTCAGGATGCGCGAAACATCCTGTACGGAGTCAGAGCCCAGATCCAAGTAGAGCGATTTAAGCATCCGCTCAAAGGATTCACGAACAGGAAGGTCTTCAAGCAAATGTTCCTCGCTGAGGAGCCAGTAAGCGTGGATTCCCGAGCCGCTGCAAACGACGATACTTGGATTAGGTAGAAAAGTTCGCCAGCGCTCGGCAGCCTCTTGATAAGTAATGTGGTCAAAGTCTGCCCAGACGCAGCGACAACGGGTTACCCCTTGTTTAGTGCCTGACTTATCCTGCCGCGGATTGACGCCGTAGTAAATATTGCCGCCGGCCGCGTTGAAGCGATTCAACTCACTGAAACTCTGGATGAGTTTATCGCGTTCATACCACGCCTGACAAAGAACGCGTCCCGCCCGATGTTTATCAGCGGATGGCGAAGTGATGGCCCGTAACTCGACCAGCTCGCGGGGCTTAAAAAGCGCCGCGAGGTGCGCCGCGAACTGCTCTCGGGAACTTGACATTCGTTGAGAAGTGGCAATTTCGCTTTGCATTGAAAAGTATTCCTGGGATTGAAGCTTTGCAGCACACCGATTCATACCCCAGCGTGCAAGAGGTTCTTCGGAAGTGTTATGGAAATGTTTCGCGGGATGTGCCTTAAGCCAGCTGATTGACCAAACATTGACCTATCCTTCAGGCAACCTGGCTTCACTATTGCGCAGCTCATACGAACGACGTACTCTGCAACTATGCAACTTCCAACGGACCAAAATCGCTCGCAGCGCCACGACGTTGAACAACTCCTGGGTAAACGGTTGGCTCGCTGGCTGAGTCCCTATCCGGACGAAGTCGGCTGGCTACTAAGTTGCTCAATATTTGTCGTCAAGGCAACGATTTGCATCACGCTATTTTGGGGTCTGGTCGACTTGGTGTTTGCGAAAGAGCTGGGCGATCGGCTTGCGCTGGGTCTCGTTTCAGCAGGACTAGGGGCAATCTTTTTGGGCTGGTCCATTCCATCTGATTCATAAAAGCCCGGAGGCCGGAAGTGCGTACGCACTTCCGATCCCCGAGCACGACGGAACACGAAATCGCGTCCGCCGACCTACAGCCATCCCCATATGATCGCCAGCCGAACAGAGCCGGTGAGGATCATCAGTGGCCCGACGATCCAAATGAGAATTGAGCGGACCCGTAACTGAAGTCTCAGGACGGGCGACGCAGAGGCGTAGGTCTTTTTGTCGTCGTGACGTGCCATCAGTTTCCTCCATAAAACATTGGCGTACTTGGATGCGAGGTGATTTACAACCGCATGTTGTAAGTCCCCTGCAGAGCCGAAATAACTGATGTCCGCACGCATAAAGCGGCAAGACGATCAGAAGAATCCCGATGAAATGCGGAGCTACCATAGTTGGTACCTTTGGTTGTTAAATTCCCGGTGGAAGGCGCGCAGCTTCTTCTCGCCATAGGCCCCGGCGCTTTCCACAATGACGGGAGGTCCTGGTCCCGTAATGACGGCGTCGGGGATTTTTTGTCCGCTGGCGTGTACGTTGGTCGCATAAACGGCGTCTTCGCCTCTCCAATACGTTTCCAGAGTAGGAATGTGCTTATGGAGAGACAAAAAAGCACTCGATAAAAGGAGATCATGGTTCAATTCGCGGAGACGAATTGCGCGGCCTCCGATAGTCCCTCCCGTAAGTCGCTTCGCCGAATCGGTTGCCGTGGCGATCAGTGTCATCACCAGCGGCCGTTGCCAACGCACCTGCGCCCGATACGCCAACGAGTCGAATTCTGGTGTGGGATCCCCGGGATGATAATCCAGGAGCGGCCCACGGAGTTCAAGTTCGGGGTGGGCAGCCAACATTTGCAGTTGAACTAGGCCACGCTGCCCAAGTCGCTTCAACCATCGAGTTGTCCTTGTGAGGTTGGGGTTCGCATGTGCAAATTCGATTTTTTCCACCTGCCGTACCGACAAGCAGCGTACGCAATGGGTTAAGTAGCGGATGGTCGGTACCCATGCCCAGTCTTGCATGCTCACAATTGTTCGGTAGAGCCATGGTTCATCAGTTTGTCCATGATGGCTTGCAAAGCTGCATGCCGTTGTTGCCGGTCGGAACCAAGCAAAGTATTTTGTTTCACCGAGCTTGCTATGTGGGGATCAATTTCGGGAAGCCGCGTTAATTTAAGTGCTGTATGCTCGGCGATCGACTTCGTGGGCGGAATAATAGCAAAGGGAATCGGATCGCGATGTTGATCCCCCAGATTGAAAACAGCAAAAGCCTTCATCGCCTCACCTGAGACTTTGAGAATTTCATTTCTCTCCAAGGTGGGGAGCAACTCCTCCCGAGATTGCACGCTGGAGCGGGCTAATGACGCGGAGGTGATCGATCTCTTGGTCTTTATTTCATCGAGGCTGCAAGCCATCAATTCGCGTTGCTCCTGTTCGCTTGCCACGGTGAAATAAAAACGCTGGCAGTTGTCGCGTAGAATCGGACCAAGGTCGCCATCGGGCGTGCGCATCTGTTCCGCACTTTGAAATAAAAGGTGCATTTGGACTCCCCATTTACGACAAAGAGTTAATTGCGCTTCGAGGGTTGAACGGCCCGCCGCTACTTGGGCATATTCGTCCAACGCTACATGGACTACTCGTGGAGGTTGCGAAGATTCAAAGTGTTGCGCGGCTTCGACCATGACACTCCACGCGCTGAGTGTGGCCACTGCGCGCGCTGAAGCGCCATAAAGCGCCGCAGGCACGTAAAAATACCCAACTCCACCCGACTCGATGATGTTCGCGATATTGAGTTGCTGGTGGGGGTCGGCCGCCATGCCGAAGTGGGCAATTCGAGCGAGCATATCGGCCGCCAGTACTGCTTCAGATACTGCCGATTGTCTGCGACGCGATCTCGCAATGCTTCTCAGCTCGGAAATCAACTGGGCGAAGTTCGGCCGCTGAATTCCTTTGGCGTGGAGGTGATCAAAGGCCTCATTCAGATCGGCCAGATTGAATCGCCCCCAGAATCCGCGGCCATAGCCGTCGGAGTACAGCAGATTAAGACCGCTGGCGATCACATTCGCCGCGATAACCTGGTCAATAAATCCGGAGTCGGTTACGAGCGGATCGAAATACATCGAATCATGACGAGGATTGAGCGAAAAGAGACGCAAGGTTTTCCCTAACTCACGGCAAGCTGAGGCAAACAGCGCGTACGCCGCCCGATCGCCACCGAGGTCAATAAAGAAAACTGCGTGTCCCATCGCCAAAAACTGCAACAGTAGCGAAATCACGAAGAGAGTTTTTCGTTGGCCCGTGGATCCTTGCACCATAAAATGACGCTCCAAGAGCAAGTCCAAAGGCAGATCCAACGGACTGCCGTCAAAGAGTTTTCCGAAAGTGATGGAACGCATGGTGGAACCTAGCTGAGTGTAGAAATTGTTTCCGGTGTCGGCCCTAATCCCGTGATCACGGTAATCCCGTGAAGTTCGTAACATTTGCCCAACGATTTTCGTAGTGCCGCCAAGTTTTGGGATGTGGTGCACATCACGGCGATGCCGTAGTCCCGGTCGCGTATCCAAGACGCCAGGAGCGGCTTGCGTTGCAGATCACCGATGAGCGCAGTGAGATGCTTCACGGAACAACTAACGTCGTTGATCGCGTGGTAAACCCGAAGAAGCGTCGGATGGCCAAGCTCCTCTTTGGTCGCGAGCAAATGCGGCACATTCGCGCGCGGTGTCTCCACCCCCAACAGAGGCAATAGCTCTTCCCGCGATGCCAAATAGCGCGGCCGTTTCTCCATCACGCAGAACCACGCCAGCGCGATATGCATCGCGAGCGCCGCGGGGCCGAACGGTTCGCTACGCTTCTCGCTCGCACCGAAACGCCGACAGGCGGCCGCCGAAGGTTGCACATAACTTTGCTTCTTAGTCCCCGTACCAAGGGCTCTGGTGTGCGAAATCAACATGGCCGATTCACCGCGACGTTCCGCTTGCGGCCGCGACAAGCGCTTCACAACCTGAGCGCAACTTTTGCCAGAGAAAAATCGCTTGTTCAAAACGCGATACGGGACAGCTCGATGCTTGACGATGAACTGCACGATGGCATCGTCGCCGCGGACCTCGGAGCCCTGGGGGGACGCTGGTATAGCAGTGTCAGGTGTCACGGGGGATGGATTCTCGGAAGTCATGATCTGCCTTGCCCTTGCGGTGAATTGGTTTGCACTTTTGGCAACCCGGACCAAACACAATTGCATGGGCGGAGATACCTGTTAATAAAAGGGCCAGCCCACGGAAAGTATCTCACTCTCTGTAGGGCTGACCCAAGTTCAGTTACGTCATGCGCCGAGCTTCAGTAAGGGAGCGGCAGAGCCGTTCCCACCGAAATCCTCAGCTTCCTGCTTTTCGCTCTGCTCGAAGTCGGCAAGAGCTTCTTGCAGCAGTCCGGAGAGGAGTGCCAAACGCGAACGCGTGCCGTTCTCGATTAGCGCGCATTCGGCAAAGCCCTCGCTCAAGAAGGCGAGGGCTTTTACGCACGCCGGTAAATCTTTCGGCCTAAAGGTGCGATAGGGCGCACCTTCTCCGTCAGATTCCTTCCGCGCACGGGCAATCGACCAATCAAGCCTTTGCCCATTTTCACGCAATGCCGACCAAATCTGGGCTACGATCCCGGGCACGATTTGAGCGACTTGAGCTGGCTCTCTTCTTGGCCGATCCTCCTTCGTTGCTGCTTTTCTTCCAAACAATCGCATAGCTGTCTCCATTCAATCATCCTGACTTCCCTACCACGCTGGCATCAGCGGAGGGCCGGAATTTCAGGGTCTTTTTTTGGCCCTGTTCAACCGCGAGTCGCGATTCAGCAGAGTCGAAAGCTACCGATAATGTGACGTAACCAAACCTACAATTGCCGTGGCGGAATCGAACCGCCGCTATGCCACCAGCAGGCCCGGCATTTAAAGATCAGCCGTTAGCTGCGACCTCGCGATCAATCTTCAGGATTGCCGCTTCTAAGACTTGCCGGTAATCGTCACGCAGAATATCCAGTTTCACGGTTCCGACCGACAGGCGAATGGTTTTTTTGTGAGTCGCAGTTGATTTGTGCCTCCGCGCGACAGATGTATTGTGAATGACCGCAATGGCCATAGATTCGGAGACAATCATCCCCTGTCCCGCTAGCGACAAAGCCGCGCGTCGGTGGGATTCGTTCGCATCAGATTTGGTCAGTCGGTAGAGGGCAGTGAGTCGAATGTTACCTAGTGAATCAGGACACTCTGTCCCAATTCGCTCCAGGTCAATTAAGTTTTGAAATGCTGCATAACTGGTTCGCCATCTATCTAGCGTCTTGCGGTCCAGAGCGGGGAGATACGTGTCGCAGAACTTGCCATACAAGGACGCACAACCACGTTGCGCCAAACTCTGATGAGCCGCTGTAAGTTCTTTGCCGACCCGTAAAATATGCGCGATCGTCGCCGGCATCTGGGCTAGCAGTAATTGGCCCAGTGCCTGTTCGGCGGGCGTAAAATCCTTCCCACTAGGAATGGCGAGCACGGGACTCGAAGGGAGTGTTGTTTCGCCTGATTTCTCTACCGGCTGCTCTTCACGAATCTCCTGGTCTTGGATTTCAGGGGGTGAGGTTGCGGGGCTGCCATTTGCAGGACGGGGCATGATCAAGACTCCTGTTCGTAGGGAGGGACATTGCGGAAGCGAAATTGAATTGGTGTTTAGCGAGACCATAGCTCATCGTATTTCTGGAGTAAGCGTTGCCACATTTTTGCGAGACGTTGGGCAATAGCCACGATCACGACGGTGGGAAGAAATGAATAAATTGCTGCTTCGATCAACTGGCGAATTGGCGCAATCAGGAAAGACGCTCCTAAATCACCCCCTGTACCAATTTTTTGATCCTGCGAGTCAAATTCAACATGCGAACAATTACGCGGGATACAACGCAACCAAACGCAGCAGTTCCTTAGAAGCTGCGACTGATAGCAGTAACGTAATACTTGTTGTGATGGCCCGGTGATTACCAAAATTTCTCCGGCACCATTGAATAAGTCCTTTCCCAGACTTGATTGGCCCAGTCGCCGGAACGCGTGCCAGCCGGGTTGGAATTCCACTTCGATTGGGTCGTCCTGGTGATAGGCCACATCATTGATAAGGACAACACCATCGCCGCGGAGGATCAGCGAATCGCTGAGCGCAATACTCTGGCAATCCTCACGCGTTTCGTAGTCGGCATAGAAGACCGTTTCATGAAACCATTGGCGACGGCGTTTCAGTCGCCCCTGGCCATTCCAATACCGCTCCAATTGCCGGTCCATGTGATTTTACTCCCAGTTGGAATTTTAGTTGGCGTATGGTTGAGAATCGCCTCTAGCCGTGTGCCAATCGAGCAGCGCATTCATTCGCTATTCACAATGTGTTGGGGAGAGCAGGAATTTCAGCCTGAAGACCGCGTAGCGTTTTGCGAAATGCTTCGTAACGTTGGACAAAATCACCAATGCGTCCGAGCAAATCATTGGTGAGCCAGGGCCCTGCCAGGTACTCAATACTCTCCAAGTCGTCTTCCAAAAGGCTCAAAAACCAAACCGCATGCTCGATATATGGAACTTCATCGGCAAGCAACTTCCGCATTTTTTCGATGGTTTGCGGATATTTGTCCGTGTACGTTGCAAGCGACTCGAAATACGCGGCCGCACTTTCATAATCCGCACGAATCGTGGCAAATGATTCGGCCATCGCCCGCCCGCGCTGACGCTCCGCCGCGGCGATAACCAAGGGCTTTAAGGTATGGGATACTTTGAGTGACTCTCCCGAGATATCTAGGAGTTTGGCGTGTAGGACGAGAATTTCCTTGCCTAACTTGATGAGGTCCTTGACGATGACCAGCAGTTCTGTGGGTGACATCGATTCTGCGCGCTTGTCTGCAACTGCTTGCTGCAACTGGTTTGTCGCAGCGCTGACTTTCCGTGCCAAGTTCGAGTTTGCTGAATTCAGCTTCAATTCCAGTGTCCTCGCTTCTTCAATAAGTTCTCGGATCGCTTTTGCGTTCGCTTTGAACTTGTTTTTCTGAGTCGGAAAACAAAACGACGCCTCGGCGGTTGTCCAGATAATTGCGTCCCGCAACTGCGGCCAGCACCACCACCCCAAGCCCAACCCCAGGATCAACAGCACCGCGATGGTAACGCGTCTGTGGTAACGCCACTTCTCCCTTGTCCACTGGAATAAAACCCAGCCCAGCAGATAGATGAACAAAAATATCAATGTCTGTGTAAAAAGGTTAAGTTCGGACAGAAACGACATTAAGGTGGACATCTTACTCTCCTGGTGAAGTGGCTGACTGCTTCAATGACTCCCAAAGCATTGGCGTAGGCAACGGCTCTCCCAAGTAAGGTTCGGGAGGCGATTCAAGTCCAAGTCGGGGGAAATCGAGAAGCCCGGTGACAACGGCCAAGGATGCCAACAACAGAATTGCTCCGCCTTCCACCACCCAGCGACGATGAATTTTCTGGGCTTGATTCGGCTTCCTCGACGCAGTCGGAGTGTGAAAATTCTGTTTCCATTCTCGGCGTGAAATGCTTATGCCCACAATTCACCTCCATCCATTCTCGCCAGCGTTTGAGCCCATTCCGTGATCGATGGACGGGCCGTCGGATCACCATGTCCGGCATCAAAAGTTTGGCGAAAAAGGCATTGTAAGGGGCTTGGTAACGTATCAAATCGCGGGGCCTGCCCGGGTGGGGGATACTTGGGAAACCGGCCAGAATCGGGCCAGATTCCTTGGATAATGCGAGAACTCAGGTCGGGAATAAGGTTTGCCGAGTTATAGGGATGCTCGCCACCCCGAACCAGCATATGAACGACAACTCCGCAGCTCCATGAATCCGTCGCAGGCGAGCGTTCGCGCGTCTTATTGCTCAGGATTTCTGGAGCCAGAAAATCGCGAATACCGACCTCACATTTGAATAATTCCCCGGTAAGCGAAGTGAACTGGACGGAATCCACGTCGATTGCCGTGGTACTCCCATGACGCGAGATCAGCTCGTTCCGCAATTGAACATCGCCCCGCACGATCTTGAGCAAATGAAACGCATACAATCGCATCGCAAAGGACTTTGCGGCTCGAATCAACCACGCCGGATTGCTTCCGATCGCGTCGATGCGATTTGCGGGGTTAACAACGTCGGCCAGGCAAACGGCTTCATGAACTCTGAGCATTACGTAACCGATTACTTGTCGAGTTTGGGGATCGAATACAGGCTCCAGAGGCCACGCGATTGTAGGATGTGATCCGACAAAAAGCGGATCGGGAGGTGTGAGTTCTAGTAGTGCAAGGAGACGTGCGACTAGGGCGAACGGGTCATTGAAAATCTTGATCGCCAGTTTGCGATCTCGTGGATGAGCGAAAACAATGCCCCCGCCGCCATCGCCCAGGATGTGTCGGAGGTGATAAATTTTGCCGGCAATGCGCACAATCATAATTAAACATCCCACCGCATTTTTTCACCAAACGGGCCATCCAGTTCGAGGATGTCGCCCGATTGGGACACGCTGGATCGTCGTAGGCTTTTCCAGAGCCATTCAAAAAAAACGCGGAAATCTCGTACGTCGGGCAAATAAATCGGGGGGCGTCCGGGCTGGGCAAGCGTTTTCAAGTAATGCATGTTCGGCTCACCCGCACCGATATAGAAACATTGAATGCGATGTTCCATCGCAATCACTGTCGATGCCTCGACGGCCAGCGGTTGATACTCCAGGTCCGTCGGATTCCCGTCGGTCGTGTTGATGATCACAAACCAGCGCACGTCACGTTGCAGTATCTTCTGCACGTATGCTTGGAACTGAATGGCAACTTCGATCCCGCTAATAACGTGTTGACAATGAGGCGTCAGCCCTTGGGCAACCAGTTGTTGTGGCGCAAATTCAGATGCCGGAGCAAAAGGGGAGAACATCTCAAACGGTTTGAAAGTACCAAACTTTGAAGCCCCAACAACTAGTGAGCCGGCCAAGCGACGGTCGTGGCAAGCTTGCTCTGCGAATTGAGCCAGCGCCGCGTTGGTTTGATTTAACGCACCGTTATCGTCCGTCGATTTGCTGTTGTCGCACTCCAGCAAGCAGCCTTGGACTGGCTCGGGGTTCCGCACATCCTGCGGAATCAGGAACGTGCGCCGAACCTCCGTGAGTTGCCGGCTGGCATCACTTTCAAGAATCGCATGATGACGATAATTAATTACGGACATGGTATTGGCTCTGAGAATTGAGAATAGCGGCTTGAATCAATCACGGGTGTGGTCGGAAATCCCAGTTAGTGTTGAATCGATGATTGGAGATTCATACACATAGATAGTAGCTTTACGCGCTTCATCGAAGAATGGCGCGCTACACTTGTAATCAGAGGTCGATTTCCACGATCCACTCGAAGTCGCGCGGCTCATAAATCCACTCCCAGTACCGGTAATTCAAATCGCGATCAAGATGGTCAGCAATCGCGTTCAATCCATCTTTTCTAAACTTGGCATACAAGCAGTTGAGGTTCTTGTATGTTGTCGTACGAGGGGCGTTGCGGTTGTCAACGTTTAAGTCGGTGCTTCGACCAAAAATGGAGCTATTGGTATTAAGCCAGTAAACTAATTGCTCAAGTTCATGCTTGACGTTTTTAAGATCCGAGGCGTATTCATTAGCCATGGCCTGGGCACCCCGCTCCTGAGCGGCTTGTAGTTCGTGTTCCAGTCGTGGAATCAATTCTCCTTCTAACAGCTCGATTCGCTTATCAAGGGCGCGTTTGGTGGAGAGGTCCAGCGCAGGATGCGAAACGAAAAAGCCGGTGGACCTTGAGCCAGCGATTTTCTCTCGTACGCCGCGTTGGGCATTCCCGGATTTTCCCAGCTTCATCATCTCAATTACGGGGAGCGGAATGTTTGGGTGGCTGAGTAGCCATTCGAGATAATACATCGCGCGACAAGAGGGATATCTTCCCCGCTCATTGAAGGCTTGAATGTAGAATCCGCTTCGATAGCGAACAAAAAGACCTTGCGAGGAGGGCGGTGACGGCGACAACATTGTTCTTGCGTACAGCATCCTGGAATCTCCCTTCGCGAAGTGCACGAAAATTAATTACGGGCGCAGCTCCAGCACAAATGGTTCGAACGTAGCCGACCAAAATGACAAGAACAGCGAGAAACGATGAAGAGGCTACCCTTGAACGGGAGGCCAGCGAGGTTGCAAGCGGCGAACCATTCGCTAAGATAAGGATGTCTAGCCCGTCCTTAGCGACGGCACGCCCGCTTCGAGGCCTACTTGCTCGGGGCGGGTTTTTAGTTTGGGGATCCGCTACGAAGGGATACTTAATCGTAGGACGGATGGCGTTTTGCTCCTTTCGTGATTAGATTTCTGGTGTCCCTTGCTGTTTCGTTGAATTTGTCTACCAATTACCCATGACGATCACCGCGCTAACGAGCGCATTGCCGATCGCTCCCAATGCATTTGGTACGAACGCGCACCACTCTACCCCATCCTCTTTTAGCAGCGACCAAATGGTCCAGCAGGTCATCGCCGCACTACCGAGGAAGAAAAGTGGGAGGGCCCATGGCCCTGGTCCCGACTGATACGCCACAACAAGAAAGCCCGCAACTCCTAATGTGCATTGTAGGGTGGTGCCAATTGCGGCTGCTAATCCTAAGACACGTCGAACTTGTTCTTTTCTCGTGCGAATCATGATTACTCTCCTAGGGGATTGAAGGTGCGTGCATTTCGAGTGCAAGGAATTGCCTTAACTCTCTTTATGCGCGCTGTGAAAAATGGTGGACTGTGACCGGACTGATTGTAGTCGTAGCAGTGTTGGATAGTTCGGAACTCGGCATCCAGCGCAGCCAGGCGACAGCAGCAGATGCAACCATTTTGCGCACTTTCTACCTGCAAGAAATGAACGCGCGCAGCTAATTCATGGGCACTACCGGAGGCCACGTCGCCGCTCGGCGAAGCAGGTCTCCTCCCAATTCCTGCAGTTCCCTACGTACCAATGC
>Ga0163144_10025531_pt1 | contig 11534 bp, 10 predicted proteins | sample OliLak19BULKMAT1_FD_123175 | JGI IMG/M metagenome (GOLD analysis project Ga0163144, IMG submission 123175) | Freshwater microbial mat bacterial communities from Lake Vanda, McMurdo Dry Valleys, Antarctica - Oligotrophic Lake LV.19.BULKMAT1 | ecosystem: Environmental > Aquatic > Freshwater >... | reverse complement strand
TCGTGAAAGTCATCCGCGATCCGCTCTGGAACAACATTCGCCTCGATCCACTGGCGCTCACACTGGTCGACACGCCAGCCATGCAGCGCCTGCGCTACGTGCGGCAGCTCGGCTACGCCTTTCTGGTGTATCCCGGCGCATCGCACTCGCGCTTCGAACACGCCCTCGGCGCGTATCACATGGCGCGCCGGACGATCACGCTGCTCGCCGAGCGTGGCGAACTGGATCAGGTGGCGCCGGTGGAACGGGAATTGACGGCGGCCGCCATGCTGCTGCACGATGTGGGGCACTATCCGTTCAGCCATGCACTCGAGGAGATCGGCGCGCTGAATCACGAGAGCGCAGCCGCGCCGCGCATCACGACCGGCGCGGTAGCGGAGGCGTTGACCGCCGCACTCGGTGACGGTGCTCCCGCGCGCGTGCTGGCCATGATGCATGGCGCGGATGTGGGGCCGCTGCAGGGCCTCGTGTCCGGCTCGATCGACCTCGACAAGATCGACTATCTCAAGCGCGACGCGATGATGTGCGGCGTACCGTATGGCGAGGTCGACGTGGACCGATTGCTCGACAGCGTCGTGATCGTCACCGATCCGGGCACCGGTCGCCCAGGGGTCGGCATCATGGAGAAGGGCCTCAGCGCGCTCGAATCGCTGCTCTTCGCGAAGTACCAGATGTATCGCAACATCTACTGGCATCACGCGGTGCGCAGCGCGACGGCGATGTACAAGCGGCTGGTGGATGACGCGCTGCAGTCGGGGGCGCTGCCACAGGATGGACTGGCCGACTGGACTGACGAAGGGCTGTTGCACGCGCTGCTGCCGAGCGCGCCACCGCTGCTCATGGCGCTGCGAGAACGCCGACTCTACAAGCGGCTGGCCCAGTGGTCTGCCGCGGAACTCGGGCAGGAGGCGGGCGAGTGGATCGCCTCTGATCGCGCGCTGGCGGTGGCGGTGGAAGATCGTCTGGCTGTCGAACTCGGGCTTGCGCCTGGCGACATTCTGCTCGACTACCCGGCCAAGACGCAGATGCTCGGCGTCGATCTCCCCGTCCAGCGGCGCGGCGGCACGGTGGAGCATCTCACCAGCAGTGGTCTGGTCGGCGCACTGAACTTGCCAGCACTCAGTGAACAGTTGTATCACTCAGCGCGATGGCTCCGCGTTTTTGCGGTGCAGCGCGTGCCGGTGAATGTTTCGCAGCTCTGGACACTCGTCACGCGCGACGCCGAGTCGCTCCGCGCCGCACTGGCCGACGGCCAGCCGCTCCTCTCCTGATTCCGTGATGCACACTGCCGCTCGTCTGTTCGCCATCCTCGTCGTGGTCACCGGGTGCAGTCGCGTCTTCGTGGCCACACCCGAAGAGCGCGTCGGATACCTGCGCGAGCTGGTGCGTGCGAGGACCGTGTCACGTGACTCTCTGCCCATCGACGGCTGCTCGGTGAATCGCTTCATGGAGGGAGTCCCGGCGTGGCGTGACTCGCTGGTGCAGGCGGAGTTGGCCCAGATCGCCGAGATCACGCCCTGTCCCGCCGATATTCAGCCCGTGGTCGGCCGCTTCGTGATCATGAGCTGGTATCGCAACTGGAGCGGCGAATATGTGATCCGCGGCGCCGCGGCGCCGATGGACCAGGGCTATCGATTCACCGATGGCATCTTCGTCGGTCGGGATCAGCGTGGCGATCGGGAGTACTTCGCCGGCATTCCCGATCCGCGACCGGCGTCGGGGACCGATTCACTGGTCGATGGCATGCTGCGCGGTGATTCGATTCGTCGTGCTGGCACGGTGGCTGATTCTGCGTCGGACTCGCTCAGGAAGTGACTGATCGCCGACGGGTCCCGTCCGGACCCGGTTAGCGCCGATCCTCTTCGCCGATTCGTTGGGCCAGAGTTTGGCTGACAGCAGGTGGCGGAGCGGACGCGGGGATGGTGAAGGAATTTGCTGACCTGGTCAGGTTGCTGTTGCAATGAGCCCAGTCTCGGGGGCGTCGTGCTCAGGAGCGTGACCCGATCCCGGGCGCGCGCACGTTTGGCGATGCTAAGTTTCACATCGTCGTTGAGATACGCATCGGGATTCAGTTGCCGGCGCCGAGGAGGGGAGGTCGCGCTGTTCAATCGCGTTCGCACGCGCGGCGACCTCGCAGGCAAGTGCACAATGCGCTGAGTCGGTCGGCGCAGGCGCAGCACCAGAGCGCCTTGGCATCCAACCAGAGTGGGCTCAGGCCGGCGGGCGGAAACCACCGCCCGCCGGCCTGAGAACGTGCAGCGAACCGTCGCGCGCGCAGCCAAGCTATCGTGAGCGCCCGAAACGGAACCGGAGCGCGGCGTCGACACTCCCGCTGATACCGACACCAGGGGGCTTCGCACCAAAGCGTCGCCACTGCCCTGCTTCTGCACTGGCCCGGTCGAGCACCCCCGAAACGGCCACCGCGTATCGCCGATTCAATTCACGCTCAACGCCAACACCAACCCGAACCGTCGCCGCGCGCCAACTCAGATAGTCCTCCGATTCCCCAACCCGCGGAGCAGACAACGGGAGCAAATCGCCACCGGGCTGCACCGACACATACGCCCTGCCAAGCGTTTGCCTGGTGAGACCGAGCGTCGGAATGACTGACCACTTCGGTGCAATGCGCAGCAGTGCATCGGCGCGGACACCAAGTACGATACGATTCGACTGGAAGTCCTGAATCAGACCGCGGAGGGTGTTCGGTACGGCGTGCGCGAACGTGACAACGCGATACCGGCCTATCTCAATGCCTGCACCGACCCCTGCGCCAGCACCTGACCGTATTCCGCCTGCACTCTGATAAGTCGTGCTGGCGTTTGATGAGAGCGCAGGCGCACCTGCAGTGAAGGACAATTCCGTTACGAGACGAGCTTGTGCGGTCGAACGAGCTGGCATCGCGCACCCTAGCGCGCAGAGCACTGAGATCGCCACGACCTGTCTCACGGACATATTCGGCTCCCGATGAGGTTCACAACGCACTGGTTCTGAAGGAGGAACGTCGTCCCTGTGCCAATCGCGGCAGCCGTAAACCCGCTGTTCGTTACTGAAACGCTGCCGTCTCCACTACTGAGCGTCCGCGTTCCGGTTGCAGCAAGCAGCTCCTTCGTAGGATGACTGACCTCGAGAATAGGGTCGTTCGGCGTGGAGAATAGAGTTTGAAGGTCGCTGTTGTCGAAACCATTCAACGCCAACTTACCATCGACGAAACCGAGGCTGAATGAGAAACTTCTGTTCGGCGGAGGCTGCGGGCAGCCGCCACGATTGTCGTCGCGTTCGATCACCTGTATGGAATACGGCGCGGACAACCAAACGTTCCGACGCATGACCACGAACCTCGCCCCCCCCTGCCAGTATGATGTGAGACGATGGACATTGTCTCACATCATTCTGGCAGAGAGGTGGTCGGACGGTTTAGACAGGTCAGGCGGCTTTCTTAGGTACACGGGCGCGGGTGGACACAGCTGACGGATTCGGCTGTGTGGTCGTGTACGCGTGATCGGGCGTGCGGCCGGCATGCGCCGTGTGCGGGCGCCGGTGGTTGAAGAAGGTGAAGTAGCGTTTCAGGCCGGCGCGCACCGCGGGCACGGTCTCGTAGGCGCGGAGATACACGTCTTCATATTTCACGGAGCGCCAGAGTCGCTCCACGAACACGTTGTCCCGCCAGCAGCCGCGGCCATCCATACTGATTTGAATATCATGCCGGCGGAGCACCGATACGAAGGCGTCGCTGATGAATTGCGAGCCTTGATCGGTGTTGAAGATCTCTGGCGTGCCGAAGCGATCGATCGCCTCTTCCAGCGCGGCCACGCAGAAGTCGGCGCTCAGCGTCGCGGAGATGCGCCAAGCCAGCACCTTGCGCGACGCCCAATCCATGATCGCGCAGAGAAAGACGAAGCCGCGCGCCATCGGGATGTACGTGATATCCGTGGCCCAGACGTGGTTCGGCCGGTCAATCGTCAGGCCGCGGAGGAGATAGGGATAGATGGGGTGCGGTGGATGCGGCTGGCTCGTGCGAGGCCGACGGTAGATCGCACGGATTCCCATGCGCCGCATGAGCGTCCGGACATGATCCCGTCCGATGGTGAGGCCTTCACCGCGCAGCAGATCGCGGAGCATCCGACTCCCCGCGAATGGCAGGTCCAGGTGCAGCGCGTCGAGCCGACGCATGATTCGCAGATCGGCGTCGGCACACTCGCGCGGCGCGTAGTACAGTGAGGCGCGTGCGAGCCCGACCAGGGCGGCCTGCCGCGTCAGCGAGAGTGCGTGGTCCCGGTCAATCATCGCCTGCCGCTCGAGCCGCGTGGCTGCCCGAGCGCGCCGGCCAAAAAATCAATTTCCAGCGCTTGCTGCCCGATTTTCGCGTGCAGGGCCTTCACGTCCACCGCCAGTGTGGAATCCTCGCGCACGCCGGCGCTGGAGAAGACCGCCGACGCCTGGGCAACCAACTGCTGCTTCCACTGCATGATTTGATGGGCGTGCACATCGAAGCGCGAGGCCAAGGCTGCCGTCGTCGCATCGCTGGTCAATGCCGCCAAGGCTACCTTCGCCTTGAAGGCGGGGGAATGATTCCGTCGGGGACGTCGCATGGTGGTCGCTCCTGAGAGACGGCGAGAACATCGCCGCAGAATGCGCTCATGTCCAGTTAAGCCCCTGTCTAAAATCCCCCGACCACCTCTCAGGAGGGGCTTGCAAAAGTCTTCTTGCCTTACTGATACTCAATGCGCGAGCATTTTATTCGCATTGTTGTCCTTTGTCACGGAGACGGCATGAATGGTCACACGGTAATCAGGAAAGGTGCAGCGCTCAGTGTTCTGCTTCTTGTTGGAGTTGTCGCGGGCTGTGTCGGTGACCCGGTTGGGCCAGGAAGTACAGTAGCCGAGCTACGTCCAAGCCTTTCGGTAGAGGGTGAAACCGACGTGGGAGCGTTCGGCGCCAGCCTTATCTTTGGTGCGGCTACGACGCAGACATCACCTTGGTATGTCGGATGGTCGCGTATTGACACCGACTCACTGGGGAACTCCGTTCAGCTGGTCGGCGTCCGGCCGTCAACTGCGGTTCCCGTCAGGTCGACGCTCACATACATGAACGGCGTGCTTCGCGAGCGAAAGGCGCTCCTCTGGGAGCCCGTAGTTGGTGGATGGGAGCTCGTTCGCGTAAATTCCACCTTCTTCAATGCCGATGGAAGCTTTTACGCATCTCTCGTCAAGACGCCGGATGAGCTCGGCATGACGTCGTTTCTCTCCAGTACGTGTGCGGTCAGCTTTGCGTTCAGCGCGAGCGGTTGCTTCAGTGGTACGGCGAGGTCGGTTTTCGGGTTCGGCATACTCGTGGCAACGGCCCCTGCGGCTGCGGCAGGCGCACCGTCAACGCTGGGGGGAGCGGCGGCTGCGTGGCTTCTCGGATGGGGCGTTTGGACAGCGGATCTCATTGATACCGTCGAGGCATGCTCTGGGAGTGGGGGTGGCGGATCAGCAGTTCAGAAGCCGACGAAACGTCTGACGTGACTCGTTTGATTCCTAAATCTCATTCGCCTTTCAGCCAGGGTGGTGCTCAGGATGACTAATGCAGATGCAACAGCACGAGTGCTTGCAGGGGTCACTGCGATCGGTTCAGTCGTGGCGTTAGCACTTATCACCCGTGCAATGTCCAAACCTGGCCAGAAACCCGTAGGGCTGCTGCTTGCGTGGTTCTTCTTCAGCCTTGGCTTACTGGTGTACAGTGCAGGGCGTGTGCTGGCTGGCCCCGATGGTCGCGCTATGTCAGTCGAAATTGTCGCTGGTGCAATGATTACTTGCAGTGTTGTTGGGATCTTGATTTCGTGGAACGCCACACGGTCTCGTGGAAGCGGAAGCACTTCTCTCAACTGAGCTGCTGCCGCTTTCACAGAACCATTCTGGCCGGTAAAGAACCCCCCACCCAAGGAAAACGCGCGTGGGGGGTTCGGAGTAAGCCAGGATAGATCACTGAATCGTCCCGGGTTTCGAGAAGGTTCCGCCTTCGTGAGATTGGAGGCGTCAAGGGGGGAACAGGGGTAAGCAGGCGGCAGGGGAAGCCGTGTCGGGAGGAGGTTGCGCAAGCGGACGGTCCGCCGAGTGGCCGACCCGCAGGCGACGCATGAGTCGCGGTGGACGGCGATCGGACCGCCGTCTTCGCGAAGCGACAGGTCACCAAGGACCGCTCGCATCAGCAGTATCCTCGGCGCTTCGTCAACGGCCCAACCAACATCCCCTGCCCGACGCGGTCTGGATCAACCGCGCGGAAGATCAGACCGCGATCGGCCGCATTCCCAAGCCAATTCCTCGCTCGACCGTTTCGATTGTCATTGACAGGTTCCGCTTGCCACGAGCGCGCATCGCACGGCAGCAACAGTCTGTCGCGACCTATGCCCCTCCACGATCACCATAACGCGTAGCCAACGCAAATCCGCCGAATCAACCGGATTGCGTGTCTCGTTTGCCGTGCGCCTCAGCCAGCGCGCGACCAATGCCGCGGTAGAACGCCGCGTCCTCCAGCTTGTGCTCGGCCACCAGTCCGATCGCTGTGCACTCGAGCGCGTACAGAATGTTGCCGAGATACAGCTCGGCCAGCTCGCCGACCTGCGCAGGTGGGTCGTTCACCGGATCCTGCGGGTCCTGCGTGTCCATCGGCTCAGCGCGCGGTGGCGATCTGGACGATCACGGCGGTGATGTTGTCGACGCCGCCGGCGCGATTCGCATCCCAGAGCAGGGCATCGACCATCGGGCCCGGTGATTTCCGCGCGGTGAGGATCTTGAGCAGGTTCTTGTCCTCGACCATGCCGGTCAACCCGTCGGACGCGAGCAGGTACAGATCGCCGTCCGCCAGTTCGCCCTCATAAATCGTCGGCTCGACATCCGTTGCCACGCCAACGCAGCGCGTGATGACGTTGCTGAACGGATGATACCGGGCCTGCTCCGGAGTCAGGTAGCCCGCGTCGACCTGCTCCTGCACGTACGAATGGTCGACCGTGATCTGTTCGAGTTCGCCACCGCGCAGCCGGTAGGCTCGACTGTCCCCGACGTGGGCGATCATGTAGCGGCCATCCCCCACGATCATCGTGGTGAGCGTGGTACCCATTCCGTGCTTGTCCGGCTCGTCGACGGTGCGATTGAAAATCTGCCGGTTGGCATCGAGCACCGCATCCGCAGCAACACCCTGCAGCTGAACCACTGGCAGGCGTGAGGCCCGCATCGCTGCGCTCATGATCTCCACCGCCATGGCACTCGCGACTTCACCGGCTGCGTGGCCGCCCATGCCGTCTGCGACGATGTAGATGCCGCGATCAGGGGTGGCTTCGGCGAGATACGCGTCCTCGTTCCCGGTTCGGACCATGCCCACGTGCGTATTCGCGGCGTGAATCAGCTGCATGTCACCGCGGCATGGGGCATCGAATCCTGAGCCAGCCCCAGGTCGCACCGAAGCGCGCCAACCGGGGAAACAAGTGGGGTGGGGAGTGTCATCAGTCGGGTGAAGCTAGGCTCCGTCGATGGGCCCGGCAAGCGCGACCGAGCCGTTCACCGCAGACTCCTCCGCCAGCGCCGCCGGGTCGCCCACCTGCAGGCGCCAGAGGCGTTCGTACAACCCCCGTTGACGCAGCAGCCCGGCGTGTGTGCCACGCTCGGCAACCACGCCGTGGTGCATGACGAGGATTTCGGTCGCCTCGACGATCGTGCTGAGCCGATGTGCGACCGCGAGCGTCGTACGGCCGGTCATCAGGGTTCCCAGCGCCGTCTGGATCTCCGCCTCGCGCTCACTGTCGACCGCGCTGGTCGCTTCGTCGAGCAGTAGCAGGTCGGGGTCGCTTGCGAGAGCCCGGGCGAAGCTCAGCAACTGGCGCTCGCCCACCGACAGGGTTGCGCCTCGCTCGCCGAGCGTCTGTGCGTACCCCTGCGGCAGCCGTTCGATGACCCGATCGGCGCCAACGCGCCCGGCCGCCGCCCGGACCGCCGCGTCGTCAATGGGCGAGGAGAGTCGGATGTTCGACGCCACGTCACCCGCGAAGAGGAAAATGTCCTGCTGGACATAGCCGATTCTCGACCGCAACTCATCCAGCCGCAGTTCACGGATATCCCGGCCATCGAGCAGAATCCGGCCGCGTTGCGGGTCATGGAAGCGCAGGAGCAGACTGACGACGGTGGTCTTGCCGGCACCTGTATGGCCAACCAGTGCCAGGGTCTCGCCGGGCCGCACCGTGAACGAGACGCCCTTCAGCACCCAATGCGTCGCGGCATCATCGGGGGCGACACCGTCCGGGGTATCGTAGGCAAACCAGACATCCTCGAAGGTGACCGTCGCGCCACGATGTGTCCGGGGATCGTGGCCCGCCGCGACGGCTCCGGTATCCGGGACGGTGGCGGTGGTGTCGAGCAGGGTGAAAATCCGCTCGGACGCCGCCATCGCCTGCTGGAGCGTGTTGAACTTGTCGCTCAGATCCTGAAGCGGCTGGAAGAAGCGGCGCACCAGTTGCAGAAAGGCCGCCACCGTCCCGACCGTCAGCGTTCCGGCATTGACGCGATGCGTCGACGCGACGATCAGCGTCGCCAGGGCAACCGTTGTGAGAATTTCGATCGCCGGAAAGTAGGCCGCGTAGTACGCGATCGATTTGATGTTGACGTCGAGATGTTCGCGATTCAGTGTGTCGAACCGGCGCGATTCTTCCGGCTCGCGACTGAAGAGCTGCACCACGCGTACGCCCGTGATCCGCTCCTGGGCGAAGGCGTTGATCCGCGCCAGTTTGCCACGGATGTCGCGATACGCCACCCGGACCTTCTTCTGGAAGATGCGACTCACCAGCCAGACGAAGGGTACCGTCGCGAACGCCGCCAGTGCCAGCTTCCAATCCGTGATCAGCATCATCACCGCCATCGCTGCCAGTGCGAACAGATCACCGACGCCGGCCACCACGCCGGCGGTGAACAATTCGTTCAGCGACTCCACATCGCTGGTCACGCGGGTGATCAGCCGTCCCGCAGGATTGCGATCGAAGAAACTGATGCTGAGCGTCTGCAGTTTGGCGAAGAGCTCAGTGCGCAGATCGCGCATCACGCGCTGACCGAGCAGGCCGGTCAGGATCGTCTCGCAGTAGCTGCAGACGAACTGCACCAGGAGCGCGCCGGCCAGCGCGATGGTGGCCAGCCGGATGAACCCCAGATCCCGCGCGGGAATGGCGTGATCGATGACGCGACGTGTCAACCACGGGCCCACGACGGCCGTCGCACCCTCGAGTGCGAGCAGGACCACGGCACCGAGCACGAGTGCCATGTATGGCCGGACATACTGAAGGAGGCGACGGACGAGTCGCCGGTCGAGCACCGGCCGTACCTCGTCATCGTCCTGCGGGATCGCGGGTGCAGTCATTGTCTGTCCTAACGCTACGCAGTCCGGGTTCGTGTCGTGAGGGGTGGTGCCGATTATGATTGAGGTGTGATCGACCGCATTACCATCCGTGGCGCCCGGCAGCACAACCTCAAGGGCATCGACCTTGATCTGCCCAGACGCGCCATCACCGTCATTACGGGCCCCAGCGGTTCCGGCAAGTCCTCTCTGGCCTTCGATACGATCTACGCCGAAGGACAGCGTCGATACGTCGAGAGCCTGTCGGCGTATGCGCGCCAGTTTCTGGAGCGCATGGAGAAGCCGCGCGTCGATCGCATCGAGGGGCTCTCGCCCGCCGTCGCGATCGAGCAGAAGAACCCCACGCGCTCCTCCCGCTCCACCGTCGGCACCGCCACCGAGATCTACGATTATCTGCGCCTGCTCTGGGCCCGGGTCGGTCACACCTTCTGCGGAACGTGCGGTCGCGAGCTGCGCCCCGACACGCCGCAAAGCATCGCCGATCTGGTGAAGACGCTGCCGGAAGGCACGCGCTTCTCGGTGGTGTTTCCGCTCACCCACGCGGCGTCACTGGGCGCCGACGCGCTGGCCGAAGCGCTGCGGGTGAAGGGATTCGTTCGCGTCGCGCTGGATGGAGAGATCGTCCACCTCGACGATCTCGTCGCCTCGAAGCGCAGCATTGCATCGGTGACGCGCATCGACGTGGTCGCCGACCGACTGACGGTGAACGCGGAGGTCGCGGGCCGCGTCGCTGATGCGGTGAGCACGGCGTTCTCCGAAGGCGATGGCGACTGTGCCCTGCTCTTTCCGACCGCGGTCTCACTGCCCGCCGGCCACGAGCCACGCACCCGCGTCGCGTTCACCGAGCGGTTTGCGTGCCCCGATGACGGTACCGAAGCGCCGACGCCGTCACCGCAGCTCTTCAGCTTCAACAATCCGCGTGGCGCCTGCGCCACCTGCAATGGTTTCGGCGCGACGCTCGAGTATGACGAAGCGCTGATCGTTCCCTACCCCGATCGCTCCTTGCGCGACGGGGCGATTCACCCGTGGACGATGCCGCGCTACGAGGAACCACGCAAGAAGCTGTACGACATTGCCAAGCGCGACGGCATCTCGTGGACGGCGCCATGGAAATCGCTGTCGGCGGAACATCGCAAGCTTCTGCTGCGTGGCAAGACGAAGGGATTCACGGGTGTCTTCCCATTTCTCAAGGCGCTCGAAGAGAAGCGCTACAAGCAGTACATCCGCGTGTTCCTGCGGCAGTACCAGTCGGCCACGACCTGCGCCACCTGCGGCGGCTCGCGCCTCACGAAGGATGCGCTCAACATCCGCATCGCGGGCGTGAACATCGCCGACGTGACCGCGATGTCGGTCGACGCGCTCGACGCCTGGACCGAGTCGCTGGCGCTCTCGGCGTTCGAGATGCAGATCGCCGAGACGGTGCTGCGCGAGGCGCGGGCGCGGGTGCGTTTCCTGCGCGATGTGGGGCTGGGATATCTGTCGATGGATCGCGCGGCGCGCACGCTGAGTGGTGGCGAGGCGCAACGGATCGCGCTCGCCAACTCCCTCGGCGCGCAGCTGGTCGATACGCTCTATGTGCTGGACGAGCCGAGCATCGGGCTCCATCCACGCGACATGGACCGATTGCTCGGACTGCTGCGCCGGCTGCGCGATGTCGGCAATACCGTGATCGTGGTCGAACACGATCTCGAGGCGGTGCGCATGGCCGACTGGATGGTGGAGATCGGGCCGGGCAGTGGCGACAAGGGTGGCGAAGTGGTGTTCAGCGGCCCACTCAGCGACGCGGCCAGGAGCCCACTGACGGGACAGTACCTGACCGGTGCGGTGAGCATCCCGCTGCCGGCGAAGCGTCGCAGCGCCGGCCCGCGCTATCTGACGCTGAGTGGCATCTCGGCACACACGCTGCGCGACGTGACGATGAAGATCCCGGTCGGGTGCTTCGTCTGCGTGACGGGGGTCTCGGGCAGTGGCAAGAGCACGCTGGTGCACGACGTGTTGTATCGCGCGCTCGAGACACGACTGACCGGCGAGAATTCAGCCAAGCAGCATCTTGGCGAAATCGTTGGCAACGTGAAGTCGATCACAGGTGCCGAACACTTCGACGACGTGGTGCTGATCGATCAGGAGCCGATCGGTCGCTCGCCCCGGTCGAATCCGGT
>Ga0163144_10025530_pt1 | contig 11534 bp, 8 predicted proteins | sample OliLak19BULKMAT1_FD_123175 | JGI IMG/M metagenome (GOLD analysis project Ga0163144, IMG submission 123175) | Freshwater microbial mat bacterial communities from Lake Vanda, McMurdo Dry Valleys, Antarctica - Oligotrophic Lake LV.19.BULKMAT1 | ecosystem: Environmental > Aquatic > Freshwater > Lake... | reverse complement strand
CGCCGCTCCACCAGATCGATCGACCCGCGCAGCGACAGCCCACAATCGAGCGGCACCGGCTCCACGCCGCTTCGATCGTCGCTCTCCTTGCGATCCGGCAGCCCGAACGACAGCTCCGCGAACGCCGGCTCCCAGCCGCGCTCCTCCGCGTCGCGCGCCGTCAGGCGCAGCCACTCGATCAGGTCGGCGTAGATCCCGGCGATGGCGTCGTCCCACACCCGCTCGATCGACGGCAGCAGGTCCTGCCTGTACTTCGCCGCCACCCGCCCGAGCACCGCGTAGAGCTCCGCCCGCGCCTCTTCCATGTTGGCGCGCGTGACCGGCAGCATCCCCTTCTTTCGCAGGCTCTGCAGCAGCTCGAACTGCGTCTCGTGGACCAGCGAGCCCCGTTGCAGCGCGTCCAGCTCCTCGATGCGGCCCGGCGCCTCGCGCGAGCTGAGCCGGTGAATCGTGTACAAAACGAACTTGTACGGGCAGCTCGCGAAGGTCTGCAGCGCCGTCGGCGAGAAGCTCCGCGCCGACAGCTTGTGCTTCGCCAGCGCCTCGATCGCCGCGGCGAGCGGCTTCTTCACGACGACGTTCGCGCGCTTCTCCTCGCGCATCACCAGCCCGTCGGCGCCGGTGAACCTCGGGACCTCCCAGCGTTGCGCGCGGAACCGCAGCGCCCGCGCCAGGTGCGGGTTCGCCGACAGCAGGTAGCGCGCGTTGCCCTCGGTCTCGGGCTCGGGCAGGTGAAACAGCTCCTCGAGCAGCGCCAGATCGTGCTCCGCGTCGTCGATCGCGTCGTGGCTCTTGGCCGGCGCCGGCCAGCCGATGCGCGCCGCCCCGAACGGCGACGCCCGCCGCGCCATCTCGTCGAAGCCGGGCAGCCGCCCCTCCGCCGCGCGCAGCACCTCCAGCCCGTAAAACGAGGGCACGCGCGGCCGCGACTGATCCATGTCGACGCGCGGGTACGACAGGATCGTCCGCTTCCGCGCGGCGCCCACCGCGATCTTCAGCGCCAGGCGCTCGCGCTCGATGCGATCGTCGTTGGTCTCCAGCGCCTTCGCCGGCAAAAGCTCCGCGAGCTTCCGTCGCGCGGCGTCCGGCAAAATCGGATCCTCCGCGACCTTTTGCGGGAACAATCGCTCCGCCAGCCCCGGCACCACGACCACGTCGAACGCCATCCCACGGGCACACTCGATCGGCCCGACGAGCACGCGCCCGTGGCGCTTCGCGCTCTTCGTGACGACCAGATCCGCGAGGCGCCGCCCGAGCACGAGGCGCACCTCCGACAGATCGACGGGCCCCAAAGGCCGCATCGGCGACAGCTCGGCGAGCACCGACAGCACACGGTCCGGCGTGCGCAGCGCCCGCGTCGCGAGCGTGGTGATGTGATCGATCCAGTCGCCCCACGGCGCACGCCCGGGCAGGCCCGCGAGCTGCGCGACGATCGGCGCCGCGAACGCCCGCAGCCTCGCGATGTCCTCCAGATCGCGCGCCAGCCGCAGCGCCTCGGGCCCGGCCGGATCGGCCTGTTCTTCGCGCTCCAGCCGCAGCCGGAGCGCGAGCCGCTCGAGCCGCTCCTCGTAGCGCGCGGCGGAGCCGATGACCTTCGCCTCGGTCAGGAAGTGCTCCCACCGGCGCGGCGCCCATCGCGTCGCCGCGGCAGCGAGCGCGCTCTCGACGGCGGCTTCTGCGGCCTCGTCGTCCTCGTTCGTCTCGCTCGCCTCGCTCACCGCCGCGCGTGCCATCGCCAGAGACAGCAGCGCTTCATCGGGCACGGCCCAGCGCCTGGCATCGGGCGGGACCTCGGGCGGCTCCCCTTGCAGCGTCGCGTCGGGCACCTCGCCGAGCGACAGGTACTCCGCGAAACGCGCAGCCGAGAGGTCTTCCGCGGCGCACGCGAGCAGCGCGAGCAAGGCCCGTCCGGCCGGATCCGGGCTCCGCGTCCCGAAGGCGAACGACGCCGGGATCCGCGCGCGGCGCAGCGCCTCGATCAGGTGGGCGCGGTACGAGCCTGGCGCCCGCAGCAGCACCGCCATCTCGTCGAACGGTGTCCCTCGCTCGGCCTCGTCGCGCAGCGCCCGCGCGATCTCCACACACTCGCGGCTCTCGCCCGGCGCCGACACCACCTGCACGTCGGGCCCGAGCTCCGCGCGCGGCAGCGGTCGCTCCTCGAACAGGTACATCTGAAGCCGTTCGAGCGACGACGCGTCGGCCACCTCGGGCGCGTGCTCGACCTCGGCGCCGAGCGCCGCCGAAAGGACCGACAGCGTGCGCGTATCGCCCGCCGGCACCGTGGCCAGCACGACCGGCGAGCGCGCCGCCAGCGCCGCGACGAGCTCCGCCTCGAGCCCCGGCGCGATCTGCACGTCGTAGATCAACAGCGGCAGCCCCGCGAACGGCGTGTCCCCCGCGAGCGTGCGGGCCGTCGCGGCGCGGAGCACCGTCGCCCGATCCGCCAGCTTGTGTCTCCGCAGCTCGGCCTCGTATTCGTCGTGGATCACCGCCAGATCCGGCGCGACCCGCGCGAGCGACTGCGAGTCGAGCCCGGCCGCCCGCGTCTCGCGCAGCGTCCGCGCGATGGCTCTCGGCAGCCCCGGCCGCCCCGCGACGCCCGCGAACCGACCGAGCTTGCCCGCCGCTGCGAGCCCCGAGACCACGCGCGCGCAAAGCGCTTCGAGCGGCAGCGGACCCCCGGTCGCCAGCTCTTGCGCGGCCAGCCGCGGCGCCGCGATCAGCGCCGCCAGACGCGCCAGCGTGACGCGGTGCTCGCCGAACGCGGCCCGCCCTTCGCGTGCGAGCAGGGCGTAGAGATCGGTCAGCGCGTCGAGCGACGAGCCCACCGCCAGGCCCTCTGCGGCGCGGCGCCGATCGCGCAAATGCGACAGCGCTCTCGCCTTGCGATCAGCCGCCCGCGGCGAGCAGAACACGGTGCCGGAGCCCACGCGGCGTACCATTGCACGCGCACGCTCACACACAAATCCCCATCGTCACGACACATCCGCCAAACCCGCCGTAGAATCCGATCTCGTGCCCTCCCCCAGCCTCACCCTTTTCGCTCACGTGGTGTCTCGGCCCGAGGCCGAAATCGATCTCGCCGAAGCGAGCCTGCTCATCGCCGAGGCCGAATACCCGCGCCTCGACGTCGCGCGCCACATCCGCGCGCTCGACGAGCTGGGCCGCGCCGCGAGGGCCGTCGTGGAGCTCGGCTCGGACCGCCCGCCGATCGAGCGCGTGCTGCGTTTCCTCTACGAAGAGGCCAAATTCAGCGGCAACACCGACGACTACTACGACCCCAAGAACAGCTTCTTGAACGACGTGCTCGAGCGCCGCACCGGCATCCCGATCACGCTCGCGCTCGTCATCATCGAGGTCTGCCGCCGGGCCGGCGTCGAGGCCCAGGGCGTCTCGTTCCCCGGCCACTTCCTCGTGCGCAGCCCCGCCCAGAACGGCCTCTTCATCGCCGATCCGTTCGAGGGCCGCCTGCTCACCCAGACCGATCTACGCAGCCTGCTCGCCCGCCACACCGGCACCCCGCGCGACCCCGACAGCCGCATGCTCGAGGCCGCCGCCCCCAAACAGATCCTCATCCGCATGCTCAACAACCTGCGCGGCATCTACACCCAGCGCGGCGAGCGCGACAAAGAGCGCGAGATGCTCGAGCGCCTCTACATCCTCTCCCCGACCGACGAGGTGAAGCGCGACCTCGACGCCGCCGGCGGCGAGCGCGCCGTCTTCCAGGGCAACCGCGCGCTGAACTGAGAGCCCGGCGCGAGCGCCCTCTCGCCCCGTGCTCCGGCCGAAATACCGCCTCGAAATACCGTGATGGCGCCGCCCGGCCTGTTGCCGATCTAGCGATCACGCGGCCAGGTGACGAGGTCTCGCGATCATGTGCTCGCGCGCATGTCGACCCATCGTGAGAACACGATGCAGTCGTGGGCGCTCCGGGCAAGGTCGCGTCCTCGCCGTGCTCGCCGGAACTGCGCGCGGCTCCGGGCGCTCTCTTGCCCTCCGCTGCGCGCGTCGGCGGGCGCTTCGCGTGGCGATGGGCGGAGGGATGCCGCCGGCGGGGCTCCAAGCTCGGGATGGTGACTTCGTCACCTTCGCGCGTTTCCTAGTGATCGTTCACACTCGCGGTCCGCCGCGCTTGGCTGGCTCGCTGCGGCTGTCGAGCGACGCCCGTGACCAATCGACGCGCCCCGTGGGGCCGAACTCGTCCTGCAGCGCCCTCAGTATCCGGTCCCATACGCCCCCCCGCTGCCAATCGCGTAGCCATCGTCGGCAGGCCATATCGGAGTCCCAACCCATCTCTTGGGGCAGGTACTGTCAATCGTCGTTCGGACGGCGTAGCAGTTTCTCGAACCACACTCGCTCTGGATCCCTCCGCGGAGGGTCGAAGTTCCCCCGCTCATGTAGGTTCTTCGCAAGCTCGCGCAGTGGCTCTCCATCGATGCCCGCGCGCCCCGCCGCCTCGCGCACGAGTTGAAGCGTGGAGAGCACCACAAGCTCGGGATAAAGCTTGTGCGCGACCTTCTGCACCTTCCCGTCATCGCTCACCAGCGGCACGACCAATGTCGCGGCCAAGGCGACGGCCGACGCATCCGCGTCGCGGAGGTGATTCGCACAATGAACAAGCGCATCCGCCGCATCCTCGCCGAGCACACGCACGTCCAGCCGGCCTGCGTCGAGTAGTGGAGCAAGATTTACGGGCGTCTTCGTGAGGCGTTGCTCTTCGTCGTCCGGGTCCGGCGGACCGCATAAAAAACGTGTCTCTGCCCGGGCTTGCGCACTGGACACGAACACGGCCCCCAAAGCAATCGCAAGCTCCACCTCTCGCCCGGTGGCGAGCAAATTGAGCAGGCAGCACGCGTCAACCACCAGTACGCGGGACTTCACTGTGCAGCTTCTCCCCCGAAACGCAGAAGGTCTTCTCCTAGCGAGAGTTCGAGGATCTCCCCATTGTTTCCGACCGGCTGGTGGCAAGCAGCCCGGTAGACGCCGCGCGCCTCCACCCGGTCAGTTTCGAGATACTCGGCCAGATCTCCTTCGGAGATGAGCTCCTCCGCATACGCTTGAAGCGCGAGCGTGACATACCGCTGCGGCAGCGTCGCTATGGGCGATTTCGCTCGGATGAGCCCTAGCTTCTCCTGAGCCTCTTTCGGGCGGAACCGATGAGCCAAAAGACGCTCGAACGTTCCTTTCGGGATCGCTCCAAGCTCTTCGAGCCTTCGAGTCATTGCTTCGAAGGACACTTCATACACGTGCGCGAGCGCGACGATGTCCGGTGGGGTGAAGCGACCGCCATTGGCTCGTTGCCGATCGGCAACCTGCTTTGAAATGCCATTCTGAGGCAACAAAAACTCTGCGGCGAAGGCGTCGGCGAAGACCTCCGACGGATCGCTCCGTGTATGGCCGCTCGCCGGGAAAATGTCGCCTGCCTCTCGGTCACGCAGAAAGTGCCCGAGCTCGTGCGCGAGCGACCATCTCCGGCGCTCGTGCGGGTGATCGCGATTGACTGCAATACACGGCCCAAGCTCGTCGCTCCACAGAAAGAGTCCCGCGACGGATCGACCGAGCTGCGGTTGGAAAATCCGCACACCAGCCTCGACCTCGAAGCGCTCATCGAGCCCCAATGCCGGCGCGTCACCGAGGCCCAACACGCTTCGCACCGTGAGCGCCGCCTCTCGCCCCGAAAGACGGGGATCGACCTTCGCTCCGGCCGCCGTTGCTCGGTACATCTCCAGCATACCAAGACGCCCCACGCTTCGCTCGATGCCGTGCAGCCGCTCCAACTCCGCGTAGCGCACGGCCATCTTCCGCACACGCTCCACTGCCGCGGCCGCTTCAGCCGTCTCGACGCCGGCCACGGGTCCCATTCGAAACCGCGGCGCCACATCGCCGACGACGCCGTGCTCGCGTAACAGCTCATTCATCGAGAGGCTAAGGATTTCTGCCGCCCGTACCATCTCCCCGCTCGTTGGCCTCCGCTCCCCTTTCTCCATGGCGACAACCGTGGTTCGCGCAACACCGAGCTTTGCAGCAAAGTCTGCCTGCGTGAGCTTACGGCGCTTACGCGCCGCCGCGAGCCGTTCGCCGAGCTGAAGGGACGAGATCATTGATGCGCCTCCGTAATGGACATCACCGGCGGGAACCGAGGAAATCGAAAAGAGGCAACGAAACTCTCTGCTTCGGCGGCCTGCCGGGAGAATAATTCACACATCTGTCGCTCAGCTTCGTGTCGAGGCAGTCCTCGGTCGGCATGATAGCGCAATGCGTGCCGAATGCTTGGGTCGAGCTGAATCAGCCGATTGAAGGAGCCGCCGGCTTCCTTGAACCTGGCTGCCTGAGCTACAAAGGCCCGCACATCATAGTGGCCATGCGTCCCGGTCTCGCGGTCTCGATAAACCGTTGGATCATCGTCACCAAGGGCAGTGCGTAGCGCGACACGGCGCAGAAGACAGGACGTACAGACCCCACAATGCACCAGATCACTTTTCCGTGCTTCCGTTTCGTCGCATGACATGGCCACATGCGCGAGGCGCTTCAGAGCAGTCCCAGCTTGCCGGCAGACTTCGCCTTTCGTTTGGCGAAGAAACGGCGCCTCCAAGCGGATCGGGCGCTCGAGAACTTCTTGGAATAAGCGCTCCAATTGGGAGAGCGTCCACGGATGCATCGCGCGAGTGTTTTGCGCTCCGATCTGAGCATCGTTTGCCGGCATGTTCAAAGCGCCGACACCCGCCTCGTAGGTGGCTACAGCAGAAAGTCGGAGGACGCTTGCCATGGCGGCGGCGATGCTGAAGAAGACGAAACCACGGGTTCGCTGTGATTTTTCTTCCTTTCGCTGGCCCTCGTGAGTTGCCTGTGAAGCGTTGACGACCGGCTCAGAAGTCGCTTGTTCGCCAGCGGGTTCTGCCAGCACACCGCCGGGTAGCTGGCTTTCTGGCGTGGACACTTGGGAGCTTCCTCCCGAAGGAGCCCATCGAAGGTAGTGCTGGAATTGTAGGAGATCGACGCGGACACCGAGATCGTGCAACGTCTCGATAGCCGTCGTTCGTCTTGCCAGCTTTGCGTTGTCCCCATAAGCAGTGACCGCGATGAAGGGCCGATCCTCTGCGCGGTGCCTTACCCAAAGTCCGGCCACCGAGTCGAGCCCGCCGCTGAAGAGGGCAAGCTCCGTCTCTTTCGCAACGGGCGTCGGGAAAAGCGGTAGCTGCTCCCCCGGCGTGTACGTGGCCTGGGTGAACTCGAAGACCCACTGATCATCCGTCATGAAACGGAGCAACTGAACAAGAAGCGGCATCGCGTCGTTCCACCTCTCGGGGTTCTCCATGGGAATGCGGAGCCGGAGCGACCGCAGGCGATTTGCCTCCTGAGCTTCCTCAGAATGATTGCCGGGAAGACGGCGCAGGCATTGCCGATCCGCGTTCAGCACAGCCACTGCAAGACGTACCAAGTCGCGCTCGGACTGATCGAAAGGTTCGAGCAGATCGAAGCTGTTTCGCAAGGTCTTGATTATTACGATTACCTGAGATTGACCGCCAATGAGCGCCTTTCGCATGACTCCTTGTTCATCGAAATCGTAGAATTCAGGGGCTCGCGGCATAAGAAAATCCTTCCATGCTTAGATCGGAAGTTGCAATATCGCCTTCGCCACGGAACTGGGATGCGAGCCTTAGGCGGCGGAGAGTTGGGCTTTTTACGAGCTGCTCCGCGGCACGCCGCACGACAGGAAGCATGTCCTGCTCCAGGCGACCGCGCTCTCGAGAGAGAGCCTCGGGGGAAATTTGAGCAACCAGGCCTCCCTTCGCATCGATTGCGTACCTCGCAATCACGTCGCGAAAGAACCGCTCGGCCAAGTTTTTTTGCTCGTACCTGCCGTCGAGGACTTCCCTCGTCGCAGCCCTACGCAACACAAGGTCGAGAGGGCTTTGGGGAGTTGAATCATTCGTTGATTCAATCGCGTCGAGTACCCTGTCGCAGATACGTTGAGTTCCCGCGAACAGCGGTTCCTCGTTCAAAACGCCGACGGCAGCCACCACCGCACCGAACGACGGGAGTCCATCGCACGCGGCGATAAGCTTCTCTATCCAAATTGCGAGTGCAGTGCGGTCTACCTCGACGAGTTGAGCCCCTGTCGCGAGGCCCGACACCTTGAATACTACGCGAGCGCTTCTGGACACCCGTACGAACTGGTCATTGTCAGGCACTACGGCCTCCGAACGAGCCAATGTGCCACCGAGGTCGGTCAAAGTCAACAAGTTGATCAAAAAATGTGGTCATGATTCGACATTGTTCGTTTTTGCCACTTTAGGAGCAGCCGTCGCGGCACCTTCGTTTGTTCGGGAAGCGCTGCTGGTCGCCTGGTTTCCGGCCCGTGATGGTGCTCTAACCAAGCACGTCGGCCGCACTTGATGCGACCTGCCCGCGACGCGGATTTTTTCAGTTGGGGCGGTCGACGGGAGGCGCGAGGGCGCAAGCAGGACGGAGGCCGTGACGTCTCTCAAGAAGTCGGAGGGCTCCGCCGCGATCAGCCGACGGCCGTGGCTTCGGGGCGGCCAAGTCGTGAATCGAGCCCTCCGCACGCTAATAGGCAGCCAGATCCCTTGCGTGCAGGTCGCCCCCGTTGGACCGCATGGGAGCACCCCTCTGCCAACTTTAGCAGAGCTATGTGTAGCAAGCCCAAGCGCACCCAGCGCTAAAACTTCCGCAACATGTCCTGCGCGAGCTTGTCGCCCAGCTCGTGATAGCCGCGCACCGTCAGGTGAATGCCGTCCTTGGCGCCCTTCGGCGGGTTCTCGGCGCGCCAGGCGCGCATCGCGCCCTTTCCGCCCATCGTCTCCACCGTGTCCCAGAACCAGCAGCCATTGTCCCTGGCCGCGTCCCGCAGCGCGTCGCGCACCCTGCCCGAGCGCTCTTCTTGATCGGCGCGCTCGGTCGGGGCCAGCACCACACAGTCGGTGTCCGTCTTCTTCTTGCGGATTCGCGCCACCAGCTTGGCCACCTTGTCGGCGTAGGTCTCGGCCTTGACCCCGACGTCGCCGGCCTCGTTCGTCCCGTATTCGAAGATTACCAGCGACGGCGAGCGACGCGACAGCTCGCCGAGCCACGCCTCCTCGTCCCAGGCCAGCGCCGTCGTGTACCGGGCCCCGTTGATCCCCAGCGTATCGAGCACCACTCCTGGCTGCTCGGCCGGGTCCGTTTCAATGGTCACGCCGCAAAAGGCAGGGTATCCCGACGCGGGGGAGACGCTCAGCCGCACCCCCTTCTTCTTCTGCTTCTCCACCTGCACCCCGACCTCCGTCGTGAACAGCGCGTGTTGCAGCGGTGGCTTTTCGACAATGGCCGTCCCGGCCGCCGTCTGCAACGTGGTCGCCGGCACCCCGGGCAACGAGACGGTGATTGAATCACTCGGCTTGGTGAGTCGATAACAAAGATCCCACTTGAGCTTTTTCGGAAGGGTGCTGTCCATCACCTCGACCGACGCCTCGGTTCCGGGGCTCTTCGCGCTCGTCAAGAGCCCGCCCAGCCCGAACACCCCATCTGCCGTGGGCACGCTGGTCGCCGGACCGCGCGGCGTCATCGACCATCCGTCCTTCATGGACACGTCCACGCCGTCGTGCCGGTAGCCGCGAAACGCGATGTGGACGAAGCCCGGCCCGCCGCTGCCGAAGCGCTTCTGCAACGCCGAGCGCAACCTTCCGCTCCAGAAGTCGGCCTGACCGTGCGAGTCGCCCAGCCACAGGATGCGCACGTGCTCCTTGCGCGTGCGGGCTTCGAGCCCGTCCAGGTCGCTGAAGAAGTGCGCCAGCGCGCCCGTGCGCTTCTTCACCGGCGCCTCGGGCCCCCGCTCGGCCGCCACCGCCGCGTCGTCGCTCGCGTCGCTGCCCGCGTCGTCCGCCGCGGCGCCCGCCCCACCGTCCGTGATCGCCGGCACCGCCCCGCTCGCCGCGACGACAGGCGCCGCCGTCGCGGGCCGGGCGCTCCCGTCCGAGGCGCCTTGCTCGCGCGCGGTGCCGCAGCCTGCCGCGCAGGCGAGCCCCACGGCCGCCGCCCCCGCCGTCTCAATCCATCGCATCGGTCTCCTGGGACGCAGCATCGGCTCCTTCTTGCGGCTCGGCGGCGGTTCCCGGGACGGAGCCCGGCGCTCCCGGGACGGAGCGCGGCCCTCCCGGGACGGAGCGCGGCGTCTCGGGGGACTGCGAGGCGCGGCCGACCAGGCGCTCCTCGACCGTGGCGACGATCTTCTCGGCGTACGATTCGAGCGGCGGGCACGCGATGCCGAGCGGCCCGAGCACCATGTCCGCGTTGCGCGTGTCGAAGCGCACGTTGGTCAGGAGCTGATCGAGCAGCGCCTTGGGGCTGCGCACGAAGCCCTCGACCCCCGGCGCGCGCAGCATGGTGCGGGCGAACGTCGAGAGCTGCACCCACGCCGAGCGTCGCTCGCGGATCTGGCGGATGATCTCGGCGAAGCGCCGCACCGGCAGCGGGCTCGGATCCGCGAGGTGGAACGTCCGGCCGGGCGAGCGCGGATCGAGGCCGATGGCGCAGGCGGCGCGCACCACGAAGTCGATCGGCACGATGTGCAGCGGGACCTCGCCGCGCGTCGGAATCGGCAGCGACAGCTCGGTCGGGGCGGCGAGCAGCAGCAGCACGAAGAGGTACGGCAGATCGAGCTGCTCGACCTCGCCCGTGCCCGAGTCGCCGACGATCATGGTCGGCCGCAGCACCGCGATCGGCAGCGATTTCGACGCGCGCCGCACCACCCGCTCGGCCTTCGCGCGGGTCTCCTCGATGACGTTGCGGAACGACGCGTCCTCGGCCGAATCCTCTTCGTAGACCGTGCCGCGCCGGTCCCCCGAGACGAACGCCGTCGAGTGGAACACCAGGCACTTGAGCTGCGACAGCAGCCGGGCGACCTCGATGATCTCGCCGGCGCCCACCACGTTGAGGGTCTCCGCCGTCTTCTTGTCGACGCCGAGGTAGCTCGCGTGGGCGACGTGATGGATGCGGTCGACGTCGCGCGCGAGCTGCCGCAGCTCGACCCCGGAGAGCCCCAGATCGATCGCGCTCGGGTCGCCCTCCATGATCACGATGCGCTCGCGATCGTGGCGATCGAGCGCGTCGATCACGTGGCGCGCGTCGATCACGTGTTTGGCCTGCACGACCGCGAGCACCAGGGTGTCCGGCTCGCTCAGCACCAGATGAAGCACGAGCTTCTTCGCGAGGAACGACGGGAACCCCGTCACGAGCACAACGCTTGAGTAGCCCGGCCGAGCCATGTCGCGCTGGAGCATAGCGCGGCCTCGCGCCGTTGTGCGCCTGCGCGGCGCGGAAACGAACCGGCGAAGCACATGTGCTACGCATGCCCGCGATGGATGCTCCCCGCTTCGTGTCCGGCTTCTCGCCCGCTTTGGCTCTTCGCGACGCAGGCGCGGAAGCGGTGTGGATCGCGTACCGCGGGGACGATCTGCTCGTGACGATGCACGAGCCTCGCCGCGGCCGGCTGCCGCGCACGGCCGACCTCGCGGGCGTCGCGCTTCCCATCGTGG
>Ga0163144_10025529_pt1 | contig 11535 bp, 10 predicted proteins | sample OliLak19BULKMAT1_FD_123175 | JGI IMG/M metagenome (GOLD analysis project Ga0163144, IMG submission 123175) | Freshwater microbial mat bacterial communities from Lake Vanda, McMurdo Dry Valleys, Antarctica - Oligotrophic Lake LV.19.BULKMAT1 | ecosystem: Environmental > Aquatic > Freshwater >... | reverse complement strand
CGGCGGCGCGGCCCTGCGCGTCGACCATCGCGACCTGCCGGACGCCCGGGCGCGGATCGTCCTTCAACAGCGACGCGAGCGCGTCGGGCGCGGGGACGCCGGCGCGCATCCGGCCGATGCCGAGGCGCCCGTAGCGTGGGTCGACGAACGACTGCGTCGCGACCGCGCCGACGCCGGCCTCGGCCCACGTCACCATCGCGCCGACCGCGAACCAGTGCGACTGCACCGCGACGCCGAGCTCGCCGGTGGTCTTGTCGCGCGCGACGATCGAGTACGTGTGCGTGGGCCGGCGCGGCTCGGCCGGCGCGCCGCCGCCGGCGACCGCCTCGATGTGACCGGCGGGCCCGCAGGTCGGCAGCGTCGCCTGCACCGCTTGGTCCTGCGCCTTGGGCTTCGGTGAAGCGTCCTTACCGCAGGCGGCGAGCGTCAGCAGCAACACCAAGGTTCGCGGGCGCGTCATGGCGCATCGTAGCTGTTGCCGCGGCGCAACTGGATCTTCACGGAGCACCCGCAGCCTGCCTGCATGTCGCTGACCGGAAGCAGCCAGGAGATCCCGCTCGTCGACGTGCTGCAGGTGGCGGCGAACAACCGCCAGACCAGCCGGATCACCGTGCGCGCCGAGGTCGGCCAGGGCGAGCTGTTCCTCGATCAAGGCGAGCTCGTGCACGCCACCTGCGGATCGCTGCGTGGCGAGGAGGCGGCGTGGCGGCTGCTCGCCGCCGAGCGCGCGTCGTATCGCGTCGAGGCCGGCGGCGCGGCGCGCGAGCGCACGATCCATCGCAGCTGCACGCACGTGATCATGGAGTCCGCGCGGGTCGCCGACGAGCTCGCGCGTGGCTCGGTGATGACGCCCTTGCCCGCGCCGCTGCCCGCGATCGAGTTCGATGCGCGGTCGCGCGGCCGCTCGATCTGGCCGTGGGCCGCGCTCGCGATGCTCGCGCTCGCCGCGGGGCTCGGCGGCGCGTGGTGGATGACGCCGGCGCGGCCGGCGGGCCCGATCGCGCCGGTCGCCGAGGCCGCCGTGGCCCCGCCGGTCGCCGCGGTCGAGGCCGCGGAGCTGACCGGCCCGGGCGACGCCGCGCCGATCGCGCGGGACACGCCGTCGCCGCGCGCGCCCGTCACCGCCGCGCTGGCGCCGACGATCGTGTGCCGCGTCCTCGTCGACGGGCGGGGCGCGGTCGCCGACGCCAAGATCTATCGCTCGCGCCTCGATCTCGCGGCGTGGGAGGACGCGGCGCTCTACGTGGTCTCGGGCTGGACGTTCACGCCGGGCAAGCGCGCCGGCGTGCCGATCGCGACGTGGATCTCCGTCGGCGTCGGCTTCGTCGCCCGCGACGCCGTCACCGCTCGGATCGCCGTCAAGGGCTCCGACACGATCGGCGGCGCGCACGGCGTCGGCCAGGACCTGGCGCGCGCCTACGAGGCCGCCCACCCCGGCGTGATCGTGACGTGGGAGGGCCTGGGCTCGAGCACCGCGTTCCCCGGCCTGCTCGACGGCTCCGCCGAGCTCGGCGCGTCGTCGCGGCCGGTCAAGGCGAGCGAGCTCGCGGAGGCGTCCCGCCTCGGCGTCACGCTGGTCGAGCACGTCCTCGGCTACGACGGCGTCGCGATCGTGGTCCACCCCGACGCGCCGGTGCGCGAGCTGACGATCGAGCAGGCCGGGCGCGTGTTCCGCGGCGAGGTCGCGAGCTGGGCCGAGCTCGGCGGCCCCGACCTGCCGATCCGCCGGCTGAGCCGGCCGAGCTACTCGGGCACGCACACGTTCTTCCGCGATCAGGTGGTCCACGGCGAGTTCGCCGCCGGCACCGAGTGGATCGAGGCGAGCGAGCAGATCGTCGCCGCGGTGGCCGCCGACCCGGCGGCGATCGGCTACGTCGGCCTGAGCTGGGTGACCGACGCGGTGCGCGCGCTCGCCATCGACGGCGTGACCCCCGCGGTGGCGACGGTGCGCGACGGTCGCTACCCGATCTACCGCCCGCTCCTCCTCTATACCCGCGGCGCGCCCCCGCCCGAGGTGGCCGCGCTGGTCCGGTTCGCGGGCTCGTCCGCCGGGCAGGCGCTGCTGACCGCGAAGGGCTTCGTCGCCGCCGAGCTCACCGCCGAGCCGGAGCCGACCGCCACGGCGTCGAGCGCACCGCCGAAGCTCGCGCTACGGGTCACGTTCGGCGCCGGTCGCGCGGCGCTCGACCTCGACGACCGCCGCGCGCTGTGGAAGCTCGGCGCCGAGCTGGCCGCTCGCCCGCGCCGCGTCCTCGTGATCGGCCACGCCGACGCCGACGGCGCCGCCGACGTCAACGCCGCGGTCGCGCGGCGGCGCGCCGAGGCGGTGGTCGCGTACCTGCGCCGCGCCGGCGTCGATCCCGCGATCATCGTGACGTCCTCCGACGGCGCGGACGCACCCGCGGCGAGCAACACGAGCGCCGCCGGCCGGCGCCAGAACCGCCGCGTCGACGTGCTGGTCGCGCCCGAGTAGCTACGGCTCGTCGGCCTCGTCGGGACAGGTGACGAAGCGGCGCACCAGCGTGCCGTCCACGGCGCGTCCGTAACGCCTGCTCGCGCTGCGTGCGTACGCGCGCGACGCGTACGGCCGCGAGACGACGACCCACGGGCCGTCGGCGAGCGCGTTCGCGTCGGTCAGCCAGCCCGCGCCGTAGGTGGTCGCCACCAGACCGCGCCCGTTCAGCGCGGCCTCGAGCTCGTCGGCACGGTCGCGGTCGTGGAACACGCCGAGCTGGACGTACCAGGCGCGAGACTCCGGGCTGCCGCCTCCGCCGACGTTGCAGCTGCAGCTGCTGACGAGCCAGTGATCGTCCTCGCGCACCCCCGACGACGCGGTCCCGACAGCGAGGACGAGCACGACTCCGACCACGAGCACCGATCGCATCGCGCGAGCATCACGCGGTCGTGACGTCGGGACAACAACCAGGCCTCGCTGGCGCGTCGGTCGGATCGATTGGCGCGTTCGTCGTCCGGTGCTGTCGCGCCCACGGGGTATCGGTCGCGCATGCGCACGCTGCTCCTCTGCCTCGGCCTCGCCGCCTGTGCTCGCGCGACGCCGCCGCCCGTCGCTCCGCAGCCGGAACCCTCGCCGCCCGTGTCCTCGAAGCGTGCCGATCCGCCGCCGCCCACGACGCCGTCGCCGGCGCCCGCGACGACCCCCGAGCTGACCGAGGCGGAGCTGGCCCGCGAGGCGCAGGACTATGCGGACGCGCTGTTCGACGCAGGAGCGAAGGAGGAAGCGGAGCGCTGCGCCGACGGCTGCCTGGGCACGAAGTCCGACGCGCCGTGACGTGCTAGCGTCGCCGCGCCCATGGCGCACGTCCCGCTGGTCCCGATCGGCGATCCCCTCAACCGCGTCGTCGACGAGCGCGTCGCCGAGGAGCACCGCGCGTCGGCGGCGGTCCTCGAGGAGCGGCTGCGCGGCCGCCGCGCCGAGGTCCACGCGGGCTGGGGTGACGCGTACGTCGAGCGGGTCCACAAGAAGGGCAAGCTGACGTCGCGCGAGCGGCTGGCGCGGCTGATCGATCCCGGCACCGAGGCGTTCGAGGTCGGCACGTTCGTCAACTACGGCGAGGTGTTCCCCGGTGACCAGAAGTCGCCCGCCGCCGGCGTGGTCTGCGCGTTCGCGCGGGTCGAGGGCCGGTGGTGCATGGTGATCGCCAACGACAACACCGTCGCGAGCGGCGCGTGGTGGCCGCGCACGCCGGAGAAGATCGAGCGCGCGCAGGCGATGGCGTTGCGGCTGCGGCTGCCGACGATCTACCTGGTCGACTGCAGCGGCCTGTTCCTCCCCGAGCAGTCGCGGAGCTTCCCGGGCGCGACCGGCGCGGGCCACATCTTCAAGATGAACAGCCTGCTGAGCGCGCACGGCGTGCCGCAGGTCGCCGGCGTGTTCGGGGACTGCATCGCCGGCGGTGGCTACATGCCGATCATCAGCGATCGCGTCTACATGACCGAGCAGGCGTACATGGTGATCGCCGGCGCCGCGCTGATCAAAGGCGCGAAGAGCCAGAAGATCACCTCGCTCGACATCGGCGGCCCCGAGGTGCACGTCCACCAGAGCGGCTGCGCGGATGTCCGCGTCCCGGACGACGAGACCCTGCTCGCGTGCCTGCGCAAGGAGATCTCGCGCCTGCCGTCGTCGGCGGCGCCGTTCTACCGCGGCGACGGCGCGGCGATCGCGCCACGGTTTGCGCCCCGGGAGCTCGCGGGGATCGTGCCGGCGGATCACCGCGAGGCCTACGACGCGACGCAGATCCTCGCGCGGCTCACCGACCAGTCGATGTTCTGGGAGGTGATGCCCGAGGTCGGCGAGGAGATGATCACCGGCATCGGCAAGGTCGGCGGGCTCTACGCCGGGTTCGTGATCAACCGCCAGGGCCTGGTCGGCGACCCCGAGAAGCCCGGCGGCAAGCGCCCGGGCGGCATCCTCTATCGCGGCGGCATCGCCAAGCTCGCGGCGTTCTCGCGCGCGTGCAACGACGACGGCATCCCGCTGATCTGGCTGCAGGACATCTCGGGGTTCGACATCGGCCGCGAGGCCGAGCGCCACGGCCTGCTCGCGTACGGGTCGAGCCTGATCTACACGAACTCGACCAACACGGTGCCGATGTTCACGGTGCTGCTGCGCAAGGCGAGCGGCGCCGGCTACTACGCGATGGCGGGCCTGCCCTACGACCCGGTGGTGCAGCTGTCGACGTGCCTCGCGCGGCTCTCGGTGATGGAGGGCCGCACCCTCGCGATCGCCGCGTACAACACCAAGCTCGACGACGACTTCCAGATCACCGCGACCGATCCGGCCGAGCGCGCGAAGATCGAGGCCGGGATGCGCGAGACCGAGGCGCGGATCGAGCGCGACATGGACCCGTTCGTGTCCGCGAAGCAGCTCGACACCGACGAGATCATCGAGCTCGGCGCGCTGCGCAGCTGGCTCGAGGTGCTGGTCGAGGCGAGCTACCAGACCGCCGGGTATCGCCGGGTGAAGAACTCGCGGATCTGGTCGATGCACGACCTGCGCGAGCTGGTGGGAGGCGTACGGTGAACGGGCTCCTGAGCGCTCTGGATGCCGGCCACGCGATCGGCGCGCCCGGCGTCGGGATCTGGCGGCCCGCGGTCGGGATCGGCGCGCTGGTGCGTCCCGGCGATCTGCTCGGCCTGCTCGAGGTGCTGGGCACCGCGCACCGCGTGCTCGCGCCCCCGGGCGCACGCGGCATCGTCACCGTGATCGCCGAGGGCGCGCATGGCCGCGCGCGGGTCCCGGTCGATCACGGCGCGCGGCTGTTCGTCCTCGATCCCGCGGGCGTGATCGGCGCGGACGCCCAGGACGACGCGACGACGCGGACCGCCGAGGGTGGGCTGGTGTTCCGCGCGCCCACGAGCGGCCGGTTCTACTCGCGATCGTCGCCCGACAAGCCGGCGTTCGTCGTCGCCGGACAGCTCCTCGAGGACGGCCACACGATCTGTCTGCTCGAGGTGATGAAGACGTTCAACCGCGTGGTCTACGACGGCGCGCGCGCGAAGGTCGTCGAGGTCGTGGTCGCCGACGAGGCCGACGTCGACGCGGGCGCGGTGCTGCTGCGGCTGGAGCCGGCGTGACCTCGCTGATGCTCGACGTGCCGTTCGACCTCCTGGTCCGCGGCGGCACGCTGGTCACGCCCGGCGGCGTGGTCACCGGCGACGTCGGGCTGCGCGAGGGCAGGATCGCGGCGATCGGCGACCTCGGCGGCGCGCCGGCGATCGCGACGTTCGAGGCGCGCGGGCTGCACGTGTTGCCCGGCGTGATCGACAGCCAGGTCCACTTCCGCGAGCCGGGGATGACGCACAAGGAGGATCTCGCCACCGGCAGCGCGGCGGCGATCCTCGGCGGCGTCACCGCGGTCCTGGAGATGCCCAACACCGATCCGCCGACGACGACCGCCGAGGCGCTCGACGACAAGCTCGCCGCCGCTCGCGGCCGCGTCCGCTGCGACATCGGGTTCTTCGTCGGTGCCACGCCCGACAACGTGGAGGAGCTCGCCGAGCTCGAGCAGCGCCCGGGCTGCGCCGGCGTCAAGGTGTTCATGGGCAGCTCGACCGGCCGCCTGCTGGTCGACGACGACGAGCGGCTCGCGGCGGTGCTCGCGCGCGGGCATCGCCGGGTCGCGATCCACGCCGAGGACGAGGCTCGGCTCAAGGAACGCCGACACCTCGCCGCCGAGGCCGCGCACCCGCGCGCGCACCCGGCGTGGCGCGACGCCGAGACCGCGCTGACCGCGACGTGGCGGATCCTCGCGCTCGCGCGGCGGTTCGGCCGACCGATCCACCTGCTCCACGTCTCCACCGCCGAGGAGCTCGAGGTGCTCGCGCTGTGCAAGGACGTCGCGACCATCGAGGTCACGCCGCACCACCTCACGCTCGAGGCGCCGGAGTGCTACGAGCGGCTCGGTACGCTGGCGCAGATGAACCCACCGGTGCGCGACGCGCGGCATCGCGAGGCGCTTTGGCGCGCGATCCAGGACGGGCTCGTCGACGTGCTCGGCTCCGACCACGCGCCCCACACCACCGACGAGAAGCACCGCCCGTACCCGCAGTCGCCGTCGGGCATGCCGGGCGTGCAGACGCTGCTGCCGGTGATGCTCGATCACGTCGCGGCCGGGCGGCTCTCGCTCACGCGGCTCGTCGACCTGGTGTGCGCGGGCCCGGCGCGGATCTACGGCATCGCCGGCAAGGGCCGGCTCGCGGTCGGCAGCGACGGCGATCTCGCGATCGTCGATCTGTCCGCCAAGCGGACGATCCGCAACGGCGACCAGGCGACCCGCGTCGGGTGGACGCCGTACGACGGCAAGCAGGTCACCGGCTGGCCGATCGCGACCGTGTTGCACGGCAGGCTCGCGATGCACGAGGGGCAGCTGCTCGGCGAGCCGTCGGGCCGGGTGCTGGCGTTCGCCGACGCCCTGCCCGGCAGCGTCCCGCTCAGCTAACAGCTAGGATGCCGCACATGACGCGGCTCGTGTTCCTCCTCGTGGCGCTCGCGGCCTGCGCGAAGACGATCGATCAGCACGCTCACACCGGGCCCGACGGGTTCTCGGAGGGCGCGGAGTCGATCGAGCTGACCGGCGGCCAGGGCGAGGCGGTCGGTCAGGTGACCTACCCGGGCGGCGATCGCGTCGACTGGAAGGTCATCGCGCTGCCTGCCGGTCGGATCGGCCAGCTGGTGCTCGACCTCGAGTGGCGCGCGCCGCGCGATCGCATGGATCTCGGCCTCGTGGTGTACACCGCCGACGGCAAGCTGCTCGACGAGACGATCGAGGGCCGGCGCCGCAGCAAGCGCGAGGGCAGCAAGGACCTCACGATCGAGCGCGCGCAGGGGACGATCTACGTGCTCGTGTTCGCCACCGAGCGCGGCGACGCGGCGGACTACGCCCTCGACGTTCGGTTCGTCGACCAGACGCCGCCCGCGCCGGTCACGATCGACAGCCTGCTCGCGACCGGCGCGTTCCCGATCCCGGGCCCGCCCAGCCTCGGCGCGGTGCCGCGGCCGTGCAAGGACACGTACGACCCGGACAACCCGGATTGCGTCCAGAACCCGCCGGCCTGCGACCGCGACAACCCGGACAAGAAGAACCCGAGCTGCAAGAAGCTCTGCAACAAGGACAAGCTCGACCCCAAGAACCCCGACTGCAAGCAGTTCTATCCGGTCTGCGATCCCGACATCAAGAAGTACGACAAGGCCAACCCGAACTGCGACGGCATCGAGCCGGTGCGGCCGCCGCCGCCGCCGCCGATCAAGGGGTCGGTCATGGACGTCACGATCCAGAACGGCAAGACGATCATCTCGATCTCGGTGGCCAAGGACTCGCCGGTGCAGCGCGGCTGGGCCGGCACGCTCGTCGACGATCGCGGCAACCCCGTGACCAAGGGCGAGTTCACCGTGACCTCGATCAAGGGCAGGACGGCGATGGGGACGGTCGCGCTGAGCTACGACGACGCGAACCGCTACGCTGCCGCCGTCATCTACTTTCCGGACGGCTACGTCGCGCCGTGAGCTGACCTGACGTTAGGGAACCGGGGTCGGCGCTGGCGTCGGCGTCGGGGCCAAAGTCGGCGCCTCGGCCTCCGGCGGGATCGTCGTCGATTGAGTCGACGAGTTGATGATGATCGACGGTTCGCCGCCCTGCTTGCCGCCGGTGTAGCCGGACATCATGCGGATCGACCGGCCGCCGGGGAACGTTTCGTCGGCGGTCTCGGGGCCGGGCACGAGATCGAGCTTGGCGAACCCGCTGGAGTACCCGCCGTCGAGCTCTCGCGCGGACGTGACGGTCATGTTGACGCTGCCGCCTGCCCCGACCGGGCTGCCCAGCGCGAACGTCGCCATCTTGTCGTCGTCGGCGCCCATGGACTGGATCTGCATCACCGTCGACGTGTCGCCGCTCTCGAGCTGGAACATCACGCCCAGCATCTCGTTGACGAACAAGGCCGCGGTGTCCTCGCTGCCCTTCCGCGTGATCACGAAGCCGCCGGGCGTCAGCACGAACTTGGCGTCGGCATCCTCGAGCACGATCCTGGACTTGTCCTTGCCGGCGCGCATGGCCATCACCACGCCGACCGCGCCGAGTGCAACGCCCGCGGCGGCGATCGCCAGCGCGATCGTCGCCCGCTTCTCCGCCCGCGCACACCGCGTCACCAGTTCATCGGTCATCCGCCGATCGTATCGGTAGACGCGCGGCAGGGCTACTGCAGCGCGACGTGGAGGTAGCGGCCGCCCGCGTCGGCGGTGACGTCGATCGGCGCGCCGAGGCCGGGCAGCTCGGGCAGGCTGAGCGCGGCGCCGGCCAGCAGCGACTCGGCCGCGTCGCCGATCTTGAGCTTCACCGCGTCCTCGAGCGCGTCGTCGGGCCCGTCGATCCGCTCGGCGATCAGCACGACCACCGCGTCGCTGTCGACCACGGTCGGGACCAGCGCGCCGTCCTGCGGCACGAGGTCGAGATCGAGCACGAGGTTCACGCCGAACCGGAAGATCGAGTCGCCGGCGATCGACAGGTCGAGCATGAGGTCCGCGATCTCGACGCGGAGATCGCCGGGCATGCCGGGCGTCGCGTGGACGATCGCCGGCAGCTCGCCGTCGATCGAGACGTCGACGTAGGTCGCGTCGGGGTACGCCTCGCGCAGCTCGGGCACGAGCAGGCCGATCAGGTCGAGCTCGACCTGCTGGATGTTCGCCTTGGCGAGGCCGCCGTCCCGCCACGCCGAGAACAGCAGCTGCGCGACCAGGTTGCCGTCGAGCAGGAGCTCGTTACCGGTCAGCGCGGGCGCGACGCCATCGACCTGCGGCGCGCCGGGCGCCGCGCGCGTGCCGTCGCCGAGCGCGGCGGCGCCGATCCGCGCGATCAGCTGGCCGCCCACCGGCTCGAGATCGGCGAGGCACAGGTGCATGCTGATCGGCCGGCCGAGCAGATCGAGCGCCGAGGTGCGATCGAAGACCTGGAGATCGGCCAGCTTGTCGTCGAGCATGACGTCCGCGCGGGTGCCGACCTCGTCGGTGATCTGCGCCTTCGCCTCGGCCGACTTGTCGCCGCTGAACAGGTTCACGATCCAGTTCTGCAGCGGCCCGCCGGTGCCCCACACGCCGAAGTACCAGCCGCCGACGACCGTCTCGGGCGTCGTGTGCGCGAAGCTCGTGACGCACGCGCTGCCTTCGAGCGGCGCCAGGGCGTCGAGCGCGGTCCACACGTCGATCGTCCCGCCCATCTCGCCGGCGATCCCGATCGTCGAGATCAGGCCCTGGCACTGGCCCTCGAAGTAGACGTACAGGTTCGGGATCCGGATGTGCAGCCACAGGTCGGTGCCGTCGAGGACGAGCTCGACCTCGACCGCGTCCTGCTCGGCGTGGACCGGCCAGGTCACGCAGCGATCGTCCTGGCTCAGGACGTCGCGCGCCATGATCTCGGCGGCGACGTCGACGTCACCGGCCTCGCCGACCAGGCCCTCGGCCATCGACGCGACGATCTCGTCGTCGAGCACCATCGCGGCGCCGGCGCGGTTGTGATCGCCTTCGGGGAGCCAGCGCGCGCTCAGCAGCGTGCGGTCCGCCTGCCGGACATGACCGTTCACGTCGCGCGCGTCGATCGACACCGGCGTCAGGCCGGGCGCGACCGCGACGTCCGCGGTGAACGCGCCGCCGGTGAGGGTCGCCGGGACGCCCGCGACGTCGACGCCGTCGAGCGGGTCCGACGACGTCACCGAGCCGGCGACGGTCCACGTCGTCGTGCCGAGCGGGACGAACCGGTCGAGGCCGGACACGTCGACGTCGATCGACCAGGTCGGCTCGGGCAGCGGCCCGTCGTCACCGCCGGTGTCGTCGCCCCCTCCGCCTCCCAGCTGGCTCGAGCAGGCGGTCGTTGCGGAGATGATCGCAGCCAGGACGAGCGCGCGCATGAGAACCCCCTGAGGTGGAGGTCAGCGTAGGCGCGATGTCCACCCGGACCCGAGCAACCTCGGTCGCCGCCGTCCTCGCAGCCGGTGACAGCGTCCCGCCGCAACCGCGGTTGCCGTATGGTGCGGGCGTGTCGTCCGCGGCCGTCGCCCAGCTCCTCGCGCAGCACCCGGTGGTGCTCGCGCCGATGGAGGACGTCACCGACGCGCCGTTCCGCCGCGCGTGCCGCCGGGTCGGCGCGCACCTGTGCGTGACCGAGCTGATCGCCGCCGAGCACATCGTGGCCGGCGCGGCCCGCGCGCGCCGCCGGCTCGACCTCGCCGCGGACGACCGCCCGACGGCGGTGCAGATCTACGGCGCGAACCCGGCGCTGCTGCGCGACGCCGCGATCGTCGCCGCGCGCGACCGGCCCGTGTTCCTCGATCTGAACTGCGGCTGCTGGGTCCCGAAGATCGCGCAGCGCGGCGCCGGCGCCGGCTGGCTCCGCGATCCCGCGGCGATGGTCGCGATGGCGCGCGCGATCGTCGACGCCGTCGATCTGCCGGTCACCGTCAAGACGCGGATCGGCTACGGGCCCGAGTCGCACATGCCGATCGTCGATCTCGCGCGCCGGCTCGAGGACGCGGGCGTCGCCGCGATCTTCCTCCACTGCCGGACCGCCGCGATGGGCCACGCGGGCCGCGCCGACTGGAGCTGGGCGCGCCGCGCGCGCGAGGCGGTCACGATCCCCGTCGTGGTCAACGGCGATGTCCGGACGGCGGACGATGTGGTCCGCGCGCTCGCCGAGACCGGCTGCGCGGGCGTGATGGTCGGTCGCGGCGCGATCGCGCATCCGTGGATCTTTCGCGAGGCGCGGGCGCTGTGGAGCGGCGGGGCGGTGCCGCCGCCGCCGAAGGAGATGCGCGCCGGCGCGCGAGCGCGCGAGAACACGACCGACTCGGCGTCCGGGCGGAAATCCTGCCGGCTGCAGACCTCCACGAGGCGGCGTTCGCCGTCGAGAAGAGGTACGAAGTGCACGCGATGATCAAGCAGCTTCAGGATCTGCTCCCTGGCGGCGCCGGCGGATGCCCAGACGAAATCGCGGTTCATGAAGCTCGACAATGGCGCCGCGAGATCATTGTCCT
>Ga0163144_10025528_pt1 | contig 11535 bp, 7 predicted proteins | sample OliLak19BULKMAT1_FD_123175 | JGI IMG/M metagenome (GOLD analysis project Ga0163144, IMG submission 123175) | Freshwater microbial mat bacterial communities from Lake Vanda, McMurdo Dry Valleys, Antarctica - Oligotrophic Lake LV.19.BULKMAT1 | ecosystem: Environmental > Aquatic > Freshwater > Lake... | reverse complement strand
TGGCGAAGTTGCAAAAGCAACTCAGCGAGGCTTGGAATCGGTAAGTAGTAAAATCGATAAAGTTGAAAATTTTCTCTTAGTTGATTCTGTTAGCATTACAAAAAACGGAATTAAAGATGGAGCCAAATCTGTTGAGAAAGCTTTTAATAATGCCAAAGATAATATCAAAGATTTTTACGAAAGTAGCACTCAGACGGTAAAAGATAAAATTAATACTGAAATTAGAAGAAGGAAAATTGAATTTCTTACTCGAAACACAGATCGATCTTCGGAAGCTATTAAAGCTGCAGAAAGCTTTTTAGATATTAAGCATAAATTAGAAGAGGCGACGGGTCCATTACAACGTAATAAATTAACCGATTCATTGAATGAACATAGAAGAACTTTACGCCTGGAAGAGAATCTTACACAAGTAAAAGTAGAGATGAATCAAATTGCCGATGAGGTCCTTCAAAGAGGGATTAATGGAGGCAGAAGAAATGATTACCAGCCAAGTGATAGGCTGGGATTTGGTGATACAAGAGTAGTTTCAACCTCATTACCTAAATCTTCTGATGAAGAAAGAGAGAAACAATCGAAAGTTAAAGGAATGGATGATGCAGCTAGAGCATTAGAAGAAGCTTTCAATGCTCCAAGCGCAAAAGTTACCGAAAGAATTCCGGATAATTTTGATGATTTCCTCCAACAGTTAAACTCCTCACCTTCAGTTGAAAAACCTAAACCTCGAAGATCTAGACAACGCTTAGAAAATACCGAAAGTAGCCAAGATTTTGCTTATGATCCTTCAGAAGCATATCGAAAGAGTCTTGAAGAAGGTGGAGATGATATATTTGGCGGCAGCGATGGTGGCAATGGAGGTCCCAGAGGTTCTAATGGTCCATCTTCTACACGAGATGGAGGAGGCAAAGGGCAGAGACGGTTAGTAACGATAGAAGAGACAACTCTAGATTCGAGACCTGGTAGAAGATCGAGACAATCAGATTCACCGAGTGGTCCACAAGCACAAAGTAGAACTTCAAGACAGAATACTGCAAGACAAACTACAGCGGTGGCAGTTTTAGAGGTCCCAATTCAAGAAGGGGCTATAGTTGAAACTCAACCTTACCTTAGACCTGCAAAAGCTAAACCATTAGCTAAGCCAACAATCAAAACCGAACCGATTCCAGCTACAGAACCTACTTTAACTCCTGAGTTGCAGCCAGCAAAACAAGAACAGTCATTAGTAGCAAAGTTGCAACCTCGAATAAAACCGCAAGAACAAATTGAACCACACACAAAATCACAACCTCAATTACGGCCACAACCCTTATATAACGAAAAACCTCTGGCGCATAAACAAAGCATTGAAACAAAAGAGCCAACAAAACGCCGCGATCGATTAAGATTTGGTTTAGATATTTCTGAGGGGCAGTATGATCCGACTTATGCGAATGGTAATAATTTAAATCTTAAGGGAATAAAATTTCATCCTGAGCCTATTAAAAAAGTAGTAGGAGATAGAAGAAAGAGAGTCGTCACAGAAAGAGCTGATATTATTGTTTCAAAAACAATAAAAGTTAAAGATGGTTCAGCTAAAGAATCTCTTTATTTTAGTAAGCCAAGAAGGACAGACTCCATTTTTATATCTCAAGGCTCCGAACATGAAAAAACCGTGGTAGTGAGTGATGTCGAAGTTTCGGATAATCAGGTTGAAAAACTTTCATATGTAAGTGATCAAAGTGATGATCAATAAATTTCTTTATAAAGTATGTGCCACATGATCATTGAATTCCATAAATTTCTTAGCCCAATCAGGCAGAAAATTTCTCGGTAATTTAAAATCAATTGGTTCTCCAGTAATCGGTCTTTTGAACCGAAGACAGAAACTTACTAGATGCAGCGAATCTGATTCTTCACCACCATAAAAACTATCTCCAATAATTGGAAAGCCGACATGCGCGGCATGAATTCTAATCTGATGAGTACGCCCAGTTACCGGTTTGGCTTTAATTAAAGTCACATCGACTTTTTTACCTGATGATAAAGTATGTTCCCCAGTACCCAGAACTTTTAATTGCGTGATGGCTTCCTTGCCATCAGTTTCAACAACTTTCCTCAAAACTGCATGAGTAGGATCATCACCAATAGCTGCATTTACAGTTATTGCGTCCCATTTTGGTTTTCCCACTGTAAGAAAAAGATAGTGTTTTTGAATTAATCTTTTCTCGTAAAGTCTTTGCAACTGATCATGAAATCTTGGTTTAGCACTTACGGCCATAAGTCCAGAAACTCCTGTATCAAGTCTTGAAGGCATATGAATTGTAGTGCCTAGTACTTTTTCAACTTCAGCTTTTAGATATATTTTCTTTTGCTCACGTGCTTGAAAGCAGGGGATACCAGCAGGTTTAAATATTAGACAAAGTTCACCATCATTAAATAAAACATAGTCAGATTTAAATTTTGGAAATTTAGAATCCGGATTTATAAAATCATATTTAGGCTCATAGTATTCAATTCGGCAGGGAGCTTTAAGATCGATATTTTCGGTAACAGCCCGACCATTTAAAAAAAGTCCTCCCCACTCAATCCGTGAGTGCCAACTTTCGGCTGTAATATGAGGGAGTTCCTTATTAAGTGCACTTAGAACATCTTTGGGACAATCCAATTGGTTCAAGTAAACAAATTTGTAGTAACTGCTTGATAAGGCTTCTTTAATTCGAGCAACATTCATATGTTTTTAAGTATACAGAAGTTTGGAAAGTAATTCATCTTATCAAGATATTATGGCTTTGAACCGTTAATGAGCTCTTTGAATCTAATTTATTGGACGCTGGAGGGAACTCCTTGACGTTCCGGTTGGAATTCGTTTTTTTAGGTTTTCGGGTGGGGGTGTGATACTTTTTTAGGTATCATACCCTTTTAATTTATTTCTGCCCGAGAGATTGTACCGTGAGTTCTAATAAACTTCATTTAGAAAAAAGTCCCTACCTTTTCCAACATAAAGAAAATCCAGTTTGGTGGCAGCCTTGGGGAGATGAAGCATTTAAAGAAGCAAAAAAGCAAGATAAGTTAATATTTTTAAGCATTGGCTATTCAAGTTGTCATTGGTGCCATGTAATGGCCCATGAAACTTTCGAAGATAATCAAGTTGCAGATCTTCTCAATAAGGATTTTATCTCTATAAAACTTGATCGTGAAGAACGTCCGGATGTTGATTCACTATATATGCGAGCAGTCCAAATAATGACTGGGCAAGGTGGTTGGCCACTGACCATGTTTTTAACTCCAGATAAAAAGCCAATTTTTGGAGGCACATATTTTCCCCGTCAGAATTTTATAGGACTTATTTCGCAACTTGCAAATGGTTGGCAAACAGATCGAGAAAAGATTTTAGAATTTGGTGCGCAGCTTCATCAAATAATTTCTGAAAGTTCCAAAAATGGAGAAGAAAATAATTTTGAAATTAACGAAGCTTCCTTTTCTAGCTATGTTAAAGAAGCTTTATCCGCCTTCGATTCTGAATTTGGTGGATTTGGATCCGCGCCGAAATTTCCACCTAGTATGTCTTTAAATTTACTTTTAAGAATATACAAAAGAACTGAAGATAAAAAGATTCTTCAAATTATAGAAAAAACTCTTCAAGCCATGGCAGCTGGTGGCATATACGATCATGTTGGTGGCGGATTCTCAAGGTATTCTACAGATCAAAAATGGTTAATCCCGCATTTTGAGAAGATGCTCTATGACAATGCCCTTTTAGCCAAAGTTTACTTTGAAGCTTATCAAGTTACTCAATCTCCAAAATATAAAGAGATTGGTTCGGAGATCCTTCGGTTCTTGATACGAGAGATGCAAAATGAGGAACAAGGCAAAGAGGGTGGATTCTATTCGGCACTTGATGCTGATACCGAAGGAGAAGAGGGAAAATTCTATGCTTGGACAATAGAAGAATTAAAAACAACTTTAGAAGATTCAGATTTTGAAAAACTATGTGAACTTTACAATATTCCTGTTCAGGGAAATTTCGAGCATGGCAAAATTGTTATTTCTTTAAAAGAATTTCAGCCAGGAATCTTAAAAACAACACAACAACAAAATATCTTAAGTATTCTATATAATGCTCGGGCCAAACGAACCTTGCCTTTTCGTGATCAAAAAATAATTTCAGAATGGAACGGACTAGCTATTGAGGCTTTTGCACTTGGCTTTGAAGTTAGTAACGAACATGAATTTTTATCAGCCGCCACACGTGCTGCCACCTTTTTTGAAGACAGATTGTGGAAAGATAATGAAATAATCAGAAGATATTGTGACGGAGAGGCTCGATTTAATGGAGTCTTAAATGACTATGCTTATATAATAAGCGGATTACTTGGCTTATATCGGGCCACGTTCAAACCGCATTACTTAGATTTAGCAACTTTAATTCAGAAGAAGCAAGATTCACTTTTCTGGAGTAAGCAAAGTGGTGCATATCTTACTTCGAACGATCAAGAGACATTGCCTAGAGCTGAATTCTTTGATGAAGCAATTCCCAATGCAAATGGAATCTCTGCCCTTAATTTACAAAAGCTTTACACCCTAACTTTGAATTTAGAATTTAAAGAAAAAGCTAAATCAATTTTAGAAAGAAGTCTTGTATACATTAAAAAATATCCAATGGGAGTCGCGACAATTTTATCTGCCCTTGATATGTGGACAGACACAACTCGGCATTTAGTAATAGAAGAGGGGAGTAATGATCAAACTGCAGATAGACAATTTCTACCTGAATTTCACAAAATCTTTTGTCCAAATTTAGTGATTTCATCTAAAAAATCGAATGCCGTAGAAACTACATATTCATTGTGTGATGAACTTGGTTGTCGATCACCAACAAAGGATACAGAAAAGATATTTTCCGAAATATCTCGAAGTAAAAATTTAAATTTAGATATTTGACTTTTATTATGCGAGCCCTCTTACTATTCGACATTGATAAAACTTTGATCATTGGTAAATACCGCGATGGATGGCCGACTGCTGCAGCTCTTAAGTCGGTTTTTGGTCGTGAACTTGAAGTTACTTTGGTTCCTACTGATGGATTGACCGATCGAGAAATTGTTTGGCGGATATTACAGGCCAATCAGATCAAAGATCTCATTACTGAAGATTTAATGGATCAAGTGCTTTATAATTTAATTATTGAATTTGAGAAAAGATTAAATTCGTATGAGATTACTGTATTACCTGAAACAAAGGAGTCTTTATCTTTTTTAGAGAAAGAAAATTTCTTACTAGGTCTTGTAACAGGAAATTGTGAAAGAATTGCTCAGTTAAAACTTACTAAAGCTGATCTTTGGCAGCATTTCTCTTTTGGAGGTTTTGGTGGCCATAGTAGGGATCGTTCAACCTTGGTGTTAGAAGCAATAAAGAAAGCAAAAGATCTTCATGGGTTTTATAATCCGGCTCAAACCTTTGTAATAGGTGATACACCTAATGATATTCATGCCGGTATTAAGGCAGGTGTTAGGACGATTGGTGTAGCTACTGGAATATTTTCGAAAGAGGAGTTATTGCAGGCAGGATCAGAGAGAGTTTTTGACCATATAGTAGGTGTTAGAGAGAGTTTAAGAGATTAAGATGTAGGAGAGTTGATTGACCTGGCTAAAAGATATATTATTTCATTTATTATTCGATTATTCGAAACTTAAGCAGTTAATGCTAAAAAGGATTACTATGAAATCTATCTACCTATTTGTTATTTGCTGCTTGGTTTTGATCACACCTAAAGTAACAACAGCCCAAGTTATTAATTCGCTTTCTCCAACAAGTGAATTTTTATGTATTGATTTAGCTCAGGGAGATAATCAAGTAGGGCGAACTACCTCAACAGGTTATGAAATAGTTAGTGCTGCAGCAGTTAGAAAAATCTTAAAGAAAAAACGTGCAAAATTACAGGATAAAATCGCAGCAATTAAATCTGTTAAACAAGCAGTCAAAGCGGGGGACATCCCCGAAAATTTAGATTTGAAACTTTTAAAAGGTTTTATTAAAAGTTTTGGAACTGGAGAGAAATTTTTAGGCAATAAAGCAGACAAGCTCGAAATACTAAATTCTAATCTTCTGATTGCCAAAGGACTCCTACTATTAGTCAATCAGGAACTCCAAGCTCTAAGTCTGTGTGAGAGTAATGTAGAGAACGATCCAACTCCTGGCACATATGCAGCGCAAATTTTTGTTGCAAGACACACCAATGGAACCCCTTTTCAAGTCGTGGCTGTTCTTGTTGAATTAGAAAATCAAGTTAACAGTGGAAAATATTGCATAAAGAAAGGTAATTCTCCCGCCTATCCGCCGGCACCATTCTCGGGCTTAAGTTTTAGTTCGAATCCATGCTCTTCTCCAGGTTGTGAAGGAATACTCGGGCCAAACAAAGTTGGATTAAAAGTTGGTGGATATTCTTGGGCATCAACACCATCTGAAGATGAAGTAAATGCAGCTGTAGGTCAACTTTCAGCAGAATTTAACGAATCGTTTCAAGTGCGCGCCAAGATTCCATCGAATCAATCTTGTCCTTATATATTTGGTGAATAGTTATTTATTTTATTATTGATAGAAGTTTTTCATTTGAACTTCACTGCCGGCATATTAAAAAATGATTAATACGGCAGAATTATCCTTAAACAAAGTCACTATAGAGGGTGAGGAATCAACACCAAAAACTATTGGTGTAACACGAATTGAGCGATTATTACTTGAAGCACCACTTCAAATGGCTTCTTTAAAATCTGCTATTGATTATCCGGAATATTTCGGAGGAATAGTAACTAAACGTAATTTTCCTTATAGGCAGAGCGACGAAGAAAAATTCGCCGCTGCTTCACAGATTTATGATCAATGCACCTCTTTCTCAGTTTTAATTGTAAGCATTGGCTCAAATAAAAATTTAGAACGAGCGATTAATCAAGGGACATCTTTAGTTTCAAGACTTAGAGATCAATCAGATCTTTCAGATCGGCCAACTACTGTTGGAATTGCGCTAATTGGTCCCGATATATTAGCTGTTATTAATGCAGGCGATTCTAAAGAAGCTATTTACGAACGAGTTGAAAGAAACAGTTTATCTAATATTTTGATTCGACCGGTTACTCCTGCAGAAAATGTAGATGAATATATCAACGTCTTTACAAAATTAGATTTTGATAAAGATCCAATTGATAGTTTAATTCCTCTAGCCGAGATTGCATTGGTTTGTGAAAGAAATAGTGATTATGAGTTGGATTCTGGGCAGCGCAGTAGGATCTTGGGACATTTTGAAAGGATCTCCACAACGAGTAAACTCCTTCTAGATCCTTCCAATTCCGATGTCCTAAATGAATTAACTAAATTAGTGAAGCGATTATCAGAAACTGATCGTTGGAGCTTTTCAGATATACAAAGATTATCTGCCATTGGTAATAATTTTTATACTCATAAAGATCAAGGAACTTCTATAGTGGATGGGCACGGAGAAAAGCTCAATCCCTTTTTATCTCAAGCTGAACTAGAAGCTGATTTAGCAGAGCTAGCCCTACCTAGAAATGGAGTTGAAATACCTTCATTACAACATGTGCTTAAGGCTATGCAGGAGCAAGCTCGTAAAGTAATACCTCAATGTGGATTTTATGAGCAGCAATCTTTAGTCTCTTTCAAAAAAGCAATATTAAGTATGAGGGAATCTGAGTTTAGAAATTGTTTTGGTCTTACTAAAGCAAATGCTAATAAAATGCTTCCACAAATAAAATCTCCAGAGATCGCTTTTTATGTTCCTAGAAGTGGTGGTTATTCTGCACAAGCCGCATGGCATAACGCTCAAACTTTGGCTGATAAACATCATATTTCTTTTATAGTGTCGATGTTTAATCATGTTTCTGTTTTTAATCCGCAATAACCTTGTAATGAAGAAGAAGGTAAAAAATACATGCAGCCATTAATAATCTATCATCGAGGCAGACATGGAAATGTCACTGGTAAGATAATTCCTGAAAATAGCCTTGAGGCTTTTGAACTTGCTATCCAAGAGGGTGCCGATATGATCGAGTTTGATGTGCAAACTGGTCTTAAAATTGCACACGATCCGGCAAAGGAGTCAGTACCAACTCTATCAGAGGTATTAGATTTAGTTGGGGGACGGTGTGCAATCAATGTTGAGATTAAAAGTCCTAGCGCAGCCTACGATACAATAAAATTAATTCGTGAAGCTCTATCAACTAGTCGCTGGAAGGCTGAACTGATTATATTGTCATCTTTTCATCATGAGACTGCTATCTTTTGTAAAAAATCATTACCTCAATTAAAAGTTGGTGCAATTAATGATGGAGTGCTTTTAACTCCGTACATCGAGCTACTAAAGAAAGAAGGCATAGATAATTTGCATATTGATTGGGCCAATGTGTACATGGATCTTGAAGCAGGGAGCACCATGTTAAGTACGGCTCGAAAAAACAAAATGCAGATCTGGGTCTGGACTGTAAATTCAATTGAGGTTTTTAAGAAAGTTAAAGATTACGGTGTGCAGGCGATTTTTACAGATCGACCGGAGTTGATGAGAAATCTAACTCGGTCTTAAGAAACAGCTATGCAGCAAGTGAAGATTTTTTTGGAAAATAAGGTTTAATCTGTGCAAATCTTAGTGCGCCTTTCTGTGTTTCTTTGTTGCCATATACCTTGTTCAATCTTTGCGTAAGGGCATCTAAATAAGAATGTGGATCCCTCATTGAGCGAAAGCAGGCTAATTCGATTATCTTTGGTAAATGGTGAAAATGTTTATAAGCCGCATCATCTTTTATGGACTGAATGTTGCTGAGAATAGTGTTGACAGCACCTAAAGGATCTTCTCGATTTGAAAAGGCAAGTCGTAGAAGAAAACTTTTATTCTTTAGAAGATCAGCACAAGCAGGATTTCGAAGTAATTCTAAATATCTTTTTTGTGAAGCTAAAAGAATTTCTTTAGCTTCGATTTTCATTGCTTTTTCATCCGTAGACGATAAGTTTGCAGCAGCCTCTAAAAGTATTTTATTCCGTTTTTGAAAGAGCTTAAGCTCTGGGTCATCTTTGAGAACATTATATACCCGCCAAACTTTCCCGAGAAAATCTTCAGTTGTGTTCGGATGGGAAAAGGCCGCTAATCGAACGAGCCATTTATTATTGACAAGATGACTAAATTCTTCTTGGCCAAGTATAGTCTGTTCCTTTAGCAAGGCGTCAGTTAAAAACTTTTTTGGATCTTTAGGATGATTACAAATTGAAGCTACGACTAGTTTGGGTGTCTCATGTAAATCAGCAAAATCAGGATCTGATAATATCTCATTGAAAGTAGATAGTATTTTATCTGCTTTTCCTTTCAAAGATTTTGTAGTCTTTGATGCTATTCTAATTGCATCGGTGGTTGACAAATTCAGAGGTGAAAATTTCTTTGTTGTTAATAAATAATCTACGTTTGCCACAACTTTTTCTAGATGCTTTTCAACACCTGAATGAACATGAGTAAAGAAGGCTTCTAGAATTAGAGATCTATATGTTTGAAGTATTTTAAACCTAGGATCTTTACATAACTCATCTCGTTTAGTTAAAGCATCCAGCATTTTCTGTTTGGGATCTCCTTTGCTCTTAGCAATTGTTCTGACAAGTGATTTACTACCATGATAATCTGCAAGTTCTGGGTCACTAAAAATCACATCTTCTTTATCAGCAATATCTAAAAGTTTATTTTTTGCTCGGTTACCATAAGAAAAAGCAATTCTGAAGATGTAAGCAGGGGCTTCATGAAATCTTTGGCACTGTTTGTCTGCCATTAAAGATTTATAGGTGGCAATTGACTCAACTAAATGGGTGTGAGGATCTGTAGGATATTGAATAAGAGAAGCGTTGATTACTGATTGTTTAGCGGTAATGCCAGCAGAATCTAACTTAGCTGGTAATTCAGAGATTGGGGTAAGACTGGTAATGGTTGGTGTTATTAGCCTGCAAGGATCCGTAACAAATTCTCTAAGACATTCTCTGTTAACAACAAGTTCACTTATTAGGGCTCGCCAGGCATCTTTTCGTATTTCAGGAGAAGGTTCGGGATACTCGAATTTTTTACAAAATCTTTGTCGGAGCTCTTCGTATCTGATTAACATTGTTTTGGCGGCTCTAAAAAGAGCAGGTTCTTCGTTGAGTAGAATCTTGGATTTTTTATCGTTTTCTAAGAAACTTGAGATTTGAGTTTTTCTGCTTTCAGGAATATTGATTCGTCCACGAAGGATGTAATTTTCATCCTTTCTTGCCTGCCTTAAACTCTCCACTTCTAAATGTCCTTGTAACTTTAGAGCAAATCCATTTGGAAATGTGTATTCCGAAAATGGAGTTTGCAAAGTATCGTTGTGAGTAGGCGATTTATTATCGTCTTCAATTTGGCTTTTCATATTAGCTAAGTTTTCTAGCTTTGATTAAATTCGAAAAAGATTTCGCAAAAGATATTGTTATGGAAAGAACATGCTGAAATGATACTCAAAAGTAGCTGCAAATAATTACTTCTACTCCAGATTTTACAAGTAGATTTGAAGAAGTATGTCTGTGTTTATATAAAACGAGTTATATAAAAATGGTGGTGAGGATAGGAGTCGAACCTATGAAGGCTTGCGCCGGCAGATTTACAGTCTGCTCCCTTTGGCCACTCGGGCACCTCACCACAAATGCTTTTTTTCTAATTAGAAATAAAAATGGAGCTGGCAGAGGGACTTGAACCCCCGACCAGCTGATTACAAATCAGCTGCTCTACCAACTGAGCTATGCCAGCACTCCTGAGTCAAAAAAAGCTTATAATGTGTAACAGAGTGGTTCTTGTAAGGTCAAGATCTCAAAGCCTAATTAATCGCTTTAGTCCAATCTTGGTCAGCTTGCAGAAGGCTTGATTTTATCGTACATCATTGGGTCTGCCAAACCTTGGAATTTAGCGCCCACGTAGCTCAGTGGCAGAGCACTTCCTTGGTAAGGAAGAGGTCATGGGTTCAATCCCCATCTTGGGCTCCATAAAACTTGTGTTTTTGGAGAATCAATGATCTTTTTTATATTTTGTACTCTCTTGAGCGGGAGTAGCTCAGTTGGCTAGAGCATCAGTTTTCCAAACTGATGGGAAGTGCTTCAGAAAATCGCGTAGCGATTTTTTATAAGCACTTAAAAAGCAAACGAGAGCAAGCGAGCGTTTGATACCGCTTGCGACCCTCAGTAATAGTTTTATAAGGTACATACTCTCTTGAGCGGGAGTAGCTCAGTTGGCTAGAGCATCAGTTTTCCAAACTGAGGGTCGCGAGTTCAAGTCTCGTCTCCCGCTCCATTTTACAAGATTTTTGAGTTTTCCTAAGCATACGCCTGTAGCTCAATTGGTAGAGCATCGGATTCCAAATCCGAGGGTTAGGGGTTCAAGTCCCTTCGGGCGTGCCAGAGTTTCTTTGATATTTCTCTGAGAAGCTAAAGATCACAACACCCGAAGGGACTTGAACCGATGCAGCCGGAGGCTGCATAATAAAAAGCTAGTCACAAGTGGCGCGAACG
>Ga0163144_10025527_pt1 | contig 11536 bp, 12 predicted proteins | sample OliLak19BULKMAT1_FD_123175 | JGI IMG/M metagenome (GOLD analysis project Ga0163144, IMG submission 123175) | Freshwater microbial mat bacterial communities from Lake Vanda, McMurdo Dry Valleys, Antarctica - Oligotrophic Lake LV.19.BULKMAT1 | ecosystem: Environmental > Aquatic > Freshwater >... | reverse complement strand
TCGACGTGCGTTGGAGCGCCATCGGCAGCGCCGACGACATTGTCACGACGTCTCATCATTTCGCGGCAGGTAAAGCCCCCTCGTCGGTCCGCGCCGCCGTGCGTCTTCCGGACGGCGCGTACGACGTCGCGATCACGGTGGAGCGCACCGATCGCGTTGACTCGTTGCATCGCCGGATCACGCTGGCCGACACCGACCACGTCGCGATTCCGCTTCGATAAGCGACGGATCCGTCGACGTGCGCCGCGCGTTCGGGGCCCCGATCCCGCTTCGATAAGTGCGAAACGTTGCGCGGCGCGTGCAACGCGCAGGAGCGCTGATCACGCGAGTACTTGTCTGCGTGGCTCTCAGGCAACGGTTGTGTCCATCCGCCCGCATTTTTCTATCTAAGCCTGTGGTTTAGAGATCGCGCGCACTCGCATGAACTCGCTTGGATTTCGTGGATTCGAGCTGGGCGTGGACCCTTCTGGAACGAAGCGTGTAAAACGAATTCGCTTGAAGCCCTGACCGCCCTACCGCTACTTCTTGGCCCGGCCATGAGCAGCGTGGCACCTTATCTTACATGCACTTACCCAGGCGCCCTGGTCGTCGCTGTCGACGGTGAGCGCTCCGTCGGATGACCCGACCCAGAGCCTCAACCCCCCGGGACCGAGTGCCGCAGCGCAAGCGCGCTGAAAACCCCACGGAGGACGCATGAAGATCACGCCCTGGTATCTCGCTGCTTTGGCCCCGTTTGCCGCGATTGGCTGGAGTGGCGCCTATCTTGGCCACGCCATGGTGGTCGTTCTCGCCATCGGCATCTTCTGCGGAACCCTCGGCCTCGGCCGCTCCAATCCTCCCGCCGAGCCCCCGAGCGCCCGCGTCTCCTGAGCGCGCTCGTGACTCGTCGCTCGCCCGTCATTCCACCCTGACCAGCTTTGCAGCTACGTTGACGCCATGTCTACGGACGTCGGTGGACTGAAGCGCCTGGAAGAGCTGACGCTGATGGATCTCGAGTCCACGCGCCTCTTGTTGCGCGGCGATTCGGTGGTCGACTGGCATCGGCTGCACATCCGCACCGAAGAAGAAGCCCAGAAGATCCTCGAGGCGCACGAGTTCCGCCCCAACGAGCCGGCGGATCGATCCCGTCTGGAAGCCATCAAGAACGAAGCGATCGCGTACCTGCGGCGTCACTTCGAGTTTCCGATCCCCCTCCCCGTCGCGCGCGCCTCCGTCGAGGAGATCCTGCTGCTCGCCTCGGGCAAGGGGCACCGGCAGCTCTGCGGGTGCACCATCCTGAAGGCGATGCACATCATCCATCACCTGGACGGACGGGAGCTGCTCTTTTGCATCCCCATGAGCGACCAGGAAGTCTTCCACCTGGTCGAAGAGAAAGTGTACCGCGTGATCGGCGGCATGCTCGCCGCGGGCTTCCCGATCACGGAGTTCGTCGGTGGCCGCAAGAACCGCGACTCGCTCTACACGAAGCTGCTGTCGAAGGCGGACACCACCGCCGCGCAGATCTACGACAAGCTCCGGTTCCGCATCGTCACCCGGACGACCGACGACATCTTGCCGGTGCTGATCTATCTCACGGAGCGCTTGTTCCCCTTCAGCTTCGTCGTCCCGCGCCAGAGCATCAACACGATCTTCCACTTCCGCGCGTACTGCGACATGCACCCGCACCTGCGTGTCTTGATTCGCGGCCTGCAGGATGAAATCGCGGAGGTGAGCAGCGACGTCACGGTGGGCGACAACAAGTTCAGCGACGAGAACTACCGCGTCATCCACTTCGTCGCGGAGATCCCGGTGCGCTTGCCCGCCGAGACCATGGAGATGTCGCCACCCGCCGCGTGGCCGCTCGGGCCCATCATCTTCGTTCTGTGCGAATTTCAGATTGTGGACCGCGAGACCGAGGCGGCCAACGAGCTCGGGAACGCAAGCCACTCGAAGTACAAAGAACGTCAACGCCAGGCCGTCATGCGCCGGCTCAAGCTGGGAGTGCGTGCTACGCCCGATGAAGGACGGCGGAAAACGCGGTCGTCGTGAGAGGTCCGATTTGACAGCGCCGGCATCCCGGGTGTACCGGGCACCGCGGCCCTTTTCCGGGGTGGACCCGGCGGAGTAAGGTTAACCAGATGCGGCTCTACAGCGGCAAAGTGCGGGAGCTGGGCGACGAGATCGCCAGGGCCCTCGTCGACGGCGGAGACATCGAGACCGAAAGCCGGGCCGAGGTCGCGAAGGACCTCGAGTCGGTGTTCTCCGCGTACATCCAGGCGGACCGCGAATCGACGGACAAGGCCAAAGACATCCTCCAAAGCCGAGGCCTGCCCCAGACGGAGTTCACCCGGATCAAGAAGATCACGGCCGAGCAGCGCGGGATCAAGGTCGGCGACGAGATGATGGACTACCTGCTCGACCAGCTCATCGAGATGCTGATGCACTCGGGCAACGTCGAGGAGGTGTTCGCCCAGGACCACGACCTCCGCCGGCGAATGCGCCCCATCCTTCGCAAGCACCTCGATCTGGACGAGGCCGTGGACGCCGAGGTCCGCTCGAAGCTGAAGCACGTGCAGGAAGGCTCCCGCACCTGGGAGATCGAGTACCAGCGCGTCATGGGGGACATCCAGCGCCGCAAGGGTCTGAGCTGACGGATGGCTGGCCGGGCGTCGCCAACTGTCGCTACCGCGCGCTGCGGAATCGCGCACAATCGGAGCTAAAGCGAGGAGTACCGCGATGGGCTGGGTTCCGAAGGTCGAGGAAAAGCGCCACTTTTGTCACAAGTGCAAGAACGAGCTGGTCTTCGAGGTGAAGCTCCAGCGCGCCGACACCTGCACTCACTGCGGGGCGGATCTGCAGTGCTGCAGGAACTGCGAATATTGGGATCCGTCGGCGCACAACCAGTGCAAGGAGCACATCGCCGAGTACATCCCGGATCGCGAGAAGGCGAACTACTGCAGCTTTTTCACGTTCCGAAACGGCGTGCCAGAAGACGGCACCGTGCGCGTGAACAAGAGCAAGGCGGCACTTGACGCGCTGTTCAAGAAAAAGTAGCCGCTCTTGTCTTCCCACTCTGCCCACTCTTCGCAGCCCATGCCCACCGCACGATATCTGGTCACCGGCGGCGCCGGCTTCATCGGGTCGAACCTCGTCGCGGCGCTCACGGCCGCCGGGGAGCACGTCCGTGTGCTCGACAACCTGGTGTCCGGCTTCTGGGAGCACCTCGACGGGATCGAGGCGCAGAGCAAGATCGAGCGGATCGAAGGGGACATCCGCGACGCCGCGGCCGTGGCGCGGGCCATGGACGGCGTCGAGATCGTGTTTCACGAGGCCGCGCTGGGCTCGGTTCCGCGCAGCGTGGAAGACCCGATCTACTCCGACGCGGTGAACACCGGCGGCACCGTCACGGTGCTGGACGCGGCCCGCCACCAGAAGGTGCGCCGCGTGATCTTCGCGGCCTCGTCCGCGGCCTACGGCGAGACGCCGGAGCTGCCGAAGCACGAGCGAATGGCGACGATGCCGCTCTCGCCGTACGCGGTGACCAAGCTCGCCTGCGAGAGCTACCTCAAGGTGTTCTCGACCATCTACGGGCTGGAGACGGTGAACCTGCGCTACTTCAACGTGTTCGGTCCGAACCAGACCCCGGACGGCGCCTACGCCGCCGCGATCCCCCGCTTCGTCGATGCCGCGATCGCCAACCGCCCGATCCAGATCTACGGCGACGGCGAGCAGACGCGCGATTTCTGTTACGTCGACAACGCGGTCTCGGCGAACTTGCTCGCGGCGGTCTCACCACGGAAGTTCTCGGGCGAGGTGATCAACATCGCGGGTGGGCGTCGCATCGGCCTGAACGAGCTTTGCCGCGAGATCTCGCGGGTCCTCGGCCGGGAGATCGATGTCGTCCACACCGAGCCGCGGGCGGGCGACATTCGCCATTCGCTCGCCGACATCTCGGTCGCGAAGGAGCTCCTCGGTTTCGAGCCGCTCGTGCGCTGGGAAGACGGGCTGCCCCCGACGGTGGCGTACCTGTCGGCGCTGCGAAACCAGGGCCGGCTCGAGGCCGCGCGCACGCTCACGTCGGCGCGTGTCGGTCCGGCCACACTCCAGACCGCGCGCTAACCAGGGGAGCCAGCGCGCGATGCGAAGCATGACTGGCTTCGGCTTCGGCGACTCGGCCTTCGCGGGCGGTCGCATCTCCGTCGAGATCCGCTCGGGGAACCAGCGGTTTCTGGACGTGCGCGCGCGCCTGCCGGCCGAGCTTTCGCACTTCACCATGTTCACCGAGCAGATCGTCCGGGAACGCATTCGGCGCGGCCGGGTCGACTTGGTCGTCCGCTCGGAGGGTGTCTCGGGTGCGGCCGCGGTGCTCGATCGCGACCGCGCCAAGAGCGCGCTGGCCGCCCTCGTCGAGCTGCGCGACGAGATGGCACCGGGGGCGGATTTGCCGCTCTCGCTGCTGGTTGCGGTCCCCGGGTTGTTCGCGATCGCGGAGCCCGATCCGGACGCGCTGCGAGCGGCGATTCGCGCTGCGATCGAACGGTCGGTGACGTCGATGGATGCCATGCTGCACAAGGAAGGCGCGGCGCTCGCGGCCGACCTGGGGGGCCGAGCGGCGCGCGTGACGGAGCTGCTGCACGAAGTGAAAGAGCGGGCGGAGCTCCTGCCGATGCTCGCGAAAAAGCGCCTGGAAGAGCGGCTGTCTCGCCTTACCGGAGGGGCCGAAGCGCCGCTCGATGCGGGTCGCCTCGAAGCCGAGGTGCTGGTGCTCGCCGACAAGAGCGACGTGACCGAAGAGGTGACGCGGCTCGCCAGCCACATCGATCAATTCGAGGCGGCTCTGTGGGAGAAGGACGAGCCGGTCGGGCGCAAGCTCGATTTCTTGCTGCAAGAGATGTTACGCGAGGCGCACACGGTCGCCGCCAAGGCGCAGGACTCGAAGGTCTCGGAAAAGATCGTGGCCTTCAAGGTCGAGCTCGAGCGCCTTCGCGAGCAGGTCCAGAACGTCGAATGAAGAACCCGACCATGGCGCTGCCAAGCCCCCCGGACGATTTTCTCCTCCTCATCATCTCGTCGCCCTCCGGCGCCGGGAAGACCACGCTCTGCAACCGCCTTCGCGGCGAGTTTCCGGACCTCCGGTTCTCGGTGTCGCACACGACACGGGCGCCGCGGCCGACCGAGGTCGACGGGCGCGAGTACCACTTCGTCGACGACGACACGTTCCAGGAAATGGTGCGGATCGGCGCGTTCGCGGAGTGGGCCCGCGTGCACGACTACTATTACGGGACGAGCTTGCAGGAGATCGAGCTGGCGCGCACCAGGGCTCGCGGCGTCCTGTTCGACATCGACTACCAGGGCGCGCGGCAGATCAAGGCGAAGCTGCCCGAGGCGGTGGCGGTGTTCATCCTGCCGCCGTCGCTCGCCGAGCTGGAGCGACGGCTGCGGGGTCGCGGCACCGAGGACGAAAAGGCCACGCGCCGCAGGCTCAAGAACGCCCGGGGCGAGATCGAGCACTACGGCATCTTCGATTACGTCGTGGTGAACGACGACGTCGAGCAGGCCTACGGTAAGCTCCGCGGGATCGTCTTCGCGGAGCGGAGCCGGCGGTATCGGCGGGCCAGCCTGTGCGAAGCCCTCCTTCTCGAAACCCGAGACAAAGTGTAAGGCAGAAGAAGATGGGCAACGTGCTGGCAGTGATCGGTGGCAGCGGCCTCTACAACGTCGACGACATGACGGACATCGAAGAAGTCCGGGTCGAGACGCCGTATGGGGCGCCGAGCGACGCGGTAATTTGCGGCCGTTTGAAGGAGAACGGCGCGCCGATGATGTTCCTGCCGCGGCACGGCCGGGGACACCGCGTGTCGCCCACCGAGATCAACTACCGGGCGAACATCTGCGCGCTCAAGAAGCTCGGCGCGACGCACGTGCTCAGCGTGAGCGCGGTCGGATCGATGAAGGAAGAGATCGCTCCCGGCGATCTGGTCGTGGTCGATCAGTTCATTGATCTGACCAAGCGCCGCGTGTCGAGCTTCTTCGAGGACGGCATCGTCGGTCACGTCGCCTTCTCGGACCCGGTGTGCTCGATCATGGCGGCGGCGGCCTACGAGGCGGCGCAGGCCACGGGCGCGCGCGCCCACAAGGGTGGGACCTACGTGTGCATCGAGGGCCCGCAGTTCTCGACGCGGGCGGAGAGCCTCGTCTACCGCAGCTGGGGCGTGTCGGTCATCGGGATGACCAACATGCCAGAGGCCAAGCTCGCGCGCGAAGCCGAGCTGCCCTACGCGACGCTGGCGCTGTCGACGGACTACGACTGCTGGCACTCGTCAGAAGAGGCAGTGACCGTCGAGATGGTGATCGCCACGCTCACCAAGAACGTGGGCTTCGCGCGCGACGTGGCCAAGCGCCTCGCCGCGAGCCTGCCGGACGTGTCGAAGAGCCTCGCGAAGGACGCCCTGAAGAACGCCGTGATGACGGCGCCCGAGAAGATCCCGCAAGAGACCCGCGACCGCCTCGCGTGGCTCCTGAAGCCGTCGCCCCGCGTCTGATCCAATCCACCGATTGTTGCCGCGCATCGATTGTTACCGCGCACCGAAGAGCATTCACCGCGCCAGGAGACTCACGTGAAATCCGCATCTCCGATCCTCATCGTTGGCTCGATGGCATTCGACGACCTGCAGCTCCCCACGATCACCGCGACCGATGTCGTCGGCGGCTCGGGCACTTATTCGGCGTTCGCTGCCAGCGTGTTCGCGCCGGTGCGCGTCGTGGCCGTCGTCGGCGACGATTTCCCGCAGGGCACGCTCGAGAGCATGCGGGCGCGCGGCATCGACACCGAGGGCATCGAGCACGCCTCGGGGCGCACCTTCCGCTGGGCCGGGCGCTACGACGCCGATCTCGTCGGGCGCACGACGCTCGACACGCAGCTCAACGTGTTCGCTTCGTTTCAGCCAAAAATTCCCACCTCGTACAGGTCGTCGCCGCTGGTGCTGCTGGGCAACATTCACCCGGCGCTGCAGATCGACGTGCTCAACCAGGTCGAGCGGCCGCGGCTGGTGGTCGCCGACACCATGAACTTCTGGATCCAGGGGGAGCCGAAGATCCTCGGGGAGATGCTGGAGCGGGTGGACCTGCTCGTCATCAATGACGAGGAAGCGCGGCTTCTCTCGGGCATCCACAACATTCGCCGCGCGGCCGACGAGGTGCGCAAGCGCGGACCGCGCAGCGTCATCATCAAGCGCGGCGAGCACGGCGCGCTGCTCTTCGACGACGACGGCATCTTCGCGGCGCCGGCCTTCCCCCTGCACGAGGTCATCGACCCGACCGGCGCGGGCGACTGCTTCGCGGGCGGCTTGCTCGGGTACCTGGCCACGGTGCCCGCGGTGACGCCGCTATCGATGCGACGGGCCATGGTGCACGCGACGGCGACGGCGTCGTATTGCGTGGAGGCCGTGGGCACCGAGCGGGTCGCGAAGCTCGGCCACGCCGAGGTCAAGGAGCGCGTCGCGGCGATTTGCAAGCTCTACGAATTCGGCGCCGGCGCGATGTGACTTCGTCCCAGTTCGCTCGCATTCATTCGCAACTGGCGGGCAAAGCAGCTTTTTCAGGGCTTTCAGCAAGAAGCTGGCGTGTCGGCCTTGCCCCATCATCCGTCGACCATGGTAATGCTTCGGAGAAACCCATGAACCGATCCCTCTTCACCGGCCTTCTGGTCGTCCTTCCGCTGGCCGCCGGCTGCGCTTCGCGCACCGCGCCGTTCAACGAGATGGACCAAGCTCAAATCACCGTCCTCCGCCTCCAGGGTCAGGAGGTGGCGCCGCCGCCCACGGCGCAGCCCACGGCGCAGCCCGGCCTCATCCCCGGCTTGCCGCCCGAGATGCAGCAGATCGGCCAGCAAGCGGCCGCGGCCATCAATCAGGCGCTCCCCGGCCTGATCCCGCCGAACCTCCTGCCCGGCATGTCGACCCCGGTGCAGCCGGCGCAACCGCCGCAGCCGCGCTTCAAGAACTTCGTCATCCTCGCGTCGATGCCGCTCAGCGACGAGTCGGTGAAGAACGAGATCCTGGACATCTTCGGCAGCGAGAAGAGCTTCCAGGCTGACCGCGGGAACTGCTTCTTCCCGGGCATGGGCGTCTCGATGCAGCGCGCCCCGCAGCAGAACCAGGCGCCCCAGCCGCCGGTCGAGCTGCTCATCTCGCTGTCGTGCAATCAGGCCATGGGCGACGGCTTCCGCTGGCCCCACCCGACCAACGGCTTCACGCCCGACACCCACCAGCGTCTCACCAAGATCTTCGAGAAGCTCTGGGGACCTGTTCCGTCCGGCGCATGAGTGCTTTGCGTCGACCAGATGCGTCGACCAGATGCGTCGACCTGAGAGATTCTGCCCGGCCGCTCCGGGCAAGATCTCTGGCCAAGTTTCTGGCCAAGTTTCCGGCCAAGTTTCCGGCCGACTCGCTGGTCAAATCGCCCGTCAAGTCTCTCGCCGCCGGGCGATACGCCGCAGAAATTCAATCATGTCGGAGCACGCAGTGATAAGCTGCGGTGTCGCACCAGCGAAACGGGCCGCACCGTGAGCACCAACGAGAGACTTGCCCCAGGGGTGACGCTCGGACGCTACGAGCTGTTGCTCCCCATTGCCCAAGGCGGGATGGCCACTGTGTGGGCCGCCCGCCAAAAGGGCTCGCGCGGCTTCCAGAAGACGGTGGCCATCAAGACGATGCTGCCGAGCCTGTCGGAAGATCCGCAGTTCGAGCAGATGTTCCTCGACGAGGCAGCGCTCGCCGCGAAGATCCATCACCCGAACGTGGCGGAGACCCTCGACCTCGGTGAAGAGGAAGACATCCTCTACATCGTGATGGAGTGGGTGGACGGCGAGGCGCTGTCGACCATCACCAAGCAGGCGAAGAAGCTGAACGTCACCATTCAGCACCACATCGCGCTGAAGGTGATCTCGCAGGCGTGCCTGGGCTTGCAGGCGGCGCACGAGCTGAAGGACGACGAGGCCGAGAGCCTGCAGCTCGTTCACCGCGACGTCTCGCCGCAGAACATCCTGGTCACGTACGACGGGATCGTGAAGCTCGTCGACTTCGGCGTCGCGAAGGCGATGGGGCGCGCGGGCGGCGAGACGACGGCGGGCCAGCTCAAGGGCAAGGTGCCGTACATGTCGCCGGAGCAGTCGCGCGGCGGCACCATCGACCGGCGCACCGACATCTTCGCGATGGGCATCGTGCTCTACAAGATGACGACGGGTCTGCACCCGTTCCTCGGGGAGAACGACCTGATCACGATGAAGAACATCATCGGCCGGCCGGTCCCCTCCCCCCGCCTGAAGAACGCACAGTTCCCCGTCGAGCTCGAGCAGGTGATCCTGAAGTGCCTGCAAAAAGAGCCCGAGAAACGCTACCAGACGATGCTGGAGGTGCACCAGGCAATCGAAAAAGTGCAGGTGTCGATGGGGTCGTCGGTGGTGGACGACGACGTGGGGACGTTCGTGCGCTCGCTGCTCGGGGACCGCGGCCAGAAGCGGCGGCTCGCGCTGCGCGATGCGGTGCGTTCGCTCGATGAGCGCGCCTCGGCGCCGAACAGCGCCTCGCAGCCGCAGCTGGTGCGCCACGACGCGGTGAGCGAGCTCATCCCGACACGCATGGCGAGCGCGGTGCGGGACGACATCCTGCGCGTCACGGGACAGCACTCGCTGAGCCAGATTCCGCCGGCCCCGCCGTCGCACAGCGAGACTCCGACAGATCCGGGGATGCAGCAGCGACGGACGCGGCCCGCGATGGTGGTGGCCATCGCTGCGACGATGGTGGCCGTGGCCGCGGTGGTGTTCTTCCTGGCACGCGGGCAGAGCGGCGCCGACGGGAAGGGGACACCGGCCGGTCAGGTCGATGGGGCGAAGACGACCGAGCCCAAACCGAGCGCGTTGCCGACCGCGACTGCGAGCGCAACGGTCGAGGCGGTCGCGACGGTCGTGCCGACGGCGAGCGCAACCGTGGCGCCCGACGCATCGACCGAGGCGGCGGACGACAAGAAGACGGCCGGCCCGAAGAAGTGGGCCGGACCGGCGGGGACGAGCACGTCCGGGAGCGGCAAGGTCACGCCGGCGACGGGCACGCAATACGTGCCCAAGATTACCAACCCCGGTTTTTGAAGCGTGGCCGCGCACGGTGGAACGGCGGCTCGCGGGGCGGTGGGCGCGACGTTTCGATCGCTTGGTGATTCGGTGCGCCGCTCTACGACCTGGGTACCGGACATGGGCGGTGGCGCGCGCGGCCGAAGAACGCCAGGCTCGTAGGGGTTGTTGAAGGAGCGCGCGCGAGAGCTCGGAGGCGAGAGCCAGGGCGGGTCTGGGGCCTCCGGCAAGCCACCGAAGCGTGGACGAGTGAACGGCTGGGATGCGGCGCTGGTGCTGGTGAGCGGGGTGCTGACGGTGATCGCGCTCGCCAGGGCGGCGCCGTCGAAGGCGTCTGCCCCGGTCGCGACGGGCGCGGTGTCGGCCGAGGCGCCGGCGCTGGGATCGCTGCCGAAGGGGGCGCCGACGTTCGAGCCGGACACGGAGGCGCCGGTGTCCGGGTGCCACTTCCCCGACCGGGGGTTTGGCGCTTACGGGCAGTGGCGCGCGCTGGAGCTTCCGGATCTCGCAACGGGCGACGTGCGACGGCTGGGCAAGCTGCTGGTGCCGCCGGGGGGCGGCCTGCACGGCGACGCGAGCTTCGATCTGCTCGTGCACTTTCACGGGGCGGAGCCAGTGCGCAAGGAGCTGGCGCCGGCGGACCTGCCGCTGGTGGTGTTCGCGGTCGATGCGGGAACGCGGTCGAGCCACTACGGCAAGCTGCTCGCGGAGGCGGGGTCGTTCGAGCGGCTCGTGGCGGCGATCGAGCAGCACCTCGTGGCGATGACGGGGCGCGCCGACGCACACGCGGGGCACGTCGCGGTGTCGTCGTGGAGCGCGGGGTATGCCGCGGTCTCGCGGGCGCTTTCGCAGGCGCCGAAGCGGGTGAGCGCACTGCTGCTGCTGGACTCGCTGTATGCGAGCTATGCCCCGAACCAGCACGACATCGCCAAGGGCGTGCTCGATTCGTACCTCGAGTCCGCGCAGGCGGCGGCGCGGGGTGGAGCGCCGTTTTTCTTGTCGCACTCGGGGGTGAAGACGGATGGGTATGCGTCGACGAGCGAGGTGGCGACCGCGCTGCTCGACGGGCTGGGGGCGACGAGCGTGGCGGTGTCGGGCGACGTCGAGGAAGACGAGGAGCCGCAAGAGCCGCAGCACGCGCCGCTTCGGCTGGTGCGCATGTATGACTCGGGGCGGTTCGTGATCCGGGGGTACGCGGGGGCGGGGCCGGATGATCATTGCGCGCATTTGCGGCTGCTGAAGCGGGCGCTGAGCGAAGAGGTGTTGCCGGCGTTTCGGAGCAACTAGTTCTGCATGGCAGAAATGCTGACGCATTTCTGTCGCCGCTCCGCGGCGCCTTCGGCGCGCAGAGCTAGCTTGCTTACGTGGGGCATTCGCCCCACACCCCCGACGCGCTGACGCGCGTCGCCAGTTCCGCCGGGCGGAACTAGT
>Ga0163144_10025526_pt1 | contig 11536 bp, 8 predicted proteins | sample OliLak19BULKMAT1_FD_123175 | JGI IMG/M metagenome (GOLD analysis project Ga0163144, IMG submission 123175) | Freshwater microbial mat bacterial communities from Lake Vanda, McMurdo Dry Valleys, Antarctica - Oligotrophic Lake LV.19.BULKMAT1 | ecosystem: Environmental > Aquatic > Freshwater > Lake... | reverse complement strand
TGGTTCGCCGCGCGTCGCGACGAGATATCGCTGCGCATCGATAACGAGCGCCGCGCGGCCGGGATATCCGAACGCTGATCGCGCCGAGGGCGCGCCTGGCGCAGCGCGGCGCGATAGTCACCACGGCTGTTTGCCCGACTGCTGCGTGGACGGAATGCGTGCACGCTGCTCGCGCGCGGTGGCCTCGCAGTTCGGGTGATTCGAATCCGGTGGGCACTTCGGCAAATACACGCCCTGCAGCACGATGAACGCAAGCGGTACCTCGCCGACGATCTGCTGCCCGAGGTTCTCGCCATCGCGAGTCCATGCACGATTGAAGCGCGTGGACTGATGAGTCAGCACGGGCGCACGCTCAGTCGGCGCTGGCCGCGCAAACGGATCGGCAGCAGTGGACTTCGATTCCGGCGGCGCCCGCACGCCGCCATCAGGCGTGAACAGGCGCCGCGCATCAAGTGCCGGCTCGCGGGATGCTCGGCGCGCTGGATCGCGCGGCATGAACTCTACGGCGACCCCCTGGTCCTCCGGTGCAGCGCGGCGCGTGATCGCGCGCGGTACGAGGGTTTCATCGCGTGCCGCTGCGGACTGCACCGGCGCAAGCGCCTCGACAGGAGCCGGCTGCTGCTGGACGAACGCGATCGAGATGCTGCTTTCGGCGCGGATATCGACCTGCGCGGGGCGATAGCGGGCCAGGTAGTCGAGCACCAGCCAAGCGGCCACATGGGCCAGCAACACCGCCAGCAGCACCAGTCGCTGCAGCCTCGCGTCGTCAATCGCCGCGCGCGCCCCTGCGCGATTGCGCCGCGCAAGCTGCTCGGTCATTGCGTCGGCCCTGCTGAAAGTGCTCACCAATCGCCGTGCAGCGCAGTGTCGAAAATCATGGCCGGAAATCAACTGCGCGACTCAGGTCCTCAGGCTCGGTCTGATACGTCTCCCACGGCGCCTTGGGCGGATTCTTCATCGCCGGCGGCGGCACATCGCCGCAGCCGCCGAGGATGATGATGTAGGCGCAACGCCAGCGCGTGCCCCACGGCGTCTTGAACTCCTTCTCCAGGATCACGCGACGCATGATCTCGGCACCGAGGGGCTCGTTCGACGGCACCCAGTATTCGTCGAAGCGGGTGGGCTTGTAGGGGATCGGCGAGCGGATCGGTGCGATGGCCTGCGGCTTCGGGGGCGCGAAGTCCGGCGCGGCAACCAGCGGTTGGGCCGCGTCGATCGCCTGTTTGGACAGGCGCGGCGAGCCGTCGTCGTTGAACAGTCGCGACGAGTCCAACGCGGCCGGCGCTGGCGGCGCCGCGCCGGGTGCGGCCAGCGGCTGCGCCGGCTCGCGCAGTGCGTTGGGCAGCGGCTGCAGCTGGGGCAGCGGGATACGCTGCGCTGCCACCGCAGACGTAACCGGCGGCTCGACGACTGGCGGTGTCGCTGGCGGTTGCGCGCTTGGAAGTGCTGCCGGCAACCGCGCAGGCGCATCGAAAAACACGATCTCGATCGATTCTTGCAGTGCCGCTGCGAGCGGCAACGGCTGCAACTGCATGGCGCGATCCACCAGCATGGCGCCGAGGATATGCAGCAACACCAGCGCCGACAGCACCCAGCGACGCGGCACGACGTCGACCGGCCCAGGAGCGCGCGAGGGCCGCGCTATCTCGAGCGGCAATTGCGGCAGGGTCAGTGGCGGCAGGCCGTCGGGCATCGTGGGATGGTGGAGCCAAGGGGCGTAAGCAGACGTTAAAGACGCGCGCGCTGCGAGAGCCGTTGCGCGGCATGCAGCGTGGACCACCTCAGGCAGGTCTGGCAGCCCGTGCTGACGTTACCGCCGGCAATCCAGAGTCAGCGCTGCGGCAGTCCCGGTGCCCACCACCGGGCTGCTGCACGATCACAAGATCCGGATCAATTCACCGGCGCGACCGAAACGGCCACCTGGATGCGGTCGCCCGGATGCGCATCGGTGCGCGTGGTGTAGGTGCGACCGTGGTACTCGTACTCCACGTTGTAGCCCACGACCTGCTCGTCGCGACGATAGTCGACACGGGTTTCGCAGACCTGCTCGCTGGACTGGCGGTAACCGCCGCCGACCTCGCGGTAACCACCGCGGCTCGCGCGGTCGTGGCCGACCGAGCCGCCGATCAGCGCACCGGCGATGGTCGCTGCGCGGCGACCGTCGCCCTTGCCGACCTGGTTGCCCAGCGCGCCGCCGATGATCGCGCCCAGCAGCGCGCCACCGGTACCGTCGCGACGGTCGCCCGAACGGTAGGCATAGCGCGGCTCGTAGTATTCGACCGGCTGGTTGCGACAGACATCGCGCTCGACCGGCTCATCGTAGGTCTCGATGATCGGATCGACGCGCACCACGCGCGCCCAGTCGTACTCGGCGTCGCCGATGTAACGATCCTCGCCACGATAGGACTGCGCGGATGCAGCGCCGGCCAACGCCAGTGACAGACCGATTACCTGCAATACACGCTTCATGGCAATTCTCCGATACGGCCGCGCACAGTGCGCTGGCGTGGTGCCATTGAAGCGTCGCGCGGCTGAATTCGTTCTTAACTGGGGCCTTCTGACGAGCCGCCGTTCAGCCGGTGTTTTGCAGCCCGCGGGCGATGCCACTGACGGTGGAAACCAGAGCCTCCAGATTGTCGCCGTCGGGCCGACCCTGCGCGCGCCACTCGGCCAGCAGCTTGACCTGCAGCAGGCTCAGCGGATCCACGTACGGGTTGCGCAGGCGCAACGACATCTTCAGCCGCGGATCGCGCTCGAGCAGCTCGCGCGTGCCGCGCAGGCGCAGGATAAGCGCCACGGTGTTCTCGAAGTCCGTCGCGATCTGCGGGAAGAACTGCGCATGCAGCGCGCCGGCCAGTGCCGAATAGCGTGCGGCGATGCCAAGGTCGGATTTGACCAGAACCATCTCGGCGTCCTCGAGCAGGTTCTCGAAGAATGCCCATTCACGCGCCATCGTCGCCATCACATCTTCGCCGACCGCATCGATCGCCGCCTGCAGGCCGTGGCCGATGCCGTACCAGCCCGGCAGACCGTGGCGGCTCTGCGACCACGCGAACACCCACGGAATCGCGCGCAGCTGCGCGACCGTCGACTCGCCCGGCGCACGCGAACTCGGCCGCGAGCCGATCCGCATCCGCTCGATCACATCGATCGGCGTGGCCGCGCGGAAGTAATCGACAAAGTCCGGCGTCTCGAAGATCAGCGCCTGATAGGCCTTGCGCGATGCAGCCGCCATCGCATCCATCGCCTGCGTCCAGCGCGGATCGATGGGGGCCGCTGGCGGCTCGCACTCGCGCGCGATCAGTGCGGAGAACGTCTGTTCGATGCTGCGCAGCGCGATGGCGCGCATGCCGTACTTGCGGCGAATCACCTCACCCTGTTCGGTCAGGCGCAGGCGACCGCTGAACGCACCGGCGGGTGCACCGCGGATCGCGCGCTCGGTCTTGCCACCACCGCGACTGACGGTGCCACCGCGGCCGTGGAAATAATCCAGCGCGATTCCGGCCTCGCGCGCGATCGCGCTCAGTGCCGACTGTGCGCGCTGCAGGGCCCAGCGCGCCGAGGCCAGCCCGCCATCCTTGTTGCTGTCGCTGTAGCCCAGCATCACGGTCTGCCGATTGCCGCGGGTCGAAAGGTGCGCGCGATAGTGCGAGTCGGCGAGAAGGCGCGCCAGCACTGCCGGCGCGCGCTCGAGATCGTCGACGGTCTCGAACAGCGGTGCGACATCCAGCGCCGGCGGCTGCATGCCCGCAGCCTCGGCCAGCACGAGAACCGACAGCACATCGTCGGCATCCTCGCTCATGCTCACGATGAACAGTCCCAGCGCCTGGGTGCCGAAGCGCCCACGTGCCCAGTCGAGCGCGCGGAATACGTCCAGCGTGCGCGAGAGGTTGGCATCATCGTTGCTATCAGCCACCGCCACTTGCGCTGCCAACACCTCGCGCAGTCGCTGCGTGCGCTCGCTGGCCGGCCGGCTGGCCCATTCCGGATCGGCGAGCAATGTCGCCAGTGCGGCGCGATGCACGCCGGCGTGCTGGCGCACATCGAGGGCGGCGAAATGGAAGCCGAAGGTACGCACGCGCCAGCGCATCCGCGTGACCAGATGCAGTCCCGCGTGGCGACCGCCGTGACGTTGAAGGCTGTCGCCGATCAGGTCGAGATCTGCGAGCAGCTCATCCGCATGCGCATAGGCTGCAGGCCCGTCGGCCAGCGTATCGCGCAGGCGGGCGGCGATCAGCAGCGCGAGGCAGCGATACGGCATCTCGCGATGGCGCAGCGCGATGGCGGCGGTTGCCGCGGGCATTCGGGTGCGGTATTCCTCCAGGCGCTTGAGCAGGCCGGCGGCCACCGTCACCCGCGACAGCGATTGCGAGAGCTGCTGTGCGAGGTCCTGCAACTCGTCCAGATAGCGGGCCACCACCAGCGCACGATGGCTCAGCAGCGAGTCGCGCACGGTGTCGGCGCCGACCCCGGGATTGCCATCCATGTCGCCGCCGACCCAGGAACCGAAGGCGATCAGCAGCGGCAGTTCGCGCCAGTCGTGCTCGGGCCAGACGCCGCGCAGCGCGCGCGACAGCGATTCGTAGCAGGCCGGCAGTACGCGATACAGCACGTCGCCCAGATAGAACAGCACGTGCTCGCGCTCCTGGGCCACCGAAGGTCGCACCGAGGCGTACTCCGCGGTCTGCCAGCCGGCGCTCACCTGCAGCCTGATCGCGGCGCGATGGCGGCGCTCTTCGGTAGGGGTAAGGCTCGATTCGATGCGCTCGACCAACTTGCGCGCGATGTGCTTTTCCTTGTCCAGCAGCGTGCGCCGTACCGCTTCGGTGGGGTGCGCGGTGAATATCGGCTCCAGTCGGATCCGCGACAGCGCGTCTGTTACCTGCGCGGGGCTGACGCCTGCGTCGCGCAGTCGCTGCAGGGTCTCGTGCACGCTGCCGGGCACCGGCGCGGATTCGTCGGCCTCGTAGGCCAGCCGGCGGCGGATGCGATGCACCTGTTCGGCGAGGTTGACCAGCTGGAACCACGCCGAGAATGCGCGCACCAGATCGTCGGTGATCGCCGCGGTGGCGTCGCCAAGCGCCGCGTCGAGGGCGTCGGTCGCCGATTCATGGCCTTCGCGACGATCGATCGCCGCCCTCCGCACGCACTCGAGCCGCTCGAAGAATTCTTCGCCGCACTGCTCCCGCACGACCTCGCCGATGATCCCGCCGAGCACGCTGACGTCGGATTTCAGCGGCAGGTCTTTCGCTTCGAAGGGAATTTCTCGCGCCATGGACACATCATGCCGCAAAGCAGCAAAAAGTGAAGCGCCGGGCGGTCGGCGCGTGGTGTCGCACCCCAGCCGCTGGCGTTGTTCGATTTCGCTTGTTTCGGCGGGCGGAGGATTGGGGCTGCGCGTTGGTCGATGCAGCAACCTTGCAAGGCATCGCGCGCAATACTCCCTTGCCCCCTTGCGCGAGAAGGGCTGGGGATGGGGGCTGCACGATCGCGGAAGCGTTCGGACCCCCTCAAATCACCGCGCCTCCCAACCACTGATGCGCAAGTCCCGCACACCGCGCCGCCCCACGCCCCAACAGCGGCCCCACGTGGCTTGCCGCGGACACCCGGATCAAATCAGCCGCCCAACCAGCAGCCAACGCCACCGACACCTCCACCGGGACTTCCCTGTCGCGCTCGCAAGCCAATACCAGCACAGGGCACGCAGGCCGCTCGACCATCACCCCGCTGCGCGCTGCATCCACCACAGCGCCCGATTCATCGCGCCAGCGCCGCCAGGCCCATTCGCACGTCGCATCGTCGGCATCCGGCAGCGCGCGCCGCGTCGAGGCCAGCGAAGCCTGCAAACCCCACGGAATCACCGGCGGCGATGCATCGTGAACCGGCATGCCCAGGTGCCACGGCGCCGGCGGCAGCGGATTGACCAGCACCAGCGCGCGCGCATCCACCAGCGCGCCGCACATCATCGCCAGCAGACCGCCGAGGCTCGCACCGACCAGTACCGGCGCCTCGCCAAGCCTTCGCGCTGCGTCCTCGATCTGATGTACATAATCCGTAAGGCGCGTTGCCGCCACGCTGCCGGATGCATGCTGCAGTTCGAGCGCCTCGGCCTGTCGTCCATGCGACCGCAACACGCGCAGCCACACCGCCCATTCCCAGGCACCACCGCCAGCGCCATGGATCAACAGGATCGGTGCGTGCGCAGTTGATGCGCTATCCAGCGGCCCAGGCTTCATCGCGCAATTCTGACCCAAGTCAGGCACCGACGCGCGCGGGGCTTGACCGCAGCCGCACCGAAGCAGGAAGGTACCCATCCGGCCTGTCGCTGCGCGATTCCGCCCGGATGGTTCAGGGCCCGGCATGCGACCCGCCCCGCGATCTCACGAGGAGGAATTCGCATGCCTGCCTACACCACCCATCAGATCCGCAACATCGCCCTCGCGGGCCATTCCAGCGCCGGCAAGACCACCCTGTTCGAAGCCCTGCTGCATGCCGGCGGCACCATTGCAGCGGCAGGCCAGGTCGAACGCGGCAACACCGTGTCGGACTTCGATCCGATGGAAAAAGCGCGCGGCCATTCCATCCACACCGCGATCGCCGCGATCGACCACGGCGGTATCCACATCAACTTGATCGACACCCCCGGCTATGCGGATTTCCGCGGGCCCACGCTGGCGGCACTAGCCGTCGTCGAGACCGCCGCGATCGTGGTCGATGCCGCGCGCGGCGTGGAGCACGCCACGCAGCGCCTGATGGAGCACGCCAAGGCGCGGCGCCTGTGCCGGCTGGTGATCGTCAACAAGATCGACCAGACCGATGCCGACCTCGAGATGCTGGTCGAACAGCTGCGCGACACCTTCGGACCCGAATGCCTGCCAATCAACCTGCCAGCCAAGGGCCGCGCCGGCGTGCTGGACTGCTTCCGCAATGCCGCCGGCGACAGCGACTTGGGCAGCGTGGCCGCCGCGCACCAGCGCATCGTCGATCAAGTCGTCGAGATCAACGAAGAGGTGATGGGCCGCTATCTGGAAGAAGGCGAACAAGGCCTCAGCGGCACGCAGCTGCACGATGCCTTCGAGCAATGCCTGCGCGAAGGCCATCTGGTTCCGATCTGCTTCGTATCGGCGCGTAGCGGCGCCGGCGTGCGCGAACTGCTGGATCTGTTCGAACGCCTGATGCCCTCCCCCGCCGAGGCCAACCCGCCGCTGTTCATCAAGCGCAGCGGCCCTGCAGCCAGCGACTTCAGCACCACGCCCGACCCGCAACTGCACGTGGTCGCCGACGTATTCAAGATCGTCAACGATCCGTTTGTCGGCAAGCTCAGCGTGTTTCGCGTCTACCAAGGCACGCTCAAGCGCGACACCCAGCTGCTGATCGACGACGGCAAGAAGCCGTTCAAGGTGGGACATCTATACAAGCTGCGCGGCAAGGACCACGTCGAGATCGACGACGCGGTGCCCGGCGATATCGCCGCCGTGGCCAAGATCGACGAGATCCACTTCGACGCGGTGCTGCACGACAGCCACGACGAAGACCAGATCCACCTCGAGCCCATCGACTTTCCGCAACCGATGTTTGGGCTTGCCATCGAACCTGCCACCCGCGGCCAGGAACAGAAACTCGCCACCGCCCTGCACCGTCTCGCCGAAGAAGACCCGTGTTTCCGCATCGAGCACGACAAGGAGCTCAACCAGACCGTGATCCGCGGCCTCGGCGAGCTGCACCTGCGGGTGATGCTCGAGCGCATGAAGGAGCGCTACCAGGTTGAAGTGAAAACCCGGCCGCCGAAGATCGCCTACCGCGAAACGATCAGCGCGCGCGCCGACGGCCACCACCGCCACAAGAAACAGACCGGCGGCGCTGGCCAGTTCGGCGAGGTCTTCCTGCGCATCGAGCCCCTGCCCCGCGGCGCAGGCTTCGAGTTCGTCGACGGCGTCAAAGGCGGCACCATCCCGCATCAGTTCATCCCCGCGGTGGAGAAAGGCGTGCGCATGGTGCTCGAGCACGGCGCCGTCGCCGGCTACGTCCTGCAGGACGTGCGCGTGATCGTCTACGACGGCAAGTACCACCCCGTCGACTCCAAGGAAGTCGCCTTCGTCAGCGCCGGCAAGAAAGCCTTCATGGACGCCATCGGCAAAGCCCGCCCGCTGATCCTGGAGCCCATCGTCAACCTCGACGTCACCATTCCCGACGCCCACATGGGCGAGGTTACCGGCGGCCTGTCATCCAAGCGCGGGCGCATCAACGGCACCGACAGCACGCGCGGCGGCGAGATCGTGGTGAAAGCGCAGGTGCCGCTGGCGGAGATCGGGGATTACTCGAACGAGTTGAAGGCGCTCACCGCCGGGCGCGGGCGCTATGCGATCGAGTTCTCGCACTATGAGGCGGTGCCGGCGGGGGTGCAGCGGGGGCTGGTGGAGGGGTACAGGCCGCGGGTGGAGGAGGAGTAGACAATCGTATCGTGCAGCACTTTGCGACCCTCCTTCAGCTTCGCCAGGCGTAGCGCTCAGTCGAGCGCGGGCAGCCACGTCGCGCACACTAGCTCGTAACCAGTCCGCAATAGTTTGATTGAAGCGCACTGGGATTCGTGGTGACTCCAACGCTTGAGAGCGTGGCACGGAGGGGAGCTTCAGTGGATCACGGTGCAGATCGGATTGTTTTGAGCCTCTCTTGAAATCCTAGTGGGTACCCTTGGCACTCCAGGAGTTGTGGCGGTCACGCGCCTGGGTGGCCGGGTCATTCTCTGCCACCAACATTGTTGCTCGCGGCCGGCGTACGCAGTCGGTTCTCCAAACCGACTTGGTCGATGACGGCGATGAAGCGCGCGTCGTCACGCAGGTTGTCCCAGCGCGGCTCGACATTCAGGAAAGTAAGCCGGAGATCGCGCTCGCCAACGGCCTGTTCAAGAAGTTCCAGCGCGCGTTCCCTGTCGCCCAGCGCGTTGTGCACTGCCGCGCGGCTGACCGCGGGGACGTATCCTGCGGCGGCGCGGGTCTCCATCGCATCGAGCAGCGTCCGCGCATCCTGTGCACGGCCTGCCTGCGCATATGCGGCTGCCAGCAACGAGTTGGCCTGGGTCGCTGCGAACGACAGCGCTTTGGCGTTCTCCAGGTCATCGATCGCTGCTTCGGTGTCGCCGGCTTCCAGCAGAATGGCGCCGCGCGTCAGTCGCGCGATCCAGAATTCCGGTGCGATGGCGATTGCGCGTTCCACTTGCGCCCTCGCCTCGACACTGCGGCCGGCGGCTCTGAGGAAGGCGGCTTCCAGCGTGTTGATCAGCGGCGACAGCGGATCCAGTTCGCGCGCCTGGCGCACCTGGATCAGCGCGGCCTCATGGTTGCCGAGGTTGCTGAGCAGGTGAGCAAAGGAAAAGCGCGCCTCGGCGAGACTTGGATTGAGTTCGATTGCGCGCAGGAACGAGATCTCGGCGGCGGCCCAGTCCCAGTCGTGCCAGAACTGGATGAAACCCAGCGAGGCGTGTGCCTCGGCGAGTTTCGGATCAAGCTCGAGTGCGCGCTGCACCGCCGCGCGGGCGATGGGAAAGACCTCCCAAGGGGGCTGGTCGCCGGTAATCGCCAACCCTCGCCATGCGAACGCCTGCCCTGCCCACGCACGGGCGCAGGTAGGATCCAGATCGACCGCCCTGCGGAACTCGGAGAGCGCCTGGCGCAAGCCCTTGGGTGAGGGTGACTGGATCAGGTGGTGCCCGCGCAAATAGGCCCGGTACGCCTCGACATCGTCCCCATCGCACGGTGCGCTCGACGATACTTCGACCGGAAGCAGCGACAGCGCGCGGGCTATGCCTTGAGCGATCCGGTCCTGCGCACCGAAGACCTCCTCCGTCGTGGTGTCGTAGGTATCGCCCCACAGCGTCTCGCCGCCGGGAATCGCGGTCAGCCGCACGTTCACGCGCAGCCGTTGCCCGCTGCGCTGGGTCGAGCCATCGACCATGTAGCGGACTCCGAGCGCCGTGCCAGCATTCTGCCTGTCGATTCCACCGCCCGCGAATTGTTCGGACGAGGCAAGCGCGCGCACGCGCAGCTTCGGATGGCGGGCCAAGCGGGTGATGAGGGTCTCTGCAAGCCCGAGTGCGAGCAGGTCATCGCCCGCTTCGCCGGAGACCGGCCTGAACGGCAGCACCGCAAGCGTCGTTTCGTTTTCGTGCAGGGCGACCGTAGGGGAATCCTGCGACCTGGATTGCCAGAGGAATAGCATTACCGCCAACCCGGCGACCACGACTCCTGCCACAGCAAAAGGCGCGATCCGTGTGCGGCCGCCGACCGGGCCGTCGCCGTTGCGCGCCGCCACGGAACCAGGCGAGTCCGCCAATTGAACTGCAGGCACGAAGCGGTAACCCCGACCCGGCACCGTCACCACGAAACGATGGTCGCCGGCGCCGGTGCCCAGCGCCCTGCGCAGCACCGACACCGACTGGGTCAGGGTATTTTCCTCGACCACCCGGCCCTGCCAGACCGCTTCCAGCAACTCGTCCTTGCCGACGATGCGGTCGGCGTTCGCCACCAGGTGGATCAGCACGTCCAGCGCCTTGGATTTCAGGGCTATTGGCTGCCCATCCGGCCCCAGCAGCACGCGACTGCGCGCATCCAGCCGGTAACCATCGAAGGTCCAAATGAAGACGAACGGGGCATCCATGGCGCCAATCACAACCTTTCAGCTTTTGTCAGGCCAAGAATCACGACATTCACGGCGCTGGGCTCGAGTCTCGGATCGTCCGCCCTGCGCCTCATCGCGGGGACGTGGACAGCCCCCCAGACCGAGAGGAAATCGACATGTACCTGCGCACCTCACACAAGACTTTAGCAGCACTGCTTTTCGCCCTGATGGCGTCCCCGGTTGGTGCCGAGAGTCGCGCCGACCCGGCCTTTTTCAATCTGCAGGCCAACCAGATCGTGGGTACCTGGGAAGCATCGACCCGGACCGGGCCCTGCGGCGGACCGTTCGGCATGCCGTTCCTGGCTTTCACCGTGTTCCACGCCGGCGGCACGCTGACCGAAACCAACATGGCCCCGCTCGCTGGTGTGCCGACCCCGTTCGGCCAAGCCATCCGCGGTCCTGCATTCGGAACCTGGAGCTACGACCGCCGCAATCGCACCCGTACGGCCCAGATGCGCTTTAACTGGTTCGTCAACGGGCTCTACCACGGCTACCAGCAGATCCAATTCGACCGCATCGAGCTTGATCCAGACAGCTCCTCGCTCTCCGGGACCTTCAGCGCCACCCGGAACTTCATTGATGGCCGGCCTGCGATACCCAACTGCGGCGATGTCGTGATGTCGCGAACTCCATAGCGATCGCACCGCTGCCGACTCCCCGGTGGCACGGGCAGCGGGCTGCACAAATGCCAGCCGTCTGACTTCAAGAAAAGCGGGGCAGTCCGACCCACGCTTGCGGTCGCACTGACCCCGTGTCCGGCCAATCGTGGGCCGCGACAGTGGCTTCAATCCGATGAAACGAACCGAATGAGGACCGAACCGAATGGGAACATGCCGAACGAGGACAGGCATGATTCGCCGGG
>Ga0163144_10025525_pt1 | contig 11537 bp, 11 predicted proteins | sample OliLak19BULKMAT1_FD_123175 | JGI IMG/M metagenome (GOLD analysis project Ga0163144, IMG submission 123175) | Freshwater microbial mat bacterial communities from Lake Vanda, McMurdo Dry Valleys, Antarctica - Oligotrophic Lake LV.19.BULKMAT1 | ecosystem: Environmental > Aquatic > Freshwater >... | reverse complement strand
GAGGGCGAAAGGCGGCCGAAGGCCGCCGGTTGGGCCGTCCGATCGCAAAGCTGGTGAATAACCCGGGCTAGACCAAACGCTGATCCAAGATCGCCTGCTGATGCGCCTGCGCTACCGCTACTACACGCAAACCGCCGCGGACGACTTCGTGGTCCGCCTTCCCGACGAACCGTTGCCCGAGTTCCGCACCTCTGGCTCCGACTTGGGTGAATACGACGCCCACAGCTTCGGGGTCAAGCTGACCTGGTTCAAAACGGGATCGTGGGAGTTCGACGTCGGTGTCGAACACATCCTGCGCGAGGACGGCCTGGACTCCACGCTCGCATCGATCGGCTACAAACTCTACTTTTGAACCATGGCAGCCATTCGCTTCGCACCGTTGCTGCTCACCTTGATCGCCGCCGCCTGCGCGGGCGAGCGCGCCCATCCGCTTGGGGCGGGCTCGGACGCGCCCGCGCACACTGCGCCGGACTGGACACCGACGGCGCTGGACGGCAAAACGCTCGACCGGGCGGACACACTCGCCAGCGGGCGCAGCGTGATGCTCGTGTTCTAGCAGACCCGGTGCGCCACATGCCTTGCCGAGGCACCCGAGCTCGTTGAAGCGGCACGCGTACACGGTGCCGACGGGTTGATCGTCGGCATCGTCCCGGGTCCCGACGGCGCTGTGAACGACGCCGAAGTCGCGCAAACAGTGCAGCGTTTCGGTTTGACCTATCCCCAGGTACGCGACCGCGAACTCGACTGGTCGCGCGCGTTCCACGTCGCGGGCACACCGACCCTCGTGGCGCTCCGCCCCGACGGCGCGGAGGGCTGGCGCGGCATCCGCCCACCCGCGGATTGGGGCACGCTGCACAAACAACTGCGCCAATGAACGTCCTCGCCGCCCTTGCCCTGGTGCCGCTTTTCGTGGCGCCCGCACAAACACTCCGTCCGCTTCAGATCGAAACCCAGGTCGCCCACCAAGCCGCGGAGCCCGTCGCGCGCGAATGGGTCGGCGGCGTGATGGGCACGACGCTCGAAATCCGCGCGATCGGGCCCGACGCCGAGGCGCTTGAGCGCGCCATCGCCGCGGCCGTCGCGGAGATCCAACGGGTGGAAGACCTGATGACCAACTGGCGCCCCTCACCGCTCGAGGAACTCAACGCTGCCGCGGGGGCGGGACCGCAGGTGGTCTCCCGCGAAATCGTCGATGTGATGCAACTGGTGCTCGAAGTGAGTGCGCTCACCGGTGGCGTGTTCGACGTCACCTACGCCGCCGCCGGCAAGTTATGGGACTTCAAGGCTTCGCCGCCGCGGATACCGACAAAAGCACAGATCGCCGCCGCGCTCGCGAACGTGGGTTACCAGCGCGTGCGTGTCGACGCGGCCCTTTCGACGGTGGAAATCCCCCTGCACGGGCGCGTCGGACTGGGAGGCATCGCCAAGGGATACGGGGTCGACCGCGCGATGGCTGTGCTCATGGAACACGGCATCGGACACGGCATGGTCAACGCCGACGGTGATCTCAAGGCGCTCGGCCGCAAGTTTGGCGCCCCGTGGGAGATCGCCATCGTTCACCCGCGCCAACGCGAGCGTGTCATCGCGGTGATCCCGGTCGCCAACACGTGTGTGGTGACCTCTGGCGATTACGAGCGCTTTTTCGAGCTCGACGGGCGGCGTTACCACCACATCCTCGATCCGCGCACCGGAATGCCATCCACGGGGTGCATGAGCGCGACGGTTGTCGCACCCGACGCGGCGCTCGCCGACGCGCTCGCGACCGCGCTATGTGTCCTGTCGCCCAAGGCGGGCTTGGCGCTGGCCGAACGCTCGCCGCGCGTCGAGGCGCTGCTCGTCGACATGGCGGGTGAGGTGCACGCGTCGCGCGGCCTGCGCGCGCGGCTTGAGCATGTGCCCACTGCCGACGCGGCACCGCAGTAAGCCGGGCTTGGGTGCCGCGCGTGGCGGCGGGATCAATCAAAGGTCCGCGACGTGCGGGCGATAGAGCCCGTCGAGTTCGATCAGCTCGAGCGCCGCCTTGCGCGCGCCATCTGCAAGGATGCCCTGTTTGGCGGCGAGCTGCACCAGTTCACCGAAGAGGAACGGCTCGCGCTGGTCTTCGATCAGCAGCGCGATGCGGGCGGTCAGCGGTCCGAGGGTCACCGGATCCCGGCGTCGCACGGTCAGGCGCACAGACTCGATCCGCTGGCTGGCGCGCAGGTTGCGGCGCTCGACGCAAAGGCAGGACTCGGGATTCCACGCCAGCGCTTCGCGCGCGAACTGCCGCGGGTCGATGGGCGCGCGCGGTCGATTGTCCGGATGGCAAAGGAGGACTTCTAGGGACGGCCGGAAGGCGAGCTCGTCGACCAGCGCGAACTGCCGCACGGGCGCGAGGGCCCGGGCGCGCTCGAGCAGCGGCCCCGGAGGCAGCAGAGCATCGACGCTCCAATCGGCAGGTTCCGTCCAACCGAGAAAACGCAGGTTGGCAGCTTCGATCAGCTGGAAGAGGCCCGGGACGTCGTAACTCGTCTCGTGCACGTTCAGGTAGCGGTCGACGAACTCGACATCGGCGATGGTCCGTTGGTCGCTCCACGGCCCCGCGCTGAGCGGGCGCGCGTCGGTCTGTTGGGCGAGCGTCCGCCCAACCGCCAGGCGCTCCGCGAGCGGTGCGTCACGCGGGACGAGTTGATCGATCGCACGGACGAGTCGGTAGAGGCTTTCGCGGCCGTGTTTGCCGTAGACCATCAACGAAAGCACGCCGTGGGGCGCGAGCGCCGACGCGAGGCGCGCGAGGCCGATGCCGGGGTCGGCGAGGTGGTGAATGACACCCGAAGAAAGGATGACGTCGTAACCACCCGCGGGGACCGCGAGCCCGGTGAGTGTCATCAGATCCACTTCCGCGAGCTCGACATTGCGAAGGCCACGCCGCTCGACTTCCAGGCGCGCGTCGTCGAGCGAGCGCGTGCACAGGTCGATACCCGTGAACTCCACGTCGGGTTGGAGACTCGCCGCTCCGACGAGGCCCACTCCCCTGCCGCAGCCCGCGTCCAGCACCCGCAGCGGGCGTCCCGCGGGGCGGCCGCGCGCCGCGCGCGAGAGCAACAGCCGCGCGTCCGTGCCCTGGCGCAGCACCGCCCCCCCGGCCGGGTACGGGAACTGGGTGTACATCGCCCGCACGGCCTCGGTCACGGCATCCATGCCCTCCCATCGGCCGGGGGACGCGCGGAGGCGCTCACGGGCGCAGCAAAGAGTTCCGCGCCCGGGAACGAACGCGGGGGGCTGCTCGTGGTGGGAGCGCGGACCTCCAGGCCCCCGCTTTGGAGCGGCGCGCGGGATCGCGCAAAAGCGCTCTGCACTCTTCAGGGCGGGCCTGGAGGCCCGCGCTCCCAGCTGTGGCGTGGGACGAAGGTGCGGAAACGTGCGGAGCGGATCAGCGGTTGGGGGCGATCAGCAGCACGACCGAGAGTAGCGCGGAGGTCGCCGGAGGAACCCTCAAGCTCCACGTGCAAGGCCCGCAGATGGCTCCACGCGACAACCTCGGGACGGGCGGGCAAACCCGCCCGGCCAAGGCAGTTCCAAATGACCTCGCCGCTAGCCCGAGTGTTTCACCAGCTTTCCGACCACACGGCCCAACCGGCGGCCGTAGGCCGCCGGTTGGGCCGTGTGGCTGGAAAGCGCATGAATCATCCGCGTTAGGCCTTTTAGACCTGGCGCCTGTAACGCAGCGCCACGTTCTCGCGCCCCATTGCACGCAAACGCTCTTCGTCCTTCTTGAGGCCGAGGTGGTGGGCTTTCGACACAACCGACTTCACCGAGCGCTGCAGCTTGTGCGCGAGGTCCAGGTTCGCCATTGCGGGATAGAGCTGGCGCAACTCCGCCAACTCCTCCGAACTCCAACGCGGCATGCGCGTCGCCGACTCGCCCTTCAGACGGCGCAAAAACGCCTTGTCCTTCGCCAGCGCAAAACGCTGGGCCATGCGGCGCACCGAATCGAGGCTACGCTGAAAAATGAGAGCAAGGTCCTCGTCGGTGCGCGTGCCGTAGAACCGTTTGAAGCGCAGCACGTCGTCGCGCGTCCAACGCCCGCTCTGTTTGTCGCTGTCGAGATCCTGGATGCGCTGCTCGACTTCGGCCGGGGCGCGGCCGAGGATGCGCGCGATCACCTCGGGCGGAGTCGCGCCCAGGTAGCTCTTGAGCTGCTCCGTTTCCTGATCGGTCCACGGATCCGTGCGCTCGCGGACGGGGAAGAGCTCAGCGGCCATGCGGCGGACGCTGGCCAAGGGCCGACCTAGCTCCCGCGCGAGCGTCGCATCGTCGCGACGGCCGTACAGGTCCTTGAGTCGATCGATCTCGGCTTGGGTCCAGCGCCCGCGCCGGGCGGCCCCGCCACGACGCTCTTTCGCTGACTGTGAGGGCAACGCCGCGCTCCTTGTTCTCACCTCCGAGGTGGACCGCCGCAACCGCGACGGCCGGATGCCGACGTGGCGGCGCCGACGAAGCACCGCCGCCGATCGCGGGACCACGCGCGTTCCGGGCCGCGCAGGCGGCACCGAAGACGGCCGCGAACTCCTGCGGTCTCGACGACTTCCTATGGGGGGCATTCGACCGGCTTGGGAGCGCGCTTGCCCGGTTTCCCGGGTTCGCGACGAGCGCCGTCCCAACCTGGGCCAAACCGCCCTTTCGGTGGGACCGCACTCGCACGCGCCCCTCCCCCCCCACTGTTGCACTCGGAAGCTGCGCGGGCGATTCCTTCCCCGTCCGCGCGCTTAGACCGGTGTCGCGGGCGTGACCAATGCGGCGTGGAGCGCGCGGCGCCGCTCGGCCATCAGCGCGCGCACGTCCTTCGCGGTGCCAAGCGCGCGGGCGTCCCGCGCGAACGTGCGCGCCTGATCGCCCGACGCCGAGCGCAGCGCGAACTTGAGTTCGCCGAGGAACTGGGGAGCGACGCTGACACCGTCGAAGCCGAGGCCCGAAAGGAGCAACGCAAACACCGGGTCGCTCGCGATGTCGCCGCACACGGAGCAGGGTTTGCCCGCCGCGCGGGCGGCGAGGGCCACTGCCTCGAGGGCGGCGAGAACCGGCGGTTGCATGGGTTCGTAAAGTGACGCCACCCACGCGTTGTCCCGGTCCACCGCCAACATGTACTGCACGAGGTCATTGGTCCCAACGCTGACGAAGTCCACACGCTCCATCACCTGCGGCAGGCAAAAAAGCAGCGAGGGCACTTCGATCATCACGCCGACCGGCACGTCCGCGGCGACGCCGTAACCCTGCTCGACGAGCTGCGCGCGCACCCCGTCGAACACACTCCGCGCTTCGTCGATCTGCTCGAGAGTACCGACCATCGGCAGCAGGATGCGCAGGTCACCGTGCACGCTGGCGCGCAACAACGCGCAGAGCTGCACACGCAAGAGGTCCGTCCACTGGAGCGAAATACGCAACCCGCGCCAACCAAGCGCGGGGTTGTGCTCGGGCGGTGTCTTGAAATACGGCAGCGGTTTGTCGCCGCCGATGTCGAGCGTCCGCAGCGTCACGGGCTGGTCGCCCATATGCTCGAGAACACGACGATACAGCCGGTACTGTTCCTCCTCGGACGGGAACTGCGTGCGCTCCATGTAGAGAAACTCGGTGCGCAGGAGGCCGATACCGTCGGTGTGCGCGACGTCGAACGTTTCCAGGTCGAGCAGGCTCTCGACGTTGGCCTGCACGAGGAAACGGCGGCCACACGCCATCTGCGCGGGCTGGTGCAGAAATCCGCGCACAGCGTCGACGCGGGCACGCCGCGCGCGCTGCTCTTCGCCAAAACGCGCCAGGTCCTCTTCGCTCGGCCGCAGCGTGATCGCGCCCTGACCACCGTCGACCGCGACCGGCATGTGTTGCTCGAGCCGACCGAGAAGGTTCGGCACGCCAATCACACAGGGCAAGCCGAGGGAGCGCGCCAACACGGCGCCGTGGGAGAAGCGCCCGCCCTTCTCGCAAACGACGGCGAGGATGCGCTCCCGCGGCAAGTAGGTGACGACCTGGGGCGTGAGTTCCGTCGCCGCAAGGACCACGCGCTCCGCCGACTTGTGCACTTCCTCCCGATCGCGGTGGAGCAGCATGTCGAGCACACGCCGCCACGGATCGGCGACATCGGCCGCGTACCCACGCACGTTGTTGCCGTCGAGGCTGCCCAGGGTGTGTTCGAGCGACTCGATCAGCTTCTGGACTGCGGCTTCGGCGTTGACACGCGTGTCGCGGATGGTGCGCTCGACATCGCGCAGGGCGCTGGGGTCCTCGAGGATCGCCCGGTGCACGCTGAGGATCGCCGCGTCTTTTGCGCCCGCCTCCCGCGCCACCCGCGCCTCCTGGGTTGAGAGCACCTCCGCCACGGAGTTCAGCGCGGCCGCGAGGCGCCCGATTTCGAGCGGCACCTCGTCCTCGCGCACGAACCAGGTCGGAACCTCCCCCAGCCCCGCGCGCACGATGTGGACGGGTCCCACGGCGAGTCCGGGCGCCACTGCGACGCCCTTGAGAGTGCGGTTTTGGGGCGCGATGCTCCGGTCGGCCAGCATGGCGCCTACTCTACGCCACCGCCCGTGTCCGATTTCAGCCCCTACTCCTCAAGGCTGTGCCGTGCACCCGCCGAAGGGCCAACCGGTAGGAGTCGCGGAGCGTGCGGGGGGACCGCAGGCCTGCGGCAGGACCGCGCGCACCCCGGGGGAGGGGCCGTGGGGTCCCCGGCGGGGAGGAGCCGGCCTCGACCACGCGCGCGAGAGCGACCGACCGTTTCGAGGGGGACATGTTCAGGAAGATCTTTCCGTTCGGGGGGGGCCAACGGCCTCTCGCACTCGAGGACCTCTTGTCCGACGGGTCGGCACCCGTGCAGCGCGCGCAAGTTTTGCCGCGTGTGTTGATCATCGGTGGAACCGCAGTGGCCGCCGTCGGTCTTGGCCTCGCGGCTTTGACCCTCGGGCCCGGCGCGGGCGGAGCGCTCGGCGAAACGCTGCGCTCGATCGCTTCCGCCGCGCAGTCGACGGGCATGGGCTTTGGCACGCTGGGCCTCGTGGGCCTGGCGGCGGCCGCGCTGGGGACCGCACTCATGCGGATGGACCGGCTCTTCGACGAAGCCCAGCGCCTGGCGGACGAACAACCCGACTTGCGTCCGGCCCTGGAGGGGGTTGGCGCGCGCCAGCGCCAGATCCTCAGCGGGCTCGGCGGTGTGCAGCAGCGGGTCGCCGCCATGCAGCAGGAGCTGGGCCGCGCACTGGGCGAACTGACGAGCGCGCCGCCACAGAGCGCGGCCGCGATGCTCGACGAGCGCCTCATGCGTATTGAAGAAACGCTGATCGAGCGTTTTGACGCCCTGCATGCCGGTCAGCCGACCGAGGCGCTGTGGCGCCTCGCGGCGAGCCTCGACCGGCTGGGACTGGAACTCGAGCGGCGCATCGAACGACGCCTGGACCAGCACGTGGATGGGCTCGACGAACGCATTGCCGCGCTCGCACACAGCACGCGGTCCGTGCTGGCCCAAACGACGGGGACGGCACGCACCGCATCCCCGCACGCGCCCCACGCCGCGCCCGAACTGCACCCACTCGCGGCATCGCCCGCTGCGCGGCATGCGCCAGCCAGCGCGGCGCTAAAGGTCGCCGCGGCACCTGTGAAGCCCGTTGCACCGGCCGTTCCTGCAGCACCGGCCGCGCCGCGCGCTCCGCGCAGCGACGAGCGCTTGAGCCGAGCCGTAGGGTCCGAACCGTCGCTCGCCGCGCAAATGCGCGCGTTCGCGCCCGGGGACGAAGCCAACGAGGACTCGCTTGAAGTGCTCTCGTTCGACCTCGACTGCGCGCCTGCCGCCGACCTCTACGGAGCGATCGCGCGCCACCCGCACGCCGACGACGAGAACGGTGGGTTCGAGCTCGACGAGAGTCGCATCGACGACGACCTCACGACGTCGCTTGGGATCCTCGACCAGGCGGATCCCTTTGCGGGCGACGCGCGGTCGCGCAGCCTCGGCCCGCAGCCCAAATCGGGAGTCGAACGCCGCCCGGATCCGCCGGCGCCTTTGCCGCGCCCGCGGAGCGCCGCCGCCGAACCGACGCGCCGCGCCCTCGACCTGGGCGAGCGCAACTCACAGCGCTGACGCCGCCATAATCGAGCGCGGCCGATCCAAAAGTCACTTCGGATCGGCGACGCTGCTGTTGGATGAGAGAATCCGCGAAACGGTCCGCCAGATTGGCCTGATCGCCCTCGCTCACCGACGACAGAGCCCGCAGGGCGAGCCCGGTCGGAATGCGGTCCGGCGCGGCTCCCCGAGCCACCTCAGCGTCGGCCCAGAGGGCAGGCCCAAGGAAACCTTGAAACCAGGGGAGACTCCAATCGCCCCGGGGGGCCGGATCCACGTGTCAGGCAGCCCCCCAGGAGGGTTGCCCGTCCGAACATCGCCGGTTTAGCTTCACTCCTGCCCCGACAGGTCCTACAACGCGCGCCCATGAAGAACTCCCTATCCCTAGGCGTCGTTTTCTGCACGCTCTTCCTGTCGAGTTTCGCTGTCGGTTGCCGAAGCACGGGAGACGTCCGATCCCAGGGTTCTGGCCTCAGCGGCGATCCCATCACCCAGTCGGAAATCGAGGCAGCCCAGCGGGCCTGGGGCGACGGCCTCGTGGCCATCGGGAAGGCCAAGGCCGACGGCGCCGATCCACGTCCGGTCGCCCAACAAGTGATCCGCAACCTCTACGCCTACGCGAGCACGCCAGTTCTGTTCAAGCCGACCCTCGCGAGCGGCGCCCAAACCTTTCGCAACGATGCCGCTGGAGCCCTGGCGTACTTCGCGGGCGGCGACCGCAACTACGCGCAAGACGCTGGATTTGCTCTCAAGCCTTGGACTCAAGTGCGCTTTGAGAACGCCGCCATCTTCGTGCATGGCGACGTGGCCCTCAGCCAGGGCAACGTGTGGGTCACCGATCGCGACGGACAGACGGTGATGGTGGACAAGTCCTTCGGGTACATGCGCGGGCCCGATGGCAAGCTCCGCATTGTGCTGCACCACTCGTCACTCCCCTACGCCGCGAACAACTGATCGTCACGGCCCACTTTGAGCCCAAGCAGCCCCCACCGAGTTCCGAAGCGGGCCTAACCGCCTGTGGGTTTAGTGCCCGGAGGGAACCTTGGGGAGTGTCGGATGACCGCGGCGGGGGCCGACTGCCGGCTCGCCCGCTGTCAGTTCGCCGCGCCAGCTGGCTCGCGGGCGGTCGAGTCGACCATGGTCACGCGCTCGTTCTCCGAGGCCATGATCCAGGTCTGCTTTTCGTCCTCCTTGTGCGACCCCCAGCCGAACACCTTGTCCATCAGGTAGAAGGCCTTCAGCTCGACAGGCAGCCGGTAATCCCCTGTCTTGATGCGCCATTCGGCGATCTTCTCGATCAGGCCGCGCTTGGGGCGCACGAGACCGTGCACGAACGATGCGTACTGGTAGTACAGACGCCAGCGCTTGTGCACCGACGCGGGGATGTTGTCCTTCCACGTCTCCATGACGTGGTATTCGAGCTGGTGGCCCCAGGCCTCGAGATCCTTCGGGGGCTGGTAGCTGTGCTCCTTGACCGCGAGCTCGTACTCCTGGCTGCCGGGGATCGGGCGGAACGGGTACACGTGCGCGGACACCGACGGGCAGTGGTGCAGGATCGTGCGCGCCTGGTCGAGGGTGGCGAGCATCGACTTTTCGGTCTCGCCGGGGTAGCCGATGATGTAGGTCAGCGAGGTGACGACGTCGCGCTCGTGCAGAAGCCGCGCAGCGGCAAGCGTGTCGCCCTCGCCGATCGGTTTACCGACACGCTCCATCATGTCGGGCAGCGCGGTCTCGGCGCCGACACATGCGACGTAGAGACCCGTGTCGCGCATCAGGTCAAGCGTCTGGGGCTTGTACCGCAAGAGGTTGTTGACCTCGAACGTCGTGCTCCACTCAAACCGCAGGTCGCGTGCCTGCATGCCTTCGCAGAACTCACGCAGACGCTTTTCGGCGACGCCCCAGTTCGCGTCCTGGAAGCGGACCACGTCGAATCCCCAACGCTGTTTGAGATCGGCGAGGTCGTCGAGCATCCGATCCGCCGGCATCGCTTTCCAGCGGCGGTTGGTGACAAGCGGAGAGCAGCAGAAGCTACACGGCTCCGGACAACCGAAGCTCGAGAAGTAGCTGATGCCGAAGTACTTCCCGTTTTTCCCCGCCGACGGCGGCGAGGGCATGCGATTGCGCGCTTCCCGAGCACCCGGGCGCATCTGACGCTCGCGGTAGGGCGTGATGTCCATCAAATGCCAGGCGGCGTTGCGCAGTTGCTCCCACCCGACCACCGGACGGTGTTCGCTGAGCACGACCCTACCGTCGCGCCACAGCGCGAGACCCGGCACGCCCAGAAGGTCGGCACCGGATTCGACCGCGTGCACGTAGTCGCGGAACGTGAGTTCCCCCTGGCCCATGCACACCGCTTCGTAAACGCCGGTGGAAAGGTAGGCCTCCGGAAGACAACTCGCGAACCAGCCTCCTGCGATGATCCGAACGCGCGGATGGCGTGCGTGGACCTTCTCGGCGATGCGATGTCCATCCGCGACCATGAAACCGAGGATCGCCGTGGTGCCGAAAATGTCGGCACCCTCGCAAGCTTCGAGCGCTCGCCGGTGGGCCTCGTCGTGGCTGTAAAGGGAGGCGTCGATGACCACCACCTCGTGCCCCTGCGCGTCCGGGATTGCTGCGATGTGCAGCATCTCGAGCGGCAGCATGTCGTAGCTCGTGAACTGGCCCAGATCCTGGTTCACCTGTTGGGGTTGATAGAGGACGATCTTCAGCTTGGACATGGGAGGGGGACCGCGAAGGGGCTGACAAGGCTCGAACGGGGTCAATTCTTACCCGCGTACAGCTTGCGTGGCGATCTGGATCCTGGAATTCGTTACATGCCCCCCACCCCGCCCCTCTCTGCTCGCCCGTTCCGAACGGGCCATCCCATGAATAGCCCCCATCGCGCTACCGTGTGGCGCGGGCCACACAGGGTCTATCCCCAGGGGTGGACCCCGCCGCGCACCGTCCAGCCACCCCCGCACCGATGCCGCCCGCCCAATTCCCCCACCGGTTGTTAAATGGGCTCGCGCCCGTGGCAATCGCGATCGCAATCGCGGCCATGGCCCTCGCGGACGCGCCAGCGCTGGCGGCAGGCCCCACGCCCCCCACGCCCCCCTCTGCGCCGCGCGCCCGCGCAGAGGAGATCGCGACCGAGGCGCGGACGATCCTCGCCGCCAACTGGGCGGCCCTTCCGGGGGCGCTCGAGGAGACCTCCGCCCTGATCCTCGCCGCGCTCGACCAACCCGAACTCGATATCGCGCCCCTTTTCCACGGGGCCCAGGTCGAGCTGACCGCTGTCGGCGAAACCTGGGACGTGCGCGTCGGGGGCGCGGTCCACCGCGGGGCGAACGTCGAAGGCGCTATGGGAAGCGATCGAGGCTGCGGGGCCGTGGGGGACCGTCAACGTGGGGCCCGCCGGGAGCGCGCGGCTGCCCGGCGCCGTGCTTGGATTCGACAACTGGCTGGGCGG
>Ga0163144_10025524_pt1 | contig 11537 bp, 12 predicted proteins | sample OliLak19BULKMAT1_FD_123175 | JGI IMG/M metagenome (GOLD analysis project Ga0163144, IMG submission 123175) | Freshwater microbial mat bacterial communities from Lake Vanda, McMurdo Dry Valleys, Antarctica - Oligotrophic Lake LV.19.BULKMAT1 | ecosystem: Environmental > Aquatic > Freshwater >... | reverse complement strand
GGTCCCGTCGTGACGACGATTGCCGCGGACCGGGGCCGCTGTTCGGAAACGCAACAGCGCGCGGCACAATCGCCTCTTTGGCGTGTATTTTTTGCGCTTCGTGCGTAGCGTGAAGCAGGACGATCACCCGATCTCACCCAGGAAAGATGACTAACGGGACGATTGTTCCCGCCAGTGGAGCGGTCTCTGCGGCAAGCTCGCCCGTCTCGTGAAAAAGGGGCCCTGCCGGGTCCGAAACAGCCCTCAAAAATGTCTATGGCGAGAGCCCGTCCGAAATCCGTCAGGGCAGGCTTGCTGGTCTGGGTATTGCCTTTGTCGTCGAGGCGGACGCCGGCGAAGGGTAGAGTGATGGAAAAAGGCAGCGGGCTAAACGCCAGCCGGTTCGCGGCCTGGGACGAAGCTCCGGTCGCCCGAACCAGCTATCGCGTGCAGACCAGCGCCCTTAAGCGGCTGCTGGACGTCGCTATCGCATTTCCATTGCTTGTCTTTCTGTCGCCGCTGCTGATGGCGATCTACGTCGCGATCAAGGTGTTCGATCCAGGCCCTGCGCTCTTCAGGCAGCTTCGCGTGGGGCGCGATGGCGAGCAGTTCACAGTCCTGAAGTTTCGCTCGATGCGTGTACACGCTGAAGCACGTCTTGCTCATCTGCTGAAGGCCGACCCAGTCGCGCAGCAAGAGTGGACGCGGTATCAGAAGCTGCGGCATGACCCGCGTGTGACGTTCGTTGGCGGCATCCTGCGCAAGACCAGCCTCGACGAGCTGCCGCAGCTGGTGAACATACTCCGCGGCGAGATGTCGATGATTGGTCCCCGGCCGGTAACGACGTCCGAAATCCACCGCTACGGCTCGGCCTATCCATTCTACACAGCCGTCCGTCCCGGCGTGCTCGGACTATGGCAGGTCAAGGGGCGCAACCGACTGTCCTATCCCGAGCGCGTGGCGCTCGACGTTCGGTACGTGACGACGTGGTCGATCTGGCAGGATCTGAAGATCTGCATGCTCGCCATCCCAGTCGTGCTTCTCGGCCTCGGCGCTTACTGACATCGCCGCGGCGCGGCAAATTCTGGCGGACGTTTCAAGCTTGTAACGTGACGTAACGGTCTCTTACAAATTCCCCCCAAGCTGACGGGGCCATCAGGAAACTTCGTGGTGCGCTGGACTTTTCGTGGTGCGCTGGACTTGAAGAATTCTTAAGACGCCGGTCCAATTGTATCCAGTCAGGCTGCTCGCGCGATTGCGGGTCCGCCAAATTCGCTGGAGCTTGGGTTGGCAGTTACAGAGCATCAGTCGATCTGGAGAAGCGGACCCTTGGCCGGGGACGCGCAAACGGCGTTTGCCGCCAGCCAACGCCATGGCGATGAGGACGACAATGCGCTCGCTGACGAGCCGCGCTGGGGCAGATGGAAAGTCACTGTGGTGGTCGTGGTGTTCTGCGCCGCGTTCTGGTCAGGCGTCGGCTACATCGCGACCCGGCTGCTTGGCTAGGATTCGTACCAGGACGGCGTCGGCAGACCTTTTTCCTTCAGGAAAGAGCCGTTGTAGAGCTTTGACAGATAGCGGTTTCCGTAGTCGCACAGGATGGTGACGACGGTTGAGCCCGGCCCCAACTTGCGGCCCAGTTCGATCGCCCCGGCGATGTTTATCCCCGACGAGCCGCCGAGGCACATTCCCTCCTCGCGTGTAAGATCGAAGACGATGCGCAAGGCGTCTGCGTCGTCGATCCGCCAGGCGTCATCGATTTCCACACCCTCAAGATTTGCGGTGATCCGTGACTGGCCGATCCCCTCGGTTATTGATGTGCCTTCGGATTTCAGCTCTCCGGTCTTGTAGTAAGCGAACAGCGCAGCGCCGCCGGGGTCGGCGAGGCCGATCTGGACTTTCCGGTTACGCTCCTTGAGCGCCATCGAGACGCCGCCAAGCGTTCCACCGGATCCCACGGCGCAGATGAATCCATCGACCTTGCCGTTGGTCTGTTCCCAGATCTCCGGTCCGGTGGTTTCGTAGTGCGCGCGGCGGTTAGCCGTGTTGTCGAACTGGTTGGCCCAGACGGCGCCCAGCGGTTCGGTTTTCGCCATCTCTTCAGCGAGGCGTGCGGAATACTTCACGTAATGGTTTGGGTTGGCGTAGGGGACCGCATCCACTTCGACGAGTTTTGCGCCGAGGCTGCGCACCGCATCCTTCTTTTCCTGGCTCTGGGTGCGCGGCATCACGATCACGGTGCGGTAGCCGAGCGCGTTGCCGACCACCGCGAGGCCGATGCCGGTGTTTCCCGCGGTTCCCTCGACAATCACGCCGCCGGGCCTGAGCCGGCCCGACTGTTCAGCATCGCGGATCATGCCGAGGGCGGCCCGGTCCTTCACGGACTGCCCGGGGTTGAGGAATTCGGCCTTGCCGTAGATATTCGCGCCGCTGATTTCGGACGCGCGACGGAGCCTGATCAGGGGCGTATTCCCGATTGCCTCGATCACATTGGCGTAGGTGCGCATCGTGGGTTCCATGGCGTTCGGAGAGGCCGGTTCCGGAAAGTTCCGGAAAGTTCCCATGAGTTAGGGAGATTGCGCTCCCGGATCAACAGCGTAGCCATGATCCGGGGCGGGGAGGGGCGCGTAACACGCCTAACACATGAGGCCCCGATGAAACTGATTTCGTTGTTGTTCCTGGCTGTTCTCGTCCCGATGCCGGCGCTGGCGCAGCCCTGGAAACCGGCGCACGGCGCGCGTCTGGAGTTCGATGTCCTGCGCGATGGCGGCAAGTTCGGGACGCATGTGCTGAAATTCTCGCGCGAGGGCGAGACGCTCACGGTCGACACGGACGTCGAGTTGAAGGTCGCGCTGGGGCCGCTGACGCTGTTCGAATACGTACACGACGTCACCGAGAAATACATCGGCGACCGTTTGGTGTGGGTCGGGTCCCGTACACAGAACGAAGGCAAGAGGAAGACGCTCGCAGCGCAGCCCGTCGAGGGAGGACTGAAGGTGAATGCTGAGGCCTTCAACGGCGTGCTGAAGGGCATCGTCATCCCCTCGACACACTGGAACGAAGACGAGATGAAGCAGCCCAAGATGTTCTCAACCGAGACGGGCGAGATGATGCCGATCAAGGTCACCGAACGTGGCACGGAAAAGGTCAAGGTCGGCGGCGCGACCATCGACGCCAGGCGTTACGATGTTGACTCCGCTATTGACGCAAGCTTCTGGTACGATGCTCAAGGCCGCTGGGTCAAAACCGCCTTCGAGACGCAGGGCTCCAAGATCGAGTATGTGCTGCGCAGGCTGCCGGCCTGATCTGCTACTCCGAAGCCAGCTTCAGGCCGATCATGCCCGCAAGGATCAGCAGCGCGGAGCCGACACGTATAGCACTCGCCGCCTCGCCCAGCACGATGATGCCCAGGATGAACGCGCCGATGGCGCCGATGCCGGTCCAGATCGCGTAGGCCGTGCCGAGCGGTAGCTCTTTCATCGCCAGCGACAGCACCCAGAAGCTCGCTATCATCGCGACGATTGCAACTGTCGCTTCGACCGGCTTCGACAGCCCGTCCGACACCTTGAGCATGTAAGCCCAGAGAACTTCGAGCAGTCCGGCAATGCCAAGAAACACCCAGGCCATGATGGCCCTCCATCAAAGGTCGGGCCGTCCCGAATGTTTGCCCGAAGGGGGGAGGTCGTCCTCGCTGTCCCGGCATGTGGGACAGGGACGTGCGCAGGTCAACCTTGACCAGTTGAGTTTCCGCCGCATCGGCCTATCCCTCGGCCATGGCCGAATGGAGTGACCAGGCGATTTCGCTGGGCTTGAGGCGTTTCGGCGAGACCGGAGCGATCCTCGAAGTCTTTTCGCGCGCGCACGGGCGACGGCGCGGGATGGTCTATGGCGGCGCCAGCCAGAAGAAACGCGCGCCGATGCAGCCGGGCAATACGCTTTGCGTGACGTGGAAGGCGCGTGCGGACGACAGCCTCGGCTTCTTCACGGCGGAAACACAGACCGAGCGCGCCGCCGTCCACATGGCCAACGGCGAAGCGCTGGCGGGCCTCTCTGCGCTGGCGGAACTGCTTGCGTCGGCGCTGCCCGAGGGCGAGCCGAAGCCAGCGCTCTATGATGCAGCGGAGACACTGCTCGACATGCTCGGCAACGAAGATGTCTGGCCGGCGCTGTTCATCCGGTGGGAGCTGGGGCTGTTGGCCATGCTCGGCTACGGGCTCGACCTTGAGAACTGCGCAGTCTCAGGCGCCAATGACGGCTTGACCCATGTGAGCCCCAAGTCAGGCCGAGCGGTGCGTGGATCGGATGCCGGTGAATTTCTTGGACGGCTTTTGCCACTGCCGCTGTTTCTGGTGGACAACACCGCCCCGGCGACCCCTGTGGATATCCGCGCTGGCTTCCGGTTAACCGGACATTTCCTCTCGGAGCGTCTGTTCTCGGATCTCAACAAGCCAGTTCCAGAAGCGCGCCACCTGATGATTGACCGTCTGGAGCGGGCAGGGCGACTCTCACCGGTCTGATTCGAAACGAGTAGAGCATGGCGAAGAACACGACGATCGATCCGCCCGACAATGGCGGCGACATCATCGAGGAACCGATCAACGAGGCGCTATCGAAGCGCTACCTCGCCTATGCCCTATCCACGATCACCGCCCGTGCTCTGCCGGATGCACGCGACGGGCTGAAGCCTGTGCACCGGCGCATTCTCTATGCGATGAGCCAGCTTGGGCTGAACCCGAATGGCGGCCACCGGAAATCCGCCACCGTGGTCGGCGAAGTCATCGGCAAGTACCACCCGCACGGCGACCAATCGATCTATGACGCCATGGTGCGTCTGGCGCAGGACTTTGCGACGCGCACACCGCTGGTGGATGGACAGGGAAACTTCGGTAACATCGACGGGGATGCGGCCGCCGCCTTCCGCTACACCGAAGCGAAACTTACCCCGGCGGCGATGCTGCTGCTGGAGGGACTCGACGATGACGCGGTGGATTTCCGCGAGACTTATGACGGGACGCACAAGGAGCCGGTGGTGCTGGCTTCGGGCTTTCCGAACCTGCTGGTCAACGGCTCCTCCGGCATCGCCGTCGGCATGGCGACCTCGATCCCGCCGCACAATCCCGCCGAGTGCATCGATGCGGCCATTCATCTGCTCGATCATCCGAAGGCGACGGTGGATGACCTGCTGAAGATCGTATCCGGCCCCGACTTTCCAACCGGCGGTGTGATCGTCGAGACCAAGGAAGGCCTGCGCGAAGTCTATGTGACGGGCCGCGGCGGAATCCGCTGCCAGGCCAAGTGGACCAAGGAAGATCTCGGCCGCGGCATGTGGCGCGTGATCGTCACCGAAATTCCCTACCAGGTGCAGAAGTCCAAACTGATGGAGCGTCTGGCCGAGCTGATCGAGACCAAGAAGGCTCCGATGCTCGAAGACGCGATGGACGAATCCACCGAGGACGTCCGCATCGTGCTCACGCCGAAAACGCGCGCTATCGAGCCGGAGGTCTTTATGGCCAGCCTGTTCCGCCAGTGTGAGCTGGAGACGCGTTTCCCGGTCAACATGAACGTGCTCGATCACGGCGTGCCCAAGGTGATGGGCCTGCGTGACCTGCTTAACTGCTATCTCGACCACCGCCGCGAAGTGATCGTGCGGCGCGCGACGCACCGGCTGAAGAAGATCGAGAACCGTCTCGAAATCCTCGACGGACTGCTCAAGGCCTACCTCAATATCGACGAGGTGATCCGGATCATCCGCTACGAGGACGATCCGAAAGCCGTGATGATGAAGAATTTCCACTTGAGCGAGCTTCAGGTGGAAGCAATTCTCAACATGCGCCTGCGCGCGCTGCGCAAGCTCGAAGAAATCGAGATCAGACGTGAGCACAAGGAATTGTCGGACGAGAAGGCGCTGATCGAAAAACTGCTGGGTTCGACTGACCGGCAATGGACGGAGGTGAAGCGCCAGCTGAAAGCGGCGCGCGAGATTTTCGATCCGGGCAAGAAGCTCGGCAAGCGGCGCTCGAACTTCGGGGAGGCGAAAGAGATCGACACCGAAGCAGCGCTCGAAGCGCTGATCGTCAAGGAACCCGTCACCGTTGTGCTGTCCAGCATGGGATGGATACGCGCACTGAAGGGCCACAACCAGAAGCTGGACGACCTCAAGTTCAAGGAAGGCGACGAGTTGGCGCTTTTCATGGAATGCCAGACCACTGACAAGGTGATTCTGATGGCCTCCGGCGGCCGCGCGTTCACGATTGGCGCCGACAAGCTGCCCGGCGGGCGAGGGCATGGCGAACCGATACGCCTCAATCTCGAAGTGCCTGAGTCCGAGACGATCGTCGAAATGCTGATCCCTGAGCCGAAGTCGCGCCGCGTCGTGGCGTCGAGCAAGGGCTATGGCTTCATCGTGCAGGACGCCGAGCTGATCTCGTCGACGCGGAAGGGAAAGATCATCCTCAATGTCGGCCCGAAGGAAAAGCTGGCGATCTGCATCAAGGTCGAGGGCGATCTCACCGCGTCGATCGGCAAGAACCGCAAGCTGGTTATCTTCAAGACCGACGAGCTGCCTGAAATGGCGCGCGGCAAGGGCGTGAAGATCCAGTCCTTCGCCGACGGCGGGCTGCTGGATCTCAAGACCTTCGCACGCGCTGATGGCCTGACCTGGAGCGACAGCGCCGGGCGGCAGCAATCCGCCGATGACTGGAAGAACTGGATCGGCAAGCGCGCCCAGGCAGGCCGCCTCGCGCCGCGCGGCTTCAACAAGAACGGGAAATTCTCCGGCGAGTGACCCTAAGGCGCCCGTTGCTGTTGCGTTGCACGCTGACCTAGCCTGCCTGCGGCACAGCCGGGGGAGAGCGTCATCGCTTCATAATCGCCAACGCTCGGTACGAAGCTCGCTTACGGCTTCGGGTCGGCGGCCTTCGGCGTCAAGGATGCGGGGTTCAGCTACTTCCTGCTGATCTTCTACAGCCAGGTGATCGGACTGGACGCCACCAGCGTGGGTCTCGCACTCACCCTCGCGCTGGTGCTCGATGCGATATCGGATCCGATCGTCGGCTACTGGTCGGACAATCTCCGCTCGCGCTGGGGACGGCGGCATCCTTTCATGTATGCGTCGGCCATTCCCATTGCGGTCAGCTACTTCCTGCTGTGGAGCCCGCCCGTCGGTTGGAGCAAAGATGCGCTGTTCTGGTATGTGCTGACGCTCGCCGTCCTGACGCGCACTTTTCTGACATTCTTCGAGACACCCAGCGCTGCGCTCGCGCCAGAACTTACACGCGACTACGACGCGCGCTCGTCGCTGCTATCCTGGCGCAGCTTCTTCGGCTGGACGGGCGGCAACGCGATGACGGTGCTGATGTTCTTCATCCTGTTTCCCGCATTCGTGACGCCTGCAATCACCAACGGTCAGTTCAACCGCGAGGCCTACGCGGCCTATGGGTGGATCGCAGCAGCTGTGATCTTTGCAGCGATCGTGGTGTCCTCGCTCGGCACGCACCGGCAGATCGCGAAGCTGCAAATGCCGCCGACACGAAGAATGTCTCTTGGGCTCGTCTTCAGCGAGATGTTCGAAACCCTTGCGAACCGGTCTTTCTTTGCGGTCTTTGCAACGGCCCTGTTCGCCAATGTCGCGACCGGACTTGGGGCTGCGCTGTCAGTCTACATGACAACCTACTTTTGGGGTTTCCGGCCTGATCAGATCGGCTTCATCACGCTGGCGATCTTCGCCTCCGCAGCGCTTGGCGCGTCGCTCGCCCCTGTGGTGACGCGGCGATGGGGAAAGCGGAATGCGGCGTTGATAATTGGCGGCGTCGGACTTGTCGTCTCCCCGTTCGCTATCCTTCTGCGCCTGACAGGCGTCGTAGCGCCGGGGACGGACGCGGCGTACTGGATCGTGTTCGCTCAAGGCCAGATCGACGTGGCGCTGGTCGTTTGCTTCCAGGTGCTGATCGCCTCGATGATCGCTGATCTTGTGGAGCAGTCGGAGCTAAAAACGGGGCGTCGCTCGGAAGGCGTGTTTTTCGCCGCCAATACATTCATCCAGAAGATGACCACGGGCCTCGGCGTCATGGTGGCGACGCTCGTCCTCATGCTGGCGAATTTTCCCGCAGGCGCAACACCGAATCAGGTTCCGCAGGAGGTTCTTGTGGCGCTGGGCTGGTGGTACCTGCCCATGATCATGGGGCTGCGGCTGGCTATGCTGGGCGTGATCCTGCTGTATCGGCTGGACAGGCGGGCGCACGAGGAAAACCTGCGGAGTCTCGGGGTGCGGGATGGCTGATCAGTCGAGCCGCATGAAGAGGCGGGTGGACAGGTCGAGGAAGCCTGCTTGCGATGCTTCAAGCTCCGTCATCCAGGGCAGGTAGTCGGCGCGCGCCACTTCGTTGAAGCCCATGCGGGCGTAGAAGGGCGCGTTCCACGGCGGGGTGCGAAACGTGGCGAGATAGATGTGTCGCGCGCGCTTGGCGCGAGCTGCGGCGACGAACGCATCGACCAGCTGCGCGCCGAAACCGCGCTTCTGATGCGTCAGCGCGACGTCCAGTTCTCTGAGGTAGGCGTCGTCCCCCTGCATGTCACCGATCGCAAAGCCGATCAGTTGGTCGTCCGTCTCCATCACGATCGACAGGCCCTGTTCGATTGCGTGGAGGTGGTCAGACAGGGCGATGACGGAGGTGAGGGCAGAGGTGTCGATGCCTGGCCAGTCGCGGAACAGCGTGGCAGCGCTTCGTTCGATATCCTGCAGCCGGAAGATATCTGCAGCTAAGCCGGGCCGCAGTTTGCCGTTCAACAGGTCTTGGCTCATGACGCCATCGAACCCTGCAGTGCCGTGAAAAAGCGCACTGCAAGCGGTCCGGTGCGGAGAGAGTCCGCAGTGTCGAGCATGTGCACCAGCCGGTAGCGCAGGCGGCGGAATTCCATGTCTTCGTTCGCCAGCTTGCGTAGCGTGGCGGCGAGCGCGCGGCTCATCGCAAAGTTGGCGGGACGCTCGCCCTCGGTTTCGGGATAGACATAGTCGGAATTCGTCGAAAGGCTCCATGCGCGGCCCGATATCTCTCCTGCCATGGCGAGATAGGCCTTAGCCAGCTCTTCGAGGGTGGTCGCATTGGCGAGCAGTGTTTCGAGCGCATCGGCTTCGCAGGCGGCGACGGTCATGCCCTGGCCGTAGGTCGGGTTCACACTGCTCATCGCATCGCCGATGGGGATCAGGCGTTGCGGCCACTTTGTTGCTTCCCAGATGCGGTGGCGTGTGGCGCTCGGTTTGCGGAAAGTGCGCAGGTCGCCGACGATTTCGGCATCCTTGATCCGCTCATAGACGTGGGGCTCGACGAGGCCTTTCGCATACGCCTTGAAGGCTTCCGGATCGCGCGGCGGAATCTCGCCGCCCCGGCCGCCGAGCGACAGTATCCACTGATTGTCCTCGATCGGCAGCATCAGGCCGAAATGCTTGTCCGGCGGGGAGGGCAGCACGAAAAAGCCGAGCTGTTCGTCGCGCCACGTCTGTGGGCGACGGAAGCGGCCGGTGGTGTAGGCGACGTTGATGCGGATTTCCTCGGTGGGGAAATCGGCTTGCCCGTCCTGCTGCAGTTGTCGCAAGAGTGGCGAGGTGAGGCCAGTGGAGTCGACGATGACGTCCGCCGGCAGGATCACACCGTCTTCCAGCTCAATGCCCGTGCAGCGGCCATTTTCGACCACGAAGCGGCGAACGGGCGTCTCGCCCTGAAGGCGGACATTGCCAAGCGCCATGACGCGGCGGCGCAGGACGCCCTCATAGGCGGGGCGCGACAGGCTGGTTACGGTGAAGCCCGCATCGCAATCGTCCATCCAGCCGCCGAAATCGTAGACTTTTACATCACGGCCCACCGTCATCTGGACGGCCCCGGCGGCGACGAAATCGTCGGTGATGCCGGGCAGCAGGCGTTCGAGCGCAAGCTCCCCGGCTTTCAGAAGCTGGTGGGTGTGCGCGCCCTGGCCGACGCCGAGCCGAGCCGTGTTGTCGTCCGGCAGGGTGTCGCGATCGAGGACGAGCACATCCGCGGCATGGCGAGACAAGGCGGCAGCAGCAGCCAAGCCGCCAATACCGGCGCCCACGATAATGGCTCTGGGTCTGTTGGTCATGACTCGCTTCCGCACCCTCAATCGCATATTTGGCGAACCTCGCGCCAGATCGCAAGGAAAGCGTGAACTGACCAGCGTCGGAAAAGGCCTCGGAATCGTTGTGGATTCGCGCTGGTCTTGTTGTAAGTTGCGTGCGGGGCCTGGAATCGACCGGGCGGTCAAACACGGGGCGGCGGCAATGCTTCCAATCTATATCGGGCTAGGCGTCGTCGCCTTCATCGTCCTCGTTGCGATCCTGATCTACAACGGACTGGTCGCCAAGCGGCAGACGGTGAACGAGGCGTTTTCCGGTATCGACATTCAGCTGAAGCTGCGGCGCGAACTGGTGCCGAACCTCGTCGAGACGGTGAAGGGCTATGCCGCCCACGAGAAATCGACTCTTGATGCGGTGATCGCCGCGCGCAACGCTGCTGCGTCGGCGCAGGGGCCGGCAGCGATGGGCGCCGCTGAAGGCGCGCTCAGCGGCGCGCTGGGCCGGCTGTTTGCACTCGCCGAAGCCTATCCGGACCTGAAGGCCAGCGCCAACTTCATTCAGCTGCAGACGGAATTGTCGGCAATCGAGGACAAGGTTGCGGCGTCGCGCCGGTTCTACAATTCCGCTGTGAACGACTACAACACAGCGATCGAACAGTTTCCGGCGTCGATCATCGCAGGCTCAACCGGCTTCACGAAGCGCGAGATGTTCGACGTTGGCGAGGCGGAGCGCGCGCAGATCAACATCGCGCCGACCGTCAAGTTCTGATGGCCATTGTCGTCCGCCCCTTCAGGGCCGGCGACGAGGCGGCCTTTCGCGACATCAATCTCGAATGGATCGAGCGCTTCTTCGCGGTCGAGGCGAAGGATCGCGAAGTCCTGGGCGATCCCGACAAATACGTCCTGCGGGATGGCGGCGCGATCCTGTTCGCCTGCGAGGGCGACGAGCCTGTGGGCGTCGTCTCGCTGGTCGTCATCGGCGAAGGTGAGGTCGAGCTGGCGAAGATGGGCGTCCGCCCGTCGGCGCAGGGCAAGGGCGCGGGGCGCATGCTCATTGCGGCAGCGATTGCGACAGCGCGTGAAATGAAGATGCGCCGCATCTACATCGAAACGAATTCGGTGCTCGGGCCGGCGCTGAAATTATATCGCGATGCGGGCTTCCAGCCGCTGAAACACGCTGTGCCATCGCCCTATGCACGCGCTGATGTGCAGCTGGAGCTGTTCCTCTAGCCCCACCGCGGAACCTCACCGTATCCGGTGGCGTTACCGAAACACTGCAATCTGAGGCAATAGCTCCATGATACGCCGGAGCTATACTCGAGGCGCCATCTCTATCCCGATGGCGCCTCGAGGCATTTCCGGCGCCAAGACGCTCGCCATGGCGATGCCATGCACCAGCCCGACGATGCAGAGACTAGATCTCTTCCTCAAGAAGCGGCCGCCAGATTTCGCCATCGAACACTTCGAGGGGG
>Ga0163144_10025522_pt1 | contig 11537 bp, 19 predicted proteins | sample OliLak19BULKMAT1_FD_123175 | JGI IMG/M metagenome (GOLD analysis project Ga0163144, IMG submission 123175) | Freshwater microbial mat bacterial communities from Lake Vanda, McMurdo Dry Valleys, Antarctica - Oligotrophic Lake LV.19.BULKMAT1 | ecosystem: Environmental > Aquatic > Freshwater >... | reverse complement strand
GCAGGCCCGGAGTGCCCCAAACCGATGCCCCGGACGAAACCGATGCCGATCGCGAATTTGTGCGATCCGAAACCGCTGCCCTGGCCGAACCCGATCCCGCTGCCGATCAGCCGCTCCCCCCCCTCGAACCCGGCCCCATCACCAATCAAGGCTGCGATCGTCATCGGCCCGGCCAACTGCGAGGCAGCGACTGGCTGGCCGTGGCGCTGGGTACGTGACCACGCCCGCGAGCTCGGCGTGCCGCTACTGGGGGCCGGCCGCAAATGCGGCGTGCGTGCTGACCTGCTGGTCGCGGCTCTAGAGAGGCAGCCCGCCGTACCTGACAATGAGGCTGCGACGCCTGCCGACCCCGCCGAGGTGGTGCGCCAGCTACTGCGCAGGGCAGGTGGGCGATGACGCCGCCCGAAATCGCCGCATTGCGTGCCGCAGTCGCGGTGCGTGGTGACAAGCCGGGCACGTTGTCGAGACTGCTGGCTCGCCTCGAGAAGTACTGGCGCGAGTCGGAGGCTGAGCGCGAGCGATCGATGCGGCTTACTTGTGCGGAGCTGACCGGCGGAGGCGAGCATGGCTAGCCCCCTGCCAGAAGACCGCTTGGTCTGCAGCCTCTTCAACCGCTGCGCCGTCGCCGTCGGCATGAACGACAAGGATGCCGCTTTCGAAATCGTCCGTGAGCTGTACCTGCTCGAGGGCAAGTGCTTCTTGTCGATCATTCCGCCAGCAAGCCGCCGGGCTGAAAACACTTCATCCGGTTTCGTCGGTCGGCCCATCCTGGCCAAGTTTTTTGGACGCTGCGCCGTCTGCGCCTCGGGCTTTGGTGTGGGTGCCGATATCCTTTACGACGCGAGCCAAAAGCGCGCGGCTCACTTGAGCTGTGGGGAGCCGGGATGAACGTCAACATCGTTCCGATGCACCTTCGGCTTGTTGATCCCATGGAGGGGAAACGCGGCGAGCTCGAACTGAACGTTGCGCTTAGTCGCCGGTTCCAGTGCATCGGCGACAATGAGCCGATCGAGCTGACCGCCTTCACCGACGGCCCGATCTGCGTCGCACACGCCACCGACGCCCAGCACCACATCCGGCTCCTACGCGACGCTCATAATCTGCGCGGCTTTCGCGGTGCTTACCAGCTCGTGAACGGCCCGATGAATCCGGATCTTGTGTACAGGTACGAGCCCAACACTTGGAGCAGCGCCAAACCAGGGCGCGCCACCGATCGCGACATTCAGACGTTGCGCGCCTTGTTCATCGACGTTGACCCGGTGCGGCCCAAGAACATCAGCAGCACCGATGAGCAGCTGCGCGCCGCCTGGGAAGTGTCGCATCGCCTAGAGCGCTGGTTTGCCGAGTTGATCGGCGACGACGCCGGCATCGGGCATGGCTGCTCGGGCAACGGCTACTTCACGCTGGTTGCTCTCGAGCCCATTGAGCCGAGCGCCGACACCAGCAAGCGCATCTCCGAGTTCTTGCGTCTCTTGCATCGCAAGTTCGGCGACGAGCAGACCAAGATCGACACCTCGAGGGGGCTTTCGAACGAACGCCGATATTGTTGCCGAGTCACAGGGCATCGAGTCGCTAGCGGCTGCGCAGTGGCTCTGCGACGAGTTTGGTTTAAGCCAGCGGAAGGCGAAGCAGCAGGAGCAGCAAGACCCGCAAGCTAACGAGCCATTCAACCCGACCGATGAGCAGGCTCCGAGTGCTGAGCCAGCTAACGAGCAGACGCCGCCGCCGCCCGGTGCTAAGCCGCCGGCTGAATGGGTCGTCGCTCTCCCCGAGCAAATCTTCGCGCCCTTGGCGGAGCCCGACTACCTGATCGCTGGTCTCATTCGCCGCGGCGGCTTGCTAGAAATTCAAGCCTACGGCGGTAGCGGCAAATCGTGGCTCGCCGTCAACCTGGCCCTTTGCCTCGCGAGCGGCCTGCCGTGGCTTGGACGACTCCCCACCAAGCCGAGCACCGTTGCGTGTCTCGACTACGAAAACGGCTTCTACGAGATGGCGCGCCGGCTTCAGGCGAACGCCAAGGCACTGGAGCTCGACACGCCCGTGCAAGGGATCGGTCTCATCACGATGCCCGACCTGTACATGACCAGCGACGGGTTCGAGGCTTCGGTCACGAAGCTGGCGGGCGCCTACCAGGTCATCTGCATCGATACCCTCAAGGCGGCATCGCCGGGCGTCGATGAGAACGACAGCAAGATGCGTGAGTCACTCGACCGGCTGCGCCGCGTAGGCGAGCGGACCGGGGCAACGTTCGTGGTGCTCATCCACTCCAAAAAGAAGAGCAACAGCCAGACCGAGATCGACCCCAGGGAACGCGGCCGGGGTAGTTCCGCCATTTACGACGCCGCTGATGCTCAGTTGGGCATCGAGTACGAGCAGGGCAAGCCGCTACAGGTCGTGCAGACCAAGGCCCGGTCCGGGCGGTATCTCGAGCCCTTCCAGGTGACGATCGAGGATGGTTTGGATGGTGCCGTCCACGTGGTGGCGACCGACACCCAAAAGCAGGCCAGCACGGCCAGTGACGACTTCGAGAACGTGGTGTGCGTTGCGGTGCTGGAAGCGCTCAGGGCCAACCCGGGTGCGTCGATGCGGCTACTGGCGGAGAAGTGCGGCAAGCGGCAGGGGACGACCAGTGCAGCGCTGGAACAGCTCGAACGGCACGGCGCCGCCAAAAACACCGGAACAGGCAATGCCGGAAAGTGGTTCGCTACATGAGTGCTTCCCTGCTTCCCAGTGCTTCCGGGTGCTTCCCGGGATGCGTTGCCCGAAGTGCATCCCTGCTTCCCACCCTCTTAGAGGGGGAAGCGGGATGCACGGGTGCACTCCAAACGACCGTGACCGGCAGCAGAGCAAAGGGGCCCGCCTTCCGCCAACACGCCGCAGCCCGGAATTCTGAGCAGGGCTCGCACCGCATCGCGTCAACCGATCGCGGCGACGGCATCGGCGAAATCGAACACCTCACTGGCCCGCTCCTTTCCGGCCCAAAACACGACATTTCGGGGCAAGGATTGGGGCAATCAACTCGCCGCGAGGTGCCTTTCGCCAGCGAACATGCAGCGCTTCAGCGGATCCAAAGTCCGGTGGGCTGTTTTCCAGCAGGGAGCTCGCGCTAATGCCCGTCCAATCAAGCCAGGGCAAGCGACGACCGCTCGTGCCCCGCATCGACGAGTTGCCTGACGGTGTGCCGGCGCCTGCACGGCCCGCTGCTGAGCGCGGCGCGGACGGCAGGCTGCTGCCGGGCCCCGGGACGAGTGAGCTCGCCCGTGGGGCTGCCAGGGCCCTTCACGAGGGTCGGCATCTAGCGCAGCTGCTAGGCCTCTGGGAGGCGCCAGAGGGCCACGCCTACGCGCCGTACGCCCGCCTGGCCCGTGAGTGGCGAAACGAACACTTGGCTCAGCTGAGCGCGACTGTGGGCGGCGGGCGCATCGGTCCTGGCCCGGCGTCGGTGGTGAGCTCGGCTGCGATGCAGATGGCCGCTAGTCGGTGGCTCTATGACCTCGGCGCCCAGCTGGGCGATGCCAAGGCGTTGCTCGATGCCTCGCGGCTCGCCGATGCCAGCAGGGCCAACATTTTAAGCGCCCACGAGTTGGCGGCCAAGGAGGCCGAGGCCAGGCCCCGCGACCACGCCCGTGAGCACCGGGAGCTTTTGGCGGCCTTCGGCGAGCAGGCCAAGCCGGCGGTGAAGCCATGAGCCTCTTAACCACCGAGGCCCTGCTGGTTAGCTCTGCCGGCTTCGGCATAGCTCAGGCCACGCCCGCTCAGCTGGCCATCTGCCGAATTATCGACGGCCGCCCGCTCGGGGAGCTTCGGGACCACCCGCACGTAGCCGAGCTCGTTGGAGGTTCCGAGGCGCTAGACCTGCTGCGTTCGGAGCATGGCGAGCTGCCTACCGAGGTCTGCCTGCTGGCCAGCATCAGGTCGGCCAAAACCATCGTCGCCTTAGCGGCGGGCATTCGAGCGACGCAAGCGGTGGACGTCAGCGGCCTGACCCATGGCGAGATACCTCGCGTCACCATCCTGTCGTTGAAGCTGGACGTGGCTGCGCCTGCGTTCCGGATGCTGGTCGGCACCGTGCAGGCCTCGCCCATACTGCGACGGCTACTCATCGGCGAGCCTACGGCCGACAGTCTCCAGCTCCGCCACCCCAGCGGCCGCCCGGTTGAGATTGCGGTTGTCGCCGGCGCCCGGGCTGGCGCTGGCCTAGTGGCTCGTTGGTCTGCCGGCTTTATTGCCGACGAAGCGCCGCGCATGTCTGGCTCCGCTGACGGCGCTGTGGTCAACCTCGATGACGCTCGTTCAGCCGTGCTTGGTCGGCTCCTGCCTCAAGCTCAAGCGTTGTACATCGGCAGTGCGCACGCACCGTTCGGGACCGTTTACAACATGGTCCAAGAGCATTGGCGCAAGCCCTCAGGCGCCATCGTGGTGCTTCGCGGCACGGGCCCGATGCTCAACCCGCAGTGGTGGACGCCGGAGCGCTGTGCAGCGCTGGAGGCACGCGACGAGACGGCATACCGGACCGACGTGCTGGGCGAGTTCGCGGACCCCGAGCAGGGCTTGCTTTCGCCGGTTGCTGTCCACCGGTCCACCCGCGAGTCACCACTCGAGCTCGTTCCCGTACGAGGCGCCCGCTACTCAGCAGCCGTCGATCCGAGCGAAGGTGGCGCCGCAGGCAACGGCTTCAGCCTGGTGATCGTCCAGTACGTAGCGCCGCGACTGATTAGCGAGCGCGGAAAGTACCGCGTAGCATTCTCGCAGGACTTCCGCGGGCTCGGTCCTGAAGCATCTTGGAAAGAGATTGCCGCCGTCTGCTCGCGTTACTGGCTCGATGTTGCCGTGACCGACGCTTACGCCGCCGCCGCTAACAGTGATTTGGCCAAGCGCTATGGCTTGCGCCTGTCCGTAGACAAGGCGACCGCGTCAACGAAGCTCGAGGATTACACGACGTTCGCGACGTTGGTTCACAGCGACGCGATTGAGTTTGCGCCTGACCGTGCCATGCGTCGGGACCTGCTTTCAATCAAGCGACGCGCCACGCAGACCGGCAGCACGATCGTTTTGCCTCGCACGACCGATGGCAGGCATTGCGACTTTGCTAGCGCACTGGTGGCCGCTGTGAAGCACGCGAAGTCGAGCGACAATGCCGACGCTTACTCCCGCATGAGGGCGCGTTCCGGGGCAATGCCCAAAGCCAACGACTTCATGGGTCCACCGCCCACGCCGCGGCATCGCGACGCCGCCGACAGACGAAACCGAAATTCCTTTTGATTCAGGAGACCCCGACCATGCCAGACGAAATCACCATAAACCGCACTCGTAAACTTGCTAGCGATAGAGTCGCAGCGACCGAGCAGCTTCGACAGTCACGCAACTCGCTGGCTTCGGCCGAGGCGCGATACATGCGCAGCCGATCGATCGTTGACGGCAATGCGATTGGCCAACTAACGCATCAGATTAGGCTTCTAGAGCTTTCGCTAAAAGGCTTCGACCAGAGCCTCGGGCTGATTGCGCGACCTGCGCCCGTGCAGTTGAGCACGACGGACACGGCGGAGCTTCACCGTCAGAAAGCGCTCATCCTGCAGCAGCAGCGTTACCGTCACGCTCAGCATCAGCAGCAGGTTGATCGCGTTCGAGCCGAGCACAAGGGAGCGCCGCCCGTTCACTTGGCAACGTACATGAACAACGCCTTCGCCAGCTCGGAATCTGCAAGAAAGCGCGCCGACGCAGCAGACGACGTTCGTCTCGCGAATCTCGACGCCCAGCTTGCCGAGCTCGAGCGCCGTTCATTCGTCGCCACCGGCGGACCGGAGGCAGCATGAGCGACATGATCGCTTACGGCCTAGCAGGCTTCGATCGCATTCACGCGCTTGCCGAGCACCGAGCCGTCGCAGGGCGCTGCACGGTCGAGCAGGCCTTTAGCCGGCTCACACACGCAGACGTTCGCCAGGCCGTGGCAGATAGCATGCCGCCAGCCGCCAGAGCCGCATTCCTGGCCGGCCCTCGCCGCGGTGACCGCCCACCACTCTACAGAACCACCCCGGCGCCGCTTCGTGCGGTTGCCAGTACCGAGAGGACACACGACATGACTACAAACCTCACCCCGACAGAAACGACCGCAGCCCGCGCCGTCTTTGCCCAGATGGCTGCTCCCCTAAACGCGGGGGAGCTCGCGGTATGCGCCGCGCTTGGCATTCCCGAGGCCGACTACCGAGCCCAGCGCGACGAGGACCTTGGAAAGTCCCTGCCAGGAGCTGTGCTCACGGCCGACGAGCGCGTGATGGCCAGCTCGCTGGGCTTGTCAGCCGCCGACATCATCAAGGCTCGCTGATGAAAGATTTCGAAGCATCCGGGGGTCATTGCCTGGTGGGCGTCACTGTCGAGACGCTCGAGAACGGTGTTGTGTCCTCTTCGTTTACAGACACCGCCATCGCTTCGATCGCCACGTGGAGCCGACTAGCCAGACGCGCCGTCAACGGAGGAGTGTTTCCGCCGGCATTTCCTTCTGGCAGGTCGACAGACGCACGCGCAAGGCGGGGAGGTTTGAGCGGTGCTGGTCCAGCCGCTCGCCTCTCCGCCGAGCGCACCTCACGCCGCCCGGGCTGGTCTCGGGCGGCCGTGGGCCTACCTGAAAGGTTTGAGCGATGACGATCATATCCTGGCAACCCATACTCGCCCAGCTCGACGCCGATCCGGACGTGACCACGGCCGCCGGCCAGTCCGTCCTAAAAGCCTTGCTCGCGGCTGGCAAGCAGTACGACGCCGCACGCTCGCCTGATGATGTGCAGTACGAGTCGGAAGAACACCGGCTGTGGACAGCCAAAAGGCCTAGCGAGCGCATCGGCACCAAGGAGCCGGCGTTCTACGTGGCCGCGTACTATGACCGCCCGTTCACGGCCTCAGCCTCGAGCGGTGCTCTCAATGTGCGGTACCTAGAGCTCCCTGCGGCGGCGCCCGCAGACGCGCACGCGGCGTTCAAATTCTGGCAACCTCGTGATGCCGGCGTTGCCCGCAATATCGCTCGCTACTACATCGCGGCGGCGCGGGACGCGGCGCTAGCAGCTCAGCCGCTCGGGCCGAGCAATGGCGCAATCGAGTCGTCTCTCGTCTCAGCCCTTGCTGCGGCTGAGGCCTGGCTGGAGGCGCCCTAATGGCCGGCTTTGGTTCACTCACTGGCGACTTGGACGCCTTGACGCGCTTCGGTGACGGCGTTGGCAAGCTCGCCAGCACCCGCGTCATGACCGAGCTGTCACGCGAGCTCGGCAACGAGGTTGTGAAGCTCATCGCGAAGGGCTTCGAGCGCGAGCGAGACCCGTACGGGCTGCCGTGGTTTCGCAAGCGCTTCCCAGACGGCCGCAAAGTGCTGCGTGGCGAGACTGGAAAGCTGGCCAGGTCCTTCGGCATCAAGTCGGTCAGCGCCTCGGGCGTGGTTGTTGGTTCCAACCTCGACCGCTCGCGCTTCCAGCAGGCAGGGACGGGCTTGTACGGTCCCAGCAAGCAGCTAATCAAATCCAAGTCGGGCAAGGCGCTGGCTTTCAAGTCAGCCAGCGGCGTGACGCTTTTCCGGCGGTCGGTGAAGGGCCAGCAGCAGAGGCGGATGGTGCCAGTCAAGGGCCTGGCGTCGCCGAGTTGGAACAAGGCGCTGAAGGCGCGAGCGAAGGCTTTTCTCATGAAGCGGCTCGTGAAAGTGGCGGCGTGATGACCGCGGACCCGCTCGACAGCTTCGACGCCTTCACCTCCGCGGTTCGGGCTCGCCTTGAACTCGGGGCCGAGGCCTACCAGTCCAGACCAGCAGCGAGCCGTCCGCTGCCCGAGCTTGCCGACGAGCTGGCCGCCGAATGCGAAGACCTAGCTGGCTGGGCTGCTTGTCTCTGGCCGAGGCTTCGGCAGCTAAGCGAGACGCTGCAGGCGCTCGAGACGTGCCCCATGGGACACACCACAACTCCTGGCCAGCCTTCCCGCGATTGGGAACGGATGTTCCACGCCGCCAGCCGCCGCGTTGACGAGCTTCGTGACCAGGTGGCTAAACAGTCGCTCTTGCGTGTCGCGGCTGAGCAGAGAGCTGGCCAGCGGCACGTGGCGGCCTTGGAGGCGCGGCTTGCCGAGCTTGAGGGGCGGAAGGCGTGAGGGCGGACATTCCTGGACCGTGCCCTTCGCGCGTGAAAAGTGTGGTTATCTGCGCACTTAGCTCCGCTCGTTCGCAAATAAATTGGCGCGACGCCCCGCGCGTGTCTATCGTCAATGAGCCCGCAGCAACGTCCGATCGCTTCGCCAGTGGTCGGAAGGGCACCCAGCTGAATGGCGGCGGCTGGGGATGTTGCGAGACCCCGGCAGCTTCACGGCACCGGGGTCTACCCTATTTCGGGGAAGGGAGCGGGCGCATGCCTGCGGACTTCCGCCAGCTTGGCGGCGGTGACCGGGTATGCGGATACGCACGTCCATTTGTCACTGGTCCCCTGCCATGGCGACAGCGCAACACACAACGCCCGACCGTCTTGCAGCGGCCAGCTAAAGACCAGTCTGTTGTCTCGGCCGCGCGGTCCTGTTCCGTGAACCGAGCGGCAGTAGTTGCCAAGCGTGGGCAGCACGAGGTCCAGCAAGACGGCGCGTTCCGGTGCAAATCGGCGGAATTCAGCACGTCCGCCAGAAAAGTAGCGAACGACTTTTTCACTCGGCGGTACTTGAGTGAGGTCGGCGACCTCCACCGAGTAAAGGTGAGTCGTCGCGCGCTCGAACACGATAGCGATCCGGCGCCCCTTGGGCTCCACATGCCGGATGCCAACCAGTTTTGCCGCGTAGTACTCCCTCGCTTCAGCAAGGGTCGTTATCAGCTCGGAGCGCTCGACGGGCACGAGACCGCTTCGACCACGCTCCGACATGTGTGTCCACCACAAATCTACTCTCTCCGGAGCCGCTTGCCGTGAGCGCCTCTACCATCGACCCCGCCGACTCTCTGCTCTCCGAGGGTCGCCGGCGATTGAGGGCAGCTGGCTTCACCGACTCGCAGGCTAGCGAATGGCTAGCCCGGGTGACACTTTGGGGTGGTCGCATCACGCTCACGCCCGTGGGGCTTATGGCCAGCTATGAGCGGGCGGGCCAGTGAAGCTCGAAACGCACACCATCGAGATCGCCCCCGATAGCCTCACGCGGCTACGGCGCGGCACCATGGCTCGCTTTTGCGGGTCGCTGTCGGCAGACGACTGGCTACAGCTCGAAACGCTGTCAGCGAGGCTCAGGAACGGGCTCTTGGTGCTGGCGGTCAGGGAACTGCTGAAGCGCAGGACGAAGGGAAAATAATGGAAACACCGATAGAAGGCTCGGAAACGAGCGCGGCTAAGCAGCCAAGTCCTGAAGTAACCTTGCACTTCATGGACATCAAATGGGTTCAACCGCGCGAAGTGCAGTCGGCGAAATGGGACTGCTATTTTTGCGGTGCTAAGACAGGAAGCGACCGCGGCTATACCGACGAACATAAGTTCAATGTGATTCGCTTGTGTTTGAACTGCGGCGCCCCGGCCTATTTCCCTATCGGGTCCGAAACGCCCGTGCCACGTGGTTTGCCCGGCGAACAAATTGCAAGCCTCCCAAAGGAAGTGGCAGCTTTGTATGCGGAAGCACGTTCGGCGATTCAAGCCCATGCGAACACGGCAGCGGTCATGGTTTGCCGAACAATTTTGAGTCATACGGCCGTGGAACGCGGTGCAGCGCAGGGTTTGAAATTCGCAGCGTATGTCGAGTACCTGTCCAGTGCGGGTTACGTGCCGCCAAACGGTCGCGCGTGGGTGGACTACATTCGTGACAAGGGTAATGAGGCAATCCACGAAATCGTGATTTTTGAAGAAAAGGATTCGAAACTGGTCTTGCAGTTCACTGCGCAGCTGCTGAGAAACGTTTACGAACTGCCAGCGGCCTTGCCGCCAGTTTAGGACTGCACAGCAGTTGGCAGCTGACCCTGAGATCAAGCCCGAGCTCGCGCACGGTGGGGCGCGACCTGTGGCCGGCAGGAGGCGAGCGCAGGAGCTCGCTGCTGATACGAAACTGGCCCCGATGGCACCACATAACAATCAAGGTGACATGGGCACCTTGATTAGCAGAGGCTCAAACAAGGCAGAGCAGCTCGTCCGCCGCCTCAAGCGCGACGCCCCGGGTTGTCTGGTCGCTGCTCTTGCATGCCAAGAGCGCCACGACCAGGAGGCAGGCAGAGCCGACCGCTCACTTCGAACCGTGCATCTTGCTCTACCGCCCGAAGCTGTTCTGAAATTGTTGCAGGGAGTCTCGAACCCGCGACTTTTGCGCTTCGATCTGGCTGCCCATGGCGAAGGAGCTGCCGATGAACACGAGGCCGATCAGGATGCCTTGGATGACAAGCGGCCTTCGGCCGTAATGGCGACGCTGATCGAGGTACCAGGGGAAGGCGACAATCCACAGCAGACAAGTGATGAAGAACCAGGCAATCGGGCTGGAGCCTTTCTTGCCTCGCCTGTCGAGCTTCGTTCCCATCCCAAGCTGACTCGCCTCGATCGCAATCAGGATGGCCGTCGCGCCGCCGGTCCCAACGGTCAGCATGGTCAGCGTGCCGCCGGGATCTTGGAACAGGTTCATGTTACCGACCCAGAACCAGATCAAGAAGGTCGCAAGGAGGGGCAGCAGGACGATCACCGTGCCGAGAGCCTCGCCACCGGGCGCCGGTGCCGCCGCGCCGCTAATCAAGCTTGCGAATGGCGACTGCTCAACGGGCGTCCAATTGCCGCCCGCTTCGTCCCTCACGAACATGCCCGGGACGATCAGCCCCTCGCTACCCCACTGAGCAATGGCCGAACCTTCCACGGGCCCAGTGGTCTCGCCGTTTCTGCTCACATACCAGCGCATGATGACTTCCTCCTTGATTCTGCGTCCGGCCGCAGATCTCCAAACGTTGCACAACAGCGCAGCTGTTTCCCCGCGTCAATGCCTAGGCGCTTGACAGGTGAAGCGCAGTGCTTCACATTGGGTAGCGCATGGTCGATAGGGAAAAGCGCATCAACATCCGCGTATCGGAGCAAGAGGCCGAAATGCTGGCGGAATTGGCCGAAGCAGAGGGCCTCAGCCAGTCAGACTTTCTGCGGCTCTACATCCGGCGCGTGCATTCGGAGCGCTTCACCCCGAAGCCAGGCAAGACGAAGCCGAAGAAGTAACCCAAGCGGGACCGTCGCGTGTTTCAGGACGCGCCGGCCCCAGTCACCACAGGAAGTTGAGTTCCAGATGGCAACGCAGAAGAAAGTAACACGTTCGAGGGGTTCGAAGAAGCCGGCCGCGCCGGCAGCAGTACTGCGCGAGCAGAAGGCCAAGATCGCCGAGGCAATGAAGGTGGCGCCGCCCCACCTGCCAGGCATGAGGCACCCGGCTTCGGACGCAGCGGAGGCGATAGGAAGGGCCACGAAGACGATCGGCGCGCTCACGGTCCCGATGACGCTAGCCGAGGTCTGCGATCTGGTCGGCACCGACGTTAGCCCCGAGGACTTCGCGAGCACCGCGCTGGAGTCGATTGGCGATCAGATCTACACGCT
>Ga0163144_10025521_pt1 | contig 11538 bp, 10 predicted proteins | sample OliLak19BULKMAT1_FD_123175 | JGI IMG/M metagenome (GOLD analysis project Ga0163144, IMG submission 123175) | Freshwater microbial mat bacterial communities from Lake Vanda, McMurdo Dry Valleys, Antarctica - Oligotrophic Lake LV.19.BULKMAT1 | ecosystem: Environmental > Aquatic > Freshwater >... | reverse complement strand
TCCAGGAAGCAATAAAAAAATGATTGCAACGGATTTAGGAGTTTATATGTTGGATGAAAGCACAAGTCTATGGGTAAGTCAGAGCGCAGGTTTGCCAAATGTTATCACCACCGATTTAGATTTTAATTTAGTATTGGATAAGATTTATGTTTCTACTTTCGGGAGAGGTGTTTGGGAAACAAGTTTATCATCAATAGTGGGAATCAATGAAGTAAAACCTACAGCTATTGGAATAGAATTGTTTCCATCTGTTAATGATGGGGCGTTTACAATTCAATTCACAGATCAAAGTTTAGCTACTGAAGTTTTGAATTTGGAGATTGTAGATATAACGGGTAGAATGGTTTATAAATCTACTTTAACAGGAAAAATAACTTATCAGTTGACTTTAGGTCTTCCATCAGGAATGTATTTTGCAAGAATTAACAGCACGAAAATAAATGGTGTTAAAAGTTTTGTGGTGAAGTAAGATAAAGCTGTCCCATCAAACAAACAAAAAGTCCGTTCTGCATTCAGCAGAACGGACTTTTAAAATATTTCTTAATTCTTATTTAAACTGAAAAAAGAAGAAACAAACAGCTGCTTTTTCTTTAGAAATGCCTTTAGCACTTCCGATGCTGCTTCCTGAACTGTTTCTTACTGTTCCATCTGAATCAACTTTACCGATGCTGCTTCCAGAGCTATTTCTAACTGTTCCATCTTTATCAACTTTACCAATGCTACTTCCAGAACCGTTTCTAATCGTCCCATCTGAATCAATTTTACCGATACTGCTTCCTGAACCATTTCTTATTGTTCCGTCAGAATCAATTTTGCCGCAGCTGCTTCCTGAACCGTTTCTGATTGTTCCATCAGAATCAATCTTTCCGGTACTACTTCCGTTTGAACTTCTTAATTCTTGTGCTTGAAGATTTGACATGCCAATAAACATTAAAAACATAACGCTTAGGCCAAGAGTGATTTTTTTCATATTTCTGATTTTTTTAGTTTACACAATTTAGTTCAAACAAATATAAAGAATTGGTTTATAAAATCCCAAGTATTTTATAAACAATGCCATTCATATCAAATTCAGTGCCATTTCGAAGGTTTTTAATTTTTGCACCAAGCGGAGAACCAATGGAAATAGCATAATAAGACTCTTTATCTACAATTAATTTCCCAACAGGAACAGCAATAAAAAAATTGCCTTTATTAGTTAAAACTATACTTCCTATTTGAATAGAGTCGGATGTGTTGCCGACATTCATTTTCTCAAGAGTCTTTTTTAATTCTTCAGCTTCCTTTAGTTGTTGTCCACTTTTTTCCTGCTCTAACTGAGCCATTGCTCTTCCTGTTTCATGCTTATCCCCTGCACTACTCTTTGAGTCATCATTTGCTGATTCTTTCGCTACGTTTATAGCTTCCTGAGCATTGGAAATCCGCTGCTCAATACATTCCATGCAAAGTAAATAAAGTTGTTGTTTGAGATTATTTTTCATTAAGTGTTATTCAGAAAAACGCATTAGCTCCTGGCTAACCCTTAATCCTATTTTTTCTATGACTGGCTTATTGATGATGTATTTAATTTTATCATCGTCTACAATGAAAGAAATATGTGCTCCAAAAGCAAACAGGGCATCATCATCACTTACTAAAACAGTTTTATTTTTTTTTGATTCATTTTTGATGGTTGCAAAACTATTGGAATTAGAGGATGTTACGTATACCACATGATAATTTGTTACTTTATTATATTTCTCAATCCGCAACTTTTTTCCTCCCACTTTTTTATCTCCGATTGTTCCTTTTATCTTATTAACTGCACTCTGATCGCCAGCCACCCCTATAACAAACTCGGTTCCATTATAAACAACTGGCCATTCAATGTAAGCTGCAAAGTTGTAGATATACTGTGCTTTTGTTTCATATTCCTGCGCCTTGGTAATGTTGCTCGACTTTTTTGAGGAATATACTTTGGGCTTTTCTTTTTTTATTTGAAAATCTGCGATTTTTGCATTTAGGGAATCAATAATTGAATCTTTTTTAACTAGCTCAACTTTTAATGAATCGCTAAGCATTATAGCCTTGTTAAGGTTAGCAGTATTTTTTTTGTTGTCGTCAGAGGTTTTTATATTTTGAGTTTTCAGTTCTACATATTTTTTTTTGCTTACACAGGATGTGAAGCAAATAAATAAAAAACAATAGAATAGATTGTGGAGCAACCGTGGTTTCATTCTGCTTAAATTTTGCAAACGCAAAGATAAAAACAAAAATCAGTTCATTTCAGAAAAGAATTAACTACTTTTTCTTTTTAGCAAAACTGTAATAAAAGCCAAACCCGAAACTTAGAAATTGAGTGGAGACGGCATTTTCGCGATCGAATTTAGCATATTCATTCAATACTAAATCATACGGGTCGAAATGTGCATCAAAAACGGTATAGGTAAGTGTTGCCCCAATGCCAAAATTTGATTCAATTAAAAAGAAAATGTTCATCTCTGGTTCGAAGTAAGAAGTAGTAAAACTGTTTAATTTAGGCTTGTTGTTTTCATCTTTGTATTTTATTCCTGAATATTCCGTCCAATTTTGTCCGTAAGACAAAGCCATAGAAAAAATTGTTCTGTTTTTCTCCCCTACATATGTGTCGAAACCAAATTTTCCTGCAACGCTGTTGATTTTCATACTCGCATTGTAATCAGTGATTTTGTTTTCGGTAATTTTCAGCAAGCCATTCTTGGCAGACGCTCCAATAAACAAACCTTTGTGTAACATCATATTTAATCCTCCGGTAACTTCATAAATGCCCACAAAACTCTTTTTAAAAGACTTGTTCCCCATCGGATGAGGGACAGTTACGGAGATACGAGGGCTAAATAAATAATATTGTTTTTTTGCCGGAGCGGGGTCAACGGTTGCTGGAGGCGCAACAGGTAGTTCCTCTTCTTGAGAAAAAGCACTAGAAAAAGAAAAAAGAAATAGTACTATTAAAAAAAATTGTGCTGTTTTCAATTAATAAAATAATTATCGATTCAAGTATAAGACTCTTAAATTTTTATTTGGTTGCTTTTGCATAAAAATAAAATGGAGTCAGGTGTTTCCTCAAAAATAAGGAAAGAATCGCATTAAAAAAAGTATGCTGTTTTGTTTTTGGTAGTTTCTCCCCTGGTAAAAGCTACAGTTTGACTGATTGAGAATAAAAACGCTGTTTTGAAATTTTTTCGCCAGAAATAAAAAGACCACGCTAAAAAGCGTAGTCTTTTGTTGTAAATCGTGACCGCGAAGGGATTCAAACCCCTAACCTTCTCATCCGTAGTGAGACGCTCTATTCAGTTGAGCTACGCAGCCATTTTGCTTATTAAAAAGCGGTGCAAAGATACATAAATTTGTAGTATGTAAAAGGCTTTTGGCAAATTTTATTTTAATATTAACAATTTATAATTCGCTATCATTTTATAATACATTTGTAATCAAACCAATAAATCCAATTAACTATGCCAATTTTTCAAATTATTATGATTGTATTAGTCTTACTAATACTCTTTTTATCTTTTGTAACTGTATCACAAGGAACCATTGCTGTTGTTACCATTTTTGGGAAATACAGAAGAGTTTTGAGCCCTGGATTAAACTTTAAAATCCCTTTTATTGAGGTAATTTTTAAGCGTGTATCTATCCAAAACCGCTCTGTGGAATTGGAGTTTCAAGCAATTACTATTGATCAGGCGAATGTTTATTTCAAAGCCATGTTGCTTTATTCTGTAATTAATACTGGGGAAGAAGCAATTAAAAATGTGGCCTTTAAATTTATTGACGACCGTAACTTTATGCAAGCCTTGGTTCGTACCATCGAAGGCTCAATCAGAGGTTTTGTTGCCACTAAAAAACAATCCGAAGTACTTTCTTTGCGTAAAGAAATTGTGGAAGATGTAAAGGGACAAATTGACCAAAGCCTTGAAGAATGGGGTTATCACTTAATCGATTTACAATTAAACGACATCACTTTTGATGAAGCTATTATTAAGTCAATGGCACAAGTAGTTGCTTCGAGTAACTTGAAAGCTGCTGCTGAAAACGAAGGGCAAGCATTGTTAATTACCAAAACAAAAGCTGCTGAAGCAGATGGTAATGCAACAAAAATTGCTGCAGAAGCTGAACGTTTAGCTGCTCAATTACGTGGACAAGGTGTTGCTTTGTTCCGTGAAGAAGTAGCTAAGGGTATGAGTCAGGCTGCTAAAGAAATGGAGCAAGCCAATTTAGATACTTCTGTAATTCTTTTCTCTATGTGGACAGAAGCAATTAAAAACTTTGCGGAATACGGAAAAGGAAATGTTATTTTCTTGGATGGTTCCAGCGAAGGGATGGATCGTACTATGCAACAAATGATGGCTATGAATAAATTGATGGAAAGAAATGCTTCTCCATCAACTAAAAAGTAAATATGTCACTAGGCAGAACCTAGAGCCTACACTTTAATATAAAAGAAAGTCCCCTCGAATACTCGAGGGGACTTTCTTATTTTTATTTCCTTCTCCTTTGGAGAGGGTTGAGATGAGGTTAAAACGTTTTTCTTGGGCGTCTTTCTCTTGAGAAATTACTTTTTCTATCTCCTCCTCCACTGGATTCGTTTTTAGAATAGCTTTTTTCTGAAGATGAATTTTCGCTTTTAGAATACGTTTTTTCACGATCGCTATAAGATTTGCGTTCTGTAGAAGCTCCTCTATCTGAACGATCGCTGTATGATTTGCGTTCTCCTGAAGAAGAATTGCCACCATAAGACTTCCCTCCGCTTCTGCGTTCACCGGAACCACCTTTGTAGCCTCCTCTATCAGAACGATTACCTCCACCGTATCCACCTTTGCGTTCACCACCTCCGGATGAGCGTCTGTTTCCACCGCCTTCATATCCACCGCGCGAGGAGGATCTGCCTTCACTTTCTCCACGAGATTCAATACGTACGTTACGATTGTTGTATTGCACATTTTTGAATGTTCCTTGAATGATTTCAGCAGCTTCAGTTTTTACTTCAATGAAAGAGAAACTTGATTTTATTTCTGCAGAAACGATGGATTCCATATCCACTCCTGAAACTTCAGAAATGTATTGTTTCATTGCTGTGCTATCCAAACTATCTAATTCACCTAAGTTGATAAATAATTTAGTAACGCCAGGAGTTGACGAACGTTGTTCTCTTTCTCTTCCACCAGCATTTAAATCAGGAGCATTCTTATAATAATCTAAAAAGCGATTGAATTCTGTAGAAACAAAACGCTTGATAATATCTTCTCTTGTTAAATCTTTCAATTCTTCGTAAATGCTTGGTAAATATGCTTCAATAGCATTTTCATTTACTTCAACATTGTGAATTTTTTTCACCAAACTGAACAATTGTTTTTCACATGCTTCAAATCCTGTTGGAATAGTTCCTTGAGTGAATTTCTTTTTAATGATACGCTCAATGATTCTGATTTTTCCAACTTCTTTCATATTGATAATACAGATAGATGTACCTGTTTTACCAGCACGAGCTGTACGACCAGAACGATGAGTATAATTTTCAATTTCGTCAGGTAAATTGTAATTGATAACGTGAGTTACATCGTTCACATCAATACCTCGAGCTGCAACATCTGTAGCAACAAGCATTTGCAATGAACGAGAACGGTAACGTTTCATAACATGATCACGTTGTTGTTGAGATAAATCACCGTGCAATGAATCTGCTCCGTAACCATCTTTAATCAACTTGTCAGCAATTTCTTGTGTTTCGATACGTGTACGACAAAATACAATTGCAAAAATATCTGGATTTGAATCCGCGATACGTTTTAATGCAGCATATTTATCACGCGCCTGAACAACATAATAAATGTGTTCGATGTTTTCGTTACCAGCATTTTTTGTTCCAGCAGTTATTTCTACTGGTTTTTCCATGTAGTTTTTAGAGATACGCAAAACTTCATCTGGCATAGTTGCAGAAAACAACCAAGTGTTTTTTTCTTCTGGAGTTTGAGATAAAATAGTATCCAAATCTTCTTTGAATCCCATGTTTAGCATCTCATCTGCCTCGTCTAATACAGCATAACGTACGTTACTAAAGTTTACGCGTCTGCGATCAATCATATCACACAATCGTCCTGGAGTTGCCACAACAATTTGTGCTCCTCTTTTGATGTCACGTGATTGATTATCAATACTAGCACCACCATACACGGCAACAATGTTTGCACCGTTAATGTATTTTGTGTAACTCTGTAAATCGCGTGTAATTTGCATACACAATTCACGTGTAGGACAAATGATTACTGCTTGTGTGTCTTTCGACTCAAAATCGATTAAGTGAGTTAAGGGCAGACCAAAGGCCGCTGTTTTACCGGTTCCCGTTTGTGCAAGTGCAACTAAATCGGTGTTACCAGTTAATAATACAGGAATTACTTTTTCCTGGATAGGAGTTGGATTTTCAAAACCCAATTCTGTTACAGCTTTAACAATAGCATTGTTAAAGCCTAACGCTTCAAATTTGTTCATTAATTTTTTATTAAGTTAATTTATACAGTCGTCACTTACAAGGAAGTACATGTGAGTTGAATCGGACAACTGTGTTATAAGGAGCTCACCATCATTGGTTTTCGAGCTTTTTCGGCAATGTTCTACAGTCGTTAATTCGTCTCAGCAAAAATCCTATTTTGACTAAAACTTCGGCAAAGATACTATAATTATTTGAATTGGTGCTGATTACAGAGAAAATAAATTTTCAGCGATTTTATTTATTATAAAATTCAAAGAATTTTTTATTTAAAATTAAAACTATTTCTTTGTATGGGCGATTGCTGACACCCATTTCATACGCTTTAACATAAAATGGAAAAGGCTTTTTTAATTGAACGTAATTTTTGTCTTTAATAATAAAAGCATCCATTTTAGTATTAGCACTTTCATCAAACTCTCCAATTAGATAGTTTTTACTGGCAAAAGACGTGTTTGCTTTCATGTCTCCATCAAAAATAAAACCTTTATAATTTCCCTCTTTTACTTCATTTGAATAATTGGAATAAAAAAAATAAACAGGACAGAATTCGAAATACCCTTTAAATGCTATTATTATAGCCCTATTTGTTTCTGCTTGTTTCTCGCGAAGTTCTTCTGCTTCTTTTGTCTTCCCCATTTTTTTTAGCCCGTCTATTTGCAACTGAGAAGTTTTTAAGCGAACGAACAATGCTCCATTCTTAAGAGCAACGATGTTTGCCTTTGCTATTTCTTTTTTTTGCGCGAAAGAAATTGTAGAAATTAAAAGAAGAAGAACTATAATTTGGTTTTTCATTTGTTCTTTTCTAAAACATTTCGACTACGCTCAGTGTGACGATCGAGTTATCATACTGATTATAGTCGAAGTGTTTAATTTGTTATTAAAAAAAGCAGGCCTATAAGCCGGGTTCTGTCGAGTTCTATCATTTATCTAGATTTTACATCGCTGTAAAACTCAAGCAACCTACCCTCCGAATAGAGCGAGCAGCTCTTATGCTTCGGTTTATTTGGTCTTTCAACTCCCAAGGTTTACCCGCTACAACTATTACTAATTATAACCGTGAGCTCTTACCTCACATTTTCACTATCACCCTCCGAAGCCTAAGCGAAGGAGGGCTACTATTTTCTGTGGCACTTGCTATTACTTATTGCTAAGTATCTTCCTGTTAGGAAGTGGGATGCTCTGTGTTGCCCGGACTTTCCTCTTTGCATTGCTACAAAGCGATAGAACGGCCTGCGGTACAAAGGTAGGTAAAAAAGGCGACTATGTGATTAGGGAACTAGGTGATTGGGTTACTGAGTGATTAAGCAACTAGGTGATTATGTTGATTGAGAGATATACTTAAATACTAAAGATGAACTTCCGTGGCTCCGTAACCATATCTAGCATATGAACCATCATAATATCTCATTTCTTCATTGTCGAGAATGGCTCTCACCTCTTGTTTTAGTCGCCCATTCCCTACTCCATGTATCACAATTAATTTTCTGTAACGTTTGGTAATTGCTTTGTCCAAGGCTTTTTGAAAATGGCGTAATTGAACATTTATAATTTCTGCATTACTCATTCCAGAATAATTATCTAGCAATTCTTCGATGTGTAAATTTATTTCCATCTCCAACATACCGTTGTTTTGAGCATGTGGCTTTGATTTCTTGGGTTTATCTGAATGATGAAGTTTTTGACTAAACAATTTTGATACATCAATTTTCTCTTCTTCTTTCTCTGGAATTGGCTCCGGCTCTCTAACGGCAGCTTCAATCATTACCAGTTCCGCAACAGCATAAGGAAACACAAAGCCATCGTCAATCGTTACTTCCACCATTTTTTTATTCATGACTTTCGTAATGATTCCTCCACCTTTTTCATTTAAGAAACTGACCTTATCTCCTATTCCAAATTTCATCTTGCTAAAGTAGAAAAGATTCTCCTGTTTTTTTATTATATTTGCTATGCATGAAAATCAAGTTTACACTATTTCTTCTCCTGCTTTCTACACCACTGTTGTTAATATACTGCGGATGCAGCAAAGATGTTCCTGCTACTATCTACAAAACACAAAATGTAATTATTGTTATTGTAGATGGTCCCCGTTTATCTGAAACATGGAATTATCCAACACGACAGTTTATTCCACATCGTTCAGCATTATTGTCGAAAGGTGTCTTTTGTAGTGAGTTTTATAATAATGGTACTACTTCTACAAACCCTGGTCATACAGCTGTTTGTACAGGTGTTTATGCAAACATTAATAATGGCGGTGCTGAATATCCAACTTATCCCTCCATTTTTCAATATTGGTTAAAAACGTTTGATCGTCCAAAATCAGAAGCTTGGGTTATTGCCACCAAAGATAAACTGGAAGTTCTTTCTGATTGTAAAGATGTAAATTGGAAAGGTACTTACCGCCCTTCTACTGATTGTGGTAACTTAGGATTAGGAACAGGCTATCGTGAAGACCTAACAACTTTTATTAGTGCAACAACAAAATTAACAGCTAATCACATTCGTTTAGCACTTATTAATTTCAAACAACCAGATGCAGCTGGACACGGTGCCGATTCTTCTGCTTATTTACAAGGCATTTTAGATACTGATAATTATATTTATCAATTGTGGAATCAGTTACAAGGCGATGATTTTTACAAAAATCGAACAACCTTGATTGTTACTAACGATCATGGGAGACATACTGCCGGACATTTAGATGGATACATTTCACATGGCGATGGTTGTGATGGCTGTAGACACATCGAATTTTTTGCAATAGGCCCTGATTTTAAAGAAAGTTATACTTGTTCAACTCCTTATGAACAAATTGATATTTCTGCTACTATTGGTGAACTAATGGGTTTTTCTATTCCTACTTCTAATGGAAAAGTAATGAAAGATATTTTAAAAAAGTAATATATCAAAGGCTCCACTATCTCTTGTTGAAGAACATTTTTGACTAATCTTATCACATTCTTCTTTCCACCGTTTTACTTTGTATTCCGAATTAGATGCGTCAAAAATCAACATTTTTGCACGGAACATCCTAGTAATTTCTTCTATGCTCATTTTTGTATTGCTTGATACTATCAAATAATCCAACTCTATTTTTTTTGAATTATTCTTAGAGAATTGAATTGGCTTGTCCAACACAAACAATCGCTTGTCAAAAAACTGAACGAATTTATTTTTTACTTTTAACTCAGAACGTCCAAAATTCGCTGAAATAATTCTCGATTCTTTTAGTCCTAAGTCCCACCAATTATGCTTTACGTGAAATAATAAACGACTTTTGTTATGTGCAAAAACCGAATCGGTTAGCAATACATTTTGTTGTGAATAAATAAAGTCGATGGCTGTAGTTTTGGCTACATTGTAAACCACTATTTTCTTTTGAATGAATTGAGTTCGCTGTTCAATAACTTGACTAATCAAAATAAAAATGCAAAAGGAAAGTGCATAAACTAAAAACTTGTATTTGCGATTATTTAAATAGAAGAGAAATAAAATGACCAATCCATACAACAGCCAAGTTTCCAGAACAGAAATAGAAATGCCCTCCAGCAATGAAAACGGAAGCGACTCAATCCACTTTACGGAAGCGTTCAGAAGCCAAATTAGCCATGAAAATGCAATTGCCAAGTATTTTACAAGGAGTGGAATTTGAGCAAATGTAAACAATGCAATTCCTACATAAATAATAAGGGTGGATATTGGAATCACAATTAGATTTGAAAGCAAAAAATAATTTGGAAATTGATGAAAATAATGCAAGCCCAAAGGGAAAGTAGCAATTTGAGCTGCAATGGAAACAGCAGTAATCATCCAGACTTGATTCAATATCCAATTATCAAACTCAAACCATTCGTAAATTTTTGGCTGAATATATACAATTCCAATAACTGCTAAATACGAAAGCTGAAACCCTACTTCCATTATCAAATAAGGATTTATCAATAAGAGAAAGAAGGCAGATGCGGCTAATGTATTATAAATATTGGTATGCTTATTAAATGCTTTTGCTACAATTATAAAACTAAACATAGTTGCTGCTCTTAATACGGAAGGCGATAAGCCGGTGAGTGCTGCATAAAACCATAGAAAAAGAATCAATAGAACAGCTTTGATAATTCTTCCTTTTTTATTTTTATCCAGAAAAAACAATAGCCAACTAAAAACAATATAAACAATGGCAACATGCAATCCCGAAACAGATAAAACATGCAGTGCTCCTGTGCTTGAATAGGAAGAAATAATATCCGCATCTAATTTGTCTGTATAGCCTAATAACAATGCGGCTCCGACCGAAAGCTCTTCTCCGCTTACTTGATTTTTCGTTAATACTTCCAATAAATCATTTCTTAAACCGATAGAAAACTTTAAAATTGGATTACCACAATTCTTCTTTAAATTCGTCCAATCTCCGCTTTTTACATATGCTTGATGGTATATATTGTGAAACGATAGAAACCGTTTGTAATTAAATTCGCCAGGATTCTGAGGCTCTGCAACTTCTTTTATCTGAACATTTAATAATAGCTCATCGCCATACTTCAATGCCAATGCTAAAGAGTCTGTTTTAAGATAAACCAGTGCTTTCCCGGAGCAACTTCTCCACCCGCTTCCTTCTTTAATTGCAATCATTTCTAAGATGGTTTTTAATGACCTTTCTTTTTCGATATAGGAATCTGCCATGCGGGCATATACAGTGTTGTTGCCGGAACAAGAATGAGAAAAATGACTTGCAGAAAGTTTTTGAGTTTTATAAATGGTTAATTGATACGCAAAAATAAATAGAGCAGCATTTATTAAACATCCAAACCAAAAGGATTTACGATAGGAAATATTGAATTTTGGAACCAGAACGACAGCCGCACTAATGCAAAATAAAATAGCAGAATAAAAAAGAATATTATCAATGTGATGAGGTAAATAAACCGCAACGATGATTCCTACTAAAAAAGGAAGAAGTAACCGAACTAAAGGAGCCTGATTCCAGACTTTCATACATGGATTTTTGATGGGAGGCTAAAATAGAGAAC